>Ga0075418_10002413_pt1 | contig 21361 bp, 20 predicted proteins | sample SoiMetdeltSBSDD2_FD_81776 | JGI IMG/M metagenome (GOLD analysis project Ga0075418, IMG submission 81776) | Bulk soil microbial communities from a Populus tree surrounding site in Tennessee, USA - Soil MetaG P. deltoides SBSDD2 | ecosystem: Environmental > Terrestrial > Soil > Tree plantation...
AGAGGCCCTTCCAGTTCGCGCCCGCCTTGCGGAGGTTCACGAACCGTCCGATGAAGTCCACGATGTCCACACCCGCCCGGATGTCGTCGAGGACGGCCGCCGAGTAGGTGGCCATCGTCAGCTCACCTTCAGCGCGGCGACGGTTGCGCCGGCGCCTCCCTCTGACGGCTCGCCGTCACGGAACGATTCGACCAGCGGATGACTCGAGAGCAGCGTACGCACCGCCTTGCGCAAGGCGCCCGTGCCCTTGCCGTGGACCAGACGGACGTTCGGCAGACCGGCCATGAACGCATCATCGAGATATTGCTCGACGAGATCGCGCGCCTCGTCGGTCGTCTTTCCCAGCAGCATGAGCTCCGGCCCGACGGCGCGCCCGGCCGTCTCGTCAGCGGTGGCCCGCCCGACGCGAATCGGCGCCGCGCTTACCGCGGCCGGCGCATCGCTGGGTCTCAGCGCTGAGACCGGTACGCGGACGGTCACCGATCCCGCGCGGACCGTCGCCGTCTCGCCATGGATCTCGAGCAGCTCACCCTTGAGGCCGAGATGCGCGGCGACGACCGCGCTGCCGGCTGTCAACGGACGCTCGGTGGCCGGCGCCTCGGCGACGCTCGGCGCGATGCGCGCGCCCGCGTCTTGCAGTCGGCGGCGGCTTTCCTGCAGGGCCGGTCGCGTGCGCTCGGAGCGCTTCAGCCGCTCCCATTCCGAGGACACCGCGCGCCGGATGTCGGTCAGGAGCGCGGCGGCTTCGGCCTTCGCCCGCTCGACGAGGGTTCGCGCCTGCTCGGTGGCGCGGCGCTCGGCCTCACGCGCCGCCGCCAATCGAGCCGCCGTCTCGGTCTCGCGGCGCTCGAGCTCGCGCATGCGCTCGGCCTCGGAGCGGTTGCGCGCGTCCAGCTGCGCCAGCAGCTCGCCGAGACGGCGCGCCTCGACTGTGCGATGTCCCTCGGCACTGAGAATCAGATCCGACGGCAGCCCGAGCCGCGCGGCGATCGCGAGCGCCCACGACTGGCCGGGACGGTCGTAGACGAGACGGAACGTCGGCGCCAGGGTCGCGGCGTCGAACTCCACCGAAGCGTTTCGCGCGCGGGGCTCGACGGCGGCGAACGCGCGAAGCGGCTCGAGGTGCGTGGTGGCCACCACGAGCGCGCCGCGGTCCGCGAGCGACTCGAGGATCGCGCGCGCGAGGGCGGCGCCCTCGTCGGGATCGGTCCCCGCGCCGAGCTCATCGAGCAGGACGAGCGAGTGCTCGTCGGCCTCGGCCAGCACTTCGCGGATCTGCTTGATGAAGGCCGAGAAGGTGGACAGGTTTTCCGCGACCGATTGATCGTCGCCGATCACGGCGAAGAGACGCTCGAAGACCGGCACGCGAGAGCCCTCCGCGGCAGGCACATGACATCCCGCCTGGGCCATCAGCGACAGAAGAGCCAGGGTCTTGAGCGCGATGGTCTTGCCGCCCGCGTTGGGGCCGGTGATCAGCAGCAGCGGACGATCGGGGGCCAGCTCGAGGTTCACGGGCACGACGTCGCGCGCCGGGTCGCGCCAGCGCTGCGCGAGCAGCAAGGGATGGCGCGCCGCCCTGAGATCCGCACGGCCCTCGCGGTCGATGATCGGTCGCGACGCCTCCATGCGCTCGGCGAGGTGGGCCCGCGCAAACACGGCGTCAAGCGTCGCGAGCCTCTCGACGAGATCGCCCAGCTCTTCGCGCCGCGCGCGGACGCCGTCCGTCAGCTCGGCCAGGATGCGCGTCGTCTCCTGCTGCTCGTCGCGCTCCAGGGCGACGAGATCGTTGTTCGCCTCGACCATGGCTTCGGGCTCGACGAAGAGCGTCTGGCCGCTCTGCGAGCGATCGTGCACGATACCGCGCAGCCGGCCGCGCGACTCCGCGCGCAGAGGGAGCACGTAGCGACCATGCCGAACGGTCACGAAGCGATCGGCGAAGACCCGGTCCCCCTCGGCGTGGAGCAGCCGCTCGAGGTCGGCGACGAGCCGCCGTCGCCGGTCGCGGAGCTCGCGACGTACCTGGGCGAGACGGCTGCTCGCGCCGTCGGTCAGGGCGCCGTCGTCGTCGAGCGCGCGGCGGAGCCGGTCGCGGAGATCGCCGAGCCGGGGCACGCCCTCCGCGCTGGCGGCGAGCGTCGGCGCCACAGGGCGGATCGCGCGCGCGTAGGCGGCGAGGCGCGGCGCGGCCTCGAGCACCGGGAGCAGGGCGAGCAATTCGGGACCCTCGAGCACGCTGCCCTCGGCGCGCGCGCGCTCGAGGATCGGACGCGGATCGTTGAGACTGTCGAGCGGGGGGGCACCTTCCTGGATCAGCGCGTGACGCGCTTCGGCCGTGTTGTCGAGGGCTCGTTCAACGTCGGTGGGGTCGGTGAGGGGCTCCGCCGTCACCGCGCGCTCACGCCCCATCGCGGTGCGCGCGTCGGAAGCGACCAGGGCACGGACGGCATCCCATTCGATTCCGCGCCCCCAGAGCCGGCCTGCCTCCACCCTGCGCCTCATTCGCTCCCGTCCGGGCTGGACGGAAGTGCTGGCGGTACCGTCCGGAGTGCTGCCGCTGCTAATCGGCCATCCGCTAATCGGCCATCCGCTCCCGCCGCTTCGCTTTCTTGCGCGCGGCGAGGGCCTTCCGCTTGCGCCGAACGCTGGGCTTCTCGTAATGTTGCCGCTTCTTGAACTCCGACAGGAGCCCGGCCTTCTCGCACTGCTTCTTGAAGCGCTTCAGTGCGCTCTCGAAGGACTCATCGGGCTCAACGATCACCTTGGTCAACTCGGCCCCCCCCTCCGCGGAATCACAGACCTGGTGGACAAATGTCAACTATATACCATGTGGCCCTACCCCCAGCAATCGCAGGTTGAGCTTACACCGTGACGGCGAGCGCCGCGCCTTCCGTCTACGCCGTCCTTCCGTTCGTCGTGATGCTCCTCGCGATCGCCGTTGGTCCGCTCTGGGTGCCGCACTGGTGGGAATCGAACGGCAACAAGCTGCTCGTGGCTGCTCTGCTCGGAGCGCCGGTGGTGATCATGTATCTCGTCCGCGACCCTGCAGCCGTCCTCGGCATGGTCGAGGACTACATCTCGTTCATCATCTTGTTGTCGGGCTTGTATGCCATCGCGGGCGGGATCCGTCTGACCGGTGACCTCGAGGCGACGCCGCTCACGAACACGACGTTTCTCGGCCTGGGCTCCGTCCTCGCCTCGCTCATCGGCACCACGGGCGCGTCGATGGTGCTGATCCGCCCGTTGCTGCAGACGAATCGAGAGCGACGGCGAGTGAGACACACGGTGGTCTTCTTCATCTTTCTCGTGAGCAACGTCGGCGGCATGCTCACGCCGCTGGGCGATCCGCCGCTGTTCCTCGGCTATCTGCAGGGCGTACCGTTTACGTGGACGTTGAGGCTCTGGTCCCACTGGCTCTTCATGACCGGCGCGCTGCTCGCGCTCTACCTCGTGTGGGACACGTGGCACTACCGCCACGAGTCCAAGGCGGCGCTCCGGCGCGACAGGGCCGAGATCGAACCGCTGCGGCTGCAGGGCGGCCTCAATGCAATCCCGCTCGGGCTCGTGGTCCTCGCCGTGGCATTGTTGAAAGCGCCCTGGCGTGACATCGCGATCGTGGCGTGTGCCGGCGTCTCCCTCTGGCGCACGCCGGCCTCGATCCGCCGTGCCAACGGTGTCACCGCACGGCCGATGGTCGAGGTCGCGGTGCTGTTCTTCGGTATCTTCCTCACGATGATTCCGGCGCTCGAGCTGCTGCGCGCGCGCGGCGGCGAGCTCGGCGTGCGCGAACCGTGGCAATTCTTCTGGGCGACCGGAGTGCTGTCGACCTTTCTCGACAACGCTCCGACCTACGTGACGTTCCTGGCGCTCGCGCAGGGGCTTGGGATGACGCCGGAGGTCGTCGGCGTCACACATCACGTGCTGGCGGCGATCAGCGTCGGCGCCGTCGCGATGGGAGCGAACTCGTATATCGGCAACGCGCCCAACTTCATGGTGAAGTCGATCGCCGAGGAGGCCCAGATCCCGATGCCGTCGTTCGTCGGCTACCTGCTGTACAGCGGCGCAATCCTCGTCCCGCTCTTCGTGGTGGCGACGGTGATCTTCTTTCGCTGATGGCCGCCATGGCGCCGCCCGTGCTCGTGCTGCCCGGCTACGGCGACTCCGGCCCGGAGCACTGGCAGAGTCTCTGGGAGGCGCAGGACGCGGGGTGGCGTCGCGTCGAGCAGCGGGACTGGTTCGCGCCGACGCTCGCCGAGTGGCGCGAGCGGCTCGATGGCGCCGTGGCCGCGTGCGAGCGGCCGCCGATCCTCGTCGCTCACAGCCTTGGCTGTGTGCTGGCGGCGCACTGGGCGCGGCACATGCTCAGACCGATCGCCGGCGCCCTGCTCGTGGCGCCCGCGGACGTCGACATGCTGGCCCTGGTGCTCGACGCCGTCGCGACGTTCGCTCCGGTGCCGCTCGAGACGCTGCCATTCCCGAGCGTCGTGGTGGCGAGCAGCGACGATCCGTATGTGAGCGTCGAGCGCGCGCAAACGTTCGCGCGCGCGTGGGGCAGCCGCTTCGTCGTGATCGAAGCCGCCGGTCACATCAATACCGACTCGGGCCACGGCGACTGGCCGGAGGGACGTCAGCTGCTGGACGAGCTGCGGCGCGCGTGACGCCTCAGGGCTTCGACAGCAGGCCGAGCACGCGCTCGGCTGCCGTCGCGACCGCGGCGGCGACGATCTCTTCCTCGTCGGGCTCGAACGTCGTGAGCACGTGGTCGGGCACCTGGGCTTTGTGTTCCGGTCGGCCGATGCCGATCTTCACGCGGCGGATCGTCTCGCTGCCGAGCGCATCGATGACCGACTTCACGCCGTTGTGGCCGCCGGCGCTGCCCCTGAGCCGGCTCCGCACCTTGCCCAGCACCATGTCGATGTCGTCGTATACGAGGACCAGGTCCTCCGGGCCTGCGCCCAGCGCCTGCAGCACATGGCGCACCACAGGCCCGCTTACATTCATGAACGCCTGGGGCTTGACCAGATAGAGCGCGTCGCCGCGCCAGATACCGCGCGCCATGAGCGCACGGCCGTCGGGGTGCCACGCCTTCTTGAGCTGCTGTGCGAGGTGGTCGACGACGCGCTGGCCGATGTTGTGGCGGGTGTCGCGGTACTCCGGGCCGGGATTTCCCAGCCCCACCACCACATGGGCCAACGCGTCGCCTCCGGCTTACTTTTCCTTGTCCGCCTTCTTGGGAGCGGCGGGCGCCTTCTTGGCTTCGGCCTCGGCCGGCGCCGCCTCTTCCTTGGGCTTGCGTTCGGTGAGAACCTCCGGCTCCGCCGGCGTGACGGCCGCGGTCGCCTCGGGGGTCGGCGCGACTTCCTCGGCCATCGGCGGCGACACGGTCGCCACGGCCTGCCCGGGATCGTTCACGATGCGGACACCCTCGGGCGGGCGGAGATCGCGCACGGCGAGCACGTCGCCGATCGCCAGATTCGACACGTCGGCGTCGATGCGTCCGGGAATGTTGGTCGGCAGGCACGAGACCTCGATCTCGTGGATGACGAGGTTGAGGATCCCCTTCGTATCGCGCACGCCGATCGCTTCGCCCACGGGATGCACCGCCACGCGCACGGTGATGGCGCGGTCGGCACGCACCTCCTGGATGTCGACGTGCACGAGCCGCTCGGTCACGGGATCGAACTGCATGTCGCGGATGATGGCCATACGGGCGCCGCCGTCGCCGTCGAACTTCAGCGACAGCAGCTGCGTCGTCCCCTCGTGACCATGGATGATCCGCAGCACGTCGCGCGGATTGACGGTGATGGTCTGCGGCGCGCTGCCGCCATAGAGGATGGCGGGCACGGCGCCCTCGCGGCGAAGACGGCGGGCGACACCCTTGCCCGTGCCCTCGCGGCGCTTGACGGTGATCTCCGGCGTCTTCATCTCAGGCTCCTTAGCTCTCGTCTATACGAACAGGGTCGAGACGGACTCCTCGTCGTGAATCCGTCGAATGGCCTCACCGAGCAGCGGCGCCACGGTCAGGACGGTAAGGCGGCCGGCCGCCCGCTTGTCCGCCGCGATCGGGATCGAGTTGGTGACGACGACCTCTTCGATGGGCGAGGCTTTGATGCGGTCGATGGCCGGACCCGACAGCACCGGATGGATGCCGCAGGCGAGGATGCGCCGCGCACCTTCCCGCTGAACGGCGGTCACGGCCTGCACGAGCGTGCCGGCGGTGTCGATCATGTCGTCGATCACCACCGTGTCACGCCCGTCGACGTCACCGATGAGGTTCATCGCCACGGCCGCGCCCGGCTTGTCGCGGCGCTTGTCGATGATGGCCAGACCCGCGTCGAGCCGCTTGGCGATCGCCCGCGCGCGCTCGACGCCGCCGGCATCCGGCGACACGACCACCGCGTCCTTGAGGTCCTTCTTCCTCAGGTAGTCGATCATCACCACGGGTCCCGCGAACAGATGGTCCACCGGGATGTTGAAGAACCCCTGGATCTGTCCGGCGTGCAGGTCGAGCGCGAGCACGCGGTCCACGCCAGCCGCCTCGAGCAGATCGGCGACGAGCTTGGCGGAGATCGGCATCCGCCCCTGCACCTTCCGGTCCTGGCGCGCATAGCCGTAGTAGGGCAGCACCGCCGTGATCCGGTGAGCCGACGCGCGCTTGAACGCGTCGATCATGATTAGCAGCTCCATGAGCGTGTCGTTCACGGGCGGGCAGGTGGGTTGGATCACGAAGACGTCCGCGCCGCGGACGTTCTCGTTGACCTGCACGAAGACCTCGCCGTCAGAGAACCGCGACACCTCCGCGTCCGAGAGGGGCACGCGGAGGTATTGCGCGATCTCATCGGCCAGCGCGCGGTTCGCGTTTCCGCTGAAGAGCTTCAGATCGTAGGACATCGGCGCCTCGTCCTCGGGGTGGTTGGGGCGGGAGGATTCGAACCTCCGAATACGGGATCCAAAGTCCCGCGCCTTGCCACTTGGCCACGCCCCAGCATGTGGGTTCTCCATCACGCGATGTTTCGTATCGCCGGACCGTTCAACGTTCGTACCGCCCAGCAGTCCCAGGCCCCGCGCGTCAGCCGCCGGCGAATCTGCCGGGCGTGCTCGAACGAGCGGGCGACGCCGAAGACCGTCGGGCCGCTGCCGGACATCAGGGCCCCCAGGGCCCCCGCCGCCAGCAGCGCCGCCCGCATCCTGCCGATGGCCGGATAGGCCGCGACGGCAGCCTCCTGCAGCCCATTGTAGAGGCTCGCGGCCACTCGAGCGGGGCTTCGTCCGCCGAGCCCGGCGGACAACATCTTCGCGTGTTGTCCGTCGCTGTACATCTGCGGTGTGACGCGTCCGTACATCTCCGCCGTGCTCACCGCGAAGCGCGGATTCACGAGCACCAATCCCAGTGAGCTACCCCGCAACCGCTCGATCCGCTCGCCCCGCCCGGTCGCGAGCGCTCTGCCGCCGTGCAGGAAGAACGGCACGTCCATTCCCAGCCCCGTCGCCACCTCTTCCAGCCGCGTCACGGGCCAGCGCAGCCGCCACAGCCGGTTCAATCCTACGAGCACCGCCGCGGCGTCGGCCGACCCCCCTCCCAGGCCCGCCGCGACCGGAATGCGCTTGTCCAGCGTGATGCGCGCACCCCGCGTGATGCCGGCCGCTTGCCGCAGCGCCGTCGCTGCTCTCAGCGCGAGGTTCCGGCCGTCGGTGGGCACTCCGGGGACGCGACTTTCAAGTTCGAGACCGGCGGCGTCCTCGATCGTGACCCGGTCGGAGAGTTCGACGGCCTGCATCACCGTGGCGAGCTCGTGATAGCCGTCCTCGCGCTTGCCCAACACCTCGAGCACCAGGTTCACTTTCGCCGCGGCATTGAGCACGAGCCGACGGGCGGGCCCGCTTGGCTTCGACAAAGCACGGAAGGCTATCACGCGACTCCGCGCGTGGTCAACGGATGCTCTGTATTTTCGCATCCTTCGGCAACGTCAACGCGAAGTGGTCGGCGTCGATTCCGGCGTTTTCCGTGAACGACCGATAGCGCACCCCGCCACCCACGTAGCCGTTGGCGGCGGTGAGATCGAATCCGCTGAGGGCGCCGTCTTCGCCGCGGCGAAACGTGACCGTGGCCTCGCTGCGACCTCCCGTGATCGTCACCTGACGCGCGATCCCGGTCGCGGGATCCAGCCACACGCGCTGGCGGTTGTAGCGGCCGATCAGGTTGATCGATGGGCCCAGCTCGTCGGCCGGGATGAGCTCGGCCACCCTCAGGTCCGCAGGCGGAACGGCGCGCCCCGACAGGATCCCGACGAGGTCCGCGGGCTCGACGGGCAGGCTGAGCAGGCTGGCGGCGCTTTCGACCGTCGCCTCCCCGACGCGCGCCTCATTGGTCACCGCGTTGTACGCGGTGATGCGGCCATCGTGGATGGCGACGAGCAGGAACGGCTGGCCGAAGGGCGACAACGCCTCGAAGCGGACCGAGCCCGGCGCGCGCGCGAGCAGGACTCCGCTGAGCCGCTGACGATCGCTGCCCCGCTTGAGCGTGACGTCGGCAAGAGCGCGCAGATCGTGGAACTCCTGCCAGCGCGCGTTGAGCAGGTCCACCACCTGCCGCGCCTCGGCGTCGATGGGCGCATGCGGCGTCGGCGGCGCGATCGCGCAACCGCCGACCAGGAAAACAGCGAGGAGGCTACTGAGACGCTTTGGAGCGCTCGCCCTGCGCACGGCGGAGTCGCGACTTCGCGTCCTGAACCTTCTGCTTGACGCCGTCGGCGCTCGGATCGAGCGACAGCGACTTCTCCCATGCGGCCAGCGCGTCTTCCTCGAAGCCGTTCTTCGAGTACGCGTCGCCGAGATGGTCGAAGATGACGGGGTCTTCCTTGGCCTTTTCGACGGCGCGCTTGAGCTCGCGCAGGGCGTCGGGATACTTGCCCTGCTGGTAGTACGCCCAGCCGAGGCTGTCGATGAAGTAGCCGTTGTCCGGCTCGAGTGCCAGGGCCTTGCCGATGAGCGAGACCGCTTCGTCGAGGTTCTGACCACGCTCGGCGTACATGTAGCCGACGTAGTTGTAGGCCTCGGCGTGCTTGGGATCGAGCGCGATGACGCGCTTGAAGGCGCCGACGGCGTCCTCGAACTTCGCCTGCTTTTCGAGGACAACCCCGACCTGGAAGTGCAGGTCACGGTTCTTGTCGTCGAGCGACAGCCCCTCGTGTAGCGTCTCCAGCGCGCGATCGTACTCCTTGGCGCGGAAATAGGCGGTGCCGAGATACAGAAAGAGCTCCGGCCGTTTCGGCTCGAGGTTCACCGCTTCGCGAAGCACCGCGATCGACTCGTCGTAGCGCTTGGCCCGGCCGTAGAGGAAGCCCAGCTGCACCCGCGCGTCGATGGAGCGCGGATCGGCGCGCAGGATGCGTTCGAGCTCGGTGCGCGCCTCGGTGTCCTTGCCGGCATCCATATAGGTGGTGGCGAGGAAGTAGCGCGCGCGCAGGTTCGTCGGCTCGAGCATGACGACGCGCCGGAACGCGTCGCTGGCGCGGTCGTACATCTTCTGCTCGTAGAACACCGCACCGAGCTTCATCCAGACGCGCGCGTCGCGGGGCGCGATCTCCGCCAGCTGCTCGATCTCGGTCTGCGCCTCCTTGTAGCGTCCCAGGCGAATGAGGAGATCGCCCAGGCGCTCGACGAACGCCGGGTTGTCGGGATTCGCCTGCACGGCCTTGCGGTAGGTCTCGACCGCCTCTTCCGTGCGGTGGCGCGTCTCGTACACGTAGCCCAGGGCCGTCCACGCGCCGTCGTGATCGGGGTCGAGCTCGACCGCGCGCGTGAGCCGTGAGATGGCCTCATCCCAGCTCTCGGTCTCGATCGCCAGCCGGCCGAGCAGGAACTGCGCCTGCGCGAGCCGCGGCTGGCGCTCGGCGAGACGCAGCAGCACAGCGCGCGCGCGATCGTACGCCTTCTGCTCGACCTGGTAGCGCGCGAGCGTGAGGTAGGCGTCCTCGTTGTTCGGATTCAGCTCGATGACCTTCTCGAGCTCGGCTTCGGCCTCGCGGAAATTCTTCTGGGCCCGCAGCAGCTCGGCCAGCGTGAGGTGCGGACCCGGATCGTCGGGGGCGAGCTGCACGGCTTTCTGCGCGGCCGTCAGGGCCTCAGCCGGCTGATCGGCGCGGATCAGCCACTGCGCGAGCTGCGTCCACAGGAAGGCCGAGTTGGGGTCGCGCTTGATGGCCTCCTGGAGCAGTGGGATGGCTTCCTTGAAGCGGCCTGCCTGCACTTGCAGCTGCGCCGCCGCGAAGTCGTAATACGCCTCCGCGCGCGGATCGCGCGCGGAAGACAGCAGGCGCAGGCGCGGAGTGTCGCCGTCGTCGGCGCCGGCGTCGCGCGACAACGTCGCGCAGCCGGCGAAGAGCAGCGGCAAGAGCAGGAGGACAGCGACCCTGGAGCCGGTCATCGTGTTGCACCTCGTGCGTGGTCTGCGCGACGCGCCGTCGTCAACAGTCGGCGCGCGACGTCGGCCAGCGCGGGATCGGAGATCGCCGAAGCAGCCGCCTCGATGTCACGGCGGTCGTCGTCGTCGAGCATCCTGCCGCGACGCTCGCGACGCTCGGCCGGCGGCGAGGGCTCGGCCTGGAGCGTTCCAAGTGTGATGCGAATCGATCGGACGGCCTCGAACTGCCCATGGAGCCGCTCGGTCAGCTCGGAAGCGCGCAGCGTCAGCTCATGCAACCATGGTGAGTTGTCGACCACGACGTGCAGACAGCCGTTCGACAACGACAAGGGCCGCGTGCGCCGCGCGATGTCGCCGCCCACCAGCGAGCGCCAAGCCATCCGGATTCGGTACTCGGGAAGTCGCTCGGCGATCTGGGGGACGGCGGCCGCGAGGACATCGGCCACGGCCCGCGGCGTTCCGCTCCTCATTACGCGGACATGATACACCGCGAAGTCCTCGCCAAATTGACTGGTTTCCGACCGACGCTTATAGTGGCCTCGTCCATGGCGAAACCGCGTCGCGGCGACACGCTCGAGATCGCGATCGAGGATCTCGCATACGGCGGCGAGGGCATCGGGCGCGTGGACGGCTACGTGATTTTCGTGCGCGGCGGACTGCCCGGGGACCGACTGCGCGTTCGTCTCATCGAGGCCCGCGGCCGTTTTGGGCGGGCCACCATCGACACGGTGCTCGTCGCTTCACCGGACCGCGTGCAGGCGCCCTGCCCCTACTTCGGGCGCTGCGGCGGCTGCCGGCTCCAGCATCTCGCCTATTCCGCGCAGCTGGCGTTCAAGGAAAAGCAGGTGCGCGATTGCCTGCAGCGCCTGGGCGGAGTCGGAGCCTTCGAGCTGCGGCCGATCCTGCCCGCCCCGGAGCCCTACGGCTATCGCAACAAAATGGAATTCACGGTGGCGAACGAGCCCGCGGCCATCGGCTTGCACGCCGCCGAGCGCTACGACGTCGTGCTCGACATCGAGCGATGCCTGCTGCAGTCGGAGCCGATGAACGTGTTGCTCGATGAGTTCCGCCGGCAGGTCCGTGAGCGCGGGCTGTCCGTGTATGACCCACACACGGAGCGCGGCCTGCTGCGCTTTGTCATGATGCGCCACGGTCGCCACACGGGTGAGGCGATGGTGAACGTGGTGAGCGCGGCGCCCGACGTCGAGATGCTGGCACCGGTCGCGGACGCGCTGCGGGCGCGCGTGCCCGCCACGGCGAGCGTCGTGCTCAACGTCAATGCGAAGAAGGCGAGCGTCGCCGTCGGCTCGGAGGAGCACCTGCTGGCCGGACGCGATCACATCCGCGAGGCGCTCGGTCCGCTGATGTTCCAGGTCTCGGCCAACTCGTTCTTCCAGACGAATACGCTGCAGGCCGAGCGCCTGTTCGCCGTTGTGGAGGAGGCCTGCGGGCTCGATGGCTCGGAGACGCTGCTCGATCTCTATGCGGGCACCGGTGCCATCAGCCTGCTGCTCGCGCGGGGCGTGCGCGCCGTGTATGGGATCGAGCTGGCGGCCGCCGCCGTGGCCGATGCCATTCGCAATGCGCGCGCCAACGGCATCGACAACTGCACGTTTCTCGCGGGCGAGGTGCGCCACGTGCTGCCCGATCTCCTCCGTCAGGGCGTCAGGGCGTCCGTCGTCGTGGCCGATCCGCCGCGTGCCGGCTTTCATCCCAAGGCGCTGACCGCGCTCGCCGAGATGGCGCCCGCGCGCATCGTCTACGTCTCCTGTAACCCGTCCACGCTCGCCCGCGACGTGAGCGACCTGGCGCGTCGCGGGTATCGACTCGAATGGGTGCAGCCGGTGGACATGTTTCCGCAGACTCCGCACATCGAGGCCGTCGCCCGCCTGCGCCGTCAGGCATGAAGACGTTCCTTGCCCGGCGACTGGCGCAGTCGCTGGTCGTGCTGCTCGGCATCTCGATCGTCGTGTTCGTGATCCTCCATCTCACCGGTGATCCGGCCCTCGTGCTGCTGCCGCCCGAGGCCACCGCCGTGGACATCAGGCAGTTCCGCGAGCGGATGGGCTTCAACGATCCGCTGTACGTCCAGTACGCCCGCTTTCTCGCCGGCGCGCTGCGCGGGAACTTCGGCGACTCGATCCGTCACGGCGAGCCCGCGTTCGGTCTCGTCGTCGAACGTATGCCGGCCACCTTTCAGCTGGCGGGGGCGGCGCTGGTGATCGCGCTGTGCCTGGCGATTCCCGCCGGCATCCTGTCCGCGGTGCGCCGCAATACGATGCTCGATTACGTGTCGACGGTGGTGGCGCTGCTCGGCCAGTCGATGCCGACCTTCTGGCTCGGGATCATGCTCATCCTTCTGTTCTCGGTGCAGCTCAACCTCTTGCCCTCGTCGGGCCGCGGCCAGTGGCGACACCTCGTGCTGCCCGCCATCACTCTAGGATTGTTCACGACGGCGCGCATCACCCGCCTGACGCGCTCGGGCATGCTGGAAGTGCTGAATCAGGACTACATCCGCACCGCGCGCGCCAAAGGCGTGAGCGATCCACCGGTGGTGTGGAAGCACGCGCTGAAGAACGCCGCCATCCCGATCGTGACCATCGTCGGCATCGAGCTCGGCACCCTGCTCGGCGGCTCGGTCATCACGGAGACGATCTTCGCGTGGCCGGGTGTCGGCCGCCTCTCCGTACAGGCGATCTACAACCGCGACTATCCCGTGGTGCAGGCCGCGGTGTTTCTCCTGGCCTCCACCTTCGTGCTCGTCAATCTCGTCGTCGACGTCCTCTATACGTACCTGGATCCGCGCATTCGCCTCTCGTGAGCACCCGCGCCACCGCGCTGCCGATGCCCGAAGCGCTCGCGCCCGCGCGGAGCGAGTGGTGGGTGTTCATGCGCCGGCTCGCACGGCGGCGGACGTCGCTCTTCGGCCTCGTGGTGGTGACCGCGGTGGTCGCGACTGCGCTGGCCGCGGCGCTGGTGACCCCCTTCGATCCCGTGGAGCAGGACATCGGCGCGCGGCTCAAGGCGCCGCTGACGCGAGACGCCGGCGGCCGCGTGCACGTGCTCGGCACCGACCATCTCGGTCGCGACATCCTCGCGCGCATCGTCTTCGGCGCCCGGCCGGCGCTCCTGGTCGGCTTCGCCGCCGTCGCCATCTCGGGCGTGCTCGGCATGATGGCCGGGCTCCTGGCGGGCTACTTCGGCGGCCGGATCGACGACGCGCTGATGCGGCTGGCGGACATTCAGCTGGCGTTCCCGTTCATCCTGCTCGCTATCGCAGTCATCGGGGTGCTCGGGCCGAGCCTCACGACGATCATCTGCGTGATCGGCGTGTCGAGCTGGGTCGTCTACGCGCGCATCGTGCGGGGCGCTGCGCTGTCGCTGCGGGAGCGCGAGTTCGTGCAGGCTGCGCAAGCCCTCGGCAGCCGCGACGGCCGCATCCTGATGCGCCACGTGCTGCCGAACGTGTTCACGCCGTGGCTGGTGGTGGCCACGCTCGACATGGCGCGCGTGATCGTGATCGAGTCGGCGCTGTCATTCCTGGGCCTCGGCGTGCAACCGCCGACGCCGACCTGGGGCGGGATGCTGGCCGACGGTCGCGTGTACATCTCGACCGCGTGGTGGCTGGCGACGTTCCCCGGTCTGGCGATCCTCATCACCGTGCTCGGCATCAATCTGTTCGGCGACGGCCTGCGCGACACGCTGGATCCGCGGCTGAAAGTGTAGTCAGCCGCGTGCGGCCGCGCGCCGGCGCAGCGCCAGCGCCACGGCGGCGGCGGGGACGGTCAGCCACAGCACACCGGCCGAGACGCCGCTTGCGAGATCGATCACGATGACGAGCGCGCCCCCGACCGCGGCCGTCCACAAAAAGACGGCGGCCGCGACCTCGAGCACGCGTCCGCCTCCATAGCGACCGACCGTCGCCGCGGCCAGCGCCCCCACGGCGTCGATGCCGACATCCATCGCGCTCGCCGTTCGGCTCGGCACGGTCGCCTGGTGCAATTCGTCGAGGACGGCCCAGCCGACGGCCACGAGCAACGCGATCCACGCCGCCCGCCGTCGCGACAGTCCTCGCTCGCGTGTGAGGGCGACGAACCACAGGCCGCAGAGGATCCCGTACTCGGTGACGTGTGCCGCCTTGCGGGTCAGCGCGTGCAGCGCGGCGAGCTGCGGCTCGGTGGCGCTGGGCAAGAGCCAGCGAAACAGCGGAGTGAGGACGCTCCCGGTGTTGTCGGCGCGGAATTCGGCCGTGGAAAACCACGCGATCGTCGCCATCCAAATCAGGGGAGGCAGCCAAAACGCGAGGCGCTTCACGTCGCTATGATACAGTCGCCCCGATGCTCGGCGAGATCCTGGACGACCTGTTGATCTCGACCTCGACGGGCTCCTGCATCACCGCCTCGCGACACTTTCCCGCGCGTCCTCCCGTGTATGCGCCGTTCCCGCCGACGATGGATTCCCGCATCATCGACGCGCTGCGGGCGCGGGGAATCGAGCAGCTCTACAGCCATCAGGCGCGCGCGTGGGATCTCGTGCAGCGCGGCCGCCACGTCGTGGTCGTGACCCCCACCGCCTCGGGCAAGACGCTCTGCTACAACCTTCCCGTGCTGCAGGCGCTCGTGCATCAGCCCGACGCTCGCGCGCTCTACGTGTTTCCCACCAAGGCGCTCGCCCAGGATCAGCTCGCAGAGCTCGAGCAGCTGGCCAAGCAGCTGCCCGAGATGCGGATGTTCACGTACGACGGCGACACGCCGCAGGACGCGCGGCGCGCGGTGCGGGCGCGCGCGAATCTCGTCCTGACCAATCCCGACATGCTGCACTCCGGGATCCTGCCGCACCACACCAAGTGGGCGGTGCTGTTCCAGAACCTCAAGTACGTCGTCATCGACGAGCTGCACGCTTACCGCGGCGTCTTCGGCTCCCACCTGAGCAACGTGCTGCGTCGCCTGCACCGCATCTGCGCGCACTACGGCTCGACGCCGCGGTTCGTCATGGCATCGGCGACCATCGCGAACCCCGGCGAGCTCGCCGCGCGCCTGACGGGTCACGACGTCGACGAGCTCGCGGAGAGCGGGGCGCCGAGCGGGGAAAAGACGTTCCTCTGCTACAACCCGCCTGTCGTCAATCCCGAGCTGGGGATCCGCGCGCCGTATCTCGGCGAGGCCGCCAAGCTGGCGATCCGGCTGCTGCGAGAGAAGGTGGCCACCATCGTGTTCGCCCAGAGCCGGCTTTCCACGGAAGTCCTGCTCACCGCCATCAAGAGCGGCGTCGCGGATCGCGCCACCGGCGATTCCGGGATCGTGCGCGGCTACCGTGGCGGATACCTGCCGAACCGGCGTCGCGAGGTCGAGCAGTCGCTGCGTGCAGGCGACGTGCTCGGCGTCGTCTCCACGAACGCGCTGGAGCTCGGTGTGGACATCGGCCACCTCGATGTCGCCGTGCTGGCCGGCTATCCGGGCACGATCGCCTCCCTCTGGCAGCAGGCCGGGCGCGCGGGGCGACGCTCCGGTCCCTCGGCGGCGATTCTTGTTGCGACCAGCGCGCCGCTCGATCAGTTCATGGTGACGCACCCGGATTACCTGTTCGGCACCCCGCCGGAGCATGCGCGCGTCAATCCCGACAACCCGTTCATCCTCGCCAACCATCTGAAGTGCGCCGCGTTCGAGCTGCCGCTCGTCGCGGACGAGCCGTTCGGACAGACCGATGTGCGCAAGCTCGCCGCCGCGCTCGAGGACGAGGGCCTGCTCCATCGCGCGGGCGAGCGGTATCACTGGGCATCGGAGACCTATCCCGCCGACCACATCTCGCTGCGCACCGTCACGACCGACAACTTCGTGGTCATCGACACGACCGCGCGTGACGCGCAGCAGACGAAGAAGCGACAGATCATCGCCGAGGTCGACTGGGGCAGCGCCTTCGCGACGATCTACCCCAAGGCCATCTATCTCGTGGAGAGCGTGCCGTACGAGGTGCAGGAGCTGCGCTTTCGCGAGGACGAGGAAAAAGTGGCCTACGTCAAGCGCGTGAACGTCGATTACTTCACCGACGCGGTGAGCGCGAAAGGCGTCTGGATCCTGCAGCGCTTCGAGGGTCGTGAGCCGCGCGGCTATGTCGCGGAGCAGGGCGAAGTGCTGGTCGCGGAAAAGGTCGTCGGCTTCAAGAAGATCAAGCTCGGCACGATGGAGAACGTCGGCTCCGGCGAGGTCGAGCTGCCGCAGCAGGAAATGCAGACGACGAGCGCCTGGTTGACGGTGGCGCCGACGACGCTCGAACGGGTGAGTCGCTCTCGCGAAGAGCTCATCGACGGCCTGCGCGCGGTGACGTACCTGCTCCACCATCTCGCCCCGATCTTCCTGCTCTGCGACGTCCGGGATCTCGGCTCGTGGCTCGGCGACACGACGCCCGCCGCGACCGGGGCCGTGGCGACGCGGGAATCGACGAAGGCGAGGCTGATGAATGCCGCCGAGTTCAATCCCACCATCTATCTCTATGACTCGCACGCGGGCGGCATCGGGCTCGCCGAGCGCGTGTTCGAGATTCTTCCCGACCTGCTCGCCCGAGGCCTCGAGACGCTCGCGGCCTGCCCCTGCGCGTTCGGCTGCCCGTCGTGCGTGGGCCCTGTGAACGAGGTCGGTCGCCGCGCCAAGGCGGTCGCGGCCAAGCTGCTGCACGAGCTCACCGCCTGAAGAATGCAGAGTCTCGACGAGCTGCGGCGGATCATCCGGCGCATCGAGACACGCCAGGCGCCGCGTGCCGCCGCCGAGCCGATCGAGCGCATTGTCGGCGGCGAGATCGTCAAGACCGACGGCGGCCCGCTCCTCGTCGTCCGTCGGGAGTATCCGCTGCAGCATCGGCATGGGTGTGTGCCGCTCGACGGCGTGCGGCAGGCGCCCCTCGATGTGCTCGCACGCGTGGCCCGCGTGGAGTCGACGGCCGTGACGGCCGAGCGGCTGTTGTTTCTGGATACGGAAACCACGGGCCTCGCCGGCGGCACCGGCACCTATGCCTTCCTCGTCGGCGCCGGCTGGATCGAGGGCGACGTCTTCGTCGTGGTCCAGCACTTCATGCGGGACCTCGACGAGGAGCCTGCGCTCCTGGCCGCGCTCGCCCCGCTGCTCGAGCACGCCGGCGGCATCGTGACATTCAATGGAGGTGGCTTCGACCTCCCACTGCTGGAGACGCGCTTCGTGCTGGCGCGGCGGCGCTGGCCGGCGACGCTGCCGCACTTCGACCTGCTACGCCCGTCACGTCGTGTCTGGACCGGCTACTTCGATGATTGCCGCCTCGGGACACTCGAGCGCGACGTGCTGGGGCTCGCACGCGAGCACGATGTTCCCGGCGCGCTGATCCCCACGCTGTATTTCGACTGGCTGCGTCGCAAGCGGGCTGCGCCGCTCGCGCGCGTCTTCGCCCATAACCGCGACGACGTGCTCTCCCTCGCCGCGCTGGTCGGCTGGTTCGGTGCCGCCCTCGGCGGGGCACCGGCGCTGCGCGCCGAGGAGTGGGCGGGGCTCGGTCGCCTCTGGGAGCCCGTCGATGTCGACCGCGGCCTCGCTTGCTATCGTGCCGCGCTCGACGCCGGCCTCGACGGCGAGGCGGCGCATTGGGTCCGACTGCGTCTGGCGTTGTGGGCGAAGCGCGCTGCCTGCTGGGAGACGGCGTGTGAGCTCTGGGATGCCGCCCGCCAGCGCGGGCTGTTCGATCCCCTGCCGTGGGAAGAGCTCGCCAAGTTCCACGAGCATCGCGCGCGGGATCTCGCCGCCGCGCGGGCGGTCGTCACCGACGCCTTGGATCTCGCGCGTGCGGCCGGCGCCGCGGACCGGGTGCTAGAGGCCTTCGGCCATCGCCTCGGGCGCATCGAGCGGCGCCTCGGCGCTCAGGGAGCGTTATGAGCACCGTTCCGCTCCGGGATCGGCATCGCGTCGTCACCGTGATCGCGATCGCGATGGTGATGTCGGTCGGCGTGTACTGGGTGGTCGTCGAGCTCACCGCCCGGCTTCAGAGGTTCACACCGGCCTTTCCGGGCGAGGTGCGGATCGGCTACGTGGCGCTCGCCGCCGGCGTGGTCGCTGCGTATGCGGCGTCCATTGTCCGGCGCTCGATGCTCGCCGGCGGTCCGGCCGACGCAGGCGCGCGCATCCAGGTGGCGAGCATCGTGACGTTCGCGCTCGCGGAGACTCCGGCGGTCTTCGGTCTCGTTGCCTTCCTGCTCACCGGTCTACGCGAGGTCGCGTACCCTCTGTTCGTGGTCGCCCTCGCGGCCCACGCCGTGTACTTCCCGCGCTGGAGCCAATGGGAAGCGTGGGCCCGGGCCGTCCCCGCGACGCGCCGTTAGCCGACCGGCGTAATCGCCGGCTTCCCCTCGAGCACCGCGAGGCAGTTGCGCACCGCGAGATTGGCCATGGCCAGCCGCGTGTCCAGGGACGCGCTCGCGATGTGGGGCGCCAGCGTCACGTTGGTCAGCGAAAGCAGCCCGGGGTGAATCTTCGGCTCGTCCTCGAACACGTCCAGCCCCGCCGCGGCGATCCAGCGCTCGTTGAGCGCCTTGACCAGCGCCGCTTCGTCCACTATCGGGCCACGCGCGGCGTTCACCAGGATGGCCGTCGGCTTCATCAGGCGCAGCGTGTGCTCATCGATCAGGTGACGCGTCTCGGGGATCAGCAGCGTGTGGAGGCTCACGAAGTCCGATTCGCGTAGCAGCGCGTCCCGGTCCATATACGTCGCCTTCAGCTCACGCTCGGCCGCGGTGTCCGCGCGCACCGTGTCGTGATAGAGCACGCGCATGTTGAAGCCGAGCGCCCGCCGGGCGACGGCACGGCCGATGCGCCCGAAGCCGATCACCCCGAGCGTCTTGCCGTACACGTCGTTGCCCCAGAGCAGGTCCCACTGCCACCGCGTCCACCCGCCGGAGCGCGCGAACCGGTCGGCCTCGACCACCCGACGCGCCGTGGCCATGAGAAGCGCCCACGCGAAGTCGGCCGTCGTTTCCGTCAGCACGTCCGGTGTGTTGGTCACGACGACCCCGCGCTTCTTGCATGCGGCCACGTCGATGTTGTTGAACCCCACGGCGACGTTGCAGACGGCCTTGAGGCCGGGCGCCCCCGCCAGGACCTCCTCGTCGATGGTGCTGATGATGTGACAGATCAGCGCGTCCTTGCCGTTGAGCCTGCGGATCAGAGCTGCCTTGGGCAGGGGGGTGTCGGTATCGTTGTAGTCGACCCCGTAATCATGGGGGATCAACGCCCGTGCTTCTTCGGGCAAAACATTTGAAATGAAAATGCTTTTTGGCATCCGCAGGCCTCCGGTTTTTTCGCTTGATTCCGCCCAACGGCCCGGTAATATTAGCACTCGCTCTGAACGAGTGCTAATACACATACAGTGAGGTCGGTTGCCATGGCGAAAGCCGCACAAGCATCAACCGTAACCCAGGGAGGCAAGGGGTCCATGAAAGTGCGTCCGCTGCATGACCGCATCCTCGTCAAGCGCGAGGAAGAGAGCGAGGAGAAGATAGGCGGCATCATCATTCCCGACACGGCGAAGGAAAAGCCGCAGCGTGGGAAGGTCGTCGCCGCCGGCAACGGCAAGATTGCCGAGGACGGCAAGCGCATCGCCCTGGACGTGAAGTCAGGTGATCGCATCCTGTTCGGCAAGTATTCCGGCAACGAAGTGAAGATCGATGGGGACGACTATCTGATTCTCCGTGAGGAGGACGTCCTCGCCATTCTCGAGTAGCCGTCAGCCAACACATTCCAGAACAAATTCCAGGGAGGCACACGATCCATGCCGAAGCAGCTGAAGTTCGAAGAGGACGCTCGCGCGAGCCTGCTCAAGGGCGTGAACGTCCTGGCCGCGGCCGTGAAGGCGACGCTGGGCCCCAAGGGCCGCAACGTCGTCATCGACAAGAAGTTCGGCAGCCCGACGATCACCAAGGACGGCGTCACCGTCGCGAAGGAGATCGAGCTCAAGGATCCCTACGAGGACATGGGGGCCCAGATGCTCAAGGAGGTCGCCTCCAAGACCTCCGACATCGCGGGTGACGGCACGACGACCGCGACGGTCCTCGCCCAGGCCATCTTCCGCGAGGGCCTGAAGAACGTGACGGCCGGCGCCAATCCGATGGGCCTCAAGCGGGGCATCGAGGCGGCGGTCGAGGCGGTGACCGAGGAGCTGAAGAAGCTCAGCAAGTCGACCAAAGACAAGAAGGAGATCGCCCAGGTCGCGACGATCGCCTCGAACAACGACAAGACGATCGGCAACCTGATCGCCGAGGCGATGGAGAAGGTCGGCAAGGACGGTGTCATCACGGTCGAGGAGTCGAAGTCGGCCGACACCGTGCTCGATGTGGTCGAGGGCATGCAGTTCGACCGCGGCTACCTGTCCCCCTACTTCGTGACCGACGCCGAGCGCATGGAAGTCGTGCTCGAGGACGCGCTCGTGCTCATCCACGAGAAGAAGATCAGCGTGATGAAGGACATGCTGCCGCTGCTCGAGCAGGTGGCGCGCTCGGGCAAGCCGTTCCTCATCATCGCCGAAGATGTCGAGGGCGAGGCGCTCGCCACCCTGGTCGTCAACAAGCTGCGCGGCACGCTCCACACCGCCGCCGTGAAGGCGCCCGGCTTCGGCGACCGCCGCAAGGCGATGCTCGAGGACATCGCGATCCTCACCGGTGGCAAGGCCATCACCGAGGATCTGGGCATCAAGCTCGAGAACATCAAGCTCGAGGACCTCGGCCGCGCCAAGAAGGTGGTCGTGGACAAGGACAACACCACGATCGTCGAGGGCGCGGGCAAGTCGTCCGCGATCGAGGGCCGCATCAAGCAGATCCGCGCTCAGATCGACGAGACGACGAGCGACTACGACCGCGAGAAGCTGCAGGAGCGGCTGGCCAAGCTGGCCGGCGGCGTCGCGGTGGTCAAGGTCGGCGCCGCGACCGAGACCGAG
>Ga0075418_10002414_pt1 | contig 21353 bp, 17 predicted proteins | sample SoiMetdeltSBSDD2_FD_81776 | JGI IMG/M metagenome (GOLD analysis project Ga0075418, IMG submission 81776) | Bulk soil microbial communities from a Populus tree surrounding site in Tennessee, USA - Soil MetaG P. deltoides SBSDD2 | ecosystem: Environmental > Terrestrial > Soil > Tree plantation...
GCTTTCGCGAGACGCTGCGCGAGCTGCGAGACACCAAGTACGATGCGGCGATCGATCTGCAAGGACTGCTGAAATCCGCCATGCTGGCGCGCAGCATTCGTGCACGCCGCACCATCGGCTTTCCGCGCAAACATCTCCGCGAACCGCTCGCGCGTCTGTTCTACACCGACGCACCGGATCCAGGGGATGCCACACACGTGATCTATAAGAATCTTGCTCTCCTCGCGCCGCTGCACGTGACAGATCGCCGCGTTCGGTTCCCGCTCGAGATCCCTCACACCGCCACCTCCGAGCAGATCATCGATCGGTTCGGGGGACGCGATTACGCGCTCATCAACCCCGGAGCCGCATGGCCGAACAAGCGATGGCCGCCGGCAAGGTTCGGCGCCGTCGCCGCCGCCATTGCTCGTGAGTTTGGGTGGCGATCGCTGGTGCTGTGGGGACCCGGCGAGCAGGAGATGGCTCATGAAGTGGTTGCGGAATCGGGCGGAGCGGCCGACATCTCACCGCCGACCACGATCACCGATCTCGTCGGTGTCGCCAGGAACGCGCGACTGATGATCTCCGGCGACACCGGTCCGCTTCACATCGCGGGCGCCGTCAACACGCCGATCGTCGCGGTGTATGGTCCGACGCTCCCGGAGCGAAACGGACCCTGGGGGCTTTCTGACGTCGCAATCTCGCGCGTGCGGCAGTGTTCGTGCCTGTACGAGCGGACGTGCAGGGAGACGGAGCGCTGCATCGACGACATCAGCGTCGCCGAAGTGATCAGCGCCGTCCAACGGCGCGTCGCCGCGTGAGCCTCACGCACACTCTCGCTCGACGGCGAGTCGCACTGGGCTTTCTCGCCGCCATCGCTACGCTGTTGCTTGCCCGTCCAACGCCGCTCACCTGGTGGGCGGGGCTCGTCGTCGCAACGGCGGGCGAAGCCATCCGCGTCTGGGCAGCGGGTCACCTCGAAAAGGGAAGCGAGATCACCCGCTCGGGTCCCTACCGGTGGTCGCGGCACCCGCTCTACGTCGGCTCGTCGATCATCGCTGCCGGTATCGTCATCGCGTCGCGCAGTGTTCCCGTCGCGGTGGTCGTGGCTTTCTATATGGGTGCAACCATCACGGCGGCGATTCGCACCGAAGAGGAATTGCTGACGCACCGCTTCGGCGACGCGTACGATCGCTACCGCGAATACCGCGCCGACCCGATGCCACGGCGATTCAGCATCGCGCGCGCGCTTCGCAACCGCGAATACCGCGCGGTGGCCGGGCTGGCCGCCGGCTTCGCGTTGCTTGCGCTCAGGATGATCGGCTACCTATAATTCAGTGTTTGGGTTAGGCTCGCTGGAGCGCTTCGTGGGACAGCACGAGCGACTCGAGCGGGCGGTTAGCTCAGTGGTAGAGCATCGGCTTTACACGCCGGGTGTCACAGGTTCGAATCCTGTACCGCCCATACTTCGAACTTCGACCTTCGAAGTTCGAACGTGGAAGTTCGGGGGCGTAGTTCAGTTGGTTAGAACGCCGGCCTGTCACGCCGGAGGCCGCGGGTTCGAGTCCCGTCGCTCCCGCCAGTTACCTTGTAGCACGACGGAGAGTGACCGAGTTGCACCTCGGCCATCTCCACAGCCGCGTTTCCACCCGGCGAATATCCAAGTATGACGGCGTTCTACAGGCGTTCCTCCGACCACTGCGTCCTTTTTGAGCGGTCCAGCGGCCAGACTCGCAAGTCCACGTCGATCAAGTGTGCCCGCGAGTTCTCGATGTCACGCCTGGTTTTCTTTTCCGCGAGGCGGAGAGGTGTCCCATTCCTACGAAGCCGCTCGACCTGAGTGGCTTCAAGTTCAACAAAGCAGATTTGAGCGTTTCGGCACTCGAACACTTGCACCACACGGTCGATGTGCGCCCTGTCATCCGGGTCATCGAGCGCCCACACATACGTGAAGATCATCTGCCTTGTTCGACGATCTGCGGTAATTGTGTCGTCCACAAACCACGCGCATGATCACGTTGGCGGTCGTGCAACAAAACCGCTCTTCTCGCCAGATCTGAAGCCACACTGCTCGTAGAACCGGAATCTTTTGCTGGTGCTGTCGGTGGACGACGTGCGGCGTGCGGCGCGGCATGCGTTGCGGGTGTTTCGGATCCAAGCTGATTCACAAACCGTCAAATGGTGCTTTGCGCCGCCCTTCAGGGATCAAAACAAGAGTCGTGGACAAATGTCGCGGCGACACGAGATTAGTAGACCCAGAGGTTCATGGGACTGCACAGGAGTAGCAGGAACGTCGCGGGGTATCCGACTTGCTCAGTCTGAACTCGAGTTACCTGTTCCACGCAAAGTGCGCCACGTCCGACAGTTCGGGATAAGAAGAAGCCGATGGTGTCCTCAAAAGGACGAGTTCTTCAAAGGGAATCGATGATGCGGCGATTGTTGATTGTCGTGGTTACAGTAGTCATGGTCGGCTGCGGTGGCGGTTCAACACCGACTGCAAGTCCGAGCCCAGTCCCCGCGCCAGCCCCTGCACCCGCTGCTGCGGCAGCCCCTATTCCGCCAGCGACCATCGTTTCAGCTGGTGGCGGCTCCTGGTCGAGGTGCACTTCTGGGGGCTGTGTCTTCAACGGTCCAATGCGAAATATCGGGGTTGGTTGCGCTAATTCAGTGCGAGGAACGGTCACCTTCAACAACGCGCAGAATCAACCGCTTGGAACCTATCAGTGGAGTATCACAGCGATGGTGCGCCCGGACGAGGCATTTGTATTCACGACAGCTCTCGGAGCCATACCGCCGAGCGTCTCCGCTACGCCGGGCAATTACTCGGTCAGCCCCTCTTGGACCGACGTACGCTGTCCGTAGCGCCACGCCTGACGAAGACGGTACTGTCGCGCGGGGTGCCACGACGCCAGTGACACCATAGCTCCAACATTTCCCGTGGGACGGGCTGTTCCAGCAGCCGAAACGCGCCCACGACGACGGCAAGATGTTGTTCGTCGTCTTATTCGCCCGATCCAAGAGGTAGCGCTTCAGGCACCTGGGTAGTCACCGCAGGACTGGTCCGTGGGACCGAAATGTCGGGGCGAACGTTTGGTGCTGTCAGCGCAGGCCTTTCGCAAAGTCGATCACGTCGGCCCACTCCGGGTGATCGATCAGTGGATTACGATTGCCCTGCTTCCGCTGGATCGTGCGGTTCCTGTGCTTCTCGTGCAGGGTGACCGGCTTCTCCCGATGCCACTGAAGCAGCACGTTGAGCCGCTCACGTGTGTACTCGTGATCGTTGTTGTCGATCTCGCGCGGATAGCGCAGGAGGAAATATAGCGTCGCCCGCGCAACCGCGCCCTTGCCTCCGACCGGTTCGAATCTGCCGGGCTCAGCGCGCCCGCAATGCGCCCGCCCGACCCCGTCGGGCGTGAAGTCGAAGTACGGGATATTGGCCCGGAACTCGTTGCACTTGATCTCGCAGCCGAAGAGATGGTGCAGGTCACCCTTCATCGGGAGGCGCTTTGCGAACCAGGACTGCGGAACGACGTGCTCGCAGTTATAGGGAAGCGCGGCCTCGAGGCGACTCATGAAGACCGCGACATCCTCGGTGGATAGCGCCCGGCTCTCGGTCAACGCGCGAAGCGCCGTGCGGCGCGCCCGGTCGACGTCGGCGTCGGCGCGAATCAGTGTCTCCGGATCCATTTGCCGCGCGGAGTAGATGCTCTCGATCTTGCCGTTCGGCTGAAGATCCACTTCGGGGTAAAGCTCCGTGGACGGTGAGTAGTCCAGCGTCGTCCGATGCGTGCCGCGGGTCAAAGCATGGAGCGCATCGTAGAAGGCGGAGGGCTGAGGGCGTTGGTCGATGTGGCGGTAGTACTCCAGGCGGTCGGCCGCGTCTGCGGCCTCGTCGTAGTACTGTTGCGGCGATAGATTCTGATTGCGGCGGGCCAGCGAGATCGCCGCCGTAATGGCCCGATCCTCTGCCGGCTCGGCTTCCAGCGTGACGGGTGAGCCCGAGCGGTTCGCCGACTCGCCTGTATCCTCGCCGATGCGAACGATGATCTCCATCGGTATCGCAAACGTCGCATCGCTATCGACGGCCGGCGTGAGGGTGACCTTCTTGCTCATCTTCATCTGGCCCTCAGTGTGCAGCGCGGGCTGAGCAGCTCAGCCCGCGAAGACTCTGATTGATCGAGTTGTCGATCCGGAATCGGCATGCTGGCCTCGTGTCATCAGAAGAACGCTGAACCAACCCAGGTCCCCCAGATGTTCACTGCGCTGGCGAATTCGCTGTAGAACCAGATCATCCGCGGGGCCGCGGGATCGGCAGCCACGCCGTTGTAGTCGCCCCACCGATTGCGGCCCCCTGAATCGAGTGCCTGGTAGTGCGCGACGCCCGCCTTCAGCAGGGCGCTCGCCTGAAGTGTGCCGAGAGGGTCGGTGGATCGCCTGCCGGTGTAGCCAATCGAACCAAATTCGCCAGTGCCGGATCGGCTGAACACCAGAACAAAGTTGCCATTCGCGTCCGGACATCCCGCCGGATAGAAGTAATGTGCGGCGCGCGTGCCGTAGATGCCCTCCTGCACCAGCGCGCTCGCGGCGGCGCGAATCTGGAACCAGTGGACCGACGCGCGGTTCCCCAACCCCCAGTTGCGATTGGTGGTCAGTGCACACCACACGGAGTCTCCCCGGAAGGTCGCTTCGAGAATGCGGACGTCGCCGGTGTTCAGCGGCGGCGCTCCCCCTTTCTGATCGGCATTGGGCGGCAGCGCGTACGGGGATGTCGCCACCGCGCTTCGTGTCAGCGTCGGTGCCGTCGTCGGATTCGTAATCCTCCACAATGTCAACGAATTCCCTGACGGAAAGCGGGAGTTCACCAGGTATTCCACCTGTGGTGCCCCGAAGGTATGGCACGGCTGAATGGTGAATGCCATGCTGTTGTCCGGATTCCGCATCTTCACGAAATCGAAGAACGGAGCAGGACCGCCGGAGTAGGGACCAGCCTTCGGCACGATGCGGATCTTGGCGTACTGGAAGCCGCCGCCGAACGCGAACATGTTCCCGGTGAAATACAGCGCGTGCGCGTCGACGCCCAGACCAGGAAAGTCGGCCCAGTTTCCGGTCGGCGTGCTGCCGTCCTTCGTGGCATCGAAGACATAATTCCGCCACGCGCCGAGGGGATTGGCGGTAGCGGATACCGAGAGGAGGAAGACACTCGCGTTGGGATTCGTCCGGAAGGCAGCGGCCAGAAGCACCCATCGCGCCGCATGCTGATCGTAGAGCAGTTTGGGATCGAAGATCGTCTGACCGCTGATGACGTTCGAGAACCACTGCGTGAGCGTCCGCTGGAGGACCACCGCCCCGCCGACCTTGTTGTGGATCGCCACGCTGGAGTTGACCGACAACATGACGTGCGAGGGACCGGTGGCCATCGTGCAGTCCGGCGGGATCCAACCGGTCGCGGCGATGCCGGCGAAGTTGGTCGATGCGGTCGGAGCAGCTGATGGCTCAAGCGACGTGTCCATCGCCGCGAGGGCGACGCCGGTCCCGGAGACTTCGGACTTTCCCCCGGAGTCAGCGGAGGCCTTCGCGGGCACTTTCAGGACCTTCGCCTTGTGCGCAGCTTCTTTCAACGTTCGGAAGCGCTCGTCGGGGATCGGGTAACGAGTCGTGTACGGGCGCGGCTCACGCTTCTCCTCGCTGGTACGCGCTGCCGCATCGGCGTGCGGTCCGATCTCGAGCGTCATCTCCTTGCCGCGTCCCGCTCTTCCTGCCAGTGCGGACGAAACACCGCCGCCTCCGCTGGTGCGTGGGGTCCTCGCTCTCCTTTTTCTAGGGGTGCGCGATTGGGTTGGTGCTTGCTTCGCCATACGCCTCCTCTGTATCTGTCGACTTTGGGACGCTGGGGATATGCGGGCGGTGATGGGGCTCGCCTTCGATCGATGAAGGCGAGTCAAAGTCTGGCAGCCGACTCAGCCGTGCAACGCGCCGACGATCTTAACCACCGCACGATTACGAACGGAGGGAGACGCTACAGCGAACGGGTGTGCCGGCGCAATGTGTATTTATGTTTCTCGCGCGGACTTGTCGAGCCGAGCAAGGGACGTACGCAGAGTCACGCGATCCGTGTCCTGCGCACAGGTGCTGAGTCACGCACGCGTTGAACCCGCGTCAGTCGCTGTGTTCGTCTTCCTGCGCTGGTACGTCCTGCGGCGTGTGGCGACGAGCCGCATCTTCCTTGAGTCGTTCGTACTCGTCCTCGGGCATAGGTACTCCAGGGCGGGGTGCCTCGCGTAAGGGTTGGCCCGGCGTGTGTTTTTCAGGTGGCAGATCGGACGGCCGGAACGGCCGGCCCGGTGCGGATGTGCCCGGCGCAGGACGGTGTTCTTGATCGTCGAGATCTTTGTCTGTCATGACACCACGTATAACACGCGACGCGACACACGACATTGAGGCATGGAATTTCGAATCTCTATTGATGAGAAGGAACCTGTAAGCCTCTTGCCGACATCTCAGGTCCTCCGCCCTGTTTCGTTGCTCGACGCGAACTCGGTTTACCATACGCACGCCGGCCTGGACAGGTTTCACGAGTTGAGAACGGGCGGGCCTCTGATCGGCGGTCGCGGGTTACCGTCGCTTGAACACTTTGGGAAGCTCGCAGATGCATTCAAGTGTTGTCCGATCGTTCTGTCCAAAGCTCGACCGTGCTTCGCATCCGCAGCGGACGAATCTTCTCGTCTCTGTAATCGCGTGGTGTGTCGCCTGCGTATCCGCCGGTTGCGGTTCGACCGTTGCCACCTCAACCGGACCGTCACCAGCGAAGTGCGTCGTCACGCTCACTGCGCCGGCAGCATCGATCGATGCGGGCGGTGCCACGACAACCGTCGCCGTCAGCACGCAGCCCGAATGCAGCTGGAATGCGTCCTCCGAAGTGAACTGGATTACGGCACCGACACCCGCGTCCGGGCAAGGCGCGGGTAACCTTCAGATCAACGTCGACGCAAACCCCAATACGAGCAGCCGACAAGGAAACATCCTCGTCAACGGCGTCCGCGTGCAGATCAGCCAGGACGCCGCGCCGTGTCGGTTCGACGTGTCGTCCGCCCAGCAAACCTTTGGAGCGTCGGGCGGCAGCGCCACGATACGCGTCACCACGGTCGCCGGCTGCACGTGGACGGCTCAGTCCGCCGAGTCATGGGTTGCGATCAGCGCCGGAGCGTCGGGAACCGGCCCCGGCAGCGTGACTCTCACCATCGCGTCCAACGACGGCGGCGCTCGAACCGCGTCCGTCGTCATCGCGGATCACACGGTGAGAATCGCACAGGACGCCAAGGCAGCCACTCCTCCTCCTCCGGTGGGCACCCCTCCTCCGGCGGGCACTCCTCCTCCGGCGGGCACTCCTCCTCCGGCGGCCACTCCTCCTCCGGCAGTCAACTGCACTTACACCGTCGCACCACAGATTGTCTCGGCGTCCGCCTCGGGCTTGAACTCGAGTTCCGTTTCGTTGACTGCGCCCGCCGGATGCGGCTGGTCCGCGAGCAGCAGTGCGTTGTGGATCTCCATCACGGGCGCGAACAGCGCCACGGGCAGCGCCAATATCTCGTTCAGTGTCGCGCCCAACACCGGCGCCGCGCGAACGGGTACGCTCTCCATTTCGGGCCAAAGCGTCACCGTGACGCAGGCGGGCTGCGCCACCTCGGTGACTCCGACGAGCGTTTCCGTCCCCATTACTGGTGTCACGAATTCAACCATCATGGTGGCGGCGCCCGGCTGCGACTGGACCGCGACGAGCAACGCGACCTGGATCTCGATCGTGTCCGGAGCGAGCGGCAGCGGCAACGGCAGCGTCAAGTTCAACGTTCCAGCAAACACCAACCTCGCACGCACGGGCACGCTGACGGTTGCGGGAAACACCGTGACCGTCGCACAGGTGGGGTGCACGTACACCCTGTCGCAGCAGAGCATCTCGGCCACTGCCTCCGGCGTGAACTCGAGTTCCATTTCCGTGACGACAGCGACGGGCTGCCAGTGGTCGGCGAGCAGCGGTGCATCCTGGATCGTGGTGAGCGGGGGCAGCGGCGCGGGCGACGGCAGCTTCTCGTACAGCATCGCTCCGAACAACACAGGCCCCGCGCGGAGCGGCCCACTGACCGCCGCTGGCCAGACCGTCACCGTCACGCAGGCCGGATGCATGTATGCCGTTGCGCCCACGAGCCAGACGATCGACAGTTCCGGTGGAAACGGAGGACCTGTGAACGTGACGACGACGTCGGGTTGTACATGGACGGCCGTGAGCAACGCCCTGTGGATCACCGTCACAAGCGGTTCAACCGGTAAACAAGGCAACGGGACCGTGGCCTTCACGGTCGCGGCGAACGATGGCGGAGCCCGCACGGGCACGCTGACAATTGCTGGACAGACCTTCACGGTGTCGCAGCAGAAGAAGTAGGTGATCGGCGGACACCCCTATGCGAACGTGCGAGGTGCGAATGAAGCTCCGTGTTGCTATCGCCGTTTGCTTCATCATGGCCGCTGTCGACATTGGATTCGCTCAGTGGATCCGTTATCGCGATCCGCGCATTCCGCGAACCGCGGATGGTCAGCCCGACCTTGTGGCGCCACCCCCACGTCTCTCCGACGGCCGAATCGACCTGTCGGGAGTGTGGCAGCCCGATCCGAAGGCCACCGTCGGAGCGCCGCCTGTCGGACAAACGCTTGGCGAGGATCCTGTCATCCGGCTGAGGACGGCGGACGGTTCTCCGTTCCCGCTGCTTCCAGCCGCCGCAGCCGAGTACCAAGAGCGGATGCGAAGAGGCGAACAGGGACCGGCGAGCCGCTGTCTGCCGCACACCATCGTGGATTACTTTCTCGTGCCCGCTGCGATCAAGTTCGTACACACGCCCGGGCTGACGATTCTGTTGTTCGAGGAGTACAACCACTTTCGTCAGGTGTTTACGGATGGCCGTCCACTTCCGGAGGACATGCAACCGGCGTGGTTCGGATACTCGGTCGGCAGATGGGAGGGCGACGCCTTCGTGATCGAGTCGGCCGGTTTCAACAACCAGGGCTGGCTCGATGTGACGCCGCTTAAGCACACGGAAACGCTGCGCCTGACAGAACGGTTTCGACGACCGAATGTCGGGACGCTGCAGGTGCAGGTGACCATCAACGACCCGGCCACGTTCTCGCGCGCATGGAACACGCAGACGATCTCGTTTCGCCTGCTGCCCGACACTGATTTTATCGAATCGATCTGCGAGAACGAGAAGGACTCCAAGGTCATCTCGCCTCAGTAGCTTTCGATCCTCGACCAGGCCGTTCGGGAGAAGATAGCCGGGATTGGGTAGCCTGGGCGGGCTTCGTCGGGATTTTCTGAACAGAAGGCGACGTTTGGCACCTTCCAGGGGTGCCTGCTTTCAGGACTGTCAATTAGGTGCATCGCGGTCATGGCATTTGACTTGCTGCCCGGAACCACGAATTTGCCCAATACGCTGAAAACTTCAGCGTTCGGACGAGTGCGTACGGAACGCAAGCTCCCGATCTGTACAGAGCCCAATCTTTTGACATCTTCCCGGCGGCCACCCGTCCATCTCCGCCTGGCCGCCTGCGCGGGCCTCGTGGTTTCCCTTGCGTACGCGGCTGCTGCGGAAGCGCAGTCGGCCGAAAACGTCGCGGTGGTCATCAATGACGCCAGCGCCGCGTCGCGGACGATCGGCGACTACTACATCGCGAAACGCGGTATTCCGCTCTCAAACGTCATTCACATTTCCATACCCGAGAGCGACGACGTCGATCGGCGGACCTATTCCAGCGCGATCGAGTGGCCCGTCCGATCCCAGTTCGCGCAGTACGGCCTGCAGGACCGCATTCTGTACCTGGTCCTCACCAAGGGCGTTCCGCTGCAGATTGGCGGCACCGGCGGCGAAAACGGGACGTTCGCCAGTGTCGATGCCGAGTTGACGTTCACATACCGGCGAATGACCGGTCGGCAGGTGTCTCCGATCGGAGCCGTGGACAATCCCTATTTCCTCGGCGCCAAAGAAGTGTCAGAGGCGCGTCCGTTCACACATCGCGAGCACGACGTCCTGCTCGTCACACGTCTGGACGGGTACTCGGTCGAGGATGCGCTTGCGCTGATCGATCGAGCGGCTGTTCCTGAGCGGAATGGCCGAATTGTGTTCGCGACGCAAACGGCATCCCGCATCCCGATTGTCAACGATTGGATTTCGAGCGCGTCATCGCGATTGACCAGGCAAAACTATCAAGAGCAGATGGTCGTCTCGGGCGCCGCCGCGCCGCTGAACGAACATCCTCTGTCCGGGTACTTCGGCTCGTCGCCTGATATGTCGACCGAACGCCTGCGCACGGCGCGGTTCCTTCCGGGCTCGATCGTCGCGCGACTCGAACCAGTGGATTCGACGACGTTTCGAGAGAGAGCGAAGACGAAGGCCGTCGGCGCAGCGGGTTCTCCGGTGTACGCGGGAGATTTGATTCGCGCAGGAATCACCGGGACGGTGGGTTTCGTGGGCGATCCATCCGGTGGCACCGTCGTTCGGCCCGACATTTTGTTCCCGGCGTACGTTGCTGGTTTCAACCTCGCCGAAGCCATCTATCTGGCGATGCCTCGTCTGAGCCGTCGGACGGTCGTCATCGGCGATCCGTTATGCGCACCGTACCGTCAACACGTCCTGACTCGTTCCGAGATCGAGTTGCCCGACCATCCGGTGATGGAACTGGCCGGCGCCTTCGCCAATCGACGTCTGCAGTTTCTGCGTCGCGAGTATCCGCATGTGACCGAGGGGGCTTTGATGCTTGCCGATCGTGCGAGCGCGTACGATCGGCGAGGTGATCTTGGGACGGCTCGACGTCTTCTCGAGACCACCACCGCGCTGGCGCCGACGTTTGCGTCTGCTCAGGCGCAGCTCGCTGTCTTGTACGATCGGATCGAAGAACGAGATCGTGCCATTGAGCGCTATCAACGCGCACTCGATGCGCAGCCCTTCTACGTGCGCGGCGAACTCATGCTGATTGCCACCTCCACGGGGTTCATGGAGGTGCGCCAACTCGCATTGAACAACCTTGCGTACGATCTCGCGGTGTACCGGCGGGCGCCTGGGGAAGCGCTCCCGCTGGCTCGCAAAGCCCTCACCTACGGTGCGGATCATCCAGAACTTCTCGACACCGTCGGCTGGATCGAGCATCTCGTCGGCGACGATCGAGGCGCCATGCAGCACCTGCGGTTGGCCGTGTCGCGGCTGCCGCCGAACCCGGAGGTGTGGCTGCATGCGGCCATCGTTGCCGCGACCCTCAACGAGAAGGCCGAAGCGGCAAAGTACCTCGAAGCGGCGCTTCAAATCGACCCGGCGCTGGAGACGTCGCAGGACGCTGTAGCCGTTCGAGACATTCTTCAGGAACCTCGCTGAGACGCCGACCCCTTTCGACTGCTTTGCAATCGCGCCGAGCCACGTTCTCGTTCAGCGGCATCCCATGCGGCTGCGGGGCCGGCATGATCACCACTCAGACCATGACGGGGCAGGCACGCTTCACGTAAACTCCCGGTCGACACGATCCCATTGATCACAGACCCCGGCCGTCGCTATCACAGGGTCGCGTACGGTTATGCCGCCGCGGTGGCGCTTCTGATGGCGACCTTTCTGCTCGCGATTCCGGTGCAGCTCAGTGATTCGTTTACCGAGTTCATCTCGGTGCACGGCGATCCGCTGTCGCAGGTGATTGCCGCGGAGTTCTCCAACGGCACGTACTTTCGTCCCTTCCGGCGCGCGCTGATCAAGATCGTGTACGAATTGTCCGGAGGTCATTACTACGCCGCGTTTCGTGGGTTCCAGGCGCTGCAGGTGCTCGTGCTCCTCCTCCTGATCGTCCGCATGCTGCGCGTGCGGTCGCGGGCTGCTCTCGTGTCGCTCCCGCTGGGCCTTGCAATCGTGGTTGGCATCCATACCTTTGCTGGCGCGGTCGTCGAGGGGCTACCTGTCAATCACTTCCTGACGATTCTGATCTGCTGTGCCGCCGCAATAAACCTCGCGCAGGCACAGCGGACGCCGCTGACCGACGCGGCGGCGGTTGCGCTGCTCGTGTGCGCGATGCTGACGATTGAAAGCGGCCTGTTGATTTGGGTGATTTTCGTCGCCGCCTATGCGGTCGGTTATCGAGGGATCTCACGTCCAGCGCTGATCGTTGTGACCCTCTGTGTCGCGGCGTACTTCCTTGGGCGATTCGTCCTGATTGGCGGCGCCCCGCCAGGGCTGAACGAGCGCAGCGCCGGCTTCGGCTTTTCGGTGCTCAGTCCCGACGAACTCGTGCGCCGCTTCAGCGGCAATCCGATCCCGTTCTATGTGTACAACGTGCTCAGCGCGATATCGTCCGTGCTGTTTGCCGAACCGAGAGGCGGCGTCTGGATGTTCGTACGCGAGTTGCTGCGCGGTCGTCCCGAACCATGGCAGTTCGTCAACGTGCTGACCAGCGTCGCGACGACGCTGCTGATTGTGCGCTTCGCGGCGGTACGGATGACGAACTGGCGAGCCCGCGAATTTGACGAAGCGGATCGATTCGTGATTATTTTTCTCGCCGTTCTCCCCCTCAACGCGCTGTTCGCGGGCGGATACGAGAAGGACGTCATCATGAGTCCTGCCGGTCTGTTTTACGCGGCGGCTGCGTACTTCGTGTTCCGGGAGCGACTCGCAGGCGTGACGGCGGTGTCCATCGCGCCAGCGGTCGCATTGCTGCTGGCTGTCGGGTGGAGCGTGCGGTTCATCGGCATCCACGAGAGTCTGCGAGCGCGCGCACTGTCGGTGCGCGAGGAGTGGGCGTACTATGACGACTGGGTTCGCGAGCAGCCGCGTCCCATGCCGTTGACCGCCGAGGAACAAGCCATCAAACAGCACCTTTACGAAGACGCCGTTCTGCGCGCGCCGCGCGTCCCTCAGCCCTCGCTCGGCGTGACGGAACGGTTGTTCGATTTCAGCCAATGAGCCCGCCGGGGACCGAGGGCACCTTCAAGTCCTTCGCACTGTCCGGTCTGGCAGGACGGATTGTCGTGCCACCCGTGGTGACGTTTCTGCTTGTGTCTGTGTACGTTGTCGCCGAGGCCATCGGTTATCGCGGCCTTGCAGTGCCTGAAGCGGAGACTGTTGCGGAGGCGGCCGCGCTGGGACATGCCGCTCGCACACTCCAGTTGATCGAGGAAGGGCAAGACCCAAATCAGCCGCAGCACGTGCGTGAAAATTTTCTTGATGCGGGCGATTACGAGTTGAGGCCACTCGAGGCCGCGATCCTCGCCAGACATGCCGAACTCGTGCGGCTGCTCTTGCGCGTCGGGGCCGGCAGCTTCGATAAAGCCCGCGCGTCGTGCTTTGCGCGCGCGCGCCTTCCGGAAGTGCTGCCGGATCTCGGCGACTCCGGTTCCGAGTCCTCTGAGCCGATCGACATTGCGGCGGCGTTCAGGATGTGTGGGGCTTATTGATGCGCATCACCAATACCATCCTGATCCTCGCCGCGTGCATCGTCTACGTCCTCGTCACGTTCGCGGGCCGAGCGTCGATCAACGGTGGACTGGGACCGGACGGATCTGTGTACGAGGCGATGGCCGTGAACCACGACCTTCAATCCGGTTCGGCCGTCGACAAGCTTGCGCCGGCGTTTCCGCTGGCGGCTGCGATTGCTTACTCGATCACCCGCAACGTGACTCTGAGTTTTCTGGTTGTCAACGTCGTCGCCTTCGGCGTTCTGGTGTGGGCGACGTGCTGGATGCTCGACATGCAGGCTGCCCCTCTCAGCGTCAAGGTGGCTGTCACAATCACGCTCGTGCTGCTCGGCATCCCGACGAGGATATCCGCGTTCGCGCCTGGGCAGCCGCATCTGCTGGGCATTGCCGCTCTGTCGCTTGCGGTCGCGGCGGCGAGATGCGGCAGTGGGGTTCTCACGTCGATTCTGCAGCTCGCGGCCGTGCTGGCATCCCCAATCGGGATCACGGCGCCTCTGTACGGCTTTTGGCGCAACTGGCGTCGCGATCCGGTTGTTCGCTTGTTTGCCACATTTGCGCCGGCACTCGTCGTCTGGGTGCTCATTCAGTACTTGGCTCGTGGAGGTGCGAACGGGCTCGTCGATCTGATGCGGTTCTCACGCGTCCGGGCGGACGCGGCATTCTGGAGCGAGTCGCTGTTCATTCTCTTCGGCCTGTACTTTCTCGTGACATCGCTCGGCGGGTTCACGATTCTCATGGCGTCGAGTCCACGAGAGGTTCGACGAGCCTTGGCGATGCAGCCCGAACTGCTCGCGCTGGGACTTCCTGTCCTGCTCTTCATCGCGACCGCGGGACTCGACGTGCCGCGAACGATCGCGTTTTTGTTGCCGTTCTGGGTTCTCCTCATCGGCATCTGGGCGAGAGATCAGAGACGTTCGTTGCTGGTGCCGCTCGTACTCGCTACCGCGCTGACGGTGCTCACACAGCATCCCTGGGTGCGACTCAGTGACGCCAACTATTTTGTGGACTGGTTTCCATATTCGGTTTACGCAGGACGCGTGAACGTCGCCGATGCGGGGTTCGACGCAACGTGGCGTCTGCGACTGTTCATCGCCGCGGGTGGTCTGGCCGCGTGCGTAGCGTGGCGGCGGTCAATCCGCCAGGCAGGGAACTGATCGAGTGCGGAAGTCGATTCGAAAACGCCTGCCACTCGCCATTCAGAGCCTCGTCTCTGTTGCCCTTCTCGGGCTGCTGTTCCGCAGTCTCGATCTCAAAGCGCTGCGGCAGCTGTATGCCACTATGCCGCTCTGGTTTTACCTTCTGTCGTTGGGAGTCATCCTCGCGGGCCAGGTGCTCTATGCGTGGCGGTGGCGTCAGGTGCTCGCGGCGTCGGGCGTGCCGGTCACGATCGGCACCGCGATCCGGCAGTACTTCATCGGCATTTTTCTGAACAATTTCTTCCCGTCAACGGTCGGTGGCGACGTGGCGAAGGTGTACTACCTTGGCAGGCACCACGGGTATCGGCCAATTGCCGCGTCAATTGTGCTCGACCGTCTCCTCAGTATCGGATTGCTTGCGGTGCTCGCGACGACGATGTACTGGGTCGCACCCGATCCGTCGCCGCGGTTTGCGGTCACTCGGGCGTTTGTCACGGTGATAGCGGTGTGCCTGCTCGGCGGCCTCGTGCTCGCGGCGCGCGGCACGGGCGGTCTTCCGCGCCGTCTCGCACCCTTCGGCACGTTTGCGGTACGGCTGGCGGAACGCGCGCAACGGTTTCGCCACGACATGGCCGCGCCGGCGAGGCGGCCGCAAATCGTGTTTCAGTCCGCAGCGGTCGTGGCGACGTACTTTTTCGCCTTAACCGGGATCTATCGTCTGTTCTTGTCTCTCGATACCGGCGCGCACCCGTCGTTTCTCACGCTGATGACGGCAGTCACCACGGCGTCTCTGTTGAGCAACATTCCCATTTCCATCAACGGACTCGGCCTGCGCGAACAGCTGCACGCGATCCTGCTGCAACCCTTGGGGGTCACACGCGAAGCGGCCGTCGCCATCTCGCTGCTGACGTTCGCCCACCTGCTCGTCTCGAGTCTGCTGGGTGTGTTCTTCTGGCTGCAGTTGCCGGCTGCCATGAAATCCCATATCCCGACGTCGGAGTCGGAGATTCCACTCGATGCGGAGATTACGGTCGATTCGTGACGAAGGCTCGAGGTTCAAGGCTCTGGTAAGTCGTTACAGCTCGGGCGCTGTAAGGTGGATGAGGGCAGTATCGGGTGCGTGCCGTTCGTACATCTCTCCGCGTCTATCGACACGGTAATCGCCTACCGCTTCGTCTATCTCGTTGCCGTTGAGGTCCACCTGCGGCTCAGCCCAGTCGTCGTCACGCTGGGGCAACGCCGGTGCTCCTAAGTCAAGAACGGATGTGGTGGTGGATGGAAGTGGAAACGCAATCGCGTGTTGAGGGTGTACGACGAATCGCTGGATCCACACCTCGCTGAGGGCAACAACGACCGACAGCCCAATCACGACAATCCACACGCGATGCAACATCGCTGCTGCTGCCTACCGGGCAGAGCAGCAATCGAAATGCCATTACTGGCATACGCGTTGCGAAGCTTCAAAGACAGCTTCGATGTTGAACCTGCAGCAACGCATCGCCGCCCTTCGTCAACGTCTCGAGCCGATCGAGAGAGCTCATCCCAATGCACTGCTCGCGGTGTCCATCGCGGCGTTCACGCTCGTTCTGGTCATCCTCGGGGCATCGACGTGGCTCGTCTACGACGTCTTTCACGATCTGCCGAGCGCATCCGAGCTGCACGACATCGGCTCGATGGCTCAGGCCACCACGCTGTACGACAGAAACAACCAGCCGGCATTTACGATCTTTCAGGAGCGGCGAATCGAAACGCCGCTCGCGGATATCTCGCCGTATCTCGTGCATGCCGTCATCTCGGTCGAAGACCAGCGCTTCTACGAACACGGCGGCATCGATCTCCTTCGGATTTTCGCCGCTGCGGTGACGAACCTCCGCGAGCATCGAGCGGCGCAGGGTGGAAGCACCCTCACACAGCAGCTCGCGCGACAAAGCTTTCTCACATCTGACAAGACATTGCGGCGGAAGTTGAAGGAAGCCGTGCTCGCGTGGCGGTTGGAGCGCGAGTTCACCAAGGATCAGCTCCTCGAGCTCTATCTCAACAAGGTGTATTTCGGCGACGGACTCTATGGAGTCGAAGCGGCGTCGCTCGGCTTCTTCGGGAAGCACGCACGCGATGTCGACGTGGCGGAAGCAGCGTTGCTCGCAGGGCTGGTCAAGTCGCCCTCGGCCTATGCGCCCACGATCAATCTCGAACGCGCCGTGGCGCGCCGCAATATCGTGCTGCAGGCGATGCGAGAGACGAACGTCATCGATACTGCGGCGTACGACAAAGCCTTGCGAAGCCAGCCGCATCTGGCCGATGCCCTGCGCTCCGAGGAGACCTACGGCCAGTACTTCAAGGAAGAAGTGCGGAAGCAGCTGGTACAGCGTTTTGGATGGGAACGCGTGTATCAGGGCGGACTGAAGGTCTATACGACGATCGACCCGGATATGCAGCAGGCCGCGGAAGCGGAGGTCGGACGGTCGCTCGCCGAAATCGAGAAGCGCCAGCTGAATCGTGTGACACAACCGCAATCATTCACCGATCCTCTTCAGGCAGCGCTCGTGGCGCTCGATCCAATGACCGGTGAGGTGCGCGCCATGGTGGGTGGACGGAACTTCGACCAGAGCCGGTTCAACCGAGCTACACAGGCGCGGCGACAGGCTGGCTCTGCATTCAAGCCGTTTGTGTACGCGTCGGCGCTGGAACAGGGCTTCACACCCGCCAACGTGATAACCGGGCTCGATATCCCGATCGCGACGCTTCAAGGCGCGTGGGTCCCCGACGATCACGGGGGCAGCAGTGCGATGACGATGCGGGCGGCGCTCAAGACCTCGAGCAACCGTGCGGCTGTGCAGCTCCTGCAGCAAATCGGTATTCCGACAGCCGTTCGGTATGCCGAGCGACTCGGCATCGGCGGGCTTCCTGAGGTGCCGTCGCTGGCACTCGGGTCCGGCGAAGTGACGCTGATGTCGATGACGTCCGCGTACTCCGCTTTCGCGAACCAGGGGATGTTCACGGCGCCGGCGCTCATCCGTCGCGTCGATGATTCGTCTGGACGCATCCTCTATGCGTCGAGCACACGCGAGGACCGCGCGCTCAGCGAGGCCACTGCGTTCATCATGACGTCGATGATGTCGGACGTGATCAACGGCGGCACGGCGTGGCAGGCCCGTCGCGTCGGTTTCACGCTGCCGGCCGCCGGAAAGACCGGAACGACGAACGACTATCGCGACACGTGGTTCGTCGGGTTCACGCCGCATCTGGTGACGGGGGTCTGGATCGGCTATGACATGCCGCGAACCATCATCGCCAATGGCTACGCAGGCGAGCTGGCCGTGCCGCTCTGGGGCCGGTTCATGGCGGTGGCGACGCGGAACGACAAGCCGGACAAGTTTGCAATGCCGACATCGGTCGTCCCCGTCACAATCTGCCGGCTGAGCGGCAAACTGCCGGCCGCAGGGTGCGAATCGGCGGTGATGTTCGATCGCGATGGGAATCCAACCGACCGTTCGATGCTGTACACGGAATATTTCGTGCGCGGCACGGAGCCGACCGAGTACTGTCCGCTCCATTCGGGCAGCTTCGACGTGGTCACGACGTCCGGCGATTCGAAGACCGGACCTGCCGTCGCTGCGACCTCAGGGACTGCGACGGCGCCGTTGGCGCCCGCGGATCACCTGCATGATCCGGCGACACCAAAGGCCGGTACCCGTCTGGGAGACAATGCGCCACCCGCCGCTGTTCCCGCGGCGTCCACGCCAGACACCTCCGATTCACAACCGCGTAAGCGGGGCTTCTGGGGCAGAATTTTCCGGCGCTGAGATAATGCGATCGTGCCGTTTCGCACGATCGTCGGCCATTCGCGTCTCCTGTCGCTGCTCTCGCGCGTGATTGCGCGCGACTCGATGCCGCCCGCCGTGCTGCTGGCCGGGCCACCCGGAGTCGGCAAGCGCCTCACCGCTGTCGCGATCGCGCAGGCCATCAACTGCCTTCAGCCACAATCCGCGGAGGGACTCGAGCGCGACGCGTGCGGCGAGTGCGCGTCGTGCCGCCGCATCGCCCGCGGGATCCATCCGGACGTCATCATCGTGGAGCCCGGCGACATGGGCACGATCAAGATTGAGCAACTGCGCGACGTCATCGACCGCTCGCAATATCGTCCGTTTGAAGGACGCCGGCGCGTGGTCATCATCGACGAGGCCGACGCAGCCGGCGACGACGCGCAGAGTGCGCTGCTGAAGACACTGGAGGAACCGCCGTCCGCGTCGGTGTTTATCCTCGTTTCTTCCATGCCCGATGCGCTGCTGCCCACCGTGCTCTCGCGATGTCCGCGGCTTCGCTTCGGCCCGCTCACGCCGAACGAGGTCGCCAGGGCACTGGTGCAGGAGCACGGGTACGCCGAGCAGCAGGCACGGATCGCGGCTGCGGAGTCGGACGGAAGCATCGGCCGCGCGCTTGCATCGCAGTCCGAAGACCTCTCCGAAGCGCGCGATGCCGCGCAGCGGATTCTCGAGGAAACCGCACGCAACAACGATCCGGTCAAACGGATCAACCTCGCCCGTGAACTGGCGGAGGGGAAGGGCTCACCTGCCGAGGAGCGGAACAGACTGGCCGTTCGCCTGCGCTCGCTCGGATCGCTGCTGCGCGACGTCGGGATCATTGCAACCCGCGCGGATCGCGCGATGATCGCCAACAGCGATCTCGAAACGCCGCTCGAGAAGCTCGCCTCGTCCTTCGACGCGCAACGCAGCATGCACGCATACGCGGCCGTCGATCGGGCGCTGGCCGCGCTCGACCGGAACGCGAGCCCGAAGGTCGTCGCCGATTGGCTGCTGCTCGAGCTGTGACCGCCTCAGGTGTCAGGTGAACACGCTTAGTGGTGTGTCCTTGCCAAATCAGGACTGGCCGCTCCGTTGTCGCGGCCAGCAGAATCACGGTCGAAAGGCTGCTGTCGTTGGTAGTAGTGCATCAGTTGATACACGCCACTAGACCGGTCGTCGCTATCACCGCAGGGGATCCGGCGGGCATCGGGCCCGAGATTGCGCGGAAAGCCGCAGACGATCCACGAGTCACGGCCATCTGCGAGCCGAAGATCTATGGACCGCCGGCGGGCACGCGATTCGAGTGCGGCGTTCTTTCGGCGGAAGCCGGGCGCGCCGCGTACGACACCATCTGCGCTGCGGTGCGCGACGCCTCCGACGGGCGCGTGGCAGCCATTGCAACCGCTCCCGTGAACAAGCTCGCCTTTTCACGCGCAGGGTTGGCGTGGAAAGGGCACACGGATCTGCTGGCACATCTCACTGGTGCGGCGCGTGCGGCCATGATGTTTTGGTCGGAACCACTGAAGGTCGTACTGGCGACCGTCCATGTGCCGCTCGCCGAGGTTCCGCGGTTATTGACCCGCGACCTGCTCCGCGACGTCATCGACCTCACCGCGCGCGAACTCCCGCGTTTTGGCATCGCGCGGCCGCGTCTTGCGCTTGCCGGACTGAATCCGCACGCGGGGGAAGAGGGATTACTCGGCTCAGAAGATGAGGCAGTGCTGCGCCCCGCCGTCCAGGAAGCGCAGAGCCGCGGAATTGGTATCGAAGGACCATTCCCGGGCGACACCATCTTCGGCCGCGCTGCCCGCGGCGAGTTCGATGCCGTCATTGCCTGCTATCACGATCAGGGATTGATTCCCGTGAAGCTGCTTGCGTTCGGTCGCTCTGTCAACGTGACGCTCGGACTGCCAATCATCCGGACGTCAGTCGATCACGGAACCGCCTTCGACATCGCCGGCAAGGGCATTGCGGATCCCTCCAGCATGATCGAAGCCGTGCTACTGGCCGCACGCCTTTCGAATCCGCAGGGCCAACCCTCGGGATCGTAGGTGCCGGTACTTTTCACCTCACGGCCGATCGCAACGGTAATGAGCGAGCCGTCGCGGATCGTGAAAGTGCCGACGGGCACGTACGCCTCCCGGATGAAACGATCGACGTCCGGATAGGCCTTTCCAAACTCGTCACGTCGACTTTCGTTAATCAACACCACCGGAATTCGTTCGCTCCGAATGCGCTCGAGCATCCGCGCCTGGTCGTGCGCGTCCGTGAAGGCGTCAGGCGGCAGGAATAGCGCGTGTCCGGCGCCGAACCGCCGCTGTGCGAAGTAGTAATACTCCGGCGCGGCCCACGTCAGCAGCACGGCGTCACCGCGCGTGGTGCACGCGTGAAGGTAACGAACGGCTGTCGGCAGCTCACCGGCCGGCCAGAAACGCTCCCACGGCCAGACGGTTCCAGTCTCCTTGACGACCTCGATCGTGTGCCTGATGGTCCCGAAGCCATCCATCACACGCGTTTCCTTCAGGCGATTCGGCACGTCGCTGAGAATCCAGGTGTTCACCAGACCACCGCCGACGACCGCGACGGCGACCAACAACGGCACGCCGCGCCGCACAAGCGACGGGGACGCGGCGTTCCCCACCGCGACGGTCGCACGTCGCCACGATTCGGCGAGCATCCACGCGCCGTTGATCGCGAGCAGTGCCGCGACATCCTGGATGCGCGAGTCGATCGGATGTCGGAGGACAACCAGGAGGTACATCAGCAACATCGCGAACCCGGCCGCGACAACCGGCTCATGTCCCGTACGGCGTTGTGTGGATCGAGCGAGCAAGACGAAGCAGACGATAGCGAGCGCGTGCGCGGCGTAGAACAGGAACACAGCCGCATCCATGCGGCTCCATGACATCAGGTCGCCGTTGGTCCAGAAGGGAAACGCGGGAGGCGTGA
>Ga0075418_10002415_pt1 | contig 21348 bp, 15 predicted proteins | sample SoiMetdeltSBSDD2_FD_81776 | JGI IMG/M metagenome (GOLD analysis project Ga0075418, IMG submission 81776) | Bulk soil microbial communities from a Populus tree surrounding site in Tennessee, USA - Soil MetaG P. deltoides SBSDD2 | ecosystem: Environmental > Terrestrial > Soil > Tree plantation...
ATGTCGGGGTACTCGTACTGGATCGTCTCGCCCGGGCGCACAGGCGTGTTCACGCCCTTCACCGAGAAGATCGTCGGCACGCACTCGATGAACGGGTACGGCTCCTCTTTCGCGTCGCCATACTCGGCGATCTTGTGCAGGTTGCGCACAATGCGCACCGGCTCCATCAGCGCCTCTGGATCGTAGAGTATCGACTCGTGATTCAAGCCTATGAATTGCCCGTCCTTGCGGATCGGTGTGTAGATCTCGATCGACTGCATCTGGTTCGACCACTCGAACGACGAGTGCGACTTCCAAGCCTGGACATTGCTCGTCCAGGTAATCAGGGTGTCCTTGTCCCAGAAGCCGATCGTCTCGCCGTACCAGCGCGGCACGGCAGCGCCGAGACGCGGCACGCCGCCCGTCTTCACGTCCGCCATGTTGAATTCGCGGTCGACGTTGATGTCGGTGATGAAGTTGCGCGCAACGCCCGCCCGAATTTCGACGAGCTTCGGAGTAGCCACGATGTAGTGCTCCCATACGGAGAACGGGTACCACCTCCGCACGAAACCCTCGGGCCAGCAGAACGTCGACGGCCAGATCGCGTGGCCGCGCATCTGGTGATACGCCTCCTGCACCGCACGCCGCTGATACTTCGGAGTCAGCAGCGAGACCACGGTCGCGATCTGGGTGTTCGCACCCCAGTACCAGTTCTGCTGATTCTGCGGCGCGCGTGCGGGGTTTTCGTAGACACCGTTCCACTCGGCGGCAGGGAAGTCTTTGAACGTGTACTTGTTCGGGCCGCCGCGCTTCTTCGTCTCGGCGAGCAGCGCCTCGTAGTGCTCCTGTGCGGTTTTGAACCCATACGGGCTCACGATCGCCTCGCGCGGCAAGTCGCGATCGCAATGGCCCCATGGCGCGTCCTCGTCCTTGCCCGTGTTCAGCGGATTCGGGCTCAGGATTCCGCGCTGCACCTCGCTCGCCATCGGACTGTTACAGCGGTAATAGCGCTTGTCGGTCCACAGCGCCTCGTCCTTGTAGAAGTCTTTGCTCGTGAAGATGTCGATCGGCAGTTGCGTCACGTCCTTCGGCGGCGCGCTGGCGGGGTAGCCGTCGAGCTCCTGCTTCACGCCGGGCTGCGGTGGGGCGAAAGCGTTGCCCTTCCATGCCGGTCCCACTGGCTGCTGGGTCTTCACGCTGACGGCCAGCTGCCGGCCGCGTCCTACGCTCTGGAAGCCGATGTCCGGCATGTCCTGCGCCGCCGCAACAGTGGTCGTCAGGACCGCCGCGAGCAGCCAAAGTTGGGTGGTTCCGTGTTTCATACGCTCGTCCTCCGATGACATTCGACTCTACATGGCGCCAGACGCGCTGTCTTAGCGGTTGTTGCCGAGCAACAAAAAACGCGGCCGATGTGGTTCCGATTGCCGCGGCCCCGGCGCGTGTTGCGCCGGTTTTACTTGTGTGCTTGGATTGCTCTGAGACAGTACGATTAGAAGGCCGGGCAAATAGGCACTGTGTGTGCCAATTCCAACAACCGGCGGGGTGACATTTCGGGGGAGTTTCTAAGCTGAGGCGGTTGGCCTCCTAGCTTCACAACAATCAATTGCCGGTCGATAACGATCCTTAGGGGGGAGCGTGTCAAAGAAGTGCATGGCGGTAAGGCCGTCGTTGCTGTCGGTGTCCATTGCGGCGGCGCTGGGTTCAACTGCTCCGATTCTGTCGGCCCAGGCGCAGGCCCAGGCGCAGGAGCCGCAGGACCAGATCGTCGTCACCGGCTCGCGCATCGTGCAGCGCGATTTCGAGGCGAACAGCCCGATTCAGACGGTCGAATCGGATCTCTTCGAGAACTCCAGCACCCTCGCAATCGAGACCGTGCTGAATCAGCTGCCGCAGTTCGTTCCGGCCATCACGCAGTTCGACACGGGCAACGTGCAGCCGAGCGCCACGGCCACGACCGGCGCCAACACACTCTCGCTGCGAGGCCTCGGCGCCAACCGTAACCTCGTGCTGTTCGACGGGCGCCGCGCTCAGCCGGTCAACTCGCTGCTCGTCGTCGACACCAACTCCATTCCATCGGCGGCCATCGAGCGCGTCGAGGTCGTGACAGGTGGCGCCTCGGCCACCTACGGCGCCGACGCCGTCGCCGGCGTGGTGAACTTCGTCATGAAGAAAGATTTCGAGGGCTTGACCTTCGACGTGCAGACCGGCGCCACCGCGGTAGGCGATGCTGCGGAGAGTCGTTTATCGGCGCTGTTCGGCGCCAACGTCGGTGACGGGCGCGGCAACGTCATGATGGGCGTCGAGTACGCAGATCGTGAGGAGGCGAAGCGCTACGACCGCCCGTTCTTCGACGCGCAACTCAGAGATCCGTCGGCGCCAGCCACCAACACGACCTTCCTGACCCCGACTCAGTACACGCCAGCCGCAGCCAACCTCCCGGACATCAACGTCGTCCGGAACATCTTCACTGGCAGCCCCGTGGGGACACTACCGGCTAACGCAAACGCGGCATCCATGTACGTGAATCAAGTGAACCAGACGCTGTGGACCAACGCATCCGTTGGCACCGGTGCGGCGGCTCAAGCATGGGGGTCCTATCGTTACGCGGACGACTTCCCCGCCATGCAGGGGTGGGGCCCTGATCAGCCGTTGCGCAAAGTCATACAGCACGGCGGTCAACCGAACGGCGTCATTCTGGAGAACCAACCGTTCTCTCTGATCTCGACGCCGCTGGAGCGGCACTCGATTTTCGGCCGCGGCCGTTACGAGGTGGCCGACGGTCTAGAGGTGTACGCCCAGGGCAACTTCGTCACGAACACCACCCGCACGATCATGACCTGGTCGCCGGCTTCGGGCGGGTGGAATGCGAACATTCCGCACGGCGACGGTATCTTCGCTCCATCGCTGTGCACGACGGCCAATGTCAATATCGGTTGCCCCGGCGCCGGCTTCACTCAGGTCGACCACTTGGCGGGCGGGACCAAGGGTGTGAGTTGCCCCGTGATGGGCGGTTGCACGAACGATCAGGCGTTCCCGGTCCCGCCGGAGCTCAAGTTGCTGCTCGATTCGCGGCGGCTCGACCCCGACGGCACGACAGGCCCACTACCCGCGGGCCCGGTGGGCTCGGGGCGCAACGAGACGTGGAGTCTCGGCAGAGTCCAGGACTACCTCGAAGTGCCGCGTTCCACCGACAACGACAGCAAGCTGTTCCAGCTCATGCTCGGAATGCAAGGCGACGTGAGCGCCATCGACGGCACATGGGACATGTACGTCTCGGTAGGCCAAACCGAAACCAAGAACACAATGAACGGCTTCGGCGACTTGCAGCAGTACCGAAACATCGTGTCGGGCTCCGCCAATTACGGCAGGGGCGCGGTGTTCTTGGGCCCCGGCACCACCACGCCGTTCCAGGGTAACGGCGGCACGGCGTCGTGCCAGAGCGGTATCCCGATCTTCGGCAACTTCCGGCTGTCGCCGGACTGTTTAGAGGCGCTCGCGATCGGTGCGACCAACACGATGTACATCGAACAGAACATGTTCGAAGCGACCGTCCAGGGGCGAATCGGCGAGATATACGCAGGCGAAGTTCGCTTCGCCGGCGGCGCTTCCTATCGCGAGAACGCGATCGATTACGAAGAGGGCTTCCTCAATAACAAGAACAGCAGCATCAGCAATCTGATCGGCCAACCCTCGGGGGCCAATACCGCCGGCGAGACCTCGGCTACGGACGTCTTCGGCGAGATCTCTTTGCCGCTCGTCCAACGCGACGGTGTCATCCGAGCGTTCTCCCTGGAGCTCGGCGCGCGTTACTCGGATTACGACCAGCAGGGCACGTCGAACACGTACAAATCGCTGTTCAACCTCGAGTTTGGCGCGCCGGTGCGGTTGCGCGGCGGCTGGCAGCGCGCGAACCGCGCGCCGAACGTCGGCGAGCTGTACGCACCGGAGGACTCGCTGGTGCAAAACTCGGCTTACAACGGTGATCCGTGCGGCACGAACTCGTTCGCGCCGTGGGGAGCGAATAACAACCCGGCGAGCCCCTACTACAACCCCAATTCCGCGCGTGCGATGACGATTTGTCGGGAGATGATGGGGGAGGGGGCCAATATTTTTTACGCGGACCCGCAGACCGGCGTGTTCCCGAGCGTCACGGTCATCGAGCGCGGCAATCCGAACGTGCTCCCGGAGGTGGCGGACACGTTGACCTTCGGTGCCGTGCTGTCGCTCGAGAAGTTCCAGGTGACCGTCGACTACTACGAGATTCAGATCGATGACGTCATCGGCACGCTGAGCTACGACACGGTGTTCGAGCAGTGCATGAGCGCGCAGTACAATCCAACCAACACGCTGGCCGGTAACCAGTATTGCGCCTTCATTCAGCGCAACCAAGAAACCGGTGGCGTGTTGCGCGTCAGTGCGCCGCGAGCGAATCTCGGCCACTACGAGACGTCGGGCGTGGACGTGCAGTTCAACTGGCGCCGGTCTATCGGTGAGGGCAACTTGGGATTGAACGTGCTCGCGTCATTGTTGAACACGTACGAAATCCAGGATACGCCGGCATCGAAGCCCATCGACATCGTCGGCACCAACGGCGCGCCAGGCGGTGCGCAGTTCGAGTATCGGACGTTCACGACGCTCAACTACTTCAAGGGGCCGTTGAGCACCGCGCTGCGTTGGCGTCATTACCCGGACATCAAGCACAGCACCTATAGGTTGGATCCGAACACTCCGACCCACGGATCGACTGCGTACGACGTCTTGGATTTCAACGGCCGGTTTGCGTTCAACGAGCGGTACGAGATCCGTTTCGGCATCGACAACTTGGCCGACAAGGAACCGCCGACCTACGGCAGAAATATGGACGTTTACCCGTATAACAGCGGCAGCGGTCAAACTATAGCTTCGGTCTACGACGTTCTCGGCCGCCGCGGCTATGTGGGCTTCACAGCGGAGTTCTAGCTGATCGCATCGGAATTTCGTTCTGGAGGACCGATACCATCCGGCGGGACGGTGGCCGAGGCGGCACTATGCGATGCCCGCGGGGATCACGAGCGGGCCGTAAGTCTGCTCGCCGAAGGTGCGAGGCGAAACGACGTCGACGCGATGACCGAGCTCGGCCAGCGTTTGCTCGTCGGCTACCACGCGCCCTTGTTGCCGAAGGAGGGCACCGATCTCATCGTCAAAGCGGCGAACCTCGGTGGAGGCGCGGCCGCGGGCCAGCTCGCCGTTCTGGCGGCGATCGGCATGCACCTCGAGCAGAGCTGGCAAACGGCGATGGCTGCGATCGTATTCTCCGCCCAGCTCGGCTGGCCGAGGGCGCGCGGGCAACTGCGTGTTTTGTCAGCCGATCGAGAGCTGGCGACGCAGGATCTGCACGCCGAGCCCGATCCGACGTTTTGGCGCCGATTGGCGGCCGCGATCGATTTGAATCGCTGGCATCAGCCGTCGCCCGGCGTGGATTTGTGCAAATCCCCGCTCGTTCGTCATTTGCCGGGCCTTGCGTCCAAGGAAGTCTGCCAGTGGATGATCGAGCGCTCACGCGGGCGGCTGATCCGCGCGACCGCGTACGACCCGGTCAAACAGCAAGACACGGCCGATGAAACGAGAACCAACACGCTGGCGCTGTTCAACCTCACGAACAGCGACCTCGTCAGCGTGCTGATTCAAACGCAGATATGCGCCAATACCGGCGTGTCGTTCCGGCAGCTCGAGCCGTTGTCGGTGCTGCACTACGACGTCGGCCAGCAGATCATCGAGCACTTCGACTTCGTCGATCCCGATGCGCCTGCGAGCTTCAATCAGCAAGTCGCCGAGTACGGCCAGCGTATCCTCACGTACCTGCTGTACCTGAACGAGGACTACACGGGCGGCGAGACCGACATGCCAGTGATCGGCATCTCGCACAAGGGTCAGCTTGGTGGGGGCTTCTTCTTCGTCAACGTGCGCGAGAACGAAGAGCCGGATTTGCGGACCTTGCACGCGGGGCGTCCGCCGACCCGCGGGGAAAAATGGGTCGTCTCGCAGTGGGTGCGCAGCGGTTCCATGTTCTAATCCCGCTATGAAGCAGGCGTGCAGCACAGCGGTTGTCGTTTCGGCGTTGATCAGCGGCGTCGCGGTCGCACAGAGCTCTGGCGACACCGCTGCCGCCATCGAAGCGTGCGCGCGAATAACAGATCAGACTGCCCGGCTCGATTGTTTCGACAAGCTTGCAGGGCCGGTGCCGGGTCGAAGTGTCGAGGCAGCCCCGAGCCCTGCGCCGTCCGCGGCGGTCGATCCGCAGCGCAGCGCCGCTGCGCCGCCGACCGCGGCGGATACGGCTCCTGCTCCAGCGGCTAGCGCTACTTCGAAGCGCGAAGCGCGCGCGGCGGACACGGCCGAGCGCGAGGTCATGAGCTCGGTCACCGCGCTGCGCGAGATACTGCCCGGTCGCGTCGAAGTGACGCTCGCGAACGGGCAGGTTTGGCGCCAGACGTACTCGGATAGCTACAACCTGCTCGTAGGACACGAGGTCAAGATCTATCCGAGCGGCTTCGGTAAGTACTTCCGCCTCACGGCTACGGAGCTGCGCGGGTTCATCCAGGTCGAGCGCGTCAAGTAGCTCACATCCATTCGGCGCGTCAATTCGGCGTGCCCGGCGCCGAGCCGCCCACGAACAACCGACGGCCATCCGTGAACGTGATGGAAAACCCGTTCGCGCGATTCGCACCGTCCTTCGACAAGTAACCCTGGACGACGATTTCCGCTCCCGCCTGCAGCGAATCGCGGGTGAAGCCGCGGCGCACCATCGTGTTCGGCGTGCCGGCTTCGATCATCCACGGAACAGTTTTGCCGTCTTCGCCGACGACGTCGATGTGAATCCAGGAGTGGGGATTGATCCACTCCATTTTTGTCACCTTGCCTTTCAGCGTGATCGGCTTCGACTCGTCGAATTCTGCGGAGAACGAGTGATGCGCGAGGGAGGGAAGGGCGAAGGCGGCTAAAAGAGCGGCCGCGAGGACCTTCGTCGTCGTGATCTTCATGCGTGGTGTCCCCAAAAGTCAGTTACGGCCCGTGGGTTGGCCTGCGGCTTCCGCAACTCGTGCGGCGCGCAGGATGTTCGACATCGCGTAGTTGCCTTCGTGGCAGGCGTACTCGATGAGCGGGTAGGCGGGGTCCTCGCCGAGATCGAAAGAAACCTTCCACGGCTGCACCCAAGTATCACGATCGTCGACCGTCAGTTCGTAGCGCAACGTGTGCGCGTCGATGCGCGTGAACCGTTCGATCAGGCGCAGCTTGTCGCTCGTCGGCGTGCCGCTGATCGCGGCCTTGTCCGTCAGGAAATTGGTCGTTTCGACGACCAGCGTGTTGCCTTCCCAGCGTCCTCGTGCCTCGCCCATGTATGTTCGGATGTTCGAGAACGGCCGGTCGGTGATGGGCACGATGCGAGTTTCGTTGATCATCTCGTGCCGGATCACGACGTAGCCGGGGCTCTGCAGAATCTCGTTGCCGTTGTTGTACAGAGTCGGCAGGAAGCTCGTGATGCCGCGCGTAATGCAGCGCTCATAAAGGCTGCGATCTTCCCACGAGTCCGACGGGCCGCGGCCTTGGCGCGCGGCGGCGCGGGCAGCAACCCGCTGCTCGACCTGCGGCACGCGTGCCGGGAGCCGGCCGTTCGGCGGGTCGACGATCAGCGACGCTTGGAGCTTCGCAGAGCCGCGGTCTTGCCAGTACGACGGCGGAGAGTTGTTGATCGTCGCCGTCGTCGCTTCTGTGGCGAACTCGGCCGCATCCGCTGCCGAGTCCGTTGCGGCTTGGCGCTCTCGTTCCTCGAACTCTTGGGGCGTCAGCTCGCTGCGCGTGCCGAGGTTCTCCGGCCGCTGCAGCGGCACGCGGCGCCAATCGCCGCTTGGCCACAGCCCCTGAATGTCGGGGTCTCCCCATGGGGTTTTCGGAGCGACAAAGCTCGCGGCGCCGGTGGAGCGACGCTGCTGTGCCGCGGTGTCGAGCGTACCGAGGGCGACGGTCACACCGAGTGCGATAGTCGCCACCGAGAAGACGAAGCGTCGTTTCATGTTGCAGCTCCTCATTTAGCGCCCGCGGGTTTCTTCTCGAGCTCCCCGTACAACAAGCGCTCGGTGAACTCCACGCAGCGGAACTCGACGAGCTCTGCGCCGGCGTCGATGCGCCGATACAGCGGTAGGCTGATCTTCCACGGTCGCGTGAATAGCGTGGAGTCCTCTATCGTGACGTCGTAGCGAAGATGATCTTTGTCGAGCGGTGTGTAGCGCTCGACGACGTGTGTGTTCTCGCTCGTGAAATTGCCGGCGCGATCGAGCCAGCTCATACCGTTCAATCCCGTGACGTCGACGACGAGCGTGTCGCCTTCCCAGCGCCCGTTCGACCAACCCATCCAGGTCCCGTACGGATACTCCGTCGGCTCGCCCATGTTGACCTTGCGGTCGGCGTTGGCGAACTCGTACGCAAAAAAGATGTCGCGCTGCGTTTGGACGATCTGAAACGGGAACGGCAGATAGGTGGCGCGGGGGATGCCCGGCATGTAGCACTTGATCTCGGGATCCTCGGCAAGCCGGTTGGCAAAGTTCTGTTGCTTCTTCTCGGCGGCCCACGGTTGGTATGGAATAGCGTTGCCTTCGACGACGCCTCTGCCGCCGGGCACGGCCCCCACGGCGCCGAGCTGATAGAGCGCCGGCGGCTGCGGAGCGTGGTCTTGAAGATCCCAGTGCGCGGTGCCGACCGCTTGCCAGATGCCGCTCAGGTCCGGCTTCCCGTCCGCGGCGCGCGGAATCTGCGCCTGCGCCGCTGCGGCTCCGATGAGCAGCCATGTTGCAAGAGCCCGGCGGATCATCATCAAGTCTCGATCCATTAACCCCCCTAGATCGGAACCGTTCCGCGCTGCGAGTCGGTGACGGATGTTCACCCAGTGCGCGCGTCGTTGGCAATGACCGCCCGGTTTGGTATTGGTTGTCGCATGACCGAGCGGGACGCCATTTCACCATCGCTGTCGGCCGATGTCGCTGCCGCCAATCAGTGGGACGCGGAAGGCAATCACGAGCGGGCGGTCGAGGTGTTGGCGGCCGCGAGCAGGAAGGGCGACGTCGAGGCGATGACGAGGCTCGGGAAGCGGCTGCTCACGGCGAACCGTGCGCCGTATCTGCCCGATAAAGGAGCGGAGCTCATCGTCAAAGGCGCGAACTTGGGCGGCGCCGAGGCCGCGGCGCAGCTCGCTGTGTTGGCGGCGATCGGCATGCACATGCCGCAGAGTTGGGCGACCGCGATGGCCGCCATTGTTTTCTCGGCCGAGCGGGGTTCGCTCGCGGCGCAAGGGCAGCTGCGCGTCTTGGCCGCCGATCGCGCGCTGGCAAGCGCCGCGGCCGACGCGCTGCTCTGGCGCCGGCTGGCCGATGGCATCGACTTGCACCGGTGGCATCGCACGGCGTCTGCTGCAGTAACACTGAACGGCTCGCCACTCGTTCGCCGTTTCCCCCAGTTCGCGACGACAGCCATGTGTCGGTGGCTCATCGACTCGAGCCGCGATCGGCTCGTCCGCGCACCCATCTACGACGCTGTGGCCAAGACGGAGGCGATTAGCTCGACGCGTACGAACACCTGGGCCCAGTTCAACATTACGCACGCCGATCTCGTGAGCGTGCTCGTGCAAGTGCACATCTGCGCCAACACCGGAGTTGCCTTCCGGCAGCTCGAGCCGTTGGCGGTCCTGCACTACGACACCGGCGAGCAGAGCACGGAGCATTTCGATTTCATCGATCCGCTGATACCGGATTACGCCGATGAGGTAGCCCGCAAGGGTGAGCGCATCGTCACCTTCCTGCTGTACTTGAACGACGACTACGACGGGGGCGAAACCGACCTCGTGACCCTCGGGCTCAAGCACAAAGGCGGATGCGGAGACGGTTTCTACTTCGTCAATGCGCTCGAGGATGGCCGCCCGGATCGGCGCACGCTGCACGCGGGGCGACCCCCGACGCGCGGAGAAAAGTGGGTGGTTTCCCAATTCATTCGGAACCGCGCGACTTTCTGAGCGGCGGCGCGTTTGGTCACGTTGCCAGCCCGGTCGGGACTCGGGGCGAAGCACCGCCGGGCGTGGCGCCGTACCGATCGGAACGGCCCCGTTCTGTCGCATAGCAGATCGACGCGGACGCGCGCGTAACACCTTGATAGTTGCTTGACTTCCTCGCTCCCGTGGCTAACGCTGAAGCAGGGGGCACAGCTATGGTGCCAGGGGATTTCTCGGGCGATCGCGTGACACCGCGCATAGCTCGCCGACAGTTCTTGGCAAGCGCCTCGGCAGTTGCCGCCGCGGTGGCCCTTTCGCGCACCCGTTTGGTCCGCGCCCAACCCGCACCGCTCGCGACGATCCCCGTGGCCGACGGCATGACCGCTGTGATCGGCCCGAACGCGACCGTGCTTGCCGCCGACACTCCCGACGGGGTCGTCATGGTCGACGGCGGCGAAAGGACCTGGTCCGACGCGCTGCTGCGCACCGTTGGCGATCGCTCCGGTGGCAAGCCAATCCGAGCGCTGTTCAATACTCATTGGCACCCCGAGCAAACCGGCTCCAACGAGACGCTCGGTGCGCGAGGCACCGAGATCATCGCGCACGAGAACACCAAGCTGTGGCTTGGAACGAAGGTCGACGTGCGTTGGTCCGGTAAGTCGTACGCCCCGTTGTCGCCCGCGGGGCGTCCCAAGACAACGTTCTACGACGCCAATGACGTCACGAGCTTTCGCTTCGGTGAACTCCGCGCCGAGTGCGGCCATCTGCTGAAAGCCCACACGGACGGGGACATCTACGTGTTCTTTCCCGACGCGAACGTGCTCGCGGTCGGCGGCGTCGTCTCGAACGACCGTTGGCCGGTCATCGACTGGTGGACGGGCGGCTGGCTCGTCGGGTTGGTCGATGCGTTCGAGACGTTGGTGAAGGTTGCGAACGACGGCACCCGCATCGTTCCCGGCAGCGGCCCCGTGATGTCGTTTGCCGACCTGAAGGCGCACCAAGCGATGTATCTGACGATTTTCGATCGACTGCAAACGCTGTTCACCGAGGCGCGCGACGTCGCCGAGGTTTTGGCTGCAAAGCCGACGGCGGAGTACGACGCGAAGTTCGGCGATCCGGAGCTGTTTTTGACGCTCGCCTTCAGCAGTTTCTGGGGCCATCTGCGCGATGGTCACGATCGCCGATTGCGGAGCGGCGCCTGATGTTGCCTAGACCGCAAGCGCTTGCTCTGACCGCGCTCTGTGCGAGCGCCTTGCTGGCCGGTTGCGAGCGGGCCGGATCTCCCGAGCAGCTGCGGGCGGAAGCAGGCGAGCACTGGCCGCTGCTAAAGAAGTACTGCGTCGAGTGCCACAACGACGTCGACCTGACGGCCAATCTCTCGTTCGAAGCGATGCGTCCGGACGCCATCGCGCAAAACGCCGAGACGTGGGAGCGTGCCGTGCGGCAGCTGCGCAGCCGGACGATGCCGCCGGCGGGCGGCCTGCGACCGGAGAACGAAGAGGTCGACGGCTTCGTCGCGTGGATGGAAGCGAGCCTCGATCAAGCCGCGACGCCTTATGCGGGGCACGTCGAGCTGCATCGCTTGAATCGAACCGAGTACGCCAATTCCGTCAAGGCGCTCTTAGGTATCGATGTCGATCCGGGGTTGCTGCCCGTCGAAGACCAGCAGGACGGTTTCGACAACATCGCCAAGGCGCTGCAGGTCTCGCCGTCATTCGTCGAGCAGTACCTCGAAGCCGCGCGCACGTTGAGCGCGACGGCCGTGGGCAATGCGTTCCCGCGCCCCGTCGGTGTGTCGCTGGCGGCCGGGAATGCACGCGATCAGCAGTATCACGTTCCCGGCTTGCCGCTCGGCACGCGCGGCGGCGCCGTGTTCGAGCACAACTTCCCGAGCGACGGCGACTACTTGCTGCACATCGGCAATCTGATCGGCGGCACGCACCGACCGGGCCAAGAGTACGCCAACACCGTCATCGCCCTATTGGACGGCAAGAAATTCTTCGAGCTCGAAATCGGTGGCGGCGAGGATTCGGTTGAGCTCGACCAGCTGCGTGCGCCCGCTGTCGAGAAGATCAACGCGCGGCTCAAGAGTATTCCGTTCAGTACCACAGCGGGCGTCCACAGGCTGGGTGTGACGTTCCTGCACCGTTCGTATGCGGAGTCGGATCGCGTCCTGCCGTCGCTCGTGCCGGGCGACGGGCAGGAAGCCGTCATGACGTTGAGTAGCGTCGAGGTCTTCGGGCCGGTCACACCGCACGGTTTGAGCGCGACGCCGAGTCGCGATCGAATCTTCGTTTGTTACCCGAACGACGCCACCGAAAATCGTGCGTGTGCGGAGCGGATCGTCGCCAATATGGCGCGCCAAGCCTTTCGCGGCGTATCGGCCGACGAAGATCAGACGAAGTTCATGCGCCTGTACGAGCTTGGAGAATCGGGAGGCGGGTTCGAAAACGGCATCAAGTTTGCGCTCTCGGGCATCCTGGCTCATCCGAAGTTCCTCTATCGGTTCGAGCCGGCGCGCGAGGAGCTGGCGCCGGGTTCGTCCTACGCGTTGAGCGGCGTCGAGCTCGCGTCGCGGCTGTCATTCTTCCTGTGGAGCGCCGCTCCCGACGAGCCACTGCTCGAAGCTGCCGCGAGCAATGCGTTGCGCGATCCCGCGCAGATCGAGCAGCAAGTCCTGCGCATGCTCGCCGATTCCCATTCGCAAACGCTGGCTACGAACTTTGCGTACCAGTGGCTCGGGCTAGCGAAGCTCGACAATCTGGCGCCGGATCCGTTCGTCTTCGGCGACGTGGACGGAAGCATCCGTTCGCACTTCGTCGAAGAGACTTGGCGCTTCGTCGACAGCATCTTCCGAGAAGATCGGAACGTGCTCGACCTGTTGACGGCCAACCACACGTACTTGAACGAGCGCCTCGCGTTGCACTACGGCATCAACGACGTTCGCGGCACGCGGTTTCGTCGCGTCGAGCTCGAGGACGAGGCGCGCTTCGGCCTGCTCGGCAAGGGCGGGGTGCTGTTGGCCTCGTCGTATCCCAACAGGACGTCGCCGGTGCTGCGCGGAGCGTGGGTGCTCGAGAAGATTCTCGGGACGCATCCCCCGCAGCCGCCGCCGGGTGTCGAAGGGCTCGTCGAGAATGTCGATGGCGAGCTCGCGAGAACGGTGCGCGAGCGCCTCCAAGCGCATCGCAGCAGCCCCTCCTGCAACGCTTGCCACGGCATACTCGATCCGCTCGGCTACGCATTGGAGAATTTCGACGCGGTCGGTCGCTGGCGCGACAAGGACCGCGAGGCCGGTACAGCGATCGATGCGTCCGGCGTGTTGGTCGACGGTACGCCCGTCGACGGCCCGGTCGCGCTGCGGCAAGCGCTCGTTGACCGCCCGGATCAATTCGTTCAAACGCTCACCGAGCGACTCATGACATACGCTCTCGGGCGGTCGCTCGACTATCGGGACATGCCGACGGTGAGACGCATCGTGCGCGAGGCGGCGGCCGAGAACTATCGCTTCTCGGCAATCGTTCTCGGCATCGTGACGAGCGATCAGTTTTTGATGCAGGGTGTTCCGGTGCCGGATCTCGACACGGGCACCGTTGCGCAAGCGGGCGAGCGATGAAGCCTGACTTCGGGAAGCGACGAGGAGACTAGCCATGTTTCTGACCAAACGGCATCTTCCACGCAGGACATTCCTACGCGGCATCGGCGCGGCCATTTCATTGCCGCTGCTCGATGCAATGATCCCCGCAGGGACCGCGTTGGCGCAGACGGCGGCCGCGCCGAAGCCGAAGACGGGTTTCTTCTATTTTCCGCATGGGGCGGTCTACGATCGCTGGACGCCGCAAACGGCGGGGCGCAGCTACGAGCTGCCGCAGATATTGGCGCCGTTCGAAAAGCTCCGCGATCAAATGACGGTCGTCAGCGGGCTGCGCAACAAAGCTGCCGAGGGCGCGGGCGTGCACTCCGTAAATCCCGGAACGTGGTTGGGCTGCACGTCGCCGTTCCTGCCGAATCTCGACAAGTCGCAAGGCGGAAAGTCGGCTGACCAGATCATCGCAGCGCAGATCGGGCAAGACACTCCGTTCCCGTCGCTGGAGTTGTGCATCGAGCCGCGCGGCTCGACCGGTACGTGCAGCAAAGACCTGGGTTGCGGATTGGGATCGACGATTTCGTTTCAAAGCCTGCTGCAGCCGCTGCCGATGGAGCACAACCCGCGTAAGGTCTTCTTCCGTTTGTTCGGGCAGGGCGACACGGCGGCCGAGCGCGAGGCCATCATTCTGCAGGCGAGCAGCCTGCTCGATTTGGTGAGCGAGAGCTCGACGTCGGTGCGAAGCCGCCTCGGCGCCACGGATCGTGCGCGCCTCGACGACTATCTGAGCTCGGTGCGGGAGATCGAGCGACGCGTTCAGATCATGTCGGATAAGGATTACTCGAGCTTCGACTTGCCCGATGCGCCGGCGGGCCTGCCGGCGACCTTCGACGAGCACATCAAACTGATGCTCGATCTGGTCGCGCTTGCGTACCAGGCCGGTCTCACGCGCGTCGTGACGTTCATGATGGCCGCCGAGGTCAGCATGATGACCTACAACCAAGTCGGCATCTCCGAAGCCTTCCACCCGCTGTCCCACCATCAGAACAATGCGGAGAAGATGTCGAGGCTCGCGGTCGTCCAGACGTATCACTCGCAAGTCTTCGCCCGCTTCGTCGAAGTGCTCAAGAACACACCGGACGGCGACGGATCGCTGCTCGACCACTCGATCCTGCTGTATGGCAGCAACATGGCCAATTCGAATCTCCACAACGCGGATCCGTTGCCTGCGGCCGTGTTCGGCCACGGCTACGGGCGTATCAAGGGCGGCCAGCATCTGAAGTACGCACAGGACACGCCGCACGCGAACCTCATGCTGACCTTGCTCGAGCGCGCCGGCGTCCCGCAGGAATCGATCGGCGATAGCAACGCCGAGCTTGCGGAGGTCTGAGATGCGCCAGGCGATGCTTCCGTTGCGTGCTGCACTTGTGTCGCTGCTCTCCTTGGGCGTTGCCGCGGGCGCGGCGGCCGCTTCGTTGCCGGACCTCGTCGAATCGATGCAGCGCGAGGAAGCGCTGCGTGCCGTCGCTGCAGGTGCCGACGTGAACGAGCGCTCCGCCGACGGGACGACGGCGTTGCAGTGGGCGGCGTATAACGGCGACCTCGAGCTCGTAAAGCTCTTGATCGCGCGGGGCGCCGATGCGGCGGTTCAGAACGACTACGGCATGACGGCCATTGCAGCGGCCGCGGTCGAAGGCGACTACGAGATCGTGAAGGCGCTCGTCGACGCCGGCGCGAACGTCGAGTCGGCAAACGCCGAAGGCCAAACGGCATTGATGGTCGTCGCGCGAACGGGCCACGTGAAGACGGCCGAGTTGCTGCTCGAGCACGGCGCCGACGTCAACGCCAAGGAGCAGTGGGGCGGTCAAACGGCTTTGATGTGGGCCGCTGCGCAGCAGCAGCCGGCGATGATCCGCCTGTTGCTCGAGCACGGTGCCCGCGTCGACGAGGTCGGCAACGCGCACGAGTGGCAGCGTTGGCAGTCGTCGGAGCCGCGTCTGAAACAACTCCAAGTCGGCGGCTTCACGCCGTTGCTGTATGCCGCGCGCGGAGGTTGTGTTGCGTGCGTGCAGGCGCTCGTGGCCGGCGGCGCCAATCTCGAGCTAGGCGATCCGCGCGGCATCACGCCGCTGGTGATGGCGCTACTGAACAGGCATTTCGACACCGCGGCCGCGCTGATAGAGAGCGGCGCCGACGTCAATCGCTGGGACTGGTGGGGCAGGAGCCCGCTGTACGTCGCGATCGAGCTCAATCAGATTCCGGACAGTCGACGCCGCGACCTTCCGGCGCTCGATCGCGAGACCGGCCTCACCGTCGCGCGCATGCTGCTCGAGCGCGGCGCCAACGTGAACATGCGGCTCAAGCAGCAGCCGCCGATGCGCTCAGACCCCGGCGATCGCGGCCTGACGGATGGCAGCCCCGACATGCTCGTGATCAACACGGGTGCGACACCGTTGCACCCCGCGGTCAAGGCGAGTGACGACGAAGCCGTCAAGCTGCTGCTCGAGTTTGGCGCCAACCCTTCGGCGGCGAACGTTTTCGGCATCACGCCGTTCATGGCGGCAGCGGGAGTCGGCCATTGGTACGGCTTGTTCATCGCTTATCCCCTGATCGGGCGTTACAAGACCGGGGCGGATGCCGTGGAGACGATGAAGCTGCTGGTCGCGGCTGGCGCAAAGACAGAAGGGCGGACGACCGATCTCAGCCTCGGCTATCAGCGAGCCCGAGTCGCCGGTCTGACGGCTGCGCACGGTGCCGCGTTCCAGGGGTGGCCCGAGGTCATCCAGTATCTGTACGACCTTGGGCTCGACGTCAACGCCAAACAGACGAGTCCCGACGGCATGACGCCGAAGGACGTCGCGTTGGCGGAGCAGAAAACGGAAACGGCTGCGTTCATCGACAAGTTGCTGACGACACAGCAGGTGGCGCAGAGCCGTTGAGGCGTTTGCTCGCCCTCGGGAACGCTGCGCTAGTTGCAACCCGGCGGTGCGGGTAATACCGAATGCGCCGCTTCGTAGAACGCGTCGCCAACTTTGACGTAGCCCTCCGCCGTCGGGTGGACGCCGTCCGCTAGATCGGCGACGTTCAGCCTCCGATTCACCTCGGCGAACGCAATCCGCTGACCGGCGGCCGCGCGCTGCTTGACCCGCGCCTTGGCGAGCGCGTTGTAGGCGTTGACTGCCTCTGCGCGCTGCACCGGCTTGGCGTCGATCGCGACCTCCTTGGGAGTCAAAGGCGGAATCGACGCGACGATCACGGTGACAGTGGGCTGCGCTTTGAAGAGCCTGTCGATGATGGTGTCGAGGCGCCCGAATGTTTCCATTGCGGGCCGGCCGAAGTCCCAGGCCAGGTCATTCGTGCCGATCATCAGCAGCACGAGGTCGGGGGCGGGCAGAGGCGCCATCCAGGTGTCCAGGTTCTCGAGGACTCCGCCTGTGTTCAGTCCGCCGTGCCCTTCGTGGTCCTTGTCCGCCGCGCGAGTGAATTGATCGTTGAGGGAGCCGAGCATGTCCACGTCGTAGCCGTCGGCCGTCAACCTGTCGAACACCTCGTTGCGATACCCGCCGTTGGTGCCCAAGGTGATCGAGTCCCCAATGGGGTAGATATCGAGCTTACCGTTCGCGCCGAGGTCGACCACGGCTCCGCCGGTTTCGGAGCCCCAGCCGCTGCATGCCGCTCGGCGCCTGGCAGAGTCAGCGCTGCTCGGGCCAGCCGGGCCACCATTGCGGACGACGGGCGCGTCGCCGAACGAAGGAGGACCCGGCGAACAGGCGGCAAGCATCGGCAGGCAAAGCGCAAGCAGTACTGAACGATCCATTTGGAAACTCCAGCTAGCCGCCGACGACCTCCAGGAAGGTCGTGATGCTCGAGACTGAGACGTCACTGCAGGCCATCGCAGGGTCATATATTGGCCTGACTCGCGCGAGCTCCGCGCCCGACTATACATATCGCGTTCAGGCTGTTCGAAAACTTAGCGCTCGTCGTTCCACCGTTTCCTTACACCGCATTAACGACCGACGGGCTTCCCGTAGACTTCGATCTGCGCGACGTCGGACCAGCCGCCGGGCCCGTGACCACTCGCGGGAGTCAAATCTACGAAACCGACTTCGTCGACTTTGCTCAAGTCCGGCTTGTCGACGAAGTTGCCGGTCGTTACGAGCCGCTCGGGATCGAGCGTGAGCCAGCGGACGCTTGCGATCGAGAACTCACCGACGAGCCAGTCGAGCGCAGACGCATCCGTGTGATCGCCGACGAGCCATGTGCCGTCGGCGAGCTTCACGATCGGTCGGATCTCGTGGAAGCCCGAGGTCTTCACGTTCCAGCGGATCCGAGCGAGACCCGTGAGGTCGACAAAGCGCGCCTTGTCCCGAAGCGCGAGCCCGCAAGGCGTCGTGCAAAGCCCAGTCCAGACGTGCGTCGGATTGTTCTCGTCGCCGTCGATGCCGGTGAGCTGGATCTCCTTGCTCGAGGCGCCATAGAGCTTGAGCTCGACGCCGGCGCCCGTGATGCTCGCGGCGGTCACCGGATGCTCGCCGCCGCCTGGGATCTGTTTCCAGTCTTCCTTGATGAACAAGGGTGGCCGGGTCGCGCGCCGCTCTCCGGCCGGCGGCGGAGCGGCCGGTTGCGCGGACGCCGATTGAGCGGGCCTTCCCGCGCCGTTCGCGGCGGGTGTCTGCGCTCGCACGACGAGCGAAACAGCGATCGTAACAACGCAGGACGCGATGACCAGGCTGATCCGCATGACGCTTCCCCCAGTGACGCGATGCACCCGAGTATAGCGCTCGAGTATCGGTCGGGACGTATGGTCAGCGCTTCGCGGCCGTGTTTCGTCGGCTCAGCCTCAAGGCGCGCCGGTCGATACCCGCGTCGGCGCGGCGTCCACGGCGACTTGGGTTGCGGCGGTTCGCTGCCGCTCGTAATCGCGAGCGGCGCCGGCGACCGTTCCGCTGCTGCCTGTCTCGAGCCAGCGTTTGACTCTGTTCGCATCGCCGATCGGGCTGCGCGTGCCGAAGGAGTCGAGCAGCACCATCGTGACGACGCGCTCGCCGACGGTTGCGATCATGATGAGGCAGCGCCCCGCCTCGTTTATGAAGCCGGTCTTGCTGAGCCGGATGTCCCACTTGTCGCCGTGTGCCAGGACGTTCGTGTTGCCGTACCCCAGCGTGTAGGCGGGGGAGCGGAAGCTCATGGTGTACTCGGCGGTGGTCGATAATTCGCGTATCAGCGAGTAATGCGCCGCTGCGTTGGCCATCTTGACCAGATCGCTGGCGGTCGAGCGGTTCGAGGGCGACAGGCCGCTCGAGTCGACGAAGTGCGTCTCGGTCATGCCGAGCTCGCTCGCCTTAGCGTTCATCGCGGCAACGAATGCCGGCGTGCCCCCTGGATAGTTCGCCGCCAGTACGTGGCACGCCAGGTTCTCGGACGACATCACTGCGATCAGTAACAAGTCGCGGCGCTTGGCCTCGGAGCCGATGCGCAGGCGCGAATACGCGTTCTTCTCGATTGGACCATCGCGCTTCACGATCTTTAGCCACTCGTCGAGCGGTTGCCCGGCGTCGAGCACGACCATCGCCATCATCAGCTTCGTTAGCGACGCGATCGGCACGACGGTGTCCGCTCGCTTCGCGAACAGCGTCGCTCCCGTATCGAAATCCGCAACGACCGCATGAACCGATGCGAGCTCGGGAGCCGGCGAGTCGGCGCGCGGTGCCTTCGGCGTCTGGGCATGCGAAACGGAAACGGCCGTCAACAGGCAGCACGCCGCGAGCAAATGCTTCACCCCAAAATCCCCCCAGATGACGGCGCGATCATCGCACGACGCCTGATCGAAGGCTCGTGCGAGCATCGTAGTTCGGCGCCATGCGTGGCACCGTGACGCACGTCCGAGGTGCCTAGGGGCGCGTTGCGGGCGCCGGAACGATCGTCGCCGGCAACGGCCAATTCCCTTCGTACGGCGGCCAGTTCGGCACCGCGAGCTCCGGCGACGGATAGAACATCGCTGTATAGACGGTGCGGATTTTCGCCTCGTCGATCACGAACCACTCGCTAAAGACGAGGCGCGGCGTCGGCGAGCCCGGCCGGCGGATGAACACGCCGAGAGCGAGCACGACCTGCGCTTCCTCGTCGACGAGCGGCACGCGGCGCGCCGTCACCATCGAGAGGTTGAAGTTCTCGAGGCCGGCGACGCAGTCGCGGCTGCCGACCCCCGGCTGCGCGCCCGCGGCCGGCGGCGGCGGAGTCGGAGCCCCCGCTCGCGGCGGCGCCGGCGGCAAGAACGCGCCGCCGGGTGCCGGCGTGCCGTTCTCCGCGCGACCGCAGCCCTCGTGCACGAGCGCGACGGACCGGTCGTGCGAGGTGATCGCGTCGAAGTAGCTGTCGGCGATGCGGCTCAAGGCCGCGCGGTCGACGCGCTCGTTGCGCGGTACGACGCGCTGCGGCGGCGGATGTTGCTCGAGGTACTCCGGATTGTGCAGGTTGGCCGGCGGCCCGCCGGGCTCGCGCGCGCCGCGCAGCCCGGGATCGTTCGCGCGTGCGATGTACCACTCGGCTTCGGTGAGCTGGCGGTTTTCGACGCGTAGGCGCACCGTCACGACGGCCGTTTCAGCGCCTTCCACGACCGTGCCGTAGTAGCCGGCCTGACCGCTCACGGGGTCGAAGTAGCGGCGCTGGACTTTGCCGAGCGCCGTCACGCTCTTCCAGACACCTCGACCGAGCGCAACGTTGATTGCATTTTCGGTCTGGCGAAATCCAACGACGAGCGGCGCCTTGCTCGGATCGTGTGCGACGACTGCCTCGAAGTAGCGATCGAGTGTCGAGCGAAGGCAGTCGCGATCGCACGCGGCTTGCGCGAATGCCGTTTCGTTGCTGACGATGGTGGCGAGAGCGGCGCACGCCGCCCATTGTAGTAACCGCGACATCTGATCCTCCCGCCTCGATTCGCCGAGCGCGACGGCAGCATAGCTGAAAATCGTCACCTGCCTTTCATGCTGCCGTTGCGGGCGGTTCTGCCGCTATCATCTGCGCCACGAAAATTGCGGTGCGCGGTAATCCCGCGCCCTGCGGAGGCTTAAGGGTCATGAGCGGTTTCGGTCCGACGGTGGTCAACGTCGCGGACTTGCGCGGGCTTGCGCGCCGGCGCTTGCCGCGCATGGTGTTCGACTATCTCGACGGCGGCGCTGAAACCGAGTGGACGCTGCGCGAGAACGCGCGAGTTTTTTCCGACGTGCTGCTCAGGCCGCGATCGGCCGTGCTCGTCGGGCAGCCGGACTTGCGTACGGCGGTGCTCGGCCACGAGCTCGCGCTGCCGTTTCTGCTGGCACCGATCGGCAGCAGCCGCATGTTCTGGCCGCGCGCCGAAGCGTGCGCGTCCGCGGCTGCCGGCAAGGCGGGCACCGGTTACATTCTGTCGACGCTGTCCGGCACGCGGCTCGAGGAAGTGAAAGCCGCGACCGCCGGCCCTTGCTGGTACCAGCTCTATCTTTGCGGCGGCCGCGACGTCGCGCTCGCGGGCATCGAGCGCGCGAAAGCGAGCGGCTACTCCGCCCTCGTCGTGACGATCGACACGCCGGTCGCGGGCATGCGCGAGCGCGACATCAGGAACGGCACGCGGCCGCTGCTGTCGCGCAATCCGCTTCAGATGCTGCCGTTCCTACCGCAGCTGCTCGCGCGGCCCGGCTGGCTCTTTAGTTTCTTCGCCGACGGCGGGTTGATGTCGTTTCCGAACGTCTTACTGGCGGACGGCCCGATGAAGTACGCCGAGGTCGGCGCG
>Ga0075418_10002416_pt1 | contig 21343 bp, 17 predicted proteins | sample SoiMetdeltSBSDD2_FD_81776 | JGI IMG/M metagenome (GOLD analysis project Ga0075418, IMG submission 81776) | Bulk soil microbial communities from a Populus tree surrounding site in Tennessee, USA - Soil MetaG P. deltoides SBSDD2 | ecosystem: Environmental > Terrestrial > Soil > Tree plantation...
CGGTCGAGTACTCCGGCCTCAAAAAGCTGGATGAGAAGGACTTGAACAAGGCCCTCGGTCCGGTGACGGGGAAGATGGCCGACGAGCGGCTCCTGGCCAAAGTCGAACGGACGGTGCGCCAGGAATACGCGAAGAAAGGCTACACGCGCGCCCAGGTGAAGGCGCGCTTTACCCCGGCCGATTCGGAATCCCGGCGCGTACTCCTCGTGGAAGCGACCGAAGGACCCAAGGTCCGCGTGGAAGCGATTCGCTTCATTGGATTGAAGCGCATGGACGGCGGCAAGCTCACCCACGCGATGAAGCAGGGGACGAAGGGCTTTCTGAAGGGCGGCGTGCTGAAGCCCGACGTGCTGGCCGAGGACCAGAAACGCATCGAGAACGAGATGGCCAAGCACGGGTTTCGAGACGGCAAGGTCCTAGGCTACGACGTCGTGCAGCTCAAGCAGTCCGATCGGGTTCGCCTGGATTTCAAGGTGGAGGAAGGACCCCTCTACACCTTCGGGAACGTGAAGTTCGAGGGCAACAAAGCCATTTCGACGGCTGCCCTAGAGTCGGCCAACCGTATCGTGCCGGGACAGGTCTTCAATCAGGAAAAGGTGCAGAAAACGATCGAGGATATGTACGGCGCGTACGCCGACCGGGGCTACATCTACCTCAGCATTCAGCCCGATTTCGCGTCGCGCGACACGATCGTGGACGTCGCGTTCAACATCGTCGAAAACAAGCCCTCTCACATTCACGACATCATCATCACCGGCAACACGCGCACCAAGGAAAAGGTGATTCGCCGGCAGCTGTCTCTGGCCCCCGGGGATCTCTTTCGCCGCAATCTGCTCATCCGCAGCACGCGCGAGCTGCAGCAGCTCGGCTATTTCAGCAACATCGTGCCGGATTCGGATCCGGCCCCGGGAGACTCGAACGGAACCGACATCGATCTCAAGCTGAACGTTGAGGAGCGGCAGGTCGGCACGGCCTCGGCCGGGTTCGGGTTCTCGAGCTCGGTGGGGCTCACCGGCTTTGCGGAACTCGGACACACCAACCTGTTCGGGAACGGGCAGACGCTGAACTTGCGCATGGAGCGCGGCCAGACCGGCACCAACGCCGAACTCAGCTTCACCGAGCCCTGGTTCATGAGCACGCCGACCACGGTCGGGGTCGATCTCTTCAACACGACGCGCAAATACCAGAGCGGCAATCTCGATCTGCAAAACGCAACCACCGGTGGCGCCCTCCGCGTCGGCCGTCCCGTCCCCATACCGTACACGCGCGTCTTCGCGACCTATCGTTTGGAGAATCAGACGGTCACCGACGAGGCGTCCAAGACGAGCGTGACCGCGACCCAGCGCAACTTCCTGACCGGGTTCGTGCTGAATCAGGAAACCCAGCTCACCTCGAGCCTCACCTTCCAGCTCGTGCGGAACTCGACCAACCACTATCTCTATCCGACTATGGGATCGAATTCAAAACTTCGCACCGAGTTCTCGGGTGGTCCGGTGGGCGGCGATCAAACGTTTCAGAAGTACGAGCTCGATATCGCGCGCTATCTCCCCACCGTCTCGGTCGGGAAATGGAAGCCGGTCTTCATGGCGCGAGGTCGCTTTGGTGCGGTGGCGGAGGCATTCCGCAAGACTTCGCTCATCCCGACCCGGTTCACGACAAATGATCAACTGGAAGGGAAGGTCTGGGCGGAGATCCCGGTCGGTTACGGCGCCCACATCACCGTGCCCGTGCCGTACCACCTGCAGCACTTCGAGCCGGAAACGAACGAGCTCTTCCGTCTGGGCGGCACGACCTACAACGCGTTTCGTGGTTATGACGACTTCGAGATCGTGCCCGACCGGAACGTCACGCGTCGCTTCTTCGTCACCGAAACCACCGTGGACACCCTCGGCCACAAGGCCTACTCCGTGAACCCCGACGCGATCTTCTATCCCGGTGGGAAATACATGAGCGTGCTCACCGGTGAATGGCAGTTCCCCATCGTGGATCCGGTGCACGCCCTGCTCCTGGGAGATCTGGGCGGCACGTGGAACGACTTGGGGGATTTCCGATGGGACTCGCTCCACCGAAGCGTCGGGTTCGGGATTCGCGTTGAAGTGCCGCTATTGGGGCTCATCGGCTTCGATTACGCCTACGGGTTCGATCGGCTGGATCGACGAACCGGCCTCTACAATAGAGCCGGTTGGCAGCCGCATATCCAGTTCGGTAGGGTTTTTTAAAGCCACAGTAAGGTTTTATAAGGCCGCTGTATGTTCCGTTTCGGGACGGGCGGCGAGGAGAGTCACATGTCGCGATTTGCCCTTGGTACCGTTCTGTCCTTGCTTTTGCTATCATTCGCCGCCCAAGTGCGCGCCGACATCAAGATCGGCTTCATCGACTCGGAGCGCATCTTCGCCAACTACAAGGGCACGAGCCAGGCCCAGACCGAATTCAATAACGACGTTCAAAAATGGCAGCAGGACGTTGAGGGCCGGAAGCGGGAGCTGGAGAAGATGACCCAGGAGTACCAGAGCCAGAGCCTCATCCTGAGCGAGGCCAAACGTCGGGAGCGGGAAGAGGAACTCCAGCGCAAGCGGAGCGAGCTGGACGCATTCGTCCAGGAAATCTGGGGCACCAATGGCAAGATCGCCCAGCGGAACGAGCAGCTAACCAGGCCGATCGTGGAGAAGATCCGCGAGATCCTGAGTGACCTCGCTCGCACGCAAGGCATCTCGCTCGTCCTGGATGCAACGGACGGTAACGTGGTCTATGCGGATCGCGCTCTGGATCTCACCGACGAAGTATTGCAACGATTGAACCAGCAGCCGCCTACACCCACCGCCCCCGCCACACCTAAGCAGAACGAGTGATCCCCTAATCGTGCCGGCCCAATCCGGACGAGGTGCCGCATGCAAATGAAGGTCGGGGAGATTGCGAAGCTGGTGAATGCCACGCTCTCGGGCGATCCCGAAACCGTGGTGACTGGAGTGGCCGCGATCGGCGATGCCGGTCCCGGCGATGTCACGTTTTGCGCCCAGGCCAAGTACGCCGTGCTCGTTCCCACCACATCGGCGGCGGCGGTGCTCATTCCGAACGGCCATACCGCCACGAGTCACGCCGCGCTTCTTTCTGTGGCCGATCCGTATCACGCCTTCTTGAGCATCGCTCGCGCGTTTCACGCCGAGCTTCCGGATCGCCCCAAGGGTATTCATCCGAGTGCGGTCATCGATGCGTCCGCTCGCGTGGGGAAGGATGTGTCGATAGGTCCGTGCGTCGTGGTGGAACAGGGGGCCGAGATCGGGGACGGGGTCATCTTGGGCCCTGGAGCGTTCGTGGGGACCAAGGCGGTGATCGGCGAAGGCTCTTACCTGTTCCCCAATGTCATCGTGCTCCATCTCGTGCGACTGGGACGCCGCGTCATCGTTCATGCGGGCACCGTCATCGGTTCCGACGGCTTCGGGTATCTGCAGCGCGATGGACTTCATGAGAAGGTGCCGCAGCTGGGGACAGTGGTGGTGGATGACGACGTGGAGATCGGCGCCAACGTGGCTATCGACCGCGCCACCCTCGGTGAGACCCGCATCGGCAAAGGGGTGAAGATCGACAACCTCGTCCACATCGCCCACAACGTGACGGTGGGGGAAGGGACGCTGGTGGTGGCTCAAGTGGGCATTTCAGGATCCACGCAAATCGGGAGCGGGGTCACCATTGCCGGGCAGGCCGGTCTGGCGGGGCACATCAAAGTTGGAGACGGCGCCACGATCGGCGCACAGGCCGGAGTTACCAAGCCGGTCGCAGCCGGCGAGCGGGTGTCCGGCTATCCCGCCATGGATCACGAGCGGGCGCGGCGCTTGAACGCGTACTACCGCCGTCTTCCCGGACTCTACGAACAGTTGAGAGCGCTCGAGGATCGCGTCCGGGAGCTGGAACGCGAACGAGAGCGCGTGCTGTGAAAGAACGGCAAGCCACTCTGGCCCGCGACGTCACCTACGAGGGCGTGGGCATCCATACCGGCGAGCGTTGCCACGCTCGGTTCCGGCCCGCCCCGCCGGGAGCGGGCATTCGGTTCGTGCGCACGGACCTTCCCGATCATCCCGAAATTCTCGTTGCACCCGAGAATGCGGTCTACGACACGCATCAGGGCCGCCGCACCATCCTGCGTTGCGGCGATGCCGAAGTGCATACGGTCGAGCATTTGCTGGCCGCCGTGTCGGGGGTGGGGATCGACAACATCCGCATCGAGCTCGACAAGCGCGAACCGGGCGATCCCGGGGATGGCAGCGCCGCGTTGTTCGTGGAGCTCTTGAAGCAAGGCGGGCGTGAGGAACAGGACGAGGAGCGGCGCTACCTCGATCTCCATGGGCCCGTGCGCTTCCAGCATGGGATCGCGGAGCTGGTGGCCGTGCCGCACTCCACCCTTCGGCTCTCCGTGACCATCGAGTATCCGCAGACCTTCATTGGCACGCAGCATGTCGTGTTCGACGTCATACCCGAAGTGTTCGAGCGCGAGATTGCGCCCGCGCGCACGTTCGTGCTGCACCGGGATGTTGAAAAGCTGCGCCAGGCGGGCCTCATCAAGGGCGGTTCGCTGTCGAACGCGATCTTGGTCGACGACGATCGGGTCGTGAACGAGGACGGACTTCGATTCTCCAACGAGTTCGTGCGCCACAAGGCACTCGATCTTTTGGGCGATCTCACGCTTCTGGGCCGGCCGCTTCGCGCCCATGTCATGGCGTGGCGCTCTGGGCACGAAAGCCATATCCCGTTCGTGCAGGCGATCGCCTCGGCCGATCGCCGCGCGGTCGGGTTCGATTTGCCGCCGGTTCCAGACGGCAACGGCCGCATCTGGGACATCAATGCGATCTCGCAGATCATGCCTCACCGCTATCCCATGCTGCTCGTGGACCGCATCCTCGAGCTCACCGATTCGCGGGTGGTCGGCATCAAGAACGTCACCTCCAATGAGCCGTTTTTCCAGGGGCATTTTCCAGGACACCCCATCATGCCCGCGGTCTTGATCATCGAGGCAATGGCTCAGGCAGGCGGGGTGCTGCTCCTCAACAAGGTGGAGCGGCCGAAGGAAAAGCTCGTGTACTTCATGGGCATCGATCGGGCGAAGTTCCGGCGCCCGGTGTTGCCGGGAGATCAACTCCGGTTCGAGCTCGATCTTCTCAAGCTCAAGGGACGCATTTGCAAAATGTCCGGAAAAGCGTTCGTGGACGGGCAGCTCGTGGCCGAAGCGGAGCTCCTCTCGACCGTCGTGGAACGTTGAGGAGGGCATATGGCTGAAATTGCGATCACCGCCGTCATAGAACGTGGAGCAGAGTTAGGTAGCGACGTCCGCATTGGACCCTACGCCATCATCGGTCCCCATGTGCGCATCGGCGCAGGAACGACGGTGGGCGCGCACGCGATCATCGACGGCTGCACTGAAATCGGGCAGAACTGCCGCATCTTCCCCCATGCCGCGGTAGGCCTGGAACCGCAGGATCTCAAGTATCGGGGCGAACGATCGTGGCTCCGCATCGGCGATCGCACCGTCATTCGCGAGTTTGCCACGCTGAACCCGGCCACCGCCGAAGGCGATTCGACCCTGGTCGGTTCGGATTGCCTGCTCATGGCCTACTCGCACGTGGCCCACAACTGCCGCGTCGAAGATCACGTCATCCTGGCCAACGCGGTCAATCTGGCCGGTCACGTGACGATCGGTACCCATGCCGTGCTCGGGGGTTTGACGCCCGTCCATCAGTTTGTGCGCGTGGGCGCGCACGCGATCATTGGCGGCGGATCGCGGGTGCCGATGGACGTAGCTCCATATACGCTGGCCGCCGGGAATCCGCTCGAGACGCACGGCCTCAACGTGGTCGGACTTACCCGGCGCGGCTTCTCGGAAGACGCTATCAACGTGCTCAAGAAGGCCTATCGCATCTTCTATCGCCAGAATCTCAGCGTAGACGAGGCGGTCGCGCGCATTCGGGCCGAGGTTCCGGCCACGCCGGAAGTCGAGACCTTCCTCGCGTTCGTCCTGACCTCGGAGCGCGGCCTCACGCGGTGATGACCCGCCGCATGCGCGTGGCGGTGATTGGCGTCGGACATCTCGGGTCGCGTCACGCCGAGCGATTGAATGCCTCGCCCGAGTTCGAGCTGGTCGCCGTCTACGACCAAGAAGCCGAGCGTGCGGCGCGTGAAGCGACGCGACTGGGAACCAGAGCCGCGGCGGCCATGGACGAAGCCATCGAACGCGCCCAGGCGGTCGTGGTCGCCACCAGCACCCCGGCCCATTACCCCGCCGCGGAAGCAGCCCTCAAGGCCGGCCGCCACGTACTGGTCGAGAAGCCGATCACCGGCCGCGTCTCCGAAGCCGAGGCGTTGGTCGAGCAGGCGCGGGCGGCCAAGCTCATCCTTCAGGTGGGGCAAGTGGAACGCTTCAATCCCGCATTACGTGGATTGCTGGGCCGCGTCCCCAAACCCTTGTTCGTGGAAAGCCACCGGCTCGCCTCGCTCGTGCCCCGGAACCTGGATTTGGACGTGGTACAGGACCTCATGGTGCACGATCTCGATCTCACGCTGGCCTTTGTCGGTGAGGAACCGGAACACGTGCACGCCGTCGGCGTGCCGGTGCTGACGGGACGCGTGGACATTGCTAACGCGCGGCTTCACTTTCCGGGCGGCACGGTGGCCAATCTCACCGCGAGCCGCGTGTCGCGCGAACGAGTGCGCAAGTTTCGCATGTTCCTCCCCGGGGTGTACGTGTCCGCCGATTGCGCGGCCGGCACGGGGACGGTGGCGCGGTTGAAAGCAGGGAAAGAGGGACGCCTGCGCGAGGCACTCGCTTCGGGAACCGCGCCGGCCATGGATGAATTTTTGGATGTGCGGGTGGAGCAAGAAGCCGGACCCGACGCGCTCACGTTGGAGCACGAGCAGTTCCGCCGCGCCATCGTGGGGGAACCGCACGTGGGCGTGTCCGGCGAGGAAGCGCTGCGTACATTGCGGGCCATGGTCGCCGTGGAAACCGCCATGGCATGAGCCTTCGGGTATTCGTTTCCGCCGGAGAAGCATCGGGGGATCTGCACGCGGCGGGTCTGGTCCGCGCGTTACGACGGCGGGTGCCGGACCTGGAGGTGCGGGGATTGGGAGGGCCGGCCTTGGAGGCGGAAGGTGCGGTGCTCCTGGCGCGCATCGATGAGCTGGCCGCGCTCGGCTTTTCCGAAGTGATCCGTCGGTTGCCCTTTTTCACCCGGCTCATGTCGCGCGTCATCGCCGACATCGAAGCGTGGCAACCGCAGGTGGTGATCCCGGTCGACTATCCAGGGTTCAACCTTCGACTCGGTCGGCGCGCGCGAGCGCGGCACATTCCGGTCGTGTACTACATCGCGCCGCAGGTCTGGGCGTGGCGTCCGGAACGGCGGCCAGGCATCGCTCGCGCGGTGGATCATTTGCTGGTCGTGTTTCCGTTCGAGGAACCGCTCTTTCGCGAGGCCGGCATCCGCACCACGTTCGTGGGGCACCCGCTCCTCGACCACAGTTCATCGCTGACGCGCGATGCGGTGCGGGAGCGGCTTGGGATTTCGGGAGTGGAGAGACTGCTCGCTCTCTTGCCGGGAAGCCGGGTCCAGGAAATCGAGGCCAATCTACCTGTGCTCGCCGAGGGCGTATCGCAGCTTAATGCGCGCGTTGTCGTGAGCCGCGCGCCGTCGGTGCCGGATCGGGTGTACGCCTCCCTGCAAACGTATGGGCTAGCGCTGTGGGACGGGAGCGCGGGGGATCTCGCCGGAGCGGCAGATGCCGCGCTCGTTGCCAGCGGTACGGCCACCTTGGAGACCGGATTGCGAGGAACGCCAATGGCGGTCGTGTACCGCACCGGGTCCTTGAACTGGCATCTTGCCAAGGCGCTGGTCAAGATCCGCACCGTCGGTCTAGTGAACATTGCCGCGGGGGGACGGCGCATCCCCGAGCTCTTGCAGGATCAATTCACGCCCGAGCGCGTGGCCGAGGTGGCGAAGCGATTGCTGTTCGATCCTCAGGAGGCCGTGGAACAGCGCGCGTATCTGGCCGCGCTCGCGGAGAAGCTTGGTGGTCAGGGAGCGGCGGAGCGCGCGGCGGAGGCCGTGCTGGAAACCATCGGTGTCCGCGCCGAGGCGACCCGATGAGCCGGCGCGCCGCGGTCCGAAGCCTGGGCGCGTGGGGTGGCGCGGGCGTTCTCCGCGCGAGCGGGGCCTTGACCCGGCTCCGGTTTCTTCATCTGGAACGCGAAGCCGCGGCAGTAACCAAAGAAGAATCGGTGATTTATGCGATGTGGCACGGCCGGATGTGGCTCCTCGCCGCGCGCTTTCCCCGGCGCGGGGTGGGCGTGCTGGTGAGCCTCTCGGAAGACGGCGAGGTCATGGCCCGGATACTCTCGCGACTGCGTTTGGTGCCGGTGCGGGGAAGCTCGAGCCGAGGTGGTGATGACGCACTGAAAGCCCTGGAAAAATGGGTGAGCGAAGGCCAGTCTGCTGCCCTCACCCCCGATGGTCCGCGCGGTCCGCGGCACGTGGCGCACATGGGCGCAGTGGCGCTGGCCGCGCGCACGGGCAAACCCATCGTCCCCTTGGGCGCGGCGGCGCGTCCCGCCTGGACGCTTCGTTCCTGGGACGAGTTTCAGGTTCCCAAACCCGGCGCGCGCGCGGTGATCGCGGTCGGTGAGCCGTTCTACGTGCCGCGAGCGGCGGACCTCGAACCCTGGCGCGCACAACTCGAGTCTGCGCTCAACCTAGCCGAGGCGGAAGCGGAACGGGAAGTCGGGTCATGAATCGTCAGCGCGATCGGTTTGTCGCCGGGGTCTATCGCGGTGCGACGCACGCTTTCGAACCGCTCACGCGCTTTCTTTACGCAACCTGGGGACTCGGGGATCCGCCGCCGCTTCGCGCCGAGCGCCTGGCCCGAAACAAGATGTCCCCGGTCGATTCGTGGTGGCACGCCGCATCTTTGGGCGAAGTCTCCGCGCTATTACCTGTCCTTGCCTTGGCCGGCGATCGCGCGCTGACCGGCAGCGTCCTTGTCACCACGACCTCGCGGGCGGGACGGGAGTCGGCCCGAAAGTTCTGTCCGGACGCTTGCCTCGCGCCCCTCGATCTCCCCCGAACGGTCGCACGTGCTCTCGAGGCGCGCCGGCCGCGAGCATTGATTCTCATCGAGACGGAGCTCTGGCCGAACTGGCTTCACGCGGCTCTGGATCGCGGCACCCGAATCGGCATTGTGAACGGGCGGGTTTCGGATCGCGGCTGGTCGCGATGGAAGCGCGGCGCTCCGGTTCCGCACGATGTCATGCAACGCATCGGTGCGGTCGCCGCGCGCACGGACGAGGACGCGGCGCGGTTCGTCGCCATGGGAGTACTCGAGAACGCCGTGCGCGTCACCGGAAACACGAAGCACGATCGCCGGCAAGCGATCACTCGCGCTCTGCTCCCCTGGAATGGCGCACGGCTCTGGACGGCCGGGAGCGTGCGACCCGGAGAGGAAGGGCCCATTTTGGACGCATTTGTTTCCGTGCGGGGGCGCTTTCCGGATTTGCGACTCGTTCTTGCGCCACGACACGCAGACGCCGAACCCGCGCTATTGGATGCGTTCGCTCGACGCGGACTCCGTGCGGCGCGGCGCTCTCGGCCCGAATCAAGCGATGCGGACGCACCGGTACTCCTTCTGGATACGCGAGGCGAGCTCGAAGGCGTGTATGCCGCCTCCACGATTGCCTTCGTCGGTGGAACGCTCGTTTCCATTGGCGGACACAACGTGATGGAGCCGGCATTGGCCGGCGTTCCCATTCTGGTCGGCCCGCATCACGCCAACGTCAGTGCGGAGGTGGCGGAGCTCCGGCAAGCCGGTGCGCTCCGGGTCGTGAACGACGCCGACGATCTAGCCCGCGCCCTCACGGATTGGCTCGCCTCTGATCCTCTGCGCACCCAAGCGGCCCAAGCCGCAACGACGGTCGCCGAACGATCGCGCGGCGCGGCCGGTCGCGCGCTCGACTGGCTGGTGACACGCGGCGTGTTGCCGGCGGTTTGACATGCAGGAGCTCAAGCCCACTCCGCTCACGATTCCGTTGTCGTGGATTTATGGCCTTGGCTCGGCGCTCTATCACGGTGCGTTCGATCGCGGTTTTCGTAAAACCGTCGACCTTGGCCGGCCGGTGCTGTCGGTGGGAAACCTCGTGGTGGGGGGGACGGGAAAAACTCCCGTGGTGATGGCCCTGGCCCACGCAATCGTTGCCCACGAGCTGGCCCCTGCGATCCTGACTCGCGGCTACGGAGGCTCTCGGACCGGGCTTCTCCGTGACGGCCGGTGGGACTCCGGAGAGCCGGCGGGTATTGAGGCAGGGGATGAGCCCCTGCTTCTTTCACGAATGCTTCCCGGCGTCACGATCGGGGTTGGAAAGGATCGCGCTCAGATGGGCCGGCGGGTCCTCGATCGCGAACGCGTTGACGTATTTCTTCTCGATGATGGATTTCAGCATCGGCCGCTACATCGGCAAGCGAACATTCTCCTCCTCGATGCCGCACGCCCGTTCGGGAACGGCCATGTACTTCCGGCGGGTCCATTGCGGGAATTTCCTGCGGCGATCAAGCGGGCGACGGCCATTCTCCTCACCGGGAGCGCCGATTCGATTCCCGCCTCCCTCAAGGAGAGGCTTGGTGAACTCCGGTTCCCCATCTGGACGACTCACGCTCGTATCGACCGTTTCGAGACGCTTTTCGGACGCGAGCAGCTGGAGCTCAAGTGTTCTGTGATCGCGGTGGCCGGCATCGCCAATCCAGAGCGGTTCTATGACGCCGTGAAATCCCACGGCCTTCACCTGGTGTCACAGCACAGCTTTCCCGACCATCACGTCTACACGAAAAATGAAGTGCGGGATCTGGAACAGATGGCGCTGATTCAAAACGCGTCGCTTGTCACCACGGCTAAAGACGCGATTCGGCTCATTCCGCTTGCTACCGCCGACGATTGGTTTGTGGCTGGGCTTCGCGTGGACATCGACGGGGGATGGGGGCCGTTCTTGGAACGCATCCTGCCCGAGAGTTTCGCGCAAAAAAAAGGAGCGGCCCCATAGCCGCTCCCTAGTCCCTTGAGCAAAACGGGTTAGGTGGTCACGTCGGTGTACTGACCGATACGCACGAGCATGCCGGTCTGGAAGGTGATGTCGGCCTCGCTCGTTTCCTCGACCCCATGGAACACGATGGTCACGTTAACCGTGAACTCGTTGGTGACGGTCGTACAGCCGCCACCCGCCGGTCCCAGACACGCAATCGGCGGGATCGACTTTGCCGCGCCACTCACGATTAGCACCGCACTAGAGGCCGAACCGTCAGTGGGCACGACGGCGTTCATGTAGGCGGTGAAGTTGGCGAGGTCGACCGTGCCGTCCCCGTCCAGGTCGGCGCCGGTTCCGTTCGTGGGACCGTAAATGACCTCATAGCTGGTGATCGTCACCGTCCCGAACGGATCGCCGGGGCGGATATTATTGATGCCGTCATGGGGGCGGCTGATGAAGGTCACTTCGACGATATCGCTCGGAATGAAGTCATCTGTCGCCGAGGTGGTGTTCTTTCCAAAGTTGTAGACGTCGCTCAGCAAGGGGAGGTTCTCGTTGATCGAGTAGACCTCGACGATGTTCCGGGCATTCTGGTCCGGTGTGCATCCGGCTAAACCGGCTCCCAGGAGCACGGCGGATAGGATGACCCCAAACCGGGCGTGGCGCTTCATGTCTCCTCCTCTTTGGAGCGGCACTAGGCCGTTCTTCGAGCGAATACGCTGGCTCAGAATATCGGGCATCCTACTCCCGGGGGGAGGTTTACCCGCGGTCCATCCTTAGACATGGGCTTTTTCGCCCGCTTGCCCCCGGGGAGAAGAGGGACTATCCTCCTTCGCCACTCGAAGCTACCCCCTTGTAGGCTCTTACGGGACCGCCTCCATGAACCGTGCTTCCCCCCGCCATACCGACGTCCTGGTTCTAGGCAGTGGCCTCGCCGGCCTTTGGTGCGCCCTGCGCGCCTCCCGCTACGGATCGGTCACCCTGATCACCAAGAAGGAACGGGCGGAGTCCAACACGAACTACGCCCAAGGGGGGATCGCCGCCGTACTGGGCCCCGAGGACGACCCGCGGCTGCACGCCGAGGACACGCTCCGGGCGGGGGACGGTCTTTGCCACCCCGAGGTGGTGAACGCGGTGGTGAACGAAGGGCCGGCCCTGGTGGAGGAAATGCTCGGGCTGGGGGTGGCGTTCAGTCGCGATGCCTCGGGATCGCTCGAGCTGGGAAACGAGGGTGGGCATTCCCGCCGGCGTATCGTGCACGCAGCCGATCGCACGGGAGCGATGGTCGAAGAAGCGCTCCTGGCCGCGGTGTCTCGGAACGATCAGATCACCGTCCTCGATCATCACTTCGCCATCGACCTCATCCTTGCCTCACGGATGTCGCGGGGTTCGACTCAGGATCGAGAGGCCTGCTGGGGTGCGTACGTGCTCGCCCCCGACCATCGCACCGTGGTGCCGTACCAGGCCAAAGCAACCGTGATGGCCACGGGCGGCGCGGGCAAGGTGTACCTCTACACCTCGAATCCCGACATCGCGACCGGCGACGGCGTGGCGATGGCGTTTCGAGCCGGCGCACGCGTCTCGAACATGGAGTTCGTGCAGTTTCATCCCACGTGTCTCTATCACCCCCAAGCGCGGCGCTTTCTCATCACCGAAGCATTGCGGGGGGAAGGTGCCATCCTCACCACGCTCGACGGTGTTCCCTTCATGAAGTCCCACGATCCGCGGGGCGAGCTGGCGCCGCGCGATGTGGTTGCGCGCGCCATCGATCATGAGATGAAGACGCGCGGGCACACCCACGTGCTGCTCGATGCGCGCGCCCTCGGGGCGACGTTCCTGGAAAAGCGCTTCCCGCAGATCGTGGAGGGCTGCCGCCGTTTCGGCATCGATCCCGTGACCGAGCCCATTCCCGTCGTACCCGCCACCCACTACTTCTGCGGCGGCGTGCGGGTGGGCCTGTTCGGCAACACCGACGTCCCGCGCCTTTACGCGATCGGTGAGGTCGCGCACACGGGACTTCATGGCGCCAACCGCCTCGCCTCGAACTCGCTCCTTGAAGCGCTGGTATTTGCGAACCGGGCGGCCAAGGATCTGGGGCGGTGGACCGATGGCGAGCCTCCGCCGGAAGCGGACCCCTGGATCCTGCCCAGCTCGGGCATTCCGCGAGAGGACGTCATCATCGAGCACAACTGGGACGCGGTGCGCCGGCTCATGTGGAATTACGTGGGCGTCGTGCGCTCGGACGAACGCCTGGCCGCCGCGGCCCGAAGCCTCGGTCTCATCGAAGAAGAGGTGGATCGGTTCTACCGCCGGTATGCAGTCGATCCCGATCTACTGGAGCTCAGGAACATCGTCCTCGTGGCTGGCATCATCTTGCGCCAAGCCACCGCGCGCCGGGAAAGCCGTGGCCTTCACTTCAATCGCGATCACCTGGAGCGGGACGACCTGTACTTCCGCCGCGACTCGGTATTGGGACGCGTGGGGGATGTAAGCTGGGGTGATACGATAGAGTCCTGATCTAAACCACCGGGTAAGGGGCCCCCATGGGCGAGTTCTTGAACCTCGAAGCCGTCCTGGACGCAGTGGTGGAGAAAGATCCGCGCTACCATCGGACGGCCTATCTCTTCGTGCAGCGCGCGCTGCATTATTATCGCGAACGCTACGGCGGACATGGCGAAGCCGGTCACTTGAAAGGCGAGGAGCTTCTGCGCGGCGTGCGCGAGCTGGCCCTGGCCGAGTTCGGGCCGATGAGCCGCAACGTGCTCAACCATTGGGGAGTGCATCGCGGGGAAGACGTGGGTGAGATCGTGTACAACTTGATCGCGGCTGGTCTCATGACCAAAACAGACGAAGATCGAAAAGAAGATTTCGGAGGAATCATGGACTTCGGCGAGAGCTTGGACGCCGAGGCGTCCTGGTGAGCGATCGACTCCTCATTCGTCTAGGCTCGATGGGGGATGTCATCCTTGCGACTGCCGCCGCCAACGCGCTCCGCGCGCGGTGGGGCGACGGATCGGTGGACGTGCTGGTCAAGGAAGAATGGGCGCCGCTCTGGCGTAACCATCCCGCGGTGGGTCAGATCCTGGTCTGGAACCGTCGCCAACCCTTTGGCCTTTGGACCTGGTCACGGGTCCTCAAGGAAAAGGCCTATACCGAGGTCATCGACCTGCAGTCGTCCCCCCGCACCCGAACCCTGCTTCAACTCGCCGGGATTCGCCGCGTCCGTAGGCCACAGCGCTACGACATGAGGCGGCGGATGCTGGTGCGCTGGCACCGCTTTGGGCCGCCGGCCGAGTACAGGGTTCTCGATTCCTTCGTGGCGGCGACGGGTGCCAACGCGGTGGCGCCGCCGTCTCTGCATCCCGGAATCGAGGCGCGGGCAAAGGCGGGGCGGTTCGTGCCGTCCAACCGCCTCCTCATCGGTTTAGCCCCCGGGGCACGGCATGCCACCAAGCGCTGGCCGGTCAGTCGGTTCGTGGATCTGGGCCGCAAGCTGGTCGCGCTCGGGAACCGGCCGCTTCCGGTGTTCTTCGGCCCCGACGAAGACGGACTGGTGGCGGTATGGCGCACTCGCTGGCCGGGCGACGGCACATGGACGCCCATCCGCGAAGATCTCGAGACCACCGCGGCCTGTTTAGCCCGGCTGGGCGGACTGGTCTCGAATGACACGGGTCTCATGCACGCCGCGGCGGCCATGGGCACACCGGTGATCGCGTTCTTCGGTCCGACCGTGCAGCAGTTCGGTTTTGCACCATGGGGTACTACGCACCGCATCCTGGAAGTGGATAAGTTGTCGTGCCGTCCATGCACCTTGCATGGAGGATCTCGTTGCCCTAAGGGCCATTTCCAGTGCATGCTCGGCACCGATGTCGCCACCGCCATGGACGCGGTGGAAGAGTTGCGCATGACGCTGTCCGGTCGGGCCAAAGACGCATGGGGGGCCTAGGTACATGAACCGTTGGATTCTGCTCGCGATCGGTGATCAAGATGTGGACGTGCTTTCTCGATTGCCCCGCGAGCCCAATTCCGACATCGTCATTTATCACCCCGATCCGGATGCCTTGGTCCTCCGGCTGGCCGAGGTGGCCGAGCTGCATGCGGTGGACCGCCTGCCGGATCCACGTCCCGAAGACATCTTGGTCATTTCCGAGCAAGCCGGAACCGAGCGGCTCGAGGACGCCTGGCTTAGGGTGGGCGCGCGCGTGATGCGGCCGGAAGCAGTGGGGAGCGAGGGCAGCGTGCCCGAAGAACACGAGATGGTCGCCGCCGCCCAGGTGATCGACGATCGACTTGAAGAACCGTTCACCGCCACCCAAACGATCTTACACGTGGCGAATGGACCCGACATTTCATCAACAAGGGAGAGCAGTCCTATGCAAGATCAGAGGCAAGAAATGGAGGAGCGCGAGGTGGCGACCATGGATTCGGGTCCGGATCGGGACGAGTACCGGGGCGGCCCCGCGCCGAGAGACATGGCCGCGGACATCTGGACCGATCCGGCGACCACCTTCCGCTATCTCATGGATCAAGCAGGGGTTCATGAATACACGTTGTGGTGGGATGGCGAGAGCGACAGCTGGGTGCCCCTGGTGTCGAGCGGTCCCGCCCACGAGACCGTTCATAGCGGATCACATCCGGATGGTCTCGACATTTCCCATCGCTGGGGACGGTTCGTCCTCTCCGGTGCGGAAGAGAGCCGCGTGTTCCGTCCCGCGCTGGCGCGGGTGGCGGAAGACATGGCGCTCCGCGACATGGAAGACTGGCGCCGCTCCGGCGAGCGGTTGCGCTCCCGCGTTCCTTCCGAGGACGTATCGGACTTGCCGGCCTGGGGTCGCTGGTTTGATGAGGCGCTTCCCATCCTCGGCGCGGAGGCGGCGCTGTTGTGGCTTCGTCAGGATGGCTCGTGGCGCTTGGCGCGGGCATGGGGCGAAGGCGTGGGACTGGCCGGCGAACTGCGCTTGCCCGAACCGTTGTTCAACGCCACGTTTGGACCGGGAAGCATGTGGCGGTCATGGCAACCCTTTCCCTCCTATCGCGTGCTGTTCACGCCGCGGGATGGTGACCACACCTGGCCGCTTCGCCAGGCTCGCCTGCATCAGCTGATGGCGGCGAGGTCTCGTTGATCGAGCATCCGCTCGCGACCGCGACGGCTCGCCGTTCCATCGAGTCCTTGTCGAACGATCTCGTCGGCCGGATTGCGGCCGGTGAGGTCGTCGAGCGTCCCGCATCGGTGGTCAAGGAGCTGGTAGAAAACGCGCTCGATGCCGGCGCGCGCCGCGTGTCGATCGAGATGTCCGGCGGACTGACCGGACTCCTGCGTGTCGCCGATGACGGCATCGGCATCCCTTCCGACGAGCTCGATTTGGCGGTTCAGCGCCATGCCACGAGCAAGATCCGTCACGCCGAAGACCTCGATCGCATAGGATCCTTGGGATTCCGGGGCGAGGGACTGGCCGCGATCGGTGCCGTGTCGCACATGGTGCTGGCCAGCCGATTCGGCGACGCCGAGAACGGATCGAAGATCAGCGTGGAGGGGGGCGCGATTGGACCGGTAACGCCAGTCGCTCGCGCGGCAGGCACCACGGTCGAAGTGCGCGATTTGTTTTTCAACACACCGGCCCGGCGCAAGTACTTGCGGAGCGTATCGGCGGAGCTGCGGCAGATCTCCCAGTTGCTTCAGTCTTACGCGCTGGCGCGGCCGGACGTGCATTTTTCGTTTGGGGTGGAGGGCCGCGTCTCGTTGGAGTTCCCGGCGGTGGAGGACTTTCCGGCGCGGGCGCGACAAGTGCTGGGCCAGGACCGCATGTCCCGGATGATCCCGGTTTTGATCGAGGAGCGGGATCTGGAACTCGAAGGATTTCTGGGTGCTCCGGAAGATTCGCGCATCCGTAGCGGGCACCAGGTGTTCTTGCTGAACGGGCGATGGATCGGTAGTCCCTTGTTGCGGACGGCCGCGCGAGAAGCCTATGGAGATTTGATTCCACCCTCGCGCCATCCCGAAGCGGTGCTGCACCTGCGCTTGCCACTCAAGGATGTCGACGTGAACGTGCATCCCACCAAGCGCGAGGTGCGTCTCGTGCGGGAACGGGAGCTCTATCCCCGGTTGATTGGCGCGATGCGCCGCGTCGTGGAGGGCCGCTATCCGGCCCTGCGGATTCGGGGCGCTGACGCTGAACGGCCGGTCATGTACTCGCCACGTTTCACGGAAGGACGCGTGGCGGAGCCGAGCGTGACGCAAGCGCTACCGGGCATCCTGCCCTTCCCGACCCCGACCGTGGCTTCGCTTCCGGAGATGGTTGAGGACGAGGCCGGGCCGGTCATGGCCAGCATGTGGCAATTGCACAGCACGTACATTTTTGCCTCCATTCTGGGTGCGGTGCTCATCATCGACCAGCACGCCGCGCACGAACGCGTGCTTTATGAGCAGGCGTTGGGGCGGCTCCGTGGGGAATCGGCGGTCAGTCAGGAACTCTTGTTCCCCCAGGTCGTGGAGCTGACGCACGACGAGCTTTCGATACTGCTGGAAGTGAACGCAATCCTGGAGAAACTCGGATTTCACTTGGAGCTCTTCGGCGGCACGAGCGTCCTGGTGCACGCGATTCCGGCCGGATTGCGCGCGTGGCGCCACGGAGCGTTGCTCAAGGACGTGCTGGACCATTACACGGATTTGCCTACGGCTTTAGATGTCCAAGAACGCGTGGCCCGATCGGTCGCGTGCCAGGGTGCGGTGAAGGCGGGACAAAAATTGTCTCTGCAAGAAATGAACACGCTCGTGGATCAACTCTTCGCCACCGAGAAGCCCCAAGGCGATCCGCATGGGCGGCCCGTATTCTTGCGGGTGGAGCTCACCGAGCTCAATCGCCGCTTTGGGCGTTCGGGATAGGTTTTAGCCCGCGGTATTTATGCGGGTTCTCCTCGGCCCCACCGCTTCCGGAAAGACCGCGGTTGCGATACCCCTGGCGATTCGTTTGAACGCCGAGATTATTTCCGTGGATTCACGCCAGATCTTCCGGGGGATGGAGATCGGGAGCGCGGTGCCATCGCTTGAAGATCGCGCGCGGGTACCGCATCACCTCGTGGCGGAGGTCGACCCTCGAGAAGAGATGACGGCGTGGGAGTTCGGCCGGCGTGCCCGCGCCGTTCTGGTGGCGGATATTGAGTTGCGGGGGAAAACGGCGCTCTTTGTCGGCGGTTCGGGTTTGTATCTCCGAGCGGTTCTGGGGGGACTTGATGAAAACTTGCCGCGCGACCCGCTGGTCCGGGAGAAACTGCTGGAACGGGTCGCGCGAGAGGGACTCCCGACCTTGCACGCGGAGCTGGTGAGTTTGGACCCTGATACGGCCGGGCAGATATCTGTTTTTGACGCACACCGAGTGATGCGCGCGTTGGAGCTTCTGGCGCTAACCGGTGAGAAGCCGAGCATGTTGCGGCGAAGAGGCAAACTCGCTGAGCGCTCGGCGAGCATCGTCGTCCTGGATCGCGAACAGGAGGATCTGGAGCGGCGCATTAGAGAGCGGGTGGGGGGGATGGTCGAAGCGGGGCTGGAAGGCGAAGTGCGCGCGCTTCTCGCCTCGGGTTTGGACCCCGCGGCGCCGGTCATGAAGAGCGTTGGCTATGCGGAGACGATTCGGTACCTGGAGGGGGAGATCGATCGGGACACGTGGATCGAAACCATTGTCGTGAACACGCGACGTTATGCAAAGCGCCAACGCACGTGGTTTCGGGGTATCGAAAGCGCGAGATGGATCAGCGTGCCGGCTGACGAGAGACCGAAGGACACGGCGGAGCGCGTGGTGCATGCCTTCTCGGAAAGCGATTGAAAAGGATCGATTCGCCTCGGGGGGAACGAGTTTATAATGAGATTCGCTAGATACTCGGACCGGCCCAGGGGCAAATCGAATCATGAGATGTTGGGCACTCGCTAGCGGTATTGGACCTCACCGTTCAGGTCGTTCTCGACTTCACATATCGCTTTTCCTCATACTTGGGGTTTGTGTCGCCGTTTCGACTGCTTCTGCGGCAACGAAACCCCGCGACGCGGTGGTGTGTGTTCTTCCCGCTCAGAGAGGCATGTTCCTCAACCCGGGAGTTTACAAGAAGGAGCCCCCCGGTCTGGATCGGCTGGCGACCGCCATCGAAGCGGAGCGTTCCACTGGGGGTCCGTTCCTGCTCGTGTCCAGTGGCGATTTTGTGCCGCCTTATGACTACCCCAACATTCGAAGGCCAAAGAGCGGGACCGGGATACCGGATAGCGAAAGGCTTAAGGACCCGACGATGTGGCGACTTATGGACGCCATTGGAATTGAGGTCATGGCCCCCGGGCTCACGGAACTCCGGCACTCGTCCCGGTGGCTCATGCAAATGCAACAGGCCTGTCCATCCATGCACATGGTGTCGATTAACGTTGCGGATACGACAGGGGAACGGATCTTTCCTCCCTATGTTGTGCTGAAACGCGGCGGAGTTCGATTCGGGGTCCTCGGAATTTGCGGCGGCTATAAACAGCAAATCGAGCAGATTGAAATGGCCGGGGAAAAGCCAAGAGACTCCACTGGGGTCATGAAGACTCCCCATGGGGCAGCAAGGGATAGCGCGAGCGCGAAGCTACACGCGATATTCGTCAGCGCCCATAACTCGATCGGCGCTGACCTTCGGATAGAACCTCCGTCCAAGGAAGGCCTGTCCAGAGTCGTAGCGGAGCTGCGAAACCAGTGCGATGTTGTGATCGCCCTGTTTGGCATCCCGCAGCAGGCCGCCGATAGTCTGCTTCGTGGGGTTTCGGGGATAGACGTTGCCGTCCTCAACTATTCGCACAAGGCGGACCGGATTGGGAAGTGCACGGTCATTTCACGAAATAATGGAACTGAGGCATTCACCAAAGTCACCCTTCATGGCTCTCACGCCGCACAAGGTATCGATGTCGTTCGCGTGCCTGTCTCGGGGAGCCCGGGGCGTGCAGAAATCGCCAATCGAATTACGACCTGGATGAATTTGGCCGAGATCGAACGGAATTTGTCGTTCATGTGGAGCGGAATGTCCCGCTCCTCGGATCGTGGCGGATTTTTTGGGAGCCTCGATTCAGTAGCCACGGGGTCCAACGGGCGGACGGACATCTTCGTGACCTGGCCGGAGGGCGATAAAGCGCAATTGACTTGGGCGGGCCCGCTGGAGCAGCCACAGCGCCCCCTGTCCGCCGATCTGATCCACCCGGCGGCCATTCAGACGTTGCAAGACACGAGAGGCGGATCGGTTCGCGACCTCCTGGTCGGGAGCGATGAGGAAACCCAGGCTATTCAGCTCCTGCGGTACTTGTCGGTGAGCCAGGAATCTGGAGCCCAAAGGGAAAGCCTGCTCGCGATTCTCGAAGACAGGGAGAGGCGAGACGCTCCATGGATGGAGTGGGGAAGCACGCTTGATTCCGTTCATCGAGTTCTTGAGCGCCAACGCGAGGCTCTGGTTTCCGGAGATCCGCCGTATTGGCGCCGGCGGGGGGTCGTCTATGCGAGCGTCGCCCTGGATGCCGATGGCCGCGTTTTCGACGTGTCGATCCTGGAAAACAATGACTGGCCCGTGGCGTCGGATTCGCTCAAGCAGCTCGAAATCGCCCGGAGTCCCAGCGAAGGGAGTCGCATTCTAATCGGTATTGCAAAGGATCGAAGGGAGATGCAATTCGGAGCGGGTCTGAATGCGCTGCGCGCGCGGTGGGGGACACAGGGCCGTCCAGCCAACGAGTTGATACCGGATGATGCGGCTCATTGGAAGGGGATCCGCCTTCCCAAAGAGGCGCGAAAAACACTCGATTCGAAGAATCTTTCCTCACTGGTCTCGGTTTGGAAGAAGGCGGACCCGGACTTCTCCTGGGATGACTTCATCAGCACCCCGTCGGACAGGTTGCGACCGAGCGCGACTGGACTTCCGAGCGATGACGGCTCAAAGGTCCTCAAGAAGTTAAAGACTTCGGAAGGAGGATGGGTTCTGGTGGGATGGAGCACGGTGGAACATCCGCGCTTTGCCATCGGGATGTGGGCTCATCTGCAAGTTCCCACCGTCTGGTTGAGCAAGGCCAAGGACCCGTATTTGATTCGCTTTCAAGGTGCCTTGACCCCGCAAATCAACGCCCCTGACGTACGGCTGGCTCTTGAAGCAACCGTTACTCGCCCGTCAGCTCGCTAAGCTGACGTCGGCAACGCGAACTGGTTTTGAAACCAGTTGACCAGCTCTCTATTCGTCCAGGCGATATCCGAACTGGTTTCAATACCAGTTGCTGCGCCGCGCGCAAACCCTCCACGCTTTCGC
>Ga0075418_10002418_pt1 | contig 21340 bp, 15 predicted proteins | sample SoiMetdeltSBSDD2_FD_81776 | JGI IMG/M metagenome (GOLD analysis project Ga0075418, IMG submission 81776) | Bulk soil microbial communities from a Populus tree surrounding site in Tennessee, USA - Soil MetaG P. deltoides SBSDD2 | ecosystem: Environmental > Terrestrial > Soil > Tree plantation...
GCCATGGACGACACCTTCGAGAAGCAGCGCGGCGTGGGAGTCGTGTCGGCGTACGCGCTCGCCGGATCGGAGGAGAACGCCCGCGGCCACTTGGTGGTCACCGCGCCGACGGGTGGATCGGCTGGAGTGATCCCCGCCTTGGTCTACGCCCTCGGCGAGGGCGGGCGCAACCTGCCGCAGGAGAAGATCCGCAGCGGCCTCCTCGCCGCGGCGGCGATCGGCTACCTCTGCAAGCACAACGCCACCCTCTCGGGAGCCGAAGGTGGGTGTCAGGCGGAGATCGGCGTCGCTTCCGCGATGGGAGCGGCCCTCATTGCCCAGGCCCACGATTTCGACCATCAGGTGATCGCGAACTCCGCCGAATCGGCGCTGCAGCACCACCTGGGCATGACCTGCGATCCCGTGGCGGGCTACGTGCAGGTGCCCTGCATCGAGCGCTGTGCCTTCGGCGCCGTCAAAGCGTGGACCGGCTTCATGATCGCGAGCAACGAGATTCCGGCCAACCGTCGTCTCGACTTCGACACGACCGTGACCGCCATGGCGCTCACCGCCAAGGAGATGAACTCGAAGTACAAGGAGACCTCCGAGGGCGGCCTGGCCGTCTCGGTGACGCTTTGCTAGCGCCGGCCCGGGACACGAGGCAGACGGAGTCCGCCCAGTGAACCGCACCACCAGGGTGGCGGCCGTCGCTTGGCTGATCACGGCGGTGTACTACTTCTACCAGTACACGCTGCGCTCGGCACCGGCCGTCATGATGCCGCAGCTCTCCGATGCCTTCGGCCTGAGCGCCATGGGCGTCGCCTCGATGGTCGGCCTCTTCTACTGGGGCTACTCCCCGTTCAGCCTGGTGGCAGGCGTCGCCATGGACCGTCTCGGACCGCGACGGGTCGTGCCACTGGGCGCGGCGGCGGTGGGCATCGGGGCCCTGCTGTTCGCTTCCGGGAACAACGCGGCGGCGAACGCCGGGCGGCTGTTGCAGGGCGCGGGCGGCGTGTTCGCGCTCGTCGGAGCCGTCTACATCGCCACGCAGAGCTTCCCCGCTTCCCGCGCGGCCACGTTGATCGGAGCCACGCAGATGTTCGGCATGGCCGGGGGATCCGCCGGCCAATTCGTGGTCGGGCCGGTGATCGCGGCAGGGATCTCGTGGAATCGCTTCTGGTTCGGAATGGGTCTCGGGGGCCTGGTGATCGGAGCTCTGCTGTTCGTGCTCCTCCCGGAGCAGGAGAAGAAGCCACCGAGCGGCGACTGGCTGAAGAGCGCCGCACGCGCCATGGGCACGGTGTTCCGCAATCCGCAGTCGATCCTGTGCGGGATGATCGCGGGCCTGCTGTTCATCCCCACCACGATCTTCGACATGATCTGGGGCGTGCGCTACCTGCAGGAAGCCCGCGGCTTCGAGTACGGGGCCGCAGTCATCCGCTCGGCGACGGTGCCGCTCGGGTGGATCATCGGCTGCCCGTTGCTGGGTTTCCTCTCGGACCGGCTCGGCCGGCGCAAGCCGGTGATCCTGACGGGCGCCGTCGTGCTTCTCGGCTGCCTCGCCTGGATCCTTCACGGCCCCGCCGGCGTCCTTCCTCCCTACCTGCTCGGCCTCGTGGCGGGGCTGGCATCGGGTGCGGCGATGCTGCCGTATACGGTGATCAAAGAGGCCAATCCGCCGGAGATGAGCGGCACCGCCACCGGGGTGATCAACTTCCTGAACTTCACCTTCAGCGCCGTGCTGGGTCCGGTCTTCGGCTGGGTGCTGACGACCGTCGCCAAGGGATCCAGTGTGAAGACGCTCGAGCACTATCAGACGGCGTTCGGGCCCCTCATGATCGGCGTCGGACTGGCCATCGTTCTCACCTTCATCCTGAAAGAAACGGGACCCGCGGTGCGGCGGCCGGCCCCAGCTGTCGCCGGGAGGACTCCATGACTGCGAAGAGCGCAACCACTGCGAAAACTGCAACACCTCGGAAGACTGCAACACCTCGGAAGACTGCAACACCTGCGAAGACCGGGACGGGGAAATACGAGCGGTTGCTGGAACGATGCAAGAGCCTGGAACCGATCCCTACCGCGGTCGCGTATCCATGCGAGGAGACGGCTCTGGCCGGGGCGGTCGAGGCCGGCGAGAAGGGGTTGAGCCGGCCGATCCTCGTGGGGCCGCTGGCCCAGATCAAGCAGCTGGCGAAGAAGGCGGGGATCAACCTGGCCCACGTCGAGCTCGTCGAGGCGCCGAACCCCCATGCCGCTGCCACCAAAGCCGTGGAGCTGGTGCGCCAGGGCAAGGCCGAGCTCCTGATGAAGGGCAGCCTGCACACCGACGAACTCCTGGCTGCCGTGGTGGCGCGGGAGACGGGGCTCCGCACCGGACGCCGCCTCAGCCATGTGTTCATCATGGACGTGCCGACCTACCACAAGGTCCTGGTGGTGACGGACGCAGCCATCAACATCGCACCGAATCTGGAAGACAAGGTCGACATCTGCCAGAACGCCATCGATCTCGCCATCTCCCTCGGCGTCGAGAAACCGAAGGTTGCGATCCTCGCCGCCGTCGAGACGGTGAACTCCAAGATGCCCGCCACTCTCGACGCCGCCGCCCTGTGCAAGATGGCAGAGCGCGGGCAGATCACCGGAGCCCTCTTGGACGGCCCGCTCGCCTTCGACAACGCCATCAGCAAGCAAGCGGCAAAAACGAAGGGAATCCACTCCGAGGTGGCTGGCGATCCGGACATCCTGCTCGCCCCCGACTTGGAGGCGGGCAACATCCTGGCCAAGCTGCTCAGCTTCCTGGCCAACGCCGATAGCGCCGGCCTCGTGCTTGGAGCCCGCGTGCCCATCATTCTGACCAGCCGCTCCGACAGCGTCCGCTCGAGAATCGCGAGCGTCGCCGTCGCCACACTGGCGGCCCACGCTCGTAGAAGGGCACCGCGATGAGGCGCTGGAAGCTGCGAGCTGATGGCGTACGCCTGAGTGAGACGCATCGATGAGCGGAGCGATACGGTATGGATGAATACGCCCTCGTCTTCAATGCCGGCTCTTCGAGCCTCAAGTTCTGTGTCTATGGGAGGCCGGAAGGCGACGCCTGGCACCTGGACGCGCGCGGCCAGATCGAGGGGATCGGAACCGCGCCGCGGCTGACCGTGAAGGACGGAGCCGGCGCCAGTCTCACCGATCAGCCACTCGACAAGGCGGTGAGCGATGGGCGGGGCGCCCTCGACTCCCTCGCGGCCTGGCTCCGTTCTCGGTATGGAGAGAGGCGCGTGCTCGGTGTCGGCCACCGTGTGGTGCACGGCGGGATGCACTATGCAGCCCCCACCATCGTGACGCCCCCGGTCCTGGAGGAGCTGCGGCAGCTGATTCCGCTCGCTCCCCTGCATCAACCGCACAACCTCGGGGCCATCGAAGCGGTCACGGAGCGCCTTCCTGGCGTGCCGCAGGTCGCCTGCTTCGACACCGGGTTCCATCGGGGCCAGCCTGCCGTCGCCGAAGTGATCCCCCTGCCGCGAGACCTCCGCAGCTCCGGCGTGCAGCGCTACGGTTTCCACGGTCTCTCGTACGAGTACATCGCCTCGGTCCTGCCGCAGGTGGCGCCGGAGATCGCCGCCGGGCGGGTGATCGTCGCGCATCTCGGGAGCGGCGCCAGTCTGTGCGCCTTGCGGAACGGGAAGAGCATCGACCACAGCCTGGGGTTTACCGCTCTCGACGGGCTCTGCATGGGCACGCGACCCGGTGCCCTCGATCCCGGTGTCGTCCTCTACCTCTTTCAGGGCCTCGGCCTCAGCGTCAAGGAAGTGGAGACCGTCCTCTACAAGAAATCCGGCCTGCTGGGCATTTCCGGCATCAGCAATGACATGCGCGAGCTGCTCGGGAGCAGCGAACCCGCCGCCAAGCTGGCGGTGGACTACTTCGTCTACCGCGCCGCCAGGGAGATCGGAGCGCTCGCCGCCGTGCTGGGCGGGATCGACGGCCTGGTCTTCACCGCCGGCATCGGGGAGAACTCGGCCGAGATCCGCCGCCGCATCGGCGAAGCCTGCGCCTGGCTCGGGATCCAGATCGACCCCGAGGCAAACGCGCGCAAGGGTCCGCGCCTCTCCCGACCGGGGGCCGCGGTCTCGGCCTGGGTGATCCCGACCAACGAAGAGCTGATGATCGCCCGGCACACCGGGCGGTTGCTCGGACTGATCGAGCCTGGGGCCTAACGAAACCAACAAGGAGCGATCGATGGCATCGATCAAAGCACGAGAGAAAGCGACCGGGGAGACCGGAGCTGCCTGGCGGGAATTCCAGGGCGGTCTCTGGCAAAAGGAAATCAACGTCCGGGACTTCATCCAACAGAACTATCGGCCGTACGCGGAAGACGAATCCTTCCTGGCCCCGGCCACGGAGCGCACGCAGAAGATCTGGAAACGCCTGCAAGAGCTGTTCGTCGAAGAACGGCGAAAAGGAGTCCTCGACGTCTCCCCGCTCCCCAGCTCCATCACCGCCCACGGGCCGGGATACATCGACCGGGAGCACGAGATGATCGTCGGCCTGCAAACCGAAGCTCCGCTCCGGCGCGCGATCATGCCGAACGGCGGCTTGCGCATGGTCCTCGGCGCGCTCAAGACCTACGGCTACGAACCCGATCCCCACATGGTCGAGGCCTTCACCAAGTACCGGAGGACGCACAACGACGCCGTCTTCGACGGCTACACCGCGGACATCCGGCGCTGCCGGAGCTCGCACATCCTGACCGGGCTGCCCGACGCCTACGGTCGCGGCCGCATCATCGGCGACTACCGGCGCGTGCCGCTCTACGGCGTTGCACGGCTCATCGAGCGCAAGAAAGAGGAGAAAGCCGCCCTCGATGTGGTGCAGTCGACGGACGACGTCATCCGCGATCGCGAGGAACTCGCGGAGCAGACCCGGGCTCTCGAGGAGCTCGTGAAGATGGCGGCGAGCTACGGCTTCGACATCTCCGGTCCGGCTCGGAACGCCAAGGAAGCGGTGCAGTGGCTCTACTTCGCCTACCTGGGAGCAGTGAAGGAGCAGAACGGCGCCGCCATGTCGCTGGGGCGGACCTCGACCTTCCTCGACATCTACTTCGAGCGAGATCTCGCTGCCGGCAGCCTCACCGAGGAGCAGGCGCAGGAGATCATCGACGACTTCGTCATCAAGCTGCGCATCGTCCGCTTCCTCCGCACGCCGGAATACGACGAGCTGTTCGCCGGCGATCCGACCTGGGTCACCGAGTCCATCGCCGGCATGGGGGACGATGGGCGGTCGTTGGTAACGAAGACGAGCTTCCGCCTGCTGCATACTCTCTACAACCTCGGTCCCGCGCCCGAGCCGAACCTGACCATCTGGTATTCGCCGCATCTGCCCGATGCCTTCCGGCGCTTCGCCGCCAAGGTCGCCATCGACACCAGCTCCCTGCAGTTCGAGAGCGACGAGATCATGCGCCGCACCTGGGGGGACGACGGCGCCATCGCTTGCTGCGTCTCGCCGATGCTGGTGGGCAAGCAGATGCAGTTCTTCGGCGCCCGGGCCAATTTGGCCAAATGCCTTCTTTACGCCATCAACGGCGGCCGCGACGAAGTGAGCGGCGAGCAGGTGGGCCCGGCGCTCGGTGCCGCCCAGGGTGACATCCTCGACTTCGACGACGTAATCTCGAAGTTCGAGAAGATGATGGACTGGCTGGCCCGGGTCTACGTCAACGCGATGAACGTCATCCATTACATGCACGACAAGTACGCCTACGAGAGGCTCGAGATGGCGCTGCACGACTACGCGCCTCTACGAACCATGGCCTTCGGGATGGCGGGCATGTCCGTGGTCGCCGACAGCCTCTCGGCGATCAAACATGCCAAGGTACGAGTCGTCCGCGACAAAACCGGACTCATCACAGATTACAAGACCGAAGGTGAGTTTCCTGTGTTCGGCAACAACGACAACCGTGTGGACCATCTCGCCACCTGGGTCGTCAGCACCTTCATGGGCAAGCTGCGGAAGTACCCCACCTATCGCGGCGCCGTCCACACCCAATCGATCCTGACCATCACCTCCAATGTCGTCTACGGCAAGGCGACCGGGAACACGCCGGACGGACGCCGTCACGGCGAACCGTTCGCCCCGGGCGCGAACCCGATGCACGGCCGTGACAGCCACGGCATCCACGCCGCCGCCGCGTCGGTGGCGAAGATCCCCTATCGCGACGCGGCCGACGGCATCTCCCTCACCGCCAGCCTGGTGCCCGAGGGCCTCGGGCGGGTGGCCGACGACCGCAAGACCAATCTCACCAGCATCCTGGACGCCTTCTTCGGCAGCACCGGCTACCACATGAACGTGAACGTGCTGAATCGCGACACGCTCCTGGACGCCATGGAGCACCCGGAAAAGTACCCGAGCCTGACGATCCGCGTGTCGGGCTATGCGGTCAATTTCGTGCGCCTGACGCGGGAGCAGCAGATGGACGTGATCAACCGCACCTTCCACGGCGCCTGATCAGAGGTTCCCATGACCCACGAACAGAACCAGCCTCCGGCAGACACCCCGCTCGAGGCGCGCAGCCCTTTCGAGATGCGCGTCAACCTCGCCAAGGATCTGCCGGAAACGACGGTGCGCGAGGCGGTCGCCAGCGGCGACATGGGGTTCCTGCACTCCTTCACCACCGGCTCGGCGGTGGATGGCCCCGGGGTTCGCCTGGTGGCGTGGACGGCGGGCTGCATGTGGCGTTGTGTCTACTGCCACAATCCGGACACTTGGACCATGAGAAACGGGATCCCGGTCACCCTCGAGCGGGCGACGGAAGCGCTGCGCAAGTACCGCCTCGGGCTGAAGGCGATGTCCGGCGGCTTCACCCTGAGCGGTGGCGAGGCCCTGATGCAGCACCGCTTCGCGGTGCGGCTCTTCGCCGCCGCGCGAGAGATGGGCATCCACACCGCCCTCGACACCAACGGCTACTTCGGCGAGCGCTTGACCGACGCCGAGCTCGAGGGGATCGACCTCTACCTTCTCGACCTCAAGCTCTGGGATCCCGAACGCCACCGCCAACTCACCGGCATGGAGAACGGCCCCACCCTGGAGTTCGCGCGCCGCCTCGCGGCGCTCAGGCGGCCGATCTGGGTGCGCTTCGTGCTGGTGCCGGGCTGGACGGATGATCCGGACGAGATCGCCAAGATCGCCCGCTTCGCGGGCGGCCTCGGGAACGTGGAGCGCGTGGACGTTCTCCCCTTCCACCAGATGGGCCGCTACAAGTGGGAGCGACTCGGGCTCGAGTACAAGCTCCCGGAGGTCAAGCCCCCGACGGCGGAAGCGGTGGAGAAGGCGTGCGCGGCTTTCCGCGCCGAAGGGCTGAAGGCCTACTGAGCGGCCCTTGCCTCCGCGCGCTGTTCGCGATCCGAAACACCGCGACGCTTCTCGGCCTCCTGCTGTGCCAGGGCGATGTGGCTCTTCAGGATGAACAACCGCTGCGCATAGCCGAGGGGGACACGGAGGCGACTCGCGCGCCGGGCGAGCTTGTCGAGCCCCAAGATCAAATCGTGGGCAGGCTCACCGGGATGCACCTTTTCCAGCTCCGTCTCCAGAACCTTCAGCTCGCCGTACAAACCGAAGATCCGGCGCTGGATCATCCAGGCGTAGAACGCGGGGACAAAGTGGACGAGCGGGAACACCACGGTGAACAGAGGAATGAGCAGGATCATCAGGCGTTCTGCCGGGCCCGCCATCCAGAAAGGGAGATAGCGGTATACGAACGGCCGGCCCGATTTGTAGAACGCCCGGGCCTGTTGGCTCAGCGGCAGGTCGATCGCTTCGGCAGCGGGGAATCGCCCGGCACGATGGAAGACCTGCGGGCCCCCATGGATTTCTGCGGCGGCCTCGAGGAGGAGGTACTGCAGTCCCGGGTGGATGTCCTCCCGCACGACCAGGCTCGCCTCGACCGCGAGCAGCGGCACGTCGGCGGGCGGGATGTTCCTCGCCAGGTCGGCGACGCCGGTGGGAAGCACGACCTTGTTGAGGTAGGGAAACAGGGCGACATAGGCGTCCGCGCGCGGGTAGCCCTCGAGCACGATGCCCTCGGCGACCAGCAGCTTCTGGACCACCGACGACTGCCAGGCGGTGAGCATGATGGCGCCGTCGATTGTGCCCCGCAGGAGCGCCTCCGCACTCTGCTCCGGTGTGAGACCGAGCAGCTGGACCGTCGTCTCGTCGATGCCGTTCAGCGCCAGGAGCCGGCGTGCCAGCACCCGCGTGCCGCTGCCCTCGGGCTCGATCGAGATCCGTTTTCCCACCCACCGCTGGGCCGGGGTGCCCGACTCCTGGCGCCGGAAGAACAGCCAGAGCGGCTCGATGGTGATCGCGCCGAGCGAAACGAGATCGGGCGACTCGTCCTGGTTCGTCAGTCCGTTTTCGATGAACGCGACGCTCACGCCGGCGCGGGGGTCGCGCAGTTTCGTGAGGTTCTCCGCCGAGCCCGCCGTCTCCACGAGGCGAAGGTCGACTCCCGAGCGCTGTAGGATCTGGCGGTAGCGGGCGCCGAAATCATCGAACCCGCTGCCCTTGGGTCCGGTCGCCATCACGACGGTACGCGGAGGAAAAGGGTTCCCGATCGTCAAGGCCACCCACGCCAACGCGCCGAGGACGGCGACCGCGAGAAGCACGGGCACCCACCGGAGCCCCGTGCGAGTGCGGGACGGCGATGGCACAGTCATGGCTTCTCCTCGCGATCACACCGAGCGTCTCAGCCGCCCTGGGGCACGACGGCGCGGTCGGCTTGGGCGCGCTCGTCGATCTCCCGCGCGGCGGCTGCCTTGCCGAGCTCGAGGGCCTGCTCTGCCGTGGTGGTCGCGAAGAGGTGCATGAGCCGCGCCATGATGCCCGTCCATCCGGTCTGATGGCTGGCACCGAGGCCGGCGCCGTTGTCGCCGTGGAAGTACTCGTAGAACAGGATGAGGTCACGCCAGTGCGGATCCTCTTGGAACTTCCGTGTCCCCCCATAGACCGCGCGCCGCCCGCTGCCATCCCGCAGGAAGATGTGGCTCAACCGCCGGCCGATCTCCTCCGCCACTTGGTACAAGTTCATGCGCCTGCCGGAGCCGGTGGGGCACTCGATGACGAAATCGTTGCCGTAGTAGAGGTAATAGTGGAGCAAGGCGCGGATGATGAGCCCGTTCACCGGCAGCCAGATCGGTCCCCGCCAATTCGAGTTGCCGCCGAACATGCCGCTGTCGGACTCCGCCGGCAGGTAGGAGACGCGATGCTCCTGGCCTCCCACGTGGAGGACATAGGGATGCGCCTCGTGGTACTTGGAAACGGAGCGGATGCCGTAGGGGCTCAGGAACTCGCTCTCGTCGAGCATCCGCGTCAGCACCCGGCGGAGCTTGTTTTCGTTCAACGGGGCGCTCATGGCGCGGCCGGCGACGTTGCGCCGGGCCGGGTCGTGGATGAAGGCGGTCACTTCCGGGTGCCCTTCGAGAAAACGGCGCAACCGCGCCTCCATCTCGGGGTCCTTGCCGCGCAGCTCCCCCTCGTAGACGGTGACCGCACACAGCGGGAGCAACCCGACCATGGAGCGGACTTTCAGGCGCTGCGCCCGGCCGTCGGGCAGCCGGAGCACGTCGTAGAAGAAGCCATCCTCCTCGTCCCACATGCCGGTGTCATCGCCGGCATGGAGCATCGACGAGGTGATCCACAGGGCATGCTCGATGAACTTCTCGCAGAGCACGAGATAAGCCGGTCGCGTCTGCGCCAGCTCGACGGCGATCTCCAGCATGTTCTGGCAGAAGAGCGCCATCCAGGCTGTCCCGTCGGCCTGGTCCAGGTAGCCGCCGGTCGGGAGCGGCGCGCTGCGATCGAAGACCCCGATGTTGTCCAGTCCCAGGAAGCCGCCCTCGAAGACGTTGCTCCCGGAGCGGTCCTTCTGGTTCACCCACCAGGTGAAGTTGAGCAGCAGCTTCTGGAAGGAGCGTTCCAACCACTCGAGGTCTCCCTGGCCCTTCTGGTTCTTCTCCAGCCGATAGGTGAAGATCGTGGCCCAGGCGTGTACCGGCGGGTTCACATCCCCGAAGTTCCATTCGTAGGCCGGCAGCTGGCCGTTGGGATGCAGGTAGTGCGTTTGCAGCATCAAATCCAGCTGCTGCTTGCCGAATTCCACGTCCACCAGTGTCAGTGCCAGGCAGTGGAAGGCAAGGTCCCAGGCCGCATACCAAGGGTACTCCCACTTGTCGGGCATCGAGAGAATGTTGGCGTTGTGCATGTGATGCCAATGCGCGTTGCGCGGGGCGAGATGCCGTGAGTTGAACTGCTTGGCGCCACGTTCATCGAGCCACTTGCCGACATCGTAATAGTAGAACTGCTTGGACCAGAGCATGCCGGCGAGCGCCTGGCGCATCACCTGGGCCCCGTCGGTGCCCAACGAAGCGGGAATGACCGCAGCGTAGAACTCGTCGGCTTCCTTCCGCCGCACCGTCATCACCGCATCGAAGGCGCTCCCGAACAGCTCGCCTGGCTCGGTCTTGGCCACGGCGGATTCGCCCGGTGCCACGTCGGTCAAGCGCAAACGGATGGTAACGGAGCCGCCGGCGGGCACGGTCAGCTCATAATGTGCCGCCACCTTGGTGCCGCTCTGCTCCGGATTCACCGCCTCACGCTGTCCGTAGACGATGAAGTTGTGGAACGCATCCTTGACATACGGCGTCTGGTTGGGGACGTGCACGAGCCGCGCGGTGTTGGTCTCGTTCTCGGTGAAGAGGAGCTCCTTCGCGCCCTCGGCGTAGAGGAAGCGCCGGCCGAGGTCGGGATGGGTGGCAGCGACGACACCGGGCGCGAGTTGGCGAAGCAACGGCTTGACGCCATTGCCGCCCCAGGACCACACGTTGCGGAACCAGAGGGTCGGCAACACCTGGAGCGCCGCCCGCTCCGGACCGCGGTTGTGGGCGGTGATCTGAATGAGGATTTCCTCGGGTGTGGCCTTGGCGTATTCGACGACGACGTCGAAGTAGCGATCCTGATCGAAGACGCCCGTATCGAGCAGTTCGTATTCCATCTCGTTGCGGGCGCGAGCGCGGTTGGTTCGCACGAGATCGTCGTACGGATAGGCGGCCTGAGGGTATTTGTACAGCGTCTTCATGTAGGAGTGGGTCGGCGTGGAGTCGAGATAGAAATAGTATTCCTTGACGTCCTCGCCGTGGTTCCCTTCGCTGTTGGTCAAGCCGAAGAGACGCTCTTTCAAGATGGGATCCTTGCCGTTCCAGAGCGCCAGGGCGAAGCAGAGCAGCTGCCGGTCATCGCTGATCCCCGCGATGCCATCCTCACCCCAGCGATAGGCGCGCGAGCGCGCGTCATCGTGACTGAAGTAGTTCCAGGCGTCACCAGATTCGCTGTAGTCCTCGCGGACCGTACCCCACTGTCGCTCGCTGAGATAAGGTCCCCACTTCTTCCATGCCAGCTTCTTGTCCCGAGCCGCTTCGAGACGAGTTTGCTCCGCGTTCATCGCGCACTCTCCTGACCACGGTCGATACCCCGGCCCTCGATACCGCCCCACCCGTGCTCCATGCGTAGGCTCGGAAGCATAGCCCCCCGGGAGGCGCGTGCATAGCCCACGAGGACTTGGGTGCCCGTCGTCCGGACGGTCGATGGTTCGGGGGGCGGAAACGCGCGGGTGGCGCTAGTCGCGCGCTCCGTCGGCACGCAGGCTGAACTCGATCGGGATGACGACCCAGGCCTGGACGGGAAGTCCCTGTTGCAAGGCGGGGCGGAAGACCGCCGTCTTGGCCGCTTCCAGCGCCGCTTCGTCGAGGCCGAGGACGCTGCGCAAGAGTGTCACCTGGAGCACCGTACCGTCGGCGCCGACGAGCACGCGCACCAGGACCAAACCCTCGATGCCCGCATCGCGCGCGATCTCGGGATAGACAGGCTCGCGCATCCACACCAGCTCGGGCTCGTGCTCGAAGGCGACGAAGGCCTCGTCTCGAGCCTGGAGAGGTGCGGGTTCGTCGCCGATGTCGAGAGCGTCGCCTTCTTGGCCAAGGTCACTCGCGCTGTCTCCGGCTCCACTTCCAGCGTCACTGGGCGGACCGATCGATTCTTCCTCCGGCACCGAAACATCGACGAGGTGCAGCGCTCCCCAGCGCGGCCGCGAGACGGGAACGGGTGCTGGCGGCCGCCGCCGCACCATGGGCGGTGGTGGGACCGGATACTCCGAGAGTTGCACCACACCGGTCGTTCGCTGCCTCGATGGGCCCGACGTGCGTTCCTTCACTGGCCTCAGGTGGTACGCGAGGAGGGTCGAGACCACGAGCAGGGCGAGCAAGGCGAGGGTCGCGCCGCAGGCGCGCGGCATGACTTCGTTGGTCTCGAAGCGATCGAGAAAGCCCCAACGCGGGTAACGTCCTGAGCGCGTGGGGCCGAGAATCGCCAGCCGGGCCATGCGGCCTCCCGTCGTGTACGCGGGTGGGTGCCGCAATATGGTGAGGGCTCCGGCAGTTGTCAAACGTGGCGCCGACTTGTCGTTCGCCAGCTGCTTCGGCTGGACACTTCGCGACGGGCGGCCATAATGAGCCGCCGGAAGCCGCGTGTCTTGGCGTGCCTGCCCGACGGAGGTCCCGACCATGCCTCTCGCCCCGAGACAACCGGAGCGCGTGCTCTTCTGGTCGGTCTCCGTCGCCGCTCTGGTCTCGCTCGTGGCCTTGCTGCGGACACCGGCGGACACTTTTCTCTGGAAGTCGCTCTTCGACGCCGGCCACGCCGTGATGTCCGGCTATCTGGCGCTGGTGTTCCTGCGCCTCATCGTGGCCTGGAACGGTCATCCCCGCAGCACAAGCCCCGACTATGTGTTGGCCTTCTCTCTCACGACGGCGAGCGGCCTCGGCATCGAGATCGTCCAGATCTTCCTGCCCCGTGACGCCGATGTCGCCGACCTGTTGCGCAACGTGCTCGGAGCCTCGGCCCTCCTCCTCGCCGCCTGGGCCTGCGAACGCGACCCCGGCGGGCCCTTCCGTCGTGGATGGCTCGTGCGTCTCGTCGCGCTCCCGTGCAGCGTTCTCCTCTTCGCGATCGCTTTCGTGCCGGTGGCCCGCGTCCTCGCCAGCTACGCCCAGCGCGATGCCGCCCTCCCGCGGCTCTGTGATTTCGAAGCCTCCTGGGAGCGTTTGTTCATCGACATGTGGGAGGCCGACCTCGAACGCATCCCGGAGCCCGAGGGCTGGGGAGACGGAGCCCCCGCCCCTGGGGGCAGCGGCGGTAAGGCCGGCCGCGTCACCTTCCACCCCGCCTCCTACCCGCGCTTCGTCCTCCGAGAGCCCTCTCCAGATTGGACTGGCTACCGGGATCTCGTCTTCCAGGTGTATTCGGACCTCGCGGCTCCGGTGAAGATCGTGCTCCGGATCGACGACGTGCATCACGACATGGTGCGCTACACCGATCGTTTCAACCGGGAGCTGACCGTGAACCCCGGGGCCAACACCTTCCGCATTTCTCTCGCCGAGGTGCGCTCCGCCCTCCAGGGCCGCACCATGGACATGCGCCGGATCGCCCGAATTGTCGTCTTCGCGGTGGAGCCCACGGCTCCCTTCAGCCTCACCCTGGACGCATTCCATTTGGAGTGACGAGCCACCCTGCTTGGAGTGACGAGCACCCCCCCCGCGCCGACCTGCCCGTTGCCGCGCGTACTCTGCTTCCTGTCCTACCCTCGGTGCGCTACATTCTTTCTCGAACCACACCCGCTGCAAGGCCACGCCCTCGAGGGGGACGCGGCCTGCCCGAGGGTCCGCCGCACCCTGGAGGCCGACGATGCTGTCGCGACGACTTGCTCCCCCATGCATCCTTGCCGAGATCCGCCCGGTGACATTCCTCTTCCTCGCCCTCGTCTCGGCGGCGATCCCTGCCAGCGCTCAAAAGGCGCACGCCCCTGCGGCGGCTGCCGTGACCCCCGCGGGCACGCTGACCCCCGAGATGGTGGTGTCGATGCGCAGCATCCGTGATCTGGCCGTGTCGCCCGACGGTCAGTGGATCGCCTACACGCTCCAGGTCCCTCGCGGCTTGGACGAGGACCGCGGCTCGGCCTATCTGGAGATCTGGCTCATGGATCGTGATGGCAAACACCCGCGGCAGTTCACGCCGAGCAAGCAGCGCTCCTGGTCGCCGGCGTTTTCTCCCGATGGCAAGCGGCTCGCCTTCCTGGCCAACCGTCCTGGGCGCGACAGCGATGGCGACAAGGACGACGCCGACAAGGCCGGCATCTTCCTCATCGACCTGCAGGGCGGCGAGGCGCGGCAACTGACGGCGGGCGAGTACTCCGTTCGCAGCTGCCGTTGGTCACCCACCGGCGAGGCTCTGGCCTTCACCGCCAAGGCTCCCATGCCGGCGGAGCGGAAGGAAGCGCGCAAGAAGGGGCGGGACTGGATCGAAGGCGATGTCGACCTCACCTCGACGCCTCTGTGGTCCGTGCGCGTCGCCGATGGCAAGGTCGTGCGTCTCACGACGACCGACGCCAACGTGTTGGACTTCGATTGGTCGCCGAACGGCACCAGCCTGGTCGTGCGCCTGACGGATTCGGCCCGCGTCGACGAGTCGTACCTGACGTCGCGCCTGACACTCGTCCCCGCCACGGGAGGCGAGCCGGCGCCGCTCGTTCGCACCCAGGGCAAGCTCGATCAACCGCACTTCTCCCCCGACGGCAAGCACGTCGCCTGGCTCGGCGCCACCAGCGTCAACGACCCCTTCCCCGGTACGGTCTACGTGGTGCCCGCGACGGGCGGCACGGCGCGTGCCCTGACGACAGCCGAGCCCGGCTGCGCCACGGCGCTGGAGTGGACAGATGCTTCCACCCTGCTCTATGCAGCCTCGCGGGGCACTGCGACGGCGCTGGTCACGGTGCCGGCGGCGGGGGGCAAACTGCGCGACGTCCTCACCAACGGGCCCATCTTCTCTGGCTTCGCCCTTTCCAGCAATCGCAAGACCCTCGCTCTGGTCGGCAACACGCCTCGACATCCAGGAGAGGTTTTCGCTGCCGCCTATTCGAGCGGCGGCACCCGTGTTCGCCGTCTGACCACGACCAATCTCGAGGTCGAGCGCACACAGCTCGGCGCTCAGAAGGTGATGCGCTGGAAGGCCACTGACGGCCTCGACATCGAGGGCGTGCTCGTACACCCCGTGGGCTACACGCCGGGGGCGCGCTATCCCCTCGTCGTCATGGCCCATGGCGGGCCGGAGAGTTGCTTTCGCAATGGCTGGAACACTTCGTACTCGCAGTGGGCGCAGCTGCTCGCCCAGCGCGGTTACGTGGTGCTGATGCCGAATTATCGCGGCAGCACCGGGCGAGGCGAGGCCTTCGAACGCGGCGATCACGGCGATCTGGCCGGCAAGGAGTTCGAGGATGTCCTCGCCGGCATCGACGCACTCGCCGCCGCCGGCACGGTGGACCCCGCCCGGGTGGGGATCGGTGGGGGTTCCTATGGCGGCTACTTCTCCGCCTGGGCAGCGACGGCGTGGTCCGAGCGCTTCGCCGCTTCCGTCGATTTCGCCGGCATCACCGACTGGCATTCCATGCAGGGCGTTTCCGACATCCCGCTGGAGAACGCCACCGTGCATTGGAACCTGCCCTACTACGAGAACGCCGATCTCTACTGGGAACGTTCGCCCCTCGCGCACGTGCAGAAGTGCCGGACCCCCATTCTCATCGCCCACGGCGACAGCGATCGGCGCGTCCCCGTCGGCCAGGCCGTCGAGCTGTACACGGCGCTGCGGCTCCTCGGCCGCGAGGTGGAGCTGGTGCGCTATCCCCGCGCCGGACATGGCCTCGAGGAATCGCCGCACCAGCACGACTTCTTGACCCGCGTGCTCGATTGGTACGAGCAGCACCTGAAGGAGGCGCCGGAGGCGGCGTTCCGCTAGGCGCAAACGCCGTGGCGGCGAGCCGATCTCCAGTGTTCCCACGGGCACCGCAGCCCGGCGCAGGTCAGAACGACTCGTTGATCGCCAAGCCGAAGCGAACGCCCTCCTGGCCGAGGGCAGTGTCGAAGCGGGCGACGATGGCGTGGTTCTTTCTGTAGTGGACGTTGAGCCCGATGCCGAGCGTCGGGCGCAGGGTGTCGTAGCGGAACTTGGAGATCTGCGGCGCCACCGCTGCGGTGCCACCGAAGCCAGTCAGGCTGAGACGCCAGAGAACGGGCGCCCGGTACTCCGCCTGCACCGCGAAAAGAACCTCGTCCAGGTAGCGGTCGCGGCGGTAGCCGCGCGAGTGCGCTCGTCCACCAAGGGAGGCGAGACGCCAGAAGGGCGGGCTGTCCGTGGTGCCGTAGAGGAAGACCTGCGTGGCCAGCACGTGCTGCGGCTTGATGGTGAAGTAATTGCGCAGGTCGACATTGAAATTGGTGAAGTCGAAGTCGCTGCCGAGGGCATCGTCGAAGAGCATGCCGAAGGCCTGATAATAGTAGCCATGCGAGGGTGCGTAGCGTTGATCACGGCGGTCCCACTCCAGGACGAAACCAGCGCCGATGACCTTCTCACCGCTGCTGCTGCTGTACACGGGCGCCTGCAGCAAGCCGCCCGGAACACGCTCCAGGAACTCGAAGAACTCCATCTCCACCCGGACTCCAGCGCGGAAGTACGGCAAGACGTTGTGGAAGCCTTCGACGTAAGCCTGGAATCGATGCGGCCGGTAGACTTCTTCGTTGCTTTGGGGCGTATCCGGCCCGATCCCATAGAAACGCTCCGCCGTGTCGCGATGCGACACTCGCGCGCGGAGCACGTGCGTACCGTCTTTCCAGTAGACGGTCGAGGCCAGGTCGAGCTGGGTCTGTCCTTTGAAGGTGACCTGCGCCCGCGCGCGCAACTCCGAGGGGTGCGACTCGGGGCTGTTGCCGGACAGGCGGAAGGGGAAAAGGAACTCGCCGCCGACGCCAAAACCCCGCTCGTCGGCGTAGGACACGAGCGGCAGGACGTAGAGCCGTCCCAGCGCCATCTTGGGGGGAAAAAGCTGCGACTGGTTCGTGGACTGCTTCGGTTCGGCTGCCTCGGTGTCCGGAGCTGCCGCGGGGGCGATCACCGCGGTGGAATCAGCCGGACTCGACAGGACGGGGAGCGAGGTGCCGCACAGTAGCAAGGCGACGCAAACCAGCGCGACGAGCACTGGACCAGAACCGTTGCAGCTTGGACGCGGCTGTTTTTCTGGCTCCACTCGATGCCGTCCTCGAGCCCCAAGAACCAAGGTGCCTCGGCCAAGCGCGCCGGCAGAATCCCTCCAGCGTGGGACGACTTCGGCATGATATCGTGCCAGGGTCTCGCGACACGAGGTGATCTCGAGTGTTCAACCCTTTCGAAGCAGCCGTATTCTACTTCATTTTCCTGTTCTCGACGACGCTGCACGAAGCCGCGCACGCCTGGGCCGCCATGCGCGGCGGTGACCTCACCGCCTATCGGGGCGGTCAGGTTTCGATCAACCCGCTGCCCCACATCCGACGCGAGCCGTTCGGTATGGTGGTCCTACCGGTGCTCTCGGTGATTTTCTCGGGCTGGCCCCTCGGCTTCGCCAGCACGCCCTACGATCCGGCCTGGGCCCGTCTCCATCCCAAGCGCGCCGCCCTCATGTCCCTCGCTGGGCCGGCGGCGAACCTTTCCCTGGTTCTTGTCACGGCACTCCTCATCCGTCTGTTTCTGGGCTACGGTTTTTTCAGCGCCGGCCGTTCGAGCATGGCCCACCTCGTGATCGCCGAAGGCTCCGGGTGGGAAAGCCTGGCTTTCGTCCTCAGCGTGTTCTTCTCCATGAATCTCATCCTCTTCGCGCTCAATATCCTTCCTGTGCCGCCCTTGGACGGTAGCGGCGTTCTCCCGATGTTCCTGGGTCGTGACTACTCGATGCGGTTACAGGAAGTCTTCGCTCAGCCCATTGTCGCGATGATGGGCATGATCATCGTGTGGCGCGGCTTCTCCAGCATCTTCCGCCCCATCTTCCACTTCGCCGTCGATCTCTTGTTCCGCGGCCTACTTTGAGTTGGCGTTCTCATCGTGACCCCGAATCACTCCCGAGAGGGTTCCGATAGACATACAAGCTGTTCTCGGAATCGCTGACGATGTAGATCAGGTTCGCTGCCTCATCGAGCGCGATCCCCTCGGCCTTCGGGAACGATAACGGGTACGTGCCGATGACACCCTTGTCCTTGCTCCACAGGTACAGGCTGCGCGACTGATCGCTGACGATCCAGAAACAGCCCTTGCGACGATCGTATGTCAGTCCCGAGTAGTCCTGCGCGAAGTCCAGCCGGCGCTGAGTGGCAATGGCGTGGTCGGGACCCAGCTCGATGAACAGGCCGGGGCGCTTTTCGTTGAGCAGGACGATACGACCTCGTGCATCAAGACAAATCCCTTCGAGCCCGCTGTTCTTGTCGCCAGTCAGGTCGAGGAGATGTCGCGACAGGACGTCTCCGTTCAAGTCGAGATGAATGACCTCTCGACGATTCTCTTCGGCGACCCATAGGGTCCGATCCGTGGCATCGTACGCGATCCCCTCCAGGTCTTGTCCCACGTAGTTGAGGGTCTTGACCACATTCCCGCCCCGGTCGAGCTGGTAAACGCGGGCCGGGTTGTTGGTGACCGTCCAGAGCTTTCGGCCCGATTCGTCGATCGCCAGGTCGGACGGCTCCGAAATGCTCAACGGATGCGTCCCCAGGAGCTCGAGCGCGGCGGTGGTCGGAGACGGGGTCGGTGCGGAGTCGCTGCGTCCAAGTGCCAGGAGGATCACGAGCACTCCGGACGCCGCCGCGGTCCTGATCCAGCCCATGACAGAGTCCTTTCCTAGAACGGCTGCCCTTCGTCGTTCACCTCAAGCGGCACTCGGTGGGAGCCGGCGAATTGGGGGAAATCCCCCTCGGGCGTGTTCACCCAGATCGGGGGCAGTCACGGAGTAGCGAGGGGACGCCGAATGCAGGAACTCCTCGAGTTTCGCTCTCTGATGGGCAGGATTGCTGCCGCGAGCACGAGTCAGGCCACAGTCCGCAGTCGGGATTCGGGGCGAGCGCACGATCTCGACCTCTCGCCTCCAGGGCGGCTCGGTGGTGTGGGGCGAGGGCCGAGAAGAATCGAGTCTAGCGGCGCGCGCGGCCGGGCGGCAAGCGATCCCCGCTGCTCTAGTCCACCGAGCCAGACTCCGCTGATCGACGCGTCACCGTGTCTAGTGCACCGACTCGACCTCGGCTCGATGCGGCAGCGATGGCGCGGCTCCCGGCTTCTGCACGCAGAGCGAGGCTGCGACGTTGGCGTAATGCAAAGCGGGCACGATCTCGTCCCCCGCCGCCAACCGGGCCGCGACCGCGCCGACGAAACAATCTCCTGCACCGGTTGGATCCACGGCCCGCACCTGCCGCGCCGGGATGGGGTGATGCCTGTCACCGTGCACGGCGACAGCGCCGCGTTCGCCCAAGGTCACGACGACCCACTGATCGGTGTGCACGCGCAGCGTCGTCGCGACGTCTGCGACCGCGTCGATGTCGGCGTGATCGAGTGTCGCAATGCCCGCGAAAAATGCCGCCTCCGTTTCGTTCAACACCAGGATGTCGGCGAGTCCGAACAACACGGGTGGACAGGCCTGTGCTGGAGACGGATTCAGCAGCGTCGTTGCCCCGTGCTGCCTGCCGTGCGCCAAGAACGCCTGCACTGTCGGAAGCGGAGTCTCGAGCTGGCACACGATGATGTCGCCTGCTGCCACCGAAACGGCCTGGACGCGCTCGGGCCCGAGGAGCGCGTTCGCGCCCGGCACCACGACGATCGTGTTCTGGGACTCAGCGTCGACGACAATGCATCCGATTCCGGTCGCGAGATCTACACGCTCCAAGGAACTCGCATCGATCGCTTCCGAGCGCAGGAAGGTGTCCAGGGATTCACCGAAGGCGTCCTTCCCCAGCATCGCCACGAGCGTCGTAGGCGCGCCGAGCCGTGCCGCAGCCACTGCTTGATTCGCGCCTTTCCCGCCCGGGAAGACCTGAAAGCTGTCGCCGAGCACGGTCTCGCCGGGGCGCGGATGGCGCGGCGCATGCACGACCAGGTCCATGTTCACGCTGCCTGCGACAATCACCCGTCGTACCGAACCCTCGACGCCCACGCGCGCACCTCCTGGAAGCTGGAATGCTACCATGCGACGAAATCGCTGGGAGCAGGCTCATGCGGACGTTTCTCATCGACACCGACACCGCATCGGACGACGCGGTGGCCCTCTTGATGGCGCTGCGCTGGCCCGATGTCGAGGTGGCCGGGATCACGGTTGTCGCTGGCAACATGCCTCTGGAACGCGGAGCCCGCAACGCGTTGTACACCGTCGAGGTTTGCGGCGCCGCGGTGCCAGTGTACCTGGGCGCGGCAAAGCCGCTCGAGCGCGAGAACTATCACGCCGAGTGGTTCCACGGGGACGACGGCATGGGCAACATGCACTATCCGCTGTCCGCCGGACGGCCGTCGACGCAATCGGCTGTGGACGCGATCCTCGAGATCGTCCGCCGGCACCGAGGCCTCACACTCGTGACCCTGGGCCCGTTGACCAACATCGCTCTCGCGGTCAGGCGTGATCCGAGCTTCGTACACGGCGTCGGGCGCGCCGTCGTGATGGGCGGTGCCGCCTGTACCGCCGGCAACGTGACGCCCGCCGCCGAGTACAACATCTGGATCGATCCGGAAGCGGCGCGCATCGTATTTCGATCGGGCCTGCCGATCGAAATGGTGGGCTGGGAACTGTCGCGCGGGAGCGCCAACTTGCTCGGGCCCGACATCGAAGAGATTCGCGGCTTCGACAACGAACTCGCCCGGTTCACGCTCGACAGCAATCGCGTCGTGATGCAGTCGACCCGCACGCAGAGCCGCGACCCCGGTCTGGGTCTCCCGGATCCCGTCGCGATGGCGGTGGCACTCGACCCCGAGGTGTGCACATCCAAGAGCCGGCACTACGTCGATGTGGAAACGGGAAGCGAACTCACGCGCGGTATGACCGTCGTCGATCGTTTCGGGCGCGCCAAGGACGATATCAACCAACCGGCGTGGGGCGCGCTGACCAGCCGCCCGGAAAACGTCACGGTCTGCTGGGCGATCGATGCCGTGCGGTGGAAGCGGATGCTGTTCAGCGTGCTGCGAGGGTGAACCCGACGTCATCGGCTTCCCCCCCACAGCCCCCACGCGTCCCCCCGGAATGGATCGGCCTGGACCGAAGCCGTACGTGCGCGCGAAGTGGTCATTGTACCACCCGCCCGTGACGTGTAGGATCTCAATTCCGATCCGATCTGGGCTCCCGCGGCACGCTGGGTTGGCGTCCGCCGCCCGCACGCAGGGATGCCGACGCCTCGACCGGGGGAACAGACCATGTCGAAGTTCTTGATCGAAGTCCCACACGAGCCGGAGA
>Ga0075418_10002421_pt1 | contig 21336 bp, 24 predicted proteins | sample SoiMetdeltSBSDD2_FD_81776 | JGI IMG/M metagenome (GOLD analysis project Ga0075418, IMG submission 81776) | Bulk soil microbial communities from a Populus tree surrounding site in Tennessee, USA - Soil MetaG P. deltoides SBSDD2 | ecosystem: Environmental > Terrestrial > Soil > Tree plantation...
CGACGTTTCTGATCCGCGCCACTAGCCGCGGATGAGGCCGGTCGAGACGGGCGCTCTGTCAGACTGCAACTGCAGTGCACGTGATCTTCGCGGTGAACGATGTGACTCGATCGGCCGCCTTCTACCAGGATGTCTTCGGATGGCCGCGCAACGAGCGGATCGACTACGGCGAGTACATCGAACTTTGCGCGCCGGATGGCACGCTCGGCCTCTGCGAGCGGGCTACGTATGAGCGTTTGACGGGAGCCTCGCCGGTGGCACCTGAGAACGGCGACGTCTCGCCCGCGTATCTATACGTTCGCGTTCCGGATGTTCGGGCGGCGATCGCCAAGCTCGACGAGGCGGCGCGCCCGCTCGCACCGCTTGCCTCGCGCTCATGGGGCGAAGAGGCCGCATGGTTCGCCGACGCCGACGGCAACGTCGTTGCCGTCGCGCAGACCTCGAGCTAGGTCTGAAGCGGTCCTGGTGGACGGCGCCGCCACGAGCGAGCGCGGCGCGGCTCGCGGCTGCATCGAAAACTAAAATCGCTACAACCGCGGGCCCGTAGCTCAGCGGTCAGAGCAGCGGACTCATAATCCGTTGGTCCCAGGTTCGAATCCTGGCGGGCCCAACTTGCGAAGCCTGACGCCCTAGCGTCCATCGCCGCTCGTTCCCGCTCGCGCAGCGCGCGGTGCCCCCCGATTAGAGAGCCGTTAGCGGCCGCTGCGAGTCTCGCCGAGATGCAGCCAATTCGCCAACACCCACTTTGAAGTGAGGAATCGCAATGCACGTCCGCATCGCCAAGCTCTGCCTCGCAGTTGCGATGCCGCTGCACGACACCGTTCCGGTTCGTGCCGCGACGCGCACCGCTCGACTCTCCGTCTCGCGCGGACGGAACGAGTCAAAGCAGGTGCAGGCGCCGCCACGTTCCCCGGCTCATCGTGGGGACATCCAGGGGCTGCGCGCCGTGGCCGTGTTGCTGGTCGTGCTGGCCCACGCGCAAGTCTGGTTCCTCCCGGGCGGATTCGTCGGCGTCGATGTCTTCTTCGTTCTCTCGGGCTTCCTGATCACGAGCCTGCTGCTCGCGGAAGCCCGCGCCCGCGGCTCCGTCTCGATCACCGGCTTCTATCTGCGCCGGGCGCGCCGAATCCTTCCTGCCGCGGCGCTGACGCTGGTGGTCACGGATATCGCGGCTTTCTTCCTCATGAACTTCATCCGAGCGGGCGATACGGTTCACGCCAGCCTCCACGCCGCCGCGTTCACCGCCAACTTTCGGTTCGCCGCGGAGCAAGTTGACTATTTCAACCGCGCGGAGCCGCCGTCGCCACTACTCCACTACTGGTCACTCTCGGTCGAGGAGCAGTTCTACTTCGTCTGGCCTCTGGTGTTCGCGATCGCGCTCTTCGGCATCGCAGCACCCCTGCGCGTCCGTCGAATGCGCTCTCACCACGAACGTCGGCTCCTGGCTGCCGTCCTCCTGCTCACGGGAACTTCGCTCGCCTGGTCCGTCTACTCCACGACGAGGGTGCCCGAGGCCGCATACTTCTCGCCGTTCACCCGGGCTTGGGAGCTCGGCATCGGGGCCGCTCTCGCCGTTTCCGCTTCGATTGTCGGGCGTGCACCGCTCGTCGCCAGAGCTCTCATGGGATGGCTGGGAATCGCGGCGATCGTCTACGCCGCCGTCGCGTTCTCCGAGCGTACGCCGTTCCCGGGCTTCTGGGCGCTCGTGCCGACCGTCGGCACCGCCCTGGCGATCGTCGCGGGAATGGGGGACCGGACTCCTCGGCTGGCGGTGGCGCGGCTGCTCGAGCTGCGGCCGCTGGGTATCGTCGGTGACCGTTCGTATGCCTTTTACCTGTGGCACTGGCCGGTGCTGATCCTCGCCGCGCAGTACGTGGGACACGAGCTCTCGGGCACGCTGAAGCTCGCGCTCGTGGTGGGCGCCTTCCTGCTGTCGTGCATCTCGTACGCGTTGGTTGAGAATCCGATCCGGAGACGAATGCGAAGCCCGGCGGCAACGGCCGCCGTCGTGGGCATCTGCGTGACCGCCGTCCTCGGGACCGCTGTGGTCTCGCTTGCCGCCGTCGATCGGAAGGAGCGCCGTTTCGAGGGCGAAGCGGCCGCGGTCCCAGTACGGCTCAGGACTTCCGAGAGCTCGGCCCGGGGTGGGGCGCTTCCTGCCGTCGTCGCGGCCGTCAGGACCGCGCGTGCCGGCGGCCCGATCCCTACCGGTCTCGTTCCGCCGATTGGACAGCTGAAGAACATTCCGGCGCAGTACGCTCCGCCGAAGGGCTGCGTCGGCCTGGACACCAATCCCAGCATCAGCAGCAAGGTCTGCCGCCTTGGAGACAAGTCCAGCCGGAAGTCGATCGTCCTGATGGGCGACTCCCACGCCGATATGTGGCTGCCTGCGCTTCTCGAGATGGCCTGGCGCGATCACTGGAAAGTCATCCCGCTCATGCGCCTCGGCTGCAACGCGTACTCCTGGGGGGAGAGTGGGGGCCGGGCGACCTGCCGCGAATGGTTCCGCTGGGCAGCGGACCGCATCCGAAACCTTCATCCGACAGTCACCCTGCTTGGGGCCAGCATCGACGAACGCGCGTCGCCGACAACGCGCGCCGCTACCGCCAACGTCATCGCAGCCGCAAAGTCGCTCAGGAGCCTCGGACACCTGATCGTGATCGGCGATCCGGAAGGGCAAGCTCGCGATCCGATCGACTGCCTGCTCTCCTCCCACCCGTCGATGGCGCGCTGCACGACAACGTGGCCCCGTCTGTCACTGAAGGCGTACAACGAAGTTGCAACAGCCGCGAAGGCTATGGACGTGGGTTTCCTGCGGACGCGCGGCTTCGTGTGCTTCCAGCGCCAGTGCCCGGCCGTCGTCAGTCACACGATCGTGTGGAGGGACAACAACCACATCACCGCTGCCTACTCGGCTCAGCTCGGGAGCGCCTTCCGCATCGCCTTCAAGCAAGCGCGTCTCCGAGACTCATAATCCGTTCGTCCCAGGCTCGACGACGACCCCAGACCAACCGACCGATGATTTATGCGTCCGTGCTAGGTCTGGACGGAAGTGGCACCACTCACCCTGGCGCCGAGACGCCACGAGCCAAGGAGGCAACGTGAGGCTTCTTCTCACTTCCGCTGGCGTCACGAACACGAGCATCCACAACGCGCTGGTCGACCTGTTGGGCAAACCGATTGCCGAGTCCAGTGCCGTCTGCATTCCGACCGCGACGCACGCCCTCGGGAAACCTGAACTGGCATGGAGGTTCATTAACGGAGAAGAGCCCAGGACACCCATGTGCGAGCTGGGGTGGACGTCCTTGGGAGTGCTGGAGCTCACCGCACTGCCCAGCATCGACGAAGAACGCTGGTTCCCCTGGGTCCAAGAGACGGATGTGCTGCTGGTGAATGGCGGCGATCCCTTGTATCTGTGTTACTGGATGCGGCAGTCCGGACTGGCGGACCTCTTGCCGTCGCTGCGCGCGGTCTACGTGGGACTGAGCGCCGGGAGCATGGTGATGGCTCCCAACATCGGGGACGACTTCGTCAAGTGGAAGCCGTCCACCGGTGGCGATGAAACGCTGGGCGTGGTCCGCTTTTCGATGTTTCCGCACCTGGATCACGAGGACCTGCCCGAGAACACCAGGGCCGACGCAGAAAAGTGGGCCGCCGGCATGTCGGTTCCGGCGTATGCGATCGACGATCAGACCGCCATCAAGGTGGTCGACGACACCGTCGAAGTCGTCTCCGAGGGGCACTGGAAGCTGTTCACCCCCTAGTACGAAGAGCCTCAGCGGGGGTCTGTCGATTCCGGAGACGACTTCTCCGCGAGTCCTACTAGAGGGGTCAGCGCCGCTCGAAGAGTGCGCGTGCCTCCCGGGTGGGTCCCGGCTCAACCGGCCTGGGGGAAGCGCACATGCATGTGGTACTCATGGCCCGGCCACGGAATCACGACTCCAGTAGGTCCGTGGAGCCCGGTCGAATAGCCGACGAAGATCGCCTGCGCACCGACGGCGACGAACCGATCAAGGAGGTCCTGCGCGAGCCGGTGGTCGATTTGGCTGGGTGACGTCGGTGCGAGCAGCTTACGGTCGCGTCGCGGAAAGTAGACGTCGACGTCGAGGCCGTTCTGGTGTGAGGCGTGGTCGTCCATCGGTCCGCCCCCTTCGCGGCTGATGTCGCCGATCACGACGCGAGGTGCGTGCGGGTGAGTAGCGCGATACGCGCGCGTCACGGAGAGGATCGTGCGGATCGTGCGCTCGTTTCCGTAGAGGCGCTTGGGCAGATTCGGGGCGCTGTCGGTGATCGGATTCCACGTTACCCAGTCCGGCCCGCGCACCGGCAATTGCGTTCCGTGCAAGAGGCTGCCGGCGTACGGTAGGCCCACGGAAGTCGCGTGATCCCAAGCGATTGCTGGAGCCGAGTGCGTTGTGCGACGCAGGTGTTTCGCCTTCGGTGCAGATGACTCCACGGCCTTGAGCACGCCCTCGTCGAAGCGGAACGTGAGGCTGGGCGGGTCCTCCACCGCGAACGAATCGCGTTTACGTCCATCAGCCTGAAGCGCTGCGAGCACGAACATCAACGCCGGCGACAACGCGATCGCCGAGGCTCGGGATCTTTGCGCACGCCTACCCCACTCCCGGGCCTCGCGCCGGCGGCGGGACGCAGCGAGACCAGGCGGGAGCGCGTCGCTCGGGTCCAACGTGACGGGGAAACCGGCAAACGCCGGCACCGGAACACGCTCGGCCGGCCAGAGTTCGGTATCGAGCCACAACTCACCACGCCGCCATCCCATGGAGAAGGTGCGTTTCGCCGAGTCCGCCCGGTGTCCTCCGAGACCCCGCGCTACGGCTGCTCGGTCTCCAGCACCCAGATCGGCCGGTCTCCGCACTGGACGAGGAGACGATCATCCTCGCGTCCGACGATCGTGCCGGGCTCGGCCTGTCCCTCGGCAGGGGGATGCAGACTCGTCCGCGCGACCCGCACCCGCTCACCGTCCAGTTCGGTGAGCGCTCCCTTGAGACCGCTTGGCGACGCGATCACCCAACTGCGTACCTGGTTGTGAACCTCGCGGGCGGGCCGGGACCAGTTGATCTCGGCCCACTCGTCCTCCATCCGGGGAGCCTCCGACGCACCCTCCTTGGACTGCGGATCTCCACGATCCCCGGCCGCGAGCCGCTCGAGTGCAAGGGTGAGGAGCCCAGCCGCGTACGGCTCGAACTTCCGGCCGATGTTCGAGAAGTGGTCGTCGTCTTCCACGGGAACGCGCGCCTGCGCGAGGATCCCCCCCGTATCAAACGTTTCGTCCATCCGGTGCAGGGTCAGGCCGTACTCCGGGTCGTCGTTCCGGAACGTCCATCCGATCGGATTGGGCCCGCGATAGCGCGGTAGCAGCGACGGATGGAAGTTCACGGCGCCGATGCGGGGCACCGCCAGCGCGTCCGCCGGAATGAGCCACGGAAAGAACGCGCAGAGCAGGAGGTCCGGCTCGCAGGCGCGGAGAAGTGGTGCGAGCCGCTCCTTGGTGCTCGGTACAAGCACGTCGAGATCGGGTGCGAGCTCCTCCATGAGGCTGACGTTGCCGGCGGAGCCTTCGCGGCCGTGGGTGATCACGGCCACCGGCTGATGGCCGGCCGCCCGCAGGCCGCGGTCCAGCGGCAAGACCACCGGAGGCATCGTCGAGACGAGCACGACGCGCCAGGATTCGACCATGCGCGCATTATCGCCGCGGCGCCGTGTCGTCAGGCTCGTCGAGCGACCGGGTCGCGCAGCAACGGGAGTCGAGCGGCGTGCGTCCACAATGGCCGAGTCGCGGGGTCTCGATTCAGTCGATTAGGACGCCAGCCGGTCACGTCGAAGGTCGCCTCGCAGCCGGACGAGCTGGTAGGGAAGCGCGGCAAGGCAGGCAAGCTCGCGCACCAGCAACGTCATCGGGGGTCGGCCCGGCGGCGACGAGGTCCGCACCCGCGTCCTGGGGAGAGCCGCGCGTACGAGCACTCCGGCGCGGAAAGCGTGCCAGCGTGAAGTCACGACGGTCACCTCGGTCGCGCCGAGACGCCGCGCAGTGTCGGCAACGCTCGTGGCGTTTCCCGTCGTGGTGCGTGCGGCCGAGTCCCCAATGATGTGGGTTTCTCGGACGTTCCAGGCGCGGCGCATCAGCTCTGCCTCGGAACTCCGTGCTCGGTGCCGTGACCAGCCGGAGAGGAATACGACGTCGTTTCGGGCCACGAGCTGCTCGGCGTGCCGCAGTCGCGCCGCGCACAACTCGTGTAGTCCTTCTGCTCGCCGATCGGAGTAGCCGAGCACCGCGATGAGATGCATCGTCAGCCTCGCCTCCGCCAGCTGAAGAACGCCAGAAGCGTCCCTGCGATCGTGAGTACGACCAGGACCGCTCGCTTTCCCTTGAGCTTGGACTCGCCGCTCGCTCGCGGACGCATGTCGACAGGAACCTCGTCTACTCGCAGGCCGGCCTCGTTGAGGCGAAGCAGTGCCTGCACTTCGGGCGCTTCGCTCGTGTACGGGCGGGCGAGGACCTCGATCGCCTTGGCGTTCGCCGCATACATGCCGCTTGTCGCGTCGTAGAACGGTCTCCGGAGAGCGATCCTCATCGAACGTCGGAGGAGTGCCGTGCCGAGCCGGCGCGGGGCTGAAGGCTTGTATCGATAGGGAGCGAAACCGTCGCCACTCGCAAAGCGCGAGCCGACCGCCACGTCACAAGCGTCCGAGCGGACGAGCCCCAGCAGCCGCGTGAGCTCGCTGACGGGATGTTGTCCGTCAGCGTCCACACGCACGCAGAAGGGATACCCGTGTTCGAACGCGTAGCGGTAGCCGGCGGCGATACCGGCGGGAAGTCCGCGGTTCACACCGAACGACAAGACCTTGGCGCCGTGCTCGCGTGCGACATCGGCGGTTCGGTCCGTCGACCCGTCGTCGACGACGAGTACATCGGCATCGGGCAGCTCCTGCCGGACCTCGTCGAGGACGGCCGGAAGGTTCGCCTCCTCGTTCCAGGCCGGGAGGAAGACAAGCGTGTCACTGCGACCCACCCGGTCTAGCGTACGCAACGTAACAACGCGACTCCGCAGGGTCGCTGGCACGGGCTCCGAGAAGGATCGAATTCGGCCGTCGCCAAGATAGGGTCCAGACGTGTGCAGAGAAGATCCACAGCCCGCGACAGTGTGACCTTCCCCAGTGGGTTCGAGATCGCTGGCCGGCCGGTCGGCGAGGGTCATCCTGCCTACGTGATCGCCGAGATCGGGTCCAATCACAACCGCGATCTCGGCCTGGCCAAGCAGCTCATCGACGTCGCGGCCGACTGCGGCGTGGACGCGGTCAAGTTCCAGACCTACACCGGCAGCCGCATCTACTCGAGCAAGACGCCCCGGTTCAGCTACCTGGCACCGCTGACGGACAAGTCTCCGGCGGAGCTTCTGGAAGAGATCTCGCTCCCGCGTGAGTGGCAGGGGGAACTCGCCGAGTACGCGTCGGCAAGGGGTGTCTCGTTCTTCTCGTCCGTCTTCGACGACGATGCGATTCGGGAGCTGGACGAGCTGGATGTGCCCATCATCAAGATCGCGTCGTTCGAGCTCGTCGACCTGCCACTCGTTGCTCAAGCTGCGTCGACGCGGCGGCCACTCCTGATCTCGACCGGAATGGCAACGCTCGGAGAGATCGAGGACGCGCTCGCAGCCGCCGAAGACGCCGGTGCGCCGGCGGTCGGGCTGCTCCAGTGCACGTCTGTGTATCCGGCTCCGGCAGAGCGGGCCAATCTGCGGGCGATGGCCACGATGAAGGCAGCCTTCGGTGTCCCAGTCGGCCTCTCCGACCACACGGAGGGAATCGCGGTACCGATCGGAGCCGCCGCGCTCGGTGCCCATTTCCTCGAGAAGCACTTCACGCTCGATCGCACGCTTCCCGGGCCCGACCATCCGTTTGCGCTGGAGCCCGAGGAGCTGAAGGCGATGGTCGAAGGGATGCGAGAGGTCGAATCCGCGCTCGGGGATGGGCACAAGTCAGGCCCTTCGCCCGAGGAGTCCGAGGAGATGTACGCGAACGCCCGCAGGAGCCTAATCGCGGCGCACCGACTGTCCGCAGGCACGGTGCTGAAGCGGGACATGCTGACCACGAAGCGGCCCGGGTTCGGTATCCCACCGAAGCACTTGGATCTCGTCCTCGGCCGCGAGCTCAAGGTCGACGTCGAGGAAGACGAGGTTCTGACCTGGGACATGGTCTGAGCAAGCGGGTCGTCGTTGCGGCCGACGCCGCCGCCGACGCCGGGCTTGGTCACCTCAGCCGGTCAGGCGGAGTCGCGGCGGCCCTTCGGGCACGCGGCCTGGGCGTGGAGTGCCTCGCGCTTGGCGCGCGGCATAAGTTCGAGCGGGACGGGTTTCTCTGGTCGCCATCCGACGAAGGCGACGTTGGACGCTCCCGCGAGGGCGCCGCAGCACTGGTGCTCGACAGCTACGAGCTCGGCGGCGCAGCTCTTCCTGCCGGAACCCCGGTTGTCGCGATGCACGACTACGGTCCTTCGATCGCATCTGCAGCGCTCGTCGTGAGCCCGGCCGGCCTGGGCGAGAGAGACGGCTACCTGTGCGGATTCCGCTACGTCTCGTTGCGCCCGCTCTTCTGGGGTCTTCCCGGACGGTTGCAGAATGACGAGGTCGAGACCGTGCTCGTGACCGCCGGCGCGGGTAGCGCAGCGAAGGGAGGCGTCGCTCTCGCAACTGCGGCTCGAACGGCGTTGCCGGACGCGCGAGTTCGGCTGGTCGTGCCCTCCGGGGTGAAAGGCCCGGACACTGTCGAGACGATCGAGGGGCCTGCCAGTCTCCTCGATGCCCTGCTCGAGGCCGACCTCGTCGTCACCGCGGGGGGACAGACGATGCTCGAAGCACTGGCCGCCGGAGCGCCCTGCGTCGCCGTTTGCCTGGTCGAGAACCAGCGTCGCCAGACCGAGCGGTTGGCGAGCGAGGAGGCCATCCACCTGGCCGAGCGGGAGGGCGTCGGCGCGGAGGTGGCCGCGCTCGCGGGTGACGCGGAGCGCCGGCGCGATCTGGTGCGAAAGGGACGAGAGCTCGTCGACGGCTTCGGCGCCCTTCGCATTGCCTTCCACGTCGACCGCCTCGGCGCCGGCTAGGGCACAGATCGCATAAGTGCCACTATCCCTTCCGCCCGCTCGGTTTCCTCGAATCCGGCCGCGACGAACGCGCGCAGCGACGGGACGTTGTCCTCCTTGACGAGTGCGCGAAGCATCCGAACTCCGAGAGCCCGGGCCTCCCCTGCAGCGAGGGCGAGTGCCGCTCGGCCGACCCCACGTCCGCGTGCTTCGGAAGCGAGACCGATGCTGACGTCCGCAGCGTCCGGATCGATGCGATCCAGGCGGACCTGACCTACCGCACGCCCCAGGTCCTCGATCACGAAGAGAAGGGAGTCCGGATCGTGGAGCTTCCGCGCGAGCCAAGCACGATGCTCTTCCGCCGAGACCTCGTCTCCGCTGAAGGAGCGCGCACGAATCACCGGATCGTTACGCCAGCGACGAAGGAGGTCCTCGTCCTCCCTTCGCGCCGGCCTCAACGTTATGCCCATCCCATCGGTCCACTGCGCAGGAGTCGTGACTCGGGGATCATATGGCGGTCAGATCGGCTCTTTCGCGCCGCGGGTTTGCGCCCCGCCAGGGCCTAGTCGCTGGCTACGCTTTGGTCAAGGCCCAGCCGCTGCGACCTCTCCTTGGGAGTGCGTCATGACCCCACGCACACCGGCCGCGCGACTGGGCCTCTAAGTGTCGTCTGTTTGCGCGTACAAGGCAATGGGCCGAACGGCCCATATCGCCTCTGCTGACGGCCTAAGAGTCGTGCCATCGACCCTAGGACGCTTCGCGGGTACGCGTTATAACTCGGCCATGGGCGCGCGCCTCAGCAGCAGGCGCTGGCAGCTTTCGATCGCGGCCGGCCTGACCGTCTTCATCGTCACGCTCGTTGGTGGGTACTCGGGGAAGTGGCACTGGACGGGGTACAGCGGAAACGACACGGTGTGGGACTGGCTGCAGCTCTTGCTGCTGCCGGTCATCCTGGCGACGGCTCCCGTCTGGCTGACGAAGGGGAGTGGGATGCGCCGGGATCGGCAGATCGCCCTCGCCGTTCTCGTAGCCGGCTTCGTTGTCCTCGTGATCGTCGGGTATGCGGTCAACCTCCACTGGACCGGCTTTCCCGGCAACAAGCTCTGGGACTGGTTCGGGCTGATCTTCCTGCCTCTCTCGCTCGCGGCCGTTCGTGCGTGGCGCAAGCTCCACAGCGAGATCACGCCCATGCAGCTTGCGGGGATCATCGGCGTCCTGATCGCCTTCGGGCTCCTGATCGCTGGCGGCTACGCCCTGCACTGGCGCTGGACGGGCTTCCAGGGCAACACCCTCTGGGACTGGCTGCAGCTCCTCCTTGCTCCGGTCCTGTTCGGGTTGCTGGTCGTGCCGGCCGCCGTCAGCTGGGTCTCCGAGGAGATCAAGGAGCACGAGGAGAAGCACGAGGAGAAAGTGCTGGAGCGAGAGGAAGGGCGGGAGGCGGAGCCCGGACCGCCGGATGACGTCCGCGGCCTCCGCTCGCCGCCGGCCGTGCAGTAACAGCGACCGCTTGCCTCCGTCGGCGCGGCTCCGTATCATCGGCAGCAGTCGTGTCCAGATAGCACACGCCATCGGATAACGAGCCGGTTGGCCCCCGGTTCGTCGGCGTGTGCGACCGCGACGATTCTCTCGATGCTTTCCCCGCCCGTCGCGGGCGCTCCCTTTACGCGGGGTAGGAGCCATGGAGCGACGGACGTTCATCACCAGCAGTTCCAATCCGAGACTCAAGACCATCCGCCGGTTACGGCGTGCACGCCGGCGCGACGGCGCGTTCCTGGTCGAGGGCTTTCGCCAGGTCGCCTGCGCGCTCGACGCCCGCGCGCCGGTCCGTGAGCTCTACAGCGCGCCGCAGCTCCACCTCGGATCCTGCGAAGGCGAGCTCGTACGCGAGGCCGAGCGACGGGGAGTCGCCGTCGCCGAGCTGAGCGCCGCGGCATTCGAGTCGATCTCGGGTCACGCGCGTCCCGACGGCATCGCCGCGGTCGTCGACCGCTGGTCCACGAGCCTCGATCTGCTCGTCCTGCCGCCGAGCCCGCTCGCGCTGGTCGCCGAGGCTGTTGAGCGGCCCGGGAATCTCGGTGCGATCGTCCGCAGCGCGTGTGCGGCGGGGGTGGATGCGCTGATCGTGGCGGATGGCTGCACCGACCTCTTCCATCCCGAGACCGTACGCGGCTCGGTCGGAACGCTGTTCAAGCTGCCCGCTGCCACGACGACCACCACGCGCGCGATCGCATGGCTCCGCGCGTGCGAGCTACGGATCGTCGTCGCGACGCCGGACGCGCAGCGGACGTGCTGGGACGTGGACCTCGGCGGCGCGGCCGCCCTCGTCGTCGGCAACGAGCGCCACGGCGTGAGCTCGGCGTGGCTGCAGGCTGCAGACGACGCGGTGGCGATTCCGATGCCCGGCCCGGCGGACAGCCTCAACGTCGCGGTCGCCGCGGGGGTGGTCATGTTCGAGGCGGCGAGGCAGCGCGCCCATACGGAATCCTTACAGCGTTTTTCCTAACACCCCTCGAGGGCAGGCGTCTTTACCGGTGAGAGGGCTCCGAGGACGCGGGGTCTGCAGGAATCGTCCCAGCCCTCTCGGCAGAAGAGCCGCCCGTGCGGGCGGCTCTTTCGCGTTTGGGCGCCCGGTTTTCAGGAAAGAACGAACTCGTGAAAACGAAAGGGGGTCAGGTTTGAGCATCCTCTGGATCGTCTTGATCGTCATCCTCGTGCTCGCACTGCTCGGCTTCTTCTCGCGCGGGTACTGGTAGGTAGGACCGAACATCCCATGGAATAGGCCGCCCGGCCCATTGCCGGGCGGTCTGTCGTTCGCAAAGCTTCTGTCGTGCCCCAGGCCATGCGTCAAGCAGACCTGGCGCCGGTGCTCCCTCGCCTCGGCGGCATGGCCCGTCCGAACGGGGTCGTGATCGTCAGCGAGACGCACTGGGCCTTTGCCGGCGTCGATGGAACGCTGGCGGAAGGCCGCATGCCGAGCTTGCCTCGCTTCGTGCGGCAGACGCCGCTCCTACGGGGCCTGGCGAAACTGGCCCTCGCGTTCGCGCCGATTATGCGCCGCGGCGGTGCGACGCGAGGGCTGGAGCGGCTCGGCCTGCTTGCCGCTCTCCTCCTTCCGTTTGCGCTCGTCCCATTCTCCCAGCGAGTGGCGCTCGCGGTGGGATTCGCCGTGACCGCCGTCCTCTTCTGGCTCCTCTTCCGGGGACGGACGCTCGCGCTGCACGGCGCCGAGCACCGTGCGATCGCCGCCGCCGAGGCTCGAACCCTGGAGGAGACTTGGGAGGGGAAGGCGCGCCCGTCCCGTTTCTCCCTTCGCTGCGGGACGAACTTCGCGGCGCTGGCGGCTCCGATCACGTTCGCGGCCGACCAGATCTGGCCACTGGGCGTCGCACTGTGGACGCCGTTCGCCGTCACCATGCTCTCGCTGGCGCTCACGATGGAGCTGTGGCAGCTCGTCCAGGGCTCGAGCTCGCGAGTGGCCCGTGCGCTTCTACTCCCGGGGCTTGCTCTGCAGCGGGTGACGACGCGCGAGCCTTCGCTCGAGGAAACACGGGTCGCCCTGCGCGCGGTCGACTCGGTTCTCCGCCGGTCGGCTCAAAGCTAGTGCGCCGGCTTGCGCGTGCGGTGATGCTCCAGCGCGCGAAAAGCACCGCCGCGCAAGGACGCAGGGAGCGTTCGTATGCCTTGTCATACGGACGCGACTGAGGACGCCGCTCGGCGCTCCTTTGCAGCCGCTGGAGCGCGCTGAACGCGCAGGTCGGTGCACTACAATCGAGGCATGTCCGAGCTCGGGACGATGCGCGTGAAGAGCGGCCTCGCCGAGATGCTCAAGGGCGGGGTGATCATGGACGTCACCGACGCCGAGCAGGCGCGGATTGCGGAGGACGCCGGCGCATGCGCGGTCATGGCGCTGGAGCGCGTCCCCGCCGACATCCGCCGCGACGGCGGCGTCGCGCGGATGGCCGACCCCGACAAGATCGCCGAGATCCAGGAGGCCGTGACCATCCCCGTCATGGCCAAGGCACGGATCGGGCACTTCGTCGAAGCCCAGATCCTCGAGGCGCTCGAGGTCGACTACATCGACGAGTCCGAAGTGCTGACGCCCGCGGACACGCAGAACCACATCGACAAATGGCAGTTCACCGTCCCCTTCGTCTGCGGGTGCACGAACCTCGGCGAGGCGCTCCGCCGCATCTCGGAAGGCGCCGCGATGATCCGCACCAAGGGTGAGGCCGGCACGGGGGACATCGTCAACGCCGTCACGCACATGCGCGCGGTGTACGGCGGTATCCGCCGGCTGAGGGCGCTCCGCGAGGACGAGCTTTACGCCGAGGCGAAGGAGCTGCGCGCGCCCTACGAGCTGGTCAAGTGGGTCGCCCAGGAGGGGCGGCTGCCGGTCGTGACCTTCACCGCCGGCGGGATCGCGACGCCGGCCGATGCAGCCCTCTGCATGCAGCTGGGCGCCGACGGTGTGTTCGTGGGCTCGGGGATCTTCAAGTCCGGGGATCCCTCGCCGCGGGCGAAGGCCATCGTCGAGGCGACGACGCACTTCCGCGATCCGGAGATCCTTGCGCGCGTTTCCCGCGGCCTCGGCGAGCCGATGTTCGGGCTCCAGGCTGCCGGCATCCCGCCGGAAGAGCTGCTCGAAGCGCGCGGCTGGTAGCACTCCGTCCGGCCGACAATCCACGATTTTCCGGTCTTGGACGTGCTCAAGCCACGCTGGACCGCTGCGTCCTTCCTGATGTACGGCGGCGGTCTGACCGTGCTCGGATCGGCGGTCGGAGCGCTCGTGTACCTGGGCCGTTCGTACAGCGAGGGCCAACTCGTGCTCTGGGCGCTGCTCGTGCTCGGAGTGCTGTACGTCGTCGCGCACGGCTTCAGGATTCGGGGTCGGTGGATCGCGGCCGGCGTCTTCGCCTTCGCATCCGTGATCGCGTGGGCCGCATTCGTCTACGCGCTCTGGGCCTGGTTCGGATGGCTGCACACGACCTCGTTCACTCACCCGTTCGAAGGGTTCTCGGTGGCGCGGCTCTCCTTCATCCTCCTCGTAATCGCCGCCTGCATCGACGACGGCCGCCGCTTCCGCTTCCCGTTCATCACGGCGATCACGGTGTTCGCCGTCTGGTACTTCGTCACCGACCTGATCTCGGGCGGCGGCAACTGGTCGACCTGGGTGACGCTGGTCGTCGGACTCATCTACCTCGGAGTCGGCGGCGCGACCGACTCGCCGGCGTCCTTCTGGTGGCACCTCGGAGCGGGCGTCCTGATCGGCGGTGCGCTGCTGAATTGGTGGCACCAGTCCGACCTCGACTGGGCGCTCCTCGCGGTGGCGGCTCTCGTCTTCGTGTCCGTCGCCTATGCCGCGAAGCGGTCGAGCTGGGCCGTCCTCGGAGCGGTCGGGCTTTTCCTCTCGGGATACCACTACGCGCGCGAGTGGTCGCAGGGAACGACCTCCCCGCTCGGGATCACCACGAACCCCCGCGAATGGGTGCCGTATGCGGTGTTTGCGTTCGTCGGCTTCCTGCTCGTGGCGCTGGGATTGCGCCAGCGGGGGCGCGAAGCGGGGGAGCCCGAGCGCCCTGAGCTGGACGTCTAGGCGGATACGATTGACCCCGTGAAGATCGGGGTTCTGGCGCTCCAGGGCAACTTCCGCGAGCACATCCAGATGCTCCGGCGGCTCGGTGCGGACGCCGTCGAGATCCGCAAGCCCGAGCAGCTGGAAGGGCTGGACGGGCTGGTCGTGCCCGGCGGGGAATCGACCACGTTTATGCGCTTGATGCGCCTCTACGGGCTGGACGAGGCGCTGCGCCGGTTCCAGGGGCCGATCCTCGGCACCTGCGCCGGCATGATCGTCCTCGACCGGGAGCACCTCGGGCTCGTGGATCTCGCCGTCGATCGCAACGCCTACGGGCGGCAGGTCGCGAGCTTCGAGGCCGACCTCGAGCTCGAGGGCGACGAGCGGCCGCTACGCGGCGTCTTCATCCGCGCGCCGCGTGTGCGCGAGGCCGGACCCGACGTGAAGGTGCTGGCCGCGCTCGACGGTGAGCCCGTGGCCCTGCGCGAAGGGAGAATCTTCGTCGCGGCATTCCACCCGGAGTTGACCGACGACACGCGCATCCACGAGAGGTTTCTGGAGCTCGTGAAGGAGGAGAACCTTGTCGGGTCATAGCAAGTGGTCGTCCATCAAGCACAAGAAGGGTGCCGCCGACGCCAAACGAGGAAAGCTCTTCTCGAAGCTGTCTCGGGCGATCATCGTCGCGGCGCGCGAGGGTGGGCCCGACCCGGACGGAAACCTCGCGCTCCAGAACGCGGTCGAGAAGGCGCGCTCCTACTCGATGCCGAAGGACAACATCGAGCGGGCGATCCAGCGGGGGGCGGGCACAGGCGCCGATGCGGAGACCTTCGAGACCGTTACCTACGAGGGCTACGGGCCGAACGGTGTCGCCGTCTATGTGGAGGCGTTGACCGACAACCGCAACCGCACGGCGGCCGACGTCCGACACGTGTTCTCCAAGCACGACGGCTCGCTCGGCGGCTCCGGCTCGGTTGCCTGGTTGTTCGAGCGCAAGGGCATCGTGCTCGTCCCTGCGGACGGGGTGGACGAGGACGACCTCACGCTTGCTGCCGCCGAGGGCGGGGCGGAGGATGTAGCTGTCGACGGCTCGAGCTTCGAGGTGACCGCCGCGCCCGAAGACCTCTCCCGCGTGCGCGAGGCGATCGAGGCGGCGGGCATGACGGTCGAGGCGGCCCAGCTCACGATGGTTCCGAAGACCACGATCGAGGTCCAGGACGAATCGGCTGCGAAGAAGATCCTGCGCTTGCTGGACGCGCTCGAGGAGTCCGACGACGTCCAGGACGTCTATTCGAACTTCGACATCCCAGAACGGGTTTTGGAGACCGTCGCAACCTAGCCGACGAAAAGCGCTCGGCTGAGCACGCGCTTGCTCTTCGACTTCGCCACCGCGCGGTACGAGCCGCGCGAGGGAACGCGCACCGAGAACTCGCCCTGCTTGTTCGTCCGTACCGTTGCGAAGTCACGCCAGCTCCCTCCGACCTGCTGCTGGACAGAGATCGGAAGGCCTAGGACGGGGTGGTGGAACGCATCCGAGACGGTTCCACGCAGCATCCGCGCGGAATCGGTCAGGAGGATCCGCACCGGCGGGAGGTTGCCGAGCAGCCGGACTCCGGAGAGCGCCCAGAAGGCCTCGCCCCGATTCCAGATCGACGGCAGATCGAGTCCGTTGACCAGGAAGTTGCCCCACTGGCCGGCGGAGTCGCTGGACGGGCTGTTGAGATCGAACCGCACGATCGAGAATGCCTTCGGCGCGACCGGGAGAGCGAGTGCGGCCTCGTAGGCCCCATCGTCCGGCGCGGGGGCATGTGTGATCGCGTAGAAGCCGAGGATCGTCCCCACCGCCTGCTTCCCGACGTAGTGAGGGACCGTGATCGGATCCTTCTTGTCGAGCGGCCAGTCGTGTTGGGGTGCCGAGACGGCGATCGCCTGCGCCGGCCCCGGCCTGGCCTGGAAGTTGACCGACCACGAGATGGAGGCACTCCCACGCTGCTGCCGGTCGCCCGAAGCCCAATAGTCAGGCCCCTTCCAGCTCCCGCGCGTCCCAGCGGCCGACTTACGCGTGTAATCCGGCGGCGACTCGAGCTCGAGCGAGATCCCCGGCGGGAACGCTGAAGTGACGCCGGCCCCGGCGACGCGCACACGCTCGACCGACGTGGCGGCCGCGAGAGGCGGCGCAAGCAGCGCGACGACCGCAGCGAACGCTACGAAGGACCCCTTCGACATCGGCGTTCAAGGTAGCACCGTCTCGCACGAGAGACGGCGGCCAGGCGCCTGCAGGTGTCCTACTGACGTCCGACTCGAGCCATACCTTTCCGTCGTGAAGGTTCTCGGAATCGATCCGGGCACGGCCGCATGCGGGTACGGAATCGTCCACGAAAGCGACGGGCGCCTCAGGGCCGTTGTGCATGGGGCCTGGAGAACTCCTGCCGGCACCCGCCTGGAACTCCGCCTCAGGACGATCTTCGAGGGGGTGCAGGGGCTGGTCGCCGAGCACCGTCCGGACGCCGTCGCCCTCGAGGAGTCGTTCGTCGGCGTCGATGCCCGCACCGCGCTCTCCGTCGGACAGGCCAGAGGCGCCGTACTCGTCGCATGCGCGGTCGCAGGTGTCGAGGCCGCTGAGTACGCGCCGAACCGGATCAAGCAGATGATCTGCGGCTATGGGCACGCGGACAAAGCGCAGGTGCAGAAGATGGTCAGGGCCATGCTCGGCCTCTCCAGGCCGCCGACGCCGAACCACGCCGCCGACGCGCTCGCAGTCGCCATTTGCCACGCGCTTGCGCCCCCACTACTCAGGGCAGTCTCATGATTTCGCGGCTCCGAGGAAAGCCGGTGGCGCGCGGGCCGGACACGCTCGTGCTCGAAGTCGGCGGCGTCGGATATCTCCTCCAGCCGACGCGGCGGGCGGGGCAGAGGGCGCGCGGGAAGGGCGAGGTGGTGATCGAGACCTACCTGCACGTCCGCGAGGACGCCCTCCAGCTGTACGGCTTCGCGGACGCGGACGAGCGCGAGCTCTTCGAGCAACTGCTGTCGGTGTCCGGAGTCGGCCCGAAGGTGGCACTGGCAATCGTCTCGGGCTCGACACCGGAGGAGCTGCGGCGCGCGATCGCGCTCGAGGACACCGCCCGGTTCCAGGCCATCCCGGGCATCGGTAAGAAGACCGCGCAGCGCGTCGTGCTCGAGCTGAAGGAGAAGCTGGGCGACGGCGACGCGCCCGCGGCGCCTGGGACAAAGCCGCACCTGGTCGCGCGCGAGGCGCTGATGGAGCTCGGCTACTCGCTCGTGGAGGCTGACCAGGCACTTGCGGAGATCGATCCGGACCTGCCGACCGAGGAACGCGTCCGGCTCGCCCTGAGGAAGGCGGCGTGAAGGAGCAACTGCTCGCTCCGGTCCTGGAGGACGGCACCGAGGATCTCGTCGAGGTCTCGCTGCGCCCGCCGCGCCTGTCCGAGTTCGTCGGACAGCCGCGCATCAAGGAGCAGTTGGAGATCGCGCTGTCGGCCGCCCGCGCGCGCGGCGAAGCGCTCGACCACGTCCTCCTCGTCGGCCCGCCCGGCCTGGGGAAGACGAGCCTCGCGTACATCGTCCGTCACGAGCTGGGCGTGGGCATACGCTGCGTGGCTGGGCCGGCGCTCGAGCGCAAGGGAGACATGGCAGCGATCCTGACTGCGCTCGAGCAGCGTGACGTCCTCTTCGTGGACGAGATCCACCGTCTGAACCGTGCGGTCGAGGAGATCCTCTACCCCGCGCTGGAGGACTTCCGGCTCGACATCGTCGTCGGCCAAGGACCGGCTGCGCGCACGTTGACGCTGGATCTGCCGAAGTTCACGCTCGTCGGCGCCACCACTCGCACCGGCCTGCTGACGACGCCGCTGCGCGACCGGTTCGGCATGACGTTCAGGCTGGGCTACTACGACCCCGACGAGCTCGGGGCGATCGTGCGGCGTTCGGCCCACATCCTCGACGTCGAGATCGCTGCCGACGCGGCCGCGGAGATCGCGCGCCGCTCCCGCGGAACGCCGCGCATCGCCAACCGCATCCTCCGGCGCGTGCGCGACGTCGCCGAGGTGCGCCACAACGGGACGGTGACACCGGATATCGCGCAGGAGGCCCTCGACCTGCTGGAGATCGACGGCCGCGGTCTGGAGCCGATGGATCGCGAGCTGCTGCGAGCGATCGTCGAGCGCTTCGACGGAGGTCCGGTCGGACTCTCCACGCTCGCGGTGGCGCTCGGGGAGGAGCCGGACACGATCGAGGACGTCTACGAGCCCTACCTGCTCCAGCTCGGGTTCCTCCAGCGGACGCCGAGAGGCCGGATCGTCACGTCCTCCGGCCGGGAGCACCTCGGCGCGTCAGCATCAGCGGAGGACGAAAGTCTCTTCTGACCGGTTAGGACAGGCCGTCTTCGGGGTAAGGGCTTCCAAAAGACACTGGAGATGGCTGCAGTGGGCGAATTCAAGCTTTCCCTCCCGGCACGGAGCGAGAACCTCGGCACGGTCCGACGCGCTCTTTCCGATTTCGCCGCCTCGCTCGGCGTGGATGACGAAACGATCCTCGAGCTTCGCCTCGCGGTGCATGAGGCGTGCTCGAACGTCGTGCGTCATGCCTACAGCGAGGACATCGGCGCCATGAAGGTGGAGGCGCGCCCCGTCGGTGAATCGCTCGTGGTGGTCGTGGAGGACGACGGGCGCGGCTTGTCACAGGCATCGAGCGACCCCGGGGCCGGCCTCGGATTGCGGGTGGCGAGCGCCGTGAGCGACTCCCTGGAGGTGCATCAGAAGCAGGCCGGCACTGAAGTGCGGCTCGCGTTTCCTCTCAGGCACGTCGCCTAGCTCATCGGCGGAACTGCATGTCGTGCCAGGAGGGCACGGGGAGAAGCTCGAGCAGAGCCCGGTCGCCGCGTGGGTCGCGATAGGCGAATTCCGCACAGTCCTCGTCCCAGGCGACCTCGAGGAGCCCTTCCTTCACGCGGTGGTCGAGCCAGGCCCCGCGGAACACGAGCTTCCGCAGCCAGTAGACGAGTGACTCGCCGCGCGCGAGGGAGACGTGCTCCCAGTGCCGCACGAGATAGCGACCGAGCCCGCTGCGCGGATCGGCGATGCGGCCGTCGGAGGCGAGCTCGACGAGGTCGGCAGTCTCGTCCTCGTCCAGGTCGTTGTCCGAGACGAGCCCGAGCGTCACCGCCGCTGCGGTCACGCGCTCCTCGAAGTCGAAGGCGTTGAAAGCGAACCGGTGCCCGAGGAACTCGACGACGTATTCGTCCCCCGAGGAGTAGTCCGCGTGGGTCACTCCAAGAGGATAACTTCACCGTATGCGCCTTTCGCTCATGATCGCCGTCGCGATCGGTTCCCTCGGAGTCGTCGCCATCGCAGCACTCGTGTTCGGGCTCTCGTTCGAACGCGCGGCGCTCCTCGCGCCGGCGATCGTGCTCTGCGTCGGCGCCGCCATCGCGCTCGTGGTCATCTGGACGAAAGCGGCGCTCGAGCCCTGGCGCCGGAGACGGGCACCGTCCGACACGCCTCGTAGCGTGAGTCGTCCGGATGATCTGGACGATCGCACCTTGCGCGCCGGACGACGCAGCTGAGATCAGCGCCGCCCTCGGCGTCAGCAGCCTGACCGCGAGCGTCCTCGTCCGGCGGGGCTATCGCCGCGTGGAGGAGGCACGGGCCTTTCTCGATGGCGCCGATCCCGGACACGATCCGTTCCTGCTCGGGGACATGGAGGCGGCCTGCGAGCGCATCCGCGCCGCCGTCGTCGCGAAGAAGCGCATCTGCATCCACGGCGACTACGACGCGGACGGGATCTGCGCGACCGCACTCGCGCTGCTGGTGCTGCGCGAGCTGGGTGCCGAGCCGGACTGGCATTTGCCCAGCCGCTTCGACGAGGGCTACGGCGTCCAGCTCGAGACCGTCCGCCGCCTCGTCGACGAGGGCTACGGGCTCCTCATCACCGTCGACTGCGGCATCACCGCGGTCGAAGCGGTCGAGGAGGCGCAGCGCCTGGGACTCCAAGTCGTCGTGACCGACCACCACCGGCCGGGCGAGCGGCTTCCCGCCTGCCCCGCCGTCACGACCCGGCCCTCGAACTACTCCTTCCCGGAGCTATGCGGTACCGGGGTTGTGCACAAGCTGGGGCAGGCACTGCTCGGGCGCGGTTCGGAGACCCTTCGCTCGCACGCCGACATAGTGGCGCTTGCGACCATCGCGGACGTCGTCCCGCTCGTCGACGAGAACCGGGCGCTTGCGATCGAGGGCCTCCGCCGGCTGGCCGCGACGCAGAAGCCCGGCCTCCGCGCGCTGATGCGGGCAGCGCACGTCGATCCCGCCGCCGTGGACTCGGGAGCGGTCGGCTTCCGGCTCGCTCCACGCATCAACGCCGCCGGCCGGCTGGGCCATCCCGCAGCCGCACTCGAACTGCTCCTGACGGAGGACGCGGATACAGCGCGCGGACTGGCCGACGAGCTGGAGCGGTTGAACCGTGAGCGCCAGGTCGTGGAGGACACGATCGTGCGCTCGGCAGTCGCCCAGGTGGAGGAGTGGCCCGAGGCGAAGCGGCGTAGGCGCGCCTACGTGGTCGCGAACGAGGAGTGGCACGAGGGCGTGATCGGCATCGTCGCCTCGCGGCTCGTCGAGCGCTTCAACCGGCCGGTCGTCCTGATCGCCGGAACCGA
>Ga0075418_10002422_pt1 | contig 21331 bp, 17 predicted proteins | sample SoiMetdeltSBSDD2_FD_81776 | JGI IMG/M metagenome (GOLD analysis project Ga0075418, IMG submission 81776) | Bulk soil microbial communities from a Populus tree surrounding site in Tennessee, USA - Soil MetaG P. deltoides SBSDD2 | ecosystem: Environmental > Terrestrial > Soil > Tree plantation...
AGGCGCGTCTCGAGGAGGAGAACCTCTACCTGCAGGAGGAGGTCCGGTCGGAGGCCGCGTTCGGCGACGTCATCGGCGAGTCCCCAGCCTTCTTCGGCGTCCTCGCGGGCGTGCGGATGGTCGCGGCGACCGACTCCACGGTCTTGGTCACCGGCGAGACCGGGACCGGGAAGGAAGTCATCGTCCGCGCCATCCATGCGATGAGCCTCCGGAAGGACAAGCTCCTGGTGAAGGTGAACTGCGCCGCTCTCCCGGCGGGGGTGATCGAGAGCGAGCTGTTCGGCCACGAGAAAGGGGCGTTCACGGGCGCGCTCACGCGGAAGATCGGCCGCTTCGAGCTCGCGAACCGAGGGACGCTCTTCCTCGACGAGGTCGGCGATCTACCCCTCGAGCTGCAGGCGAAGCTCCTTCGCGTGCTCCAGGAAGGGGAGTTCGAGCGGGTCGGCGGGACGCAGACGATCAAGGTGGACGTGCGGGTGATCGCGGCCACCAATCGGGACCTGGAGCGCGCGGTCATGGAAGAGCGCTTCCGCGCCGATCTCTACTACCGCCTCAACGTCTTCCCCTTGGTCCTTCCCCCGCTGAGAAAACGCCCGGAGGACATTCCGCGCCTCGCCCGGCACTTTGCGATGCTCTTCGCCTCGAAGATGGGGAAGCCGGTGGGGGCGCTTGGCGCGGACGTGCTCCAGAAGCTGACGGCCTACTCCTGGCCCGGGAACGTGCGCGAGCTGCAGAACGTCATCGAGCGGGCGGTGATCCTCTCCCCGCGGGGCCGCTTCGTGCTCGGCGACGCCCTGTCGTCGGCGGAGCGCGGGGCGCCGCGGTCGCCGGCGCGGAGCCTGCAGGAGCTCGAGCGCCAGCACATCGCCGCAGTGCTCGAGGAGACCGGCTGGCGGGTCAGCGGCGACCGCGGCGCCGCCAGGATTCTGGGCCTCAAGCGAACGACCCTCGAGGCCCGCATGAAGAGGCTCGGCATCCAGCGTCGAACCTGACCCGGCCCGCGCGCCCGGCTCGCGCCCGATGCCATCTTTTCGGCAGCGTGCCAACACGTTGACATCCGTCCGCGCGCCGGCGCCGTAGGCGCCCAACCCCGATCGGCACGCTACCCACCAGTGATTCCAGTCGCTTGCGTCGTCTCGCGCCGACATGAGCGGGACCTGGCACAGCCCGTGCCCTAGGACCCATCCCGATCGAAGTCACGTTTCTCAACCGTTCACTCTCGAAAGGAGACACGCTCATGAACTGGACGACCAAGGCATCAACCCGCACCTCCCTCCTCCTCGCGCTCGTAGGGCTCGCCCTCGGGCCGACGTCGCCGGCCTCGGCGCTGACCGCATCCGACCTCGCTCTCAAGACCAACCCTCTCGCGGTCAAGAAGGCGCTCGCGCCGCAGGTGCGGATCACCTCCCCGCTCGATGGGTCCTTCATCGCGCCCGGCGACTCCCGGATCGGGGCCGGCGATCTCAACGGCACGGGCTTCGCGATCGTCGCGGAGATCGTCACGCGCGACAACGCCAGCGTGACGGTAGACGAGGACACCAACATCCGCAACGCGAGCGCCCTTCCCGGCCCCAATGCGAAGTTCCCGGGGCTGTTCGTCTTCATCGACGAAGACCTGATCACGCCCGCCGGGACGGTCATCCCCGCGAACACCAACCTGGCCACGCTCTTCAACATCGCGGGGACGGACGATACGCCCGGCACGGGCGTGACGACCTGGGTCGGCTGGCACGTGCTCGAGTCGATCCGCCCCCGGGAGGGCGACAGCTTCAACCTCATGGTCGCGGTCGTCGACAACGCCGGCCGCGTCGGGTTCGACCGGGTGCGGCTGAACGTCCTCGAGACCGTGACGGACCGGTTCGGCACGTCGGGGAACGGCCTGACCCAGAACCCCGGCGAAGCGAATCGCGCCGGCGGAGGCACCGCGCCGATTGTGGAGATCATCGCCCCACGCGAGCCGAGCGCGGTGACCTTCGGCCAGGCGCCGCCCAACGGATCGCTCCACTACATCCAGGTCAACGTCATCGACCGGGAAGGGGACGTGGTCGTCGACGAGCTGGGCGCCTCCGACGGCCTGCTCGATCCGGCGAACCCCAACCTGGCCGCGCAGCCCGGCCGCATCGACGACGGCGCGGCCGGCGTCGGCAACCCGAACCGCAACGTTCCGGGGCTCGACTTCCGCTTCAGCGTGCCCTCCGGCGCGGCCGGCGGGAACGCGAACGTCAACGTCGCGCGGGCCTTCAACGTCGCCGGCAGCGAGGTCGTCCTTCTCGAGGACGGCACGCCGGCGGTCCGCACCGTTCTCAATTGGGTCGTGGCGGCCCCGTTCGTCGGGAGCGCGCTCAACGAGCACTTCGTGACCTTCACCGCGAAGGTCACGGACGCGAACGGCAACGAGGGCGTCGCAACCAAGACCTTCCAGCTCACCGACTCCGCGGTGAACGGCGACGCGCTGACGCCGCAGCCCAAGACCGCCCAAGCCCAAGCCCTGACCCGGCACGTCGGCCGCTGACGGCGCCGGCTTCCCAACCTGACTTGCCGGACCGACCCAGGCCCTCGGGCGACCGCACCCCCCACGGCGGCACCCGAGGCCTGGCGTCGGTCGCGGCATTCCGAGGAAGGAGCGACACCATGCTGAGAGCCGTCGTGATCTCACTCGCCGCCCTGGCGCTCTCGCGGACGCCGGCCGCTGCGGGCCCGCCCGAAGCCAACGCCTCGCGCAAGGCCCTATCCGTCTCGGCGAGGACGTGCGGACCTCACGAAGTCATCGTGGGGAACGTCTGCCTGGACGCGTACGAGGCCGGCGTGTGGCGCGTGCCCAACCCCACCACGACGAACGCCGCTCTGGTCATTAAGATCCGGCTGGGCCGAGCGTCCCGCGCCGACCTGACGGCAGGCGGGGCGACGCAGCTCGGCGTCGGAATCGACGACTACGCCCCCTGCGCGGACGACGGCCATGACTGCGCCGACGACATCTACGCGGTGAGCCTGCCGTCGGAGCTTCCCTCGGCGTTCGCCACGTGGTTCCAGGCGCAGGAAGCGTGCGCCAATGCCGGTAAGCGGCTGCCGACGAGCGCGGAATGGCAGATCGGGGCGAGCGGGACGCCGGATCCCGGAACGGACGACGGGGTGACCGACTGCAACATCAGGGGCGCCGACGGCGCGGCCACACCCACCGCCGAGCGCGCGAGCTGCGTTTCCTCGCGCGGCGCCTTCGACATGGTGGGGAACCTGGCCGAGTGGGTGGCGGAGTGGGTCCCGGCCCCGCTGGTCTGCCCCGGCTGGGCCAGCTTCAGCGACGACGCCATGTGCCTCGGCGGCGCGAGCACGACGCAGACCGCTCCCGGTGCCCTGGTGCGCGGCGGCGCGTTCGCCGGCGTGGGCGGCTCGAGCGCCGGTCCGTTCGCCGTCGTCACCTTTCCGCCGTTCCACTCGACGATCTTTGTCGGGTTCCGTTGCGTCCGGTAGTCCGGTCGTGAATCCGAGCTGGGGCGCAGGCTGGTCGCGCGACGTCTACCGCTCCGCCTCCAGCTCCTTCCTCTCCACCCCCATCGCCGTGATCGTCCCGACCTCGTTCAGGCCGCTATGCGGCGTGGCGGCGGCCTGGGAGGCGAGCATCTCCGCCATCATCTTCTTCCCGATCTCGATCCCCTCCTCGACGAGCGCGAGGTCGATGCGCGGGAGCGACCGCTCGGAGGCGAGCGCCTCGATCCGGTCCTGCGTGCGGTTCCGCATGAAGCCCGACGGGACGCGGAGCATCCGCTGCGCCGCGTCGCCGTCCCACTCGAATCGCGAGACCAGCGGCACGTTCTTCGCGTCGCGGGCGATCAGCTTCTTCTCGAGGTCGGCGGGGGCGGCGACCGGCGTCCCGAGTTGGAGGGGCGCCCCGGTCTCGTCCTCGATCACCTTCTTCGCGAACTCGAGCGTGATCACGTCCATCTTCTTCATCCGCGCGCTCTTCTCGACCCGCGCCTTGGTGCGGCGGCGCTGGTAGGCGTCCTTCATGGTCCAGAGCGCCTTCTTCGATTCTTCCGTCCAGCGGAGCTTCCGGCCGTCGTACGTGGTCTCCTCCTGAAGGGCGCCCTCGACCGCCGCGATCCGCTCGATCATCTCCGGGGAGATCGTCTCGAACGTCGTGCCGCCGCAGACGCCGCAGCGCGCAGGCAGGCTCTCGGTCGCGGTCACGCCGCACTTCGTGCACATCGACACCGGCTGCGACTTCGCGCGCTCGAGCGCGACCGCCTCCGCGAGCGCCGCGGTGGCCTCGGAGGTGTACTTCGGCATGAACCGGTCCATCGCCTCGTCGATCACGGCGTTGGTGATCACCGAGTGCCCCTTCTCGATCGCCAGGCGCAGGATGCCGGTCCGCGCGATCCCCTTGACCAGCGGCGGCACGCGCTTCATCCGCTCCTCGGCCTCGGGGGTCCAGCGGATGCTCTCCTCCGCCCGGACGTCGAGCTGCGGGACCTCGAGCCTCGTGGTCAGCAACACGTCGCAGGGGCAGGAACGGAGGAGGTTCTCGGCGTTGGAGCCGAGCCCGGTCTCGGTCGCCGGACTGTGCACGCCGATCCGGCCGATGACGAGGAGCCAGGGCTGGGTCTTCCGGACGTGGTCGAGGATCTTCTGGAAGGCCTTGCCGTCGAGGAGGGTCTTGACGACCTCCACCCCCTCGTCCTTCGCCATCCGCTCGGCGACGTCGAGGTGCGACTGATAGATCTGGGCGAGGCCGGTGTCGATGATCTCCTCGTGGAGCTGGTTCTGCTCCTCGAACCGGAACACCTTCGCGGCCTTCTCTGTGAGCACCCCGACGATCCCGTTGAACACCGAGTAGTGCAAGTACGGGTCGTAGACGCCGATCAGCTCGATCTTCTTGTCGAACCGGCGGGCGAGGTCGATCGCGGTCATCAGCGCGCCGAACGACTGCGGGCTGCCGTCGACCCCGACCAGGATCGTGTCGGTGCCCGTGGCCTTCTCGTCGGGGAGCCGCTTGATCACCCAGATGTCGCGGTTGATCGTCCGGGTCACCCGCTCGCAGACCGAGCCGATCTGGCTGTCGCGCACGCGTCCGATCCCCATCGCGCCCAGCACGATCAGGTCGAAGTCGGCCGACTGGATGTCGCGCACGATCTCGGCGTGGTGCTTGCCGTCCATCATCCGCGGCTCGAAGGCGAGCGAGGATTCCTGGCAGCGCTTGGCCATCCCGTCGAGGTAGCTCTCCGAGATCAGCTTCAGCCCCATCGTGATCAGGCTGTCGTGGATCTTCCGCTGCCGCTCCAGCTCCGTCTCGTCGAGGTACTCTTCGGGGAGCGTGTACTCCATCTGGCGGAACCGGTAGTCGTGCATGCTCGCGGCGTACACGTGGCAGCCGGTCAGCTTCGAGCCGAAGGCGCGGCCGAGGTCGAGCGCCGCGTCCACCGCGCGGTTGGAGTAGTCCGAGTTATCGACCGGTACGTAGATGCTCTGGTACATGGACGGGCTCCTTGCGTGCGCCGCGCGAGCGGCGGACCCCGAAGATGATCAAAAGCTCGACACCCAGGACGAGCAGCCCCGCCTTGATCGCGGGACCGCGCGCGGAGACGATGACCTGGGGCTCGACGTAGAGGCTCGACCATTGGGTCAAGCCGCGCTTGTTCCCTCGCTCGCGGCTCCCGCCGTCCCAGACCGAGAACGCGATCGGGACGAAGCTCCCCGGGTTGAACGGCACGCCGCCGACGCCGGTGAGCCTGCGCTTGAAGATCACCGACCACTCGCCGCGGTCGTACTTGGCGACCGACGTGACGTCCGACGCGTCGGCGGCGGCGACCGCCGCGCTCCCCTTGGCGGTGTACTGGTCCGCCTCGCCGCGGGCGAGATCGACGAACCAGAGATCCACGCCGTTGGTGGCGTCACCGAAGAGGAAGTACGGCTTGCGGGCGCCGGTCGGGAGCGCGAGCGGGACCTGGATCGCGACCGCATCGGAGAACTGCGCGGCGGGCGCGGCGTCCGCGGCGGGCTCGCTCGGGGCCGCCTCGCCCCACTCGTCGGTCGCTCCCTCCGCGGCGGCGATCATCTCCTGCGCATCCTCCTCCTCGATCGGCACCGGCAGGTTGGGGGCGTTCGCGCCGGTCGTCTCCGCGCTCATGTCGTTCCAGCGGACCAGGAACGCGATGTCGGTGCCGTCGTAGATCGCCGAGACGAGGACCGAGACCACGGGGGGATGGAACTCGCGCCCCGGCTCCATGATCTGGCCGACGATCGGGATCCGGGCCGGGGCGATCCCCTCGAACGCCGCGGCCCCCTTCGCGACGTCGATCGGATCGTCCACGTGGTGGGCGTGGATCAGGGTCGCGTACCCCGGGGCGTCGCCGTCGCCGAGCGAGTACATGTAGTCGGTGATCGCCCAGCGCTGCTCGGCGGTCAGGGCGTCGCCGAACGCGGGCATCGGCGTGCCGTTGAGGCCGGTCGTCATTGTGCGGAAGATGTCCTCGCGCGCGGGGCCGCCTCGGAAGGTCCAGCGCTGCGAGAAGTCGGCGGGCTTGAGCGGGTTCCCGAAGTCGTCGGCGAGGGTGCGCGCGGACGGCCCGTCCCCGCGCCCCAGATCGCCGTGGCACTTGATGCAGCCGGTCTCCTCGTACACCTTCCGTCCCGCCGCGGCCGACTCCTTCGTGTAGCTCGGGGGCTTCGGAAGCTCCACGGGCGCGACGTTCAGCTCGGCGTTCGCGAAGTCGGCCGAGAAGGTCTTGACGTAGTAGGCGAGATCGCGGATCTGGTCGTCGGTCAGGTTCGGCCAGGCGGGCATCGAGCTGTACGGCATCCCGAGCTTGATGACGCGCTTCAAGTCGTCGGTCGTCGGCAGCGCGCCGCTCGGTGTCGTCCGGATCTTGAACTTTCCCGAGGTGAAGTTGCGGGGCTTCGGCTTCAGGTGCGGGGCGGCATAGCCGTTCCCGTCCCCCTGGTCGCCGTGACACTGCGAGCAGTAGCGGCCGTAGAGGGTCTGGCCCGACTTCCGCTGGGCCTCCGTGCCGAGGTCGGGGGCGGCGGCGAGCGCGCCCGTCGCGAGCAGAGCGGTCGCGGCGAGGGCGAGCGGGCGCCTCATTTCTCGCCCCCTTCCTTGGCCCGCGGCTTTGTCCCCGTGTGATCGTACAGGAACAGGATCGCGTCCCAGATCTCGTCTTCCGTCAGGAACCGCTCCCACATCGGCATCGCCGAGTCCCACGGTCCGCCCTCGTCGGGAAGCCCCGGCCCGCCCTTGGAGATCCGCCAGAACAGGAACGTCTCGCGCAGCGTCGGGATCGTCCCCGAGTCGGTGAAGTTCGTCGGGATCGGGTTGAGGCCGTGGATGAACATGCCGTTGCCGGCGAGGTCGTCGCCGTGGCAGAAGTGGCAGTTCCGGTAGTAGACCTGGCGCCCCGCCTCGACGTGCTTCCGGAACTCCTCGGGGTTGCTCGTCTCCAGCGCGCGGAACGGGTTCTCCCCCTGGTCGATGTCGATCTTCTTCTCCTTGAAGTCGATGCTGGCGGGGGAGGCGGGGTGGATCGTACGGGAGAAGTACGGCGCCTCGACCGGCTGCGACATCCGGACCCAGACCCCCGCCGCCGTCAGCGCGGGGATCGCGATCGCGACGAGCGCGAGCAGGAGCCGCTGCTTGTCGTCGGTGATGAGGCGGACGATCGGTCCCGAGACCGCCTCGCGGCGCGCGGCGCTCGACGTGACGTAGGTGAAGATCGCGAGGGTGGCGATCCCCATGTACATCATCACGACCGACATCGGGATCGGGACCGTGAACCCGAAGCGGATCAGGACGAAGAACCCGACCCACCAGGCGAGCGCCCACGCGAGCACCCCCGCCCGCCTCCAGGCCATCAGCGCGAAGACGAACGCCACGGCGAGGACGACGAGGATCTTCACGGCTTCACCGCCTGCGACGGCGTCGGGGCCGACTCGGCCGGGACCTTCTCGACCGGCGCCGCGGGGGCGGCCGCCACGGCGGTCGTGCCGCCGCCGTTGTACTTGTGCTTGGTCCCGATCGTCACGGTGGCGGTCCCGCCCTGGGTCTGGAGGAACGCGATCAGGCAGAGGATCTCCTGATCGGTGAGTCCGATCGGCGGCTTGTTGATCGTCGGCATCCCCGGGTTGAAGCCGGGGACGATGAACGCGTCGGGCTCGTAGAGCGTTTGCGCGAAGTAGTCGATGTCGGAGAGCCCGGGCTCACGCGTCTTCGCGCGGGTGTCCACCCCCTCCAGGTCGGGGAAGCGGAAAGGCCCTTCCTTCTTTCCGATCGTGTGGCAGGTCGTGCACAGCCCCTTCCCCTCGAACAGCTCCTTCCCGATCGTCACCATCTCCGCCGTGGTGACGTCCGCCTTGATCTGGGTCTCCTTCGGCGGATAGACCTCCTTCTGCGGCACGAGCTGGCCGACGTAGGTGTAGAAGCCGGTCGTCGCCGCGACGAGCGCGCCGAGCTTCAGGAGGAGGGGGACGCGGAGCTTCACTCGTGCCCCCCTTCGCCCCAGTCCTTCTTGTCGTGGAGGCTCGCGAGCCAGAAGACGAACCCGATCAGCGCGAAGAAGATCAGAACGGTCACCGACACCACCCGCGTGGCGAAGCCGAGCGTCGGGGTGAACGCGTCCACCGAGGTGTCGGGGAGGACGCCGTAGACGTGGTAGTGCTGCCGGAGCCCCGACCGGACGTACCCCATCAGCCCCATCAGCCAGGTGAACGTGACCGCGATGAAGATCAGGACGTACTGCGAGATCGCCGGGATCTTCCCCCAGTGGACCTCGGCCGACATCTTCGCGTTCCGGTACATCGGCACGTCGATCGCGGTGATCGCGATCATCGCGAGCAGGACGGAGCCCACCTGCGGGACCGAGAGCCCGATGCGGACCTTCGCCTCGACGAAGTAGCCGTAGATCCCGAGCCCGATGACGATCGCCGCGGCCGCGCCGAAGATCGCGAGCTGCACGGCGTTCCCGGTCCTGTACCAGGACACCGTCGAGAGCTTTCCGGTGCGGCGGTAGAGGAGGAAGCTCATGTACGTGGTCAGGATGAGGATGTTGACCGCGGTGTTCTTCGCGGACATCACGCCGAGCACGCCGAGCGCCGGATGTGCCGAGCCTCCCATCGCGCGGACCTCGGAGACCGTCGCGATGATCGAGTGCGGGGTCGCCCACACCATGAAGCACGCGGCGACGACGATGAGCAGGTACTTGATGTATTTCTGGAAGCCGACGGCCCCCTCGACGCGTCCCATACCCAGCCACAGGTAATAGTTGGCGCCGAGGAAGAGGTTCCCGATCAGGACCGCCTGGATGATGAACAGCCAGGAGAACGTCCCGCCCATCATCGTCAGTCCGAGGGTCTGCGAGTAGGCGTAGATCTCCTTCGCGAGCCAGTAGCCTGCGAAGGGGAGGGGGAGGAAGGCGCTGATCGCGACGAAGTTGCCGACGTATCCCATCCAGTCGTAGTGCGCGCGCTCCTCGTCGCTCCCGGCCTGGAGGAACTTCACCGCCGCGTAAGCCCCCGCCACCGACCCGCCGAAGGCGATGTTCGCGATGAAGCGGTGGACGTTGATCGGCATCCACGTGAAGTTCGTCACCGCGTCCATGACGCTGATGACCGCGCCCGAGTCCGACACGCCGCGCGGGGACATCATGAAGGTCAGCCAGGCGTTGGCGATCAGCATGATCCCGGTCCCGACGAGGTTGAGGCCGAGCCCGAGCAGGAGGTGGACCCGCGGCGAGAACTTCCCCCAGCCGTAGTAGTAGGTGTAGAGGAAGAACGCCTCCGCGAAGAACAGGAGCACGTAGGGGGCGAACGTCGGCGAGAAGACGCTCATCAGGTAGTTGCTGAACTTCGGGTACAGGATCATCAGCATGAAGGTCAGCGCCGCGCCGAAGGTCGCCGTCAGCGAGAACGACACCGACAGCAGCTTGGTGAACTCGTAGGCGAGGCGGTCGTAGCGCACGTCCTTGGTGCGGTACCCGATGAACTCGATGATCAGGGCGAAGATCGGAACGGCGAGCACGAAGGCGGCGAAGAGGAGGTGGAGCTGCGCCACCACCCAGATCGCCACGCGGCTGCCGACGACGGGGAAGGCCCGGTACTGGGCCTCGACGTAGGGCTTCGCCGCGTTCTTCTTCTCCTCGGCGGCGTGCTCGTCGGCGAGACCCTGCTGCCGCGGCGTCGGGTCCGCGGCGCGCGCGCGCGCCGGCTCCTTGTACTCGTGACGGCCGACCATGGTGACGACCACGCGCGCGGCCGCGATCAGCGCGAGGACCGCGAGGACCGCCCCGGCGAGGATCTTGGCGCGGGGGCTCACGGCGTCGTCCGGCGCGCGAGCGCGTCCTGCCGCTCGCGCTGCAAGGCGCGGACGTGGGCGACGATCGCCCAGCGATCCGCGGGGGAGATCGGCCACTTGTAGGCGGGCATCAGCCCGGAGCCGTTCGTGATCACGTCGAAGAGCTGCCCGTCGGTGTAGCCGCGCAGCTTGTCGGTGTGGAACGAGGCGGTCGGCACGTTCCCCCTCTGGAAGAGGATCCCCTTCCCGTCGCCGCGCGGGTCGTGGCAGGGCTGGCAGTAGATCGCGTAGCGCGCCCGCCCGCGCTCCGCGTCCACCGGCCCCGGGATCGACGCGACCGGCTTCCCATCGGCGTCGCGCCCGAGGAAGAACGCGTCGTCCTCGCGCAGCTCGCCGCGCGCGACGGTGCCGGGGACCGGCTGGCGCATCCCGGAGCCGTCGTAGAAGAACGCGCTCTCGGCTTGGGGAAGCAGCTTCGGCTGGTCGTCCATGCTCGGGTTGATGTGGATCGGCGGCTTCGAGGACGTGCAGCCGCGGAGCAGGCCGCACCCCGAGAAGAGCAGCACGAACGCGGCCAGGACTGCGTGCCGCCTCACGCGTGCTCCAGATCGGGATGGGGGTTGCGCAGCTTCGCGAGATAGGTCGTGCGGGGCTTCGAGTTCAGCTCGGCGAGGAGGGCGTAGTTCCGCGGGTCCCCCTTCATCCGGACGATCTGGCTCTGCGGGTTGCGCAGGTCGCCGAACTGGATCGCGTCGGCGGGGCAGGCCTGCTGACAGGCGGTCTTGACGTCGCCGTCGGCGAGCGCCCGCCCGGCCATCTTCGCGTCGAGCTTCGCGGCGTTGATCCGCTGCGTGCAGTAGGTGCACTTCTCCATGACGCCGCGCGAGCGGACCGTGACGTCCGGGTTCTGCGCGAGCTTGAGGATCTCGGGGGTGTCCTTCGTGTAGTTGAAGAAGTTGAACCGGCGCACCTTGTAGGGGCAGTTGTTCGAGCAGTACCGGGTCCCGATGCACCGGTTGTAGACCATGACGTTCAGCCCTTCGTCGTCGTGGACGGTCGCGGCGACGGGGCAGACCTGCTCGCACGGGGCGTTCTCGCACTGCATGCAGGGGATCGGCTGGAACACCATCCGCGGCCGCTCGGGAGCGCCCGAGAAGTAGCGATCGACCCGGATCCAGTGCATCTCGCGCGCCCGGCGCACCTGCTCCTTGCCGACGATCGGGACGTTGTTCTCGCTCTGGCAGGCGACGACGCAGGCGTTGCACCCGACGCAGGAGTTGAGGTCGATGGTCATCGCCCACTGGTGGCCGTGGTCGTAGGACTTCTCCTTCCACATCGACTCGAGCTCGGGGACCTCGACCGCCTCCTCGGCGAACTTCGGGTTCTTCGCGTACTCCTCGAGCGTCGCCTCGCGGAAGACGGGGCGCCCTTCCATGCTCCCGTGCTCCTGCGTGCGGGAGAGGAGCGCGCTCCCCTCGGCGCGGGCGATCGTCCCGCGATCGAACCCGGGGGCCTCCGCGGCGCGCACGGCATAGGCCGAGGCGCCGACGCCGTCGGCGATCCGGCCGGTCCCCTGACGCCCGTAGCCGAGCGTGAGCACGACGGTCCCGTCCGCCTGCCCGGGGACGATCGTCGCCGGGAGGGTGAGGGACCGGCCCCGCACGCCGACCGTGACGAGTTCGCCGTCCGTGACGCCGAGCGACTTCGCCAGCGCGGTCGAGACCAGCGCGGGGTTGTCCCAGGTCAGCTTGGTCACCGGGTCGGGAAGCTCCTGGAGCCAGCCGTCGTTCGCGAACCTGCCGTCGTGCAGGTAGGGGGACGCGCGGAACACGACGTCGATCCCCTCGCCGCCGGTCTCGGATTCCAGAACTCGGGAGATGGCCGCCTGCGCGCCGACGGCGGGGACCTGGCTTCCGGGATGCACGCCGTCGTGCAGCAGCCGGTTCCAGCGCTTCTCGAAGCCGGCTTCGCCGAGGACCGGCTTCCACGTCTCGCTCACCAGGTCGTGTCCGGGCGTGTCCTTCCCCGTCGCGAGAACGCCCAGCACCTCGGTCGCGCCCCGCCCGCCGAACAGCGGCAGGATCAGCGGCTGCACGATCGACGCGGTCCCGTCGATCGCCCGCGCGTCGTCCCAGGTCTCCAGGAAGTGGGCGCGGGGGATCGCCCAGGTGGACGCCCGCGCCGTCTCGTCGTGGTGCGTGGCGAGCGTGATCGTGGTGGCGACCTTCTTCATCGCCCCCGCGAAGTCGAGGTCGGCGGGGGCGTCGTAGACCGGGTTCCCGCCGAGGATCACGAGGGTGGAGACGCTCCCTCCGGCCATCGCGGTCGCCAGTCCCGACAACGACGCCCGCGACGGGAGCGCGGCGTCGGCCGGCTCGTGGTAGGTGACGGTCGCCCCGACGTTCCCCAGCGTCTCGTTCAGCGCGAACACGGCGGCATGGACCGCTGCCGGCTGGCCGTTCCCGGCGATCACGAGCGAGCGCCCGCGGCTCCCGGAGAGGTCCTTCGCCAGCGCGTCGAGCCAGGCCGGCTCGACTCCCGGCACCGAGGCCGGCCGCCCCGCGACCCGGTCACCGAGGGCGGCGACGAGCGCGGGGATCGCGCTGCTGCGCAGGGCGAGGCGATGGTCGGCCATGGCCCCGGTCAGCGTGTAGGCCGACTCCACCGACCAGAGGCGGCTCATCCCGCCCCCGCCGATCCCGCTCCGTCTCCCCGCCGTGTACCCGGCGATCTGGCGGACGTCCTCGGGATCGTTTCCGAGGGGGTCCGCGTCGAGCGCGAGGATCACCGAGGCCTGCTCGAGGTGGAGAACGGGCTGGACGGGAGCGCCGGACGCCGAGCGGACGGCGGCGAGCGCGCTCTCGTCGGACACCGCCTCGTACACCGCGTACCGCGCCTTCGGGAAGCGGGCCCGGAACATCGCGGCGAGCCTCGCGCGGGTCGGCGAGGCGAACGACTCGGTCAGGAGGGCGAGCGAGGCCCCCTCGTCGGCGAGATGGGTCTTCTCCAGCTCCCCCCAGGCCGCGACGAAGTCGGCCCACGACGCCGGCTTCCCGTCCTTGATCACCTGCTTCATCCGGTCGGGGTCGTACAGGCCGAGGATCGCGGCCTGCATCCGGACGCTGGAGCGGCCGAGAGTGGCGGGGTGCAGCTCGTTCCCCTCGATCTTGGTCGGCCGCCCCTCGTGGCTCTCGACCACGAGGCCGTAGGCGCTCCGGCCGAACGGCATCGTGGTCGCGTAGCGGCGGGGGACGCCGGGAACGATCTCCTCGGGCGCCCCGACGTACGGGACGATCTTCTCGACCGGACGGCGGCAGGAGGCCAGCCCCGCGAGCGAGAGCGACGCTCCGAGGAGCATCAGCATCTCCCGCCGCGTCACCCCCTCGGGAAGCTCCGAGGCCCCCTCGGGGAACTCCCGCGTCAGGTGCTCCCGGAACTCCTCGGAGCCCTCGAGCTCCCCGAGCGAACGCCAGTAGGTCTCGTTCATCGGTGGCAGCCCGAGCAGTTGACCGGCGGATCGACGGGGCGCTCCTTGGCGAGCTGCGCCATCAGGGCGGCGGAGTCCCTCGGCGGGGTCCATTTCATGTTGGTCACCTCCGACACCGGCCGCCGGTTCGGCGCCGGGTCGCGGTGACAGTCCAGGCACCAGCTCATCGACAGCGGCTGCATCTGCGTCACGACCTCCATCTCGTCGATCCGGCCGTGGCAGGTGACGCAGCCGATTCCCGCGGCGACGTGGGCGCGGTGGGTGAAGTAGGCGTAGTCGGGGAGCTTGTGGACCCGTATCCAGTGCATCGGCCGTCCCGACGCGGCGCTGTCGCGGATCGGCGCGAGCGACTCCGCGTCCCGCTTCACGAGGCGGTGGCAGTTCATGCAGGCCTGCGTCGGCGGGATGTTCGCCACCGCGGAGACCTCGACCGAGGCGTGGCAGTAGCGGCAGTCGAGCCCCAGCTCGCCGACGTGCAGCTTGTGGCTATAGGGCACGGGCTGGATCGGCCGATAGCCGACGTCCGTGTACTTCGGGGAGCCCCAATACCAGATCCCGGCGGTCGCGGCGACGGGCAGCGCCACCCCCGCGACGGCAGCGAACAGGGGGAGCTTGTTGAACCAGCGCGGGAAAGGTTGAGACAAGCGCGATCACCCCTGCGAGCCGTGGAGGCGGGAGTCTAAGCGGGCCGCCGGAGGAGGGTCAAGGCTCAAAAATGCGCGTTATACTTCGCCGGTTTCGCTCGGCCGCACCCGTCGGAGGAACGTCATGGAACAGGCGCTCACGAGGTGGTTCGCAGGGGTCGAATCCCGCAAGGACCTCTGCTTCGATCTGCTGAGGATCTACCTCGGCATCGGCTTGTTCGTGAAGGGAATCCTCTTCCTGACCGACATGACCGCGCTCAGCGACATCCTGATGAAGTCCGGACGGTTCCAGCCCCTGACGTTCCTGCTGACCAACTACATCCCGCTCGCCCACATCGGGGGCGGCTTCATGATGGCGATCGGCCTCTGGACCCGGACCGCGATCCTGGCGAACATCCCCGTCCTGTTCGGGGCCGTGTTCTTCGTCTACTTCGAGCAGGGGTTGTTCACCCAAAACCAGGGACTGGAGTTCACCGCCCTGGTCCTCTTCCTCCTGATCGTCCTCCTGATCTGGGGACCCGGCGCCTGGTCGGTGGACACCTACCTGAAGAAGGCCGGGCCCCCGGAGTGACCGCGGAGGAGGAGGCCTTCGCCCGCCGCGCGGTCCGCCGCCGCAAGCTTTTCCTCCGGCTCTCGATCGCGGGCCTCGCGATCGCCTTCGGGCTGACCGTCCTCTACTCGATCTTCTGGTGGCGCGATCACGCCTACCCGATCGGTCCTCGCGCGGTGATCGTGCTCCTCGTGCTCCTCAACGCCCGGCAGAACCTGCGGCAGTACCGGTATGCCGGGGTCCTGGCGCGGCTCCTCCCCCCGGCCGCCCCGTGAGCCCGCGATCCCTCCTTCGCAACCCGTACCTCTGGGGCTTCCTGATCGGCATCGTGACCCTGACCGCGATCCGGCCGCTCCTCCGCCACGTCCCCGAGCCCCCGCCCATCCTGTTCGCCCTTCCCGAGTACTCGCTGACCGACCAGGAGGGGAAGCCATTCGGGAGCGCCGAGCTGCGCGGGACGACCTACATCGTCAGCTTCTTCTTCACGAGCTGCCGGTCGATCTGCCCGGCGGTCATGCACGGGATGGGGCGGCTCCAGGACGGCTACGCCCAGCGGAAGATCGAGGGCATCCGGCTCGTGTCGATCAGCGTCGATCCCGAGCACGACACCCCCGACGTGCTTCGCGACTACGCGGAACGCCTGAAGGTCGATCCCGCGCGCTGGACCCTCCTGACCGGCGATCCTGCGAAGGTGCGTGCGATCGTGGTGGACGGGTTCAAGACCCCGATGGACGCCATCCCCGAATCGGGCGCCACGCCGATGGACATCGCCCACACGGGGAAGCTCGCCCTGGTGGACGGCAAGGGGAACGTCCGCGGCTTCTACGGCACCGACGACATGGGGCTGGACGAGGCGTTCAACCGGGCGCAGCACGTCGCCCGGGAAGCGCGCGGAGGGTAGAGTACGCGCTCCACGGGGGCGGGCATGTCATCGTCGGATCGGGTCGGGCTGCTGCTGATCAATCTCGGCACGCCCGCGAGCCCCAAGCCCTCCGATGTTCGCCGTTATCTCCGCGAGTTCCTCTCCGATCCCCGAGTGCTCGACATGCCGGCCTGGAGGCGGAAGCTCTTGCTCGAGCTGCTCATCCTTCCTTTCCGTCCCCGGAGGTCGGGGGAGGCGTACGAGAAGATCTGGACGGAGCGGGGATCTCCGCTCCTGTTCCACTCCCGCGATCTCGTCGCGAAGGTTCAGCAGCGGCTCGGCTCGCGCGTGGTCGTGGACCTGGCGATGCGGTACGGCGAGCCGTCGATCGCGGGCGCGCTCGCTCGATTCAAGCGCGAGGCGGTCGACCGGATCGTCGTCTTCCCGCTCTACCCTCAGTACAGCTCCGCCGCGACGGGGTCGTCGATCGAGAAGGTGTTCGATTGCGCGTCGCGGCTGTGGGCGACGCCGTACCTTCAGGTCGTGCCGCCGTTCTTCGACCATCCGGCGTTCATCGACGCCTGCGCACGCGTGGCGCGCCCCGTGATCGACGGAGGCGCTGCCGAGCGCGTCCTGTTCAGCTTTCACGGCCTTCCGGAGCGGCACTGCACGAAGACCGACGACACGGGAGCGCATTGCCTGAAGCGTCCGGACTGCTGCGACCGGATCGTCGAGGCGAACCGGAACTGCTACCGCGCGCAGTGCTTCGCGACCGCGCGCTCGCTCGCCGACGCGCTCGGGATCCCGACCGAGGCGCGGATCGTCTGCTTCCAGTCGCGTCTCGGGCGGACCCCGTGGATCCGTCCGTACACGGACGAGGTGATCGTCGAGCTGGCCCGCGCGGGGGTCCGCGAGATCGCGGTCGCGAGCTCGGCCTTCGTCGCGGACTGCCTGGAGACGCTGGAGGAGCTGGGAATCCGCGGCGCTGAGAGCTTCCGCGCGGCGGGGGGCGGGACGCTCCGTTTGATCCCGGCGGTCAACTCGGACGATGCGTGGGCGGACGCGGTCGTGACGCTCGCGCGGGAGAGCTCGGCGTGGCTGGCGTGAGGGTCGCGATCGTCGGCGGCGGGATCACCGGCCTCGCGGCCGCGCATCGGCTGTTGGAGCAGGGGGTCGAGCGGAGCGCGATCGTCGTGCTCGAATCCGACGACCGGCTCGGCGGGCAGATCCGGACCGAGCGTCACGGCGACCTGCTGCTCGAGGCGGGTCCCGACACGCTCGTCGCGCAGAAGCCGGCCGCGGTCGCGTTGTGCGAGCGGCTGGGTCTCGGCGGGGATCTGGAGACGGCGGCAGGCGGCGGCACCGAGATCCTCCTCGACGGACGGCTGGTCCCCGTTCCGCAAGGCTTCCTGATGATGGCGCCCACGAGCAGGCGCGCGGTGCTCGGGTCGCCGCTGTTCACCTGGAAGGGGAAGCTGCGGATGCTCGCGGAGCCTTGGGTGAAGCCGCGGCCGGCGGCGCTCGAGGACGAGAGCCTGGCGTCGTTCGTGACCCGCCGCTTCGGGCGTGAGGCGCTCGACCGGGTCGCCGAGCCGGTGGTCGCGAGCCTCTTCACCGCCGATGCGGAGCGGCTGAGCTTGCGGATGACGATGCCGCGCTTCCTCGATCTCGAGGCGGAGCAGGGGAGCGTGACGCCGGCGTTGAGGCGCGGGGTGCGCCGGCCGTTCGGCCACGGGACCGGTCGCGGCGGGTTCGTCAGCGTGCGCGGCGGGCTCGAGCGGATCGTCGAGGCTCTGGCCGAGCGTCTCGAGGGATGCATTCGAACCCGGTCGCGCGTGGTGCGGGTCTCACGGTCGGGGGACGGGCCGTGGACGCTCACCCTCGCCGGCGGCGAGACGATCGCGGCCGATGCGCTGCTGCTCGCCTGCCCGGCGTTCGCCGCGGCGCGCGCCCTCTCCGAGCACGATCCCGCGCTCGCCGAGGATCTTTCTGTCCTCCGCTACGCTCCTTGCGCGACCGTGAACCTGGTCTATCGCCGTGAGGCGGTCCGGGGGGCGCTCGCGTCGCTCGGCTTCTTCGTGCCGCGCGTCGAGGGCGCGCCGATCCTCGCCTGCAGCTACGTCAGCGAGAAGTTCTCCGGGCGCGCCCCGCGCGAGCTCGTCGTTCTGCGCGTCTTCCTCGGCGGGGCGACGCGCCCCGGGATCGTCGAGGGGGACGACGACGCGCTGATCCGCGTCGCGCACGACGCCCTCCGTCCCGTGCTCGCGATCGAAGGCGAGCCCGTGCTCGCCCGCGTCCACCGCTTCCCGCGTGCCATGCCGCAGTTCGACGTCGGCGCCGTCGCCTGGGTCGAGCGCGTGCGCGCACGCGCGGCGTCGCACGCGGGGCTCGAGATCGCGGGGAGCGTGATGGGTGCGGTAGGGCTTCCCGACTGCATCCGGTCGGGGGAGGAGGCGGCCACGCGTCTGGCCTCGCGGATGGCCGCCCTCCCGGCTATTGCAGCTTCACCGTGATGCTCGGATTGTCGAGCCCCGTCGTCCACTGCTGGAAGATGAAGAAGAAGGTCGGGTCGCCGAAGAAGTAGCGCAGCTCGTCCACGTCGTGGATCACGCGGGTCCACGCGTCGTCCGGCGTCGCCTCCGGGCAGCCTTCCAGGATCCCCCAACCCTCCGGGAGCGTCGCGGAGTCCGACGGGACCGTGAACGCGTACGAGCGCCAGCCCTGTCCCGGCTCGGGGGCGAACTCCGTGCCGAGGAGGTACGCGGTGCAGTCGTCGAACGGATCCTCGGGCGTGTCGGGGTCGCTGATGAGCAGGACCGAGAGCGGCCGCTCGGCGGCGCTGAAGTCCACCCGGATCGTCTCGAGATCGACGCCGAGGCCGATCACCTGGCGCGACGCGTAGTTCCCCGTGAACTGCGACCCCGAGCCGGTGGTCGTGCGCGGCTGCGGGGCGAAGGTGTCGTTGTTGCGCGATTCGATGTAGGCCCCCTTGTTGCCGCCGTTTCTGAAGTGGAACTCGGCGCCTCCCACGGTCCAGCCCCCTTCGTTCGAGTCCTTGCTGAAGTCCTCGGTGAAGGTCTGCGTGAGGCGGGGCTTGCGCGCTTCCAGCAGATCGCGGCTGTTGCCGCCGGTGGAGAGTCTCGGGGCGGGGCCGGCGAGTGCCGCCGTGGTCATGGTGAGTGCGAACGTGATGATGACGCTTCGGCGCATGATGATCTCCTCAGGGTGCGACGGTCCCCGGATCGTCGGCGTGGGTCGCGTACCACGCGAACCAGAACGCGTAGATTCCTAGGATCGGGGTCGCCCCGAAAGGACTTACGACCTCCGGCCGTGTCTCGCCACCGGGAACGGCGAGGGGCGTCACCTTCCACGCTCCGGGCGTCCCCGTGACGAGGACGCGGGACTTCCAGGGGAGCGGGCCCGTCGGGGGGAGCGGGTCCACCGGGAAGCGCAGATCCTCGGCGCCGAGATACGACCCGTAGACGTCCTGGCCGTACTTCTCCTCTTCCCCCGGGATCGGCGCGAGGACCGTCGTCTCCGGGTGGGCGGCGCGCCAATCGTCCCACCGGCACAGCGCGAGCGGGACCCATGCGAGCGTCCGTCCCGCGCCGGCCGCGGGCCCCGTGATCGCGCGAGACTGAAGCTGGCTCCACAGGCTCTCGCCGCGATGTCCGGGTCTGCGGTCGTACATCAGCAGGCCCGACTGGTAGAGGAGGCCGCTGACGCCCAGCTCGAGCGTCTCGCCTCCGGCGCGGCGATCGAAGACCGCGAGCCCGCCCGAGAGCGGGTTGCAGGTCACCGCGATCGGCGTGCCGCCGACCGTGTCGTTGACGACCTCGTGCCAGACGAGGACGCGCAGCGGATAGGCGCGCGCCGCGCCGCCTGCGACGACTCCCGCGACCTTGTCGGAGGGGACGAGATACCGCCCGCGCCCCGCGCGCGCGGCATCGGCCGCCGGCGCGTCGAAGATCGCCGGATCGGTCAGCGCCGGGAGCGCGTCGGCGACCATCCCGCTCGACACGATCCGCGCCGGCGGCGCGAGCGAAGGCTCGAGCGTGAAGCCGTAGCTCGCGGCCGTGCGGCCGTCCCCGCGCGGACGCTCGCGCCCGGGCCGAAGCAGGGGCGCCAGGTTCCAGACCGTGCCGGCGGTGGTCAGCGCGATCGCGAGGAACAGGATCCAGCCGCCGCTCCGCCAGGTCAGACGCTTCTCGCGGAGCGGCGTGGACATCCGGAGGCGACGCTAGCACAATGCGCGGCCCATGAAAGGACGGCTTCTCTCGATCGGGTTCGGCACCGCGGTCGCGATGTGGGGGATCGGCTACCTCGCGCGCCTCCCTGTCGTCCTCGCCCCTCCCGCGGTCGTGCTCGTGCTCCTCCTGCTCGCGCAGCTCGGCGGAGGATTCATCGCGGGACGCTTCGGTCCGGGCGGCGCTCGCGACGGGGCCGGTGCCGGCGCGCTGACCGGGCTCCTCAACCTCCTCGTGCTCGGGAGCTTCCTGTCGGCGCACGACCGCACGAATGCGCTCGTGCCGAGCGCCCTCGTCTGGCTTCCCGGGTCGATCGCGGTGTCGATCGCGCTCGGCGGGCTCGGCGGTCTGCTCGGGGCACGCGGTCGCGATCCGAGACGGGCCGAGCCCGACTGGACCGCCGCGCTCGCGCGCCTGGCCGTTGCCGCGACGTTCCTCCTGCTGGTCGCGGGAGGGCTCGTCACCAGCAACCAGGCCGGGCTCGCGGTCGCCGACTGGCCCAGCTCCTACGGCTACAACATGTTCCTCTACCCGTTCGCGCGGATGACCGGGGGGATCTACTACGAGCACGCGCACCGCCTCCTCGGAGCGCTGGTCGGCCTGACCACCGTCGCGCTCGCGGCCCAACTGACCTTCGCCGAGACGCGCGGGTGGGTGAAGCGGATGGCGTATGCCGCGGTCGTCCTCGTGATCGCGCAGGGGATCCTCGGCGGGCTCCGCGTCACCGAGAAGAACGTCGCGCTCGCGGTGGTCCACGGCGTGACCGCGCAGGTCTTCTTCTCACTGCTCGTCGCGCTCGCGGTCCTCTGCTCGCGCGGCTGGCGGGACTCGCGTGAAGGCTTCGACCCCGCGGCGACCGCCGCCGACCGGCGCTGGACCGGCCTCGCGATCGGCGCCCTGCTCGTCCAGATCGTTCTCGGCGCGCTGCAGCGTCATCTCGCGATCGTTCTGATGCTGCACATCGGCTTCGCCTTCGTCGCGGGGTGGCTCGCGATCTCCGCCGGCGTGCGGGCCTGGGGGCGGCACGAGGGGGACCGGCGGATCGGTCGCGCCGGCCTCACGGTTGTCTACGTCACCGGAGCGCAGCTCGCGCTCGGCTTTGGCGCCTGGATCGCCCGGAGCGCAGCGGCGAGCGGGGCGCTCTCCCCCGAATGGAAGATCGTCCTCACGACCGCGCACCAGGGGACCGGGGCGCTCTTGCTCGCGTCCGCGGTGCGGCTGCGCGCGTGGCTCGGGAGCGGTCGGCCTCAGTCGGTCGCGGTCGG
>Ga0075418_10002425_pt1 | contig 21327 bp, 17 predicted proteins | sample SoiMetdeltSBSDD2_FD_81776 | JGI IMG/M metagenome (GOLD analysis project Ga0075418, IMG submission 81776) | Bulk soil microbial communities from a Populus tree surrounding site in Tennessee, USA - Soil MetaG P. deltoides SBSDD2 | ecosystem: Environmental > Terrestrial > Soil > Tree plantation...
AATGCAGATTAGCCAATACTATCTGGCCCAAGCAATCGGAGTGCCGCCGTGTCGTATTAACGAGATTGTCCACGGCGTTTCTCACCCGGAAGGGACAAACGCTGCGTCGGAGGCAACAATTATGGCCTCTCTAGCTATTGAGGAGTATCTGCGTCTGCTGCCGTCTGTCAAACAGACAGGCGGGGGGTATCTGTGGATGTCGTACGATGCTGAGGCAGACGTCCTGTATGTCAACTTCAAAAAACCCAGTTACGCCACGGACAGTGAACTCACGGATGATGATGTCATCATCCGCTATGAGGGTGAAGAGGTCGTTGGGCTCACTATTCTACACGCGAGCCAGCGGTAGAGCCTGGGGACAAGGTATGAGCGAGCGATATAGCGAAGCTGCCTTCGAAACCGTCATCGAAGCCCAACTCCTCGCCAACGGCTATAGAGCCGTGGACCGCAACAGCTTCGACCGCGAGCGGGCGATCTTTCCTGAGACCGTACTTGCCTTCATCCGCGAGACTCAGCCGAAAGAGTGGTCCAGGCTGGAGGCGCTGCACGGGGAGAAAACCGGCGGGCAAATCCTCAGCGACCTGTGCAAGTGGATGGACACCAACGGCGCGCTGGCAACGTTGCGCCACGGCTTCAAGTGCTATGGGCGGACGCTACACGCGGCCTTCTTCAAGGCGGCGCACGAGCTGAACCCGGAGCTAGAGGCACGTTACGCCGCGAACCGCCTGGGTCTGACCAGGCAACTGCACTTCTCGTCGCGCTCGGAGCAGTCACTCGATGTTACCCTCAGTCTGAACGGCATCCCCGTCGCCACGCTGGAGCTGAAGAACCCGCTCACTGGGCAGACGGTGGAAGATGCGCGCCAGCAGTACATGCAGGGCCGCGATCCGCGCGAGCCAATCTTCGAGTTCAAGCGTCGGACGCTGGTGCACTTTGCTGTGGATACCGAAGCGGTATTCATGACCACGCGACTGGCAGGGTCGGCAACTCTTTTCCTGCCCTTCAACAAAGGCTGCGACGGCGGCGCCAGCAACCCGCCCGACCCAGCGGGGCGCACGTATCGCACAGCCTATCTGTGGGAGGAGGTCCTGCAGCGGGACAGCTTCCTCGACTTGCTGGCGCGGTTCGTGCACCTTCAGATCGAAGAGAAGCGCGATGATCAGGGCCGTAAGGTGAAGAAGGAAACGATGATTTTCCCGCGCTATCATCAGCTTCAGGCCGTGCGCACGCTGGTAGATGCGGCCCGGCGCGAGGGTGTTGGCCACAACTACCTTATTGAGCACTCGGCTGGAAGTGGCAAGAGTAACACCATCGGCTGGCTGACGCACCGTCTAGCGTCGCTACACGACGCCCAGAATCAGCGGGTCTTCGATAGCGTTATCGTGGTGACCGACCGGGTGGTGCTCGACCAGCAGTTGCAGGACACGATCTACCAGTTCGAGCACAAGCGCGGTGTGGTACAGAAGATCGACGAGAGCTCGCGGCAACTGGCCGAGGCACTCGAGAACGCCGTGCCGGTGATCATCACCACGCTGCAGAAGTTCCCGTTCGTGTCACGGCAACTCCTTAAGATGGCCGAAGAGCGCGGCGCCAGCGGCACCGGCATGCTGCCGACGCGACGCTGCGCTGTCATCATCGACGAAGCGCACAGCTCCCAGGGCGGCGAGACTGCCACTGACCTCAAAGAAGTGCTGGGTGGCGAGGAGCTACGCAAGGAGGCTCAGCAACGGGCGATAGAGGAAGGGCTCCAGAACATGGAGGAACTCTTCCGCAGCATGGCCAAGCGCGGCCAGCAGGCGAACCTGAGTTTCTTCGCCTTTACGGCGACGCCCAAGCACAAGACCTTCGCCGTCTTTGGCCGCGATGGGCAGCCGGCGCACCGCTACACTATGCGGCAGGCGATCGAGGAAGCGTTTATCCTCGACGTGCTGAAGTACTACACAACCTACGCGACCTACTTTAAGCTACTCAAGGCGTGCGACGACGACCCGAACGTCGAGCGCAAGAAGGCCGCACAGGCCCTGGCCCGCTTCATGAGGCTGCACCCGCACAACATCGCCCAGAAGACCGAGGTGATGGTCGAGCATTTTAACGCCGTCACGCGTCACAAGATCGGTGGTCGGGCCAAGGCAATGGTGGTGACGGGGTCGCGCCTGGAAGCCGTGCGCTACAAGCAGAGCTTCGATCGGTACATCCAGGCGAAGGGCTATCCCATCAAGTCGCTGGTAGCCTTCTCCGGAACGGTGCAGGACGACAAACTCGCCGACGTCACCTACACCGAAGAGGGCATGAATCACGGCATCCGGGAGAAAGAACTACCCGAAAAGTTCGCCACGCAAGAGTACCAGGTGCTGCTCGTGGCGGAGAAGTACCAGACCGGCTTCGACCAACCGCTACTGCACACAATGTACGTGGACAAGAGGCTAGCGGGGATTCAAGCTGTGCAGACGCTGTCGCGACTGAACCGCATCCACCCGCTCAAGGAAGACACCTTTGTCCTCGATTTCGTGAACGACCGCGAGGAGATCTGCGAAGCATTCAAGACCTACTACGAAGGCGCGGAGATGGGTCAGGAGGTCGATCCGGCGCGTATGTACCAGCTCAAGGGCGAGCTGGATGCGTCGGGAGTCTATCTGGCTGAAGAGGTGGAGCGCTTCTGTACGGTCTACTTCAAGCCGAAGGCGAAGCAGAGTGCCATGGATCATCAGGCGATGCACGCCGCCCTTGATCCGGCAGTGTCCCGTTTTACGGTGCTGCAGCAGGAGAACGAGGCGGAAGCGGAACTCTGGCGCGGCAAGGTCCAGGCGTTCCGTAACCTCTACGGCTTCCTGAGCCAGGTGATTCCCTATCAGGACTCGGACCTCGAACGGCTGTACGTGTTCCTCCGGCATCTGGCCGCGAAGCTACCCCGGCGGAGTAGCGGTCCTGACTACCAGTTCGACGACGACGTACGGCTAGAATACTACCGCCTGCAGAAGATTAGCGAGGGATCGATCAATCTGCGGGATGGTGACGCCCGGCCTCTCGACGGCCCGACAGAGGTCGGCAGCGGCCTGATCCACCCGCAGCCCGTTCTGCTGTCGCAGTTGATTGACCTCGTGAACGAGCGCTTCGGCACCGACTTCAACCAGGCCGACCAGCTCTTCTTCGATCAGATCGTCGAGGCCGCCATGGCCGACGCTGGCCTGAGGCAAGCGGCGGCAGTGAATCCCGGCGACAAGTTCGAACTGGTATTCAAGCACTTGATCGAGAATCTCTTCGTGGAGCGCATGGACCAGAACGAAGAGATTTTCGTGCGGTTCATGAATGATCTGCAGTTTCAGAAGGTCGTCACCGCCTGGATGGCCTCGGAGGCATACAAGCGGCTCCGCAGCGGCGCGGCGGAAGAGAGTACTGCTGCGGCGCCCAGGGACGGTGTCACCGAAACGCGGCCAAAGCTCCGGATCGTCCAACCGCATCCCGAGGACCGCTACGTGACCTGTGTGCCGCTCGTCCCCCTTAAGGCCGCTGCAGGAGCGTTCAGCGACCCCCAGCACGTCGAGGACGACAATTGGGAGTGGGTCGCCGTCGACTCAAAGCGCCGCCTGCGCCTGGGCATGTTCGTTGCCCAGGTCGTCGGCAAGTCGATGGAGCCCGCCATCCCGGACGGCTCGTACTGTCTCTTCAGGGCGCCTGTTATCGGTACGCGGCAGGGCAAGATCGTGCTGGTGCAACTGCGTAACACCATCGATCCCGACAACGGTGAGCGCTACACCGTCAAGCGTTACCAAAGCGAGAAGGTCACCGATGGCGACTCCTGGCGTCACACTCGGATCACCCTGAAGCCACTCAACCCGGACTTCCAGCCCATTGAGCTCACGGGTTCGGAGGAGGGCGAGTTGCAGGTTGTGGCCGAACTCGTCGAGGTGCTCGGGGGTACGCTATGACGGCGCTAGCCTGAATATTTCATAATAGTAAGTGTCGGTGGCGTCAACTCACCCTAACATCCCGCGCTGCCCTCTGCCGGGAACGAGCCCCTGGGCCAGGAAGCCACTACGCCTCAGAGGTGTAGAGCTCAGCGGTGTTGGTCTGCGGGTTGTACCGGTGGCGGAGCATTCCGGCCAGTTTCTGGCCCTCCAGGCGGACCACCACCGCGCGGTCCGTGGCGACGCAGCGGGTATGGTGAATCTCCCCCGGCAAAAAGAAGGCGATGTCGCCTGGCCCTTGGACCCAACTCTCCAAAGGTTTCAGCTCTGGTGCTGTTCGGTCAATTTCGGGGTACGACCACCGCCACTTGGTCTGCTCGATGGCACCTTGGTACACCCCGTAGACCACCCAGGTGGTCCCATGGTCGTGGGGCAGGTTGTCTTGTCCCGGGCGCTGAATGCCACACATCAAGAGGAACCCACCCTCTGGATGCCCAAACTCCTTGTCATGATGGAGGTCGTGGCGGCCAAAACCGCCCTCTGCCGGTAGATTGATTTGCTCCTCCAGCCACCCGGGCACACTCAATAACTCCTTCATGTGCCGGGCGACCTCTTGGGCCTGCCGCCGCGGGTTCTTGGTCGTCGCGAAGATCTGCCGCACGTCCTCAATAAACGTCTCCAGCGTGTACGTGACTGCTTGCGTCATGGCCTGTCTCCTCTCCGCTATGGGGCGTTGCATCGTCCCACATTATGGCGGTGGAGGAGCCACAGTGTCAAGGACATGAACCAGACGGACCCTCGACAGCTCGGAGGGAACCGTGTATGCTCCGGCCTACGGCAAGAGGCAGGGCTGTCAATCGCATGCCTGGACTCGCGCAGGCTTTGGCACACCAAGACACTACGAAGGAGCAGTGGACGGCATACGATGAAACGCCACATGCACCTGAACCTGTTCATCCACAGTCGCGGACACCACGAGGCGTCCTGGCGGCACCCCGCGGCGTCGCCGTTGTCGCTGTTCGATATCCGCTACTACCAGGCGCTGGCGCGGCAAGCGGAAGCGGGGTTGTTCGATGCAATCTTCCTCGCCGACCAGCTCGCGCTGGGCGATGATATCGCCCACGGCCCGCGCACGGCGCTCGAGCCCATCACCGTGCTGGCGACGCTGGCCGTGAGCACCAGCCGGATCGGCCTGATCGCCACCGCGTCGACGACGTATACGGAGCCGTTCAATCTGGCCCGGCAGTTCGCGTCGCTAGATCATATCAGTCGCGGCCGCATCGGGTGGAACATCGTCACGTCCTGGTTGGCCCCTGCCGCGCGCAACTATGGCGGGACCGCGCAGGTGAGCCACGGGGAACGCTACGCCCGCGCCGAGGAGTTCATGACGGTGGTGAAGGGGTTATGGGATAGCTGGGCGGCCGATGCGGAGCTGGATGATCGCGCCAGCGGCTGCTACGCCAACCCGGCACGCATTCGGCCCCTCAACCACGAGGGTGCCTATTACCGCGTAGCCGGGCCGTTGAACCTGCCGCGCTGTCCGCAAGGGCGGCCGGTCCTCGTCCAGGCTGGGTCGTCGGACACGGGACGGGATTTTGCGGCGTGCCATGCCGAGGCCATTTTCACGGCGCACATGGAGAAGACGAGCGCACAGGCCTTCTATGCCGATCTCAAGGCGCGGGTCGCAGGTGTAGGGCGTGACCCCGAGCAGGTGCTGATCCTGCCGGGCCTCAGCCCGTTGATCGCCTCCCGTGCAGGCGAGGCGCAGCGTTGGCTGGAGGAACTGAGCGCCCTGACGCATCCGGAAGTCGGGCGCAAGCGTCTCTCGGGCCGTTTCGGCGGTCATGATTTCTCGCACCTGCCGTTGGATACGCCCCTCACACCGGACGATTTCCCTGACCCGAGCACCGTGGAGGCGGCGCGCAGCCGGACCGCAGTCATCCTGGACATCGTGCGTCGGGAGAAGCCCACCCTGCGGCAGCTCTTGGCGAGACTCGCCGGTGCGCGTGGACATTACACCTGTGTGGGCACGCCGGAGCAGGTCGCCGATCTGATGGAGGAATGGTGCACCGAGGGCGCGGCTGATGGCTTCAACATCATGCCGCCTGTGCTGCCGGCGATGCTGGAGGTCTTCATCGCCGAAGTGATCCCGCTACTCCAACGGCGCGGACTGTTTCGCACGGCGTACGAGGGGGAAACGCTGCGGGCACATTATGGTTTGGCGGAACCGGACAGCCAGTTCGGTTAGCCAATGCTCTGTTTACTCTAACATCCCGCGCTGCAGCAGCAGCGCGCTGAGCTGGTCATAGCTAATACCGTATTGCGCCGCAGTCTCGCGGGCATAACTGCGCCCTACGGGTGGTCCAGCGACAATCTTGTACGAACGGCGTGGGCCATCGTCCCCGGCCTCAGTCCTGGACGCGACCAGACTGACAATGCGACTCTCCCCAGTGGTGCTGGCATTCAGTGCGGCCACATCGGCAGCCAGTTCATGCAGGTGCGTGGCGAATATCGCGCGGGCTCCCAGGCGGCGTAGGATGCGCACGATGTCCTGGGCGATGTAGAGGCTTTCCCCAGGATTGGTGCTGGCTAATGATTCATTGAGGAGGATCAGGCTGTAGCGCGTGCCATGGGCGAAGATGTGGCTCAGGCGCTGGGCCTCATCGCCAAAACGGCCTGTGCCTTTGGCCAGGTGTTCTTCCACGGGATAGTGGGTATAGATATTGTCGACTGGGCTGAGACGGGCCTGTGCGGCCGGCACCCATATGCCAGTCTGCGCCAGGAGCTGGCACAACCCCACCGTTTGCGTATAGGTGGTCTTTCCTCCCTGGTTGGGACCAGTCAGGATACAGATCCGGCCATCCTCGCCCATAGAGACGTCGTTGGTGACCATGGGAGCAGGGCCATGGGCGTGTGCTATCTGGTGCAGCGCCAGGTTGAGGTTATACGCTTCATGCAGGGCACAGACGCGCTCCGTCATGGGAGCAATGTCTGGGCGACAGACAGGTAGACCGCGGCTGCGGAGGCGCTCCATGAGCCGCACAGCCGCCAGATAAAAGGCCAGATCACCGTGCAGGGTGGCCAGAAAACCGCTGTGCAGGGCATTGTACTGGCGTAAGGCCCGGGCAATCGGCTGACACACGGTGTCCAGGACCTTCGCGACATCGCGGAAGAGCGGGACCATAAGCGGGTTGACGTTCCGGCTCCTGTCCCGATTGCCGGATGGCACATGCCCTTGCCCCAGGTCGGGCACCATATGAAGTGGGCCCAGGCCTTGCATATCCTCCCCACGCCTTCCGAACAGACGATCGAAGAACGTCGAAGCAGTAAATTTGCGTTCATTCACTGACAGCAAGGTCACTGCCACCGGCCGGAGTTGACCATCCAGATTCACCCCGATGGTCACACTGACCTTGGCGCGCACCGTGCGCAACATGTCCGGTAGCTCGCGGGTGAGCTGCTGGTAGACGGCATCTTGCGCTGTCTGCGCAATGCGGTCGCGCAGGGCGCACCACCCTGCAGCACGCACTTTGTCTCCCGCCTGCGCAAACGCTGTGCTCAAGCCCGTCACACAGCTTACTAGGTGCTCCAACTCCCCTAAGCGCCAGGTGATCTCCTGGAGGGATGAGCGGCGACGGTCAACGGCAATATGGGCCGTATCCAGGGCATTGAGCTCTGGCAACAAGGCTTCCAGGTGGGCGGTGAAATCGGGATTGCACCACAAATCGTCAAGGATGTCCTGGCGGTATGCAATGACAGCCGGATCGGTGCAGAGATGGAGGAAGACCTCACGGATGGTGGACCGACCCAGTCGGCTGTCCGTGAAGGCAGCAAGGGTGGTCTCCAGCTCCAGGTCACGCACGCACTGGGGGTCTAACGTCGTGCATGTCTGCGCTGGCCGTATCCCATCAGGCCATAATAAGCTCAACGGCGGTACTCCAGTGACTCCTGTGGTCTCCCGACGTCAGACCACAGGAGATGCGGGCACATATGTTCCTGTGCATGCCCTGCTTAGGTACCAATCCAGCCGCTCGCGGTGATATCGATCACCTGGTTGTCGGGGCCCCGGTACTTAATCTCATAATAGGAACGGGAGTCAGAACCAGCCGCGTGCCCCAGGTCCACTCGCCCTATGGTGGCCTTGGCGCCGGCCTCCTCCAGCTTTTTGCAGGTCTCGTCTACATCATCGACCAGGAAGCCGAGGTGGTCGATACCAGCATACCCGGGCACGTCCCGCGGGCTCTCGCCGCTGCCCTGGTCATTAGATTGGAGAATAGCCAGATTAATGTGTCCATCAGAGAGGTAGTAGCCGGCCCTTGCCCGGCCCACCTCCTCTAGACCGAACACCTCTTTGTAAAAGGCGGCAGTCTTCTCAGGGTTCGGGGTGCGTATGGCGATGTGTTTAATCTTTGCCATGATGACCTCCCTGCCACTGTGTGGGCAGAGGGCGCCCAGCTTAACGGGCGCCCTTCCCTTGACATTGTCCTGCGTTTAGCTGTCCCGGCTCTGCATCGGCCTCTGGCCACCCAAAGGCAACACTTTATCGACCTTGACGATGACCGCATAGCCTTTACGCTCTGGATCCCGCTCCAACTCCGCTGGCACCGTGCGTGCCATGACCTGCTCCCGCAGCGGTCCCTCTTTGTGGGCAGTCGCCTTGCCCACAAAGCGCCAGGAAGCGCGGGTGGCGGGGTTGCGGAACAGGATCATGACGTTCGGGTTCGCCTCGACATTCTCTGCAGTGCCCTGAAGCGTCCGCTCCCAATACGCCAGCGATTCGTCATCAAACACCATCACACTGCCCTTGTAGCCCACATTGGGTACACCGTCCTTCGAGATCGTTGCCACGAGACACGGACAGCCCTGCGCCAGCGCCGGATCGATCTCTTCGCGCATCTGGTCGGTTAGCTTGATCATGGTCTTCCTCCTGTCTGAGGAGCCCTTTCCTCTTTGGCGATCACCTGCAACACCTGGTGCCTCACCGTGAACGTTTGTGTCGATGCAGCAGTGATGACGCACCCCGAAGCCGCGTCAAGGATAGGAATTTTGCACGTCCTTTGCAAGCCATCGCCTTGGCTTCAAGCCTGCTGCGACGTCCTGGCCTCCTCGACTGGCCGTTCCCCTACCAAATGGCCGCATCCTGCCCTGTTCGCCCAATATTCCCACGCCCGCCATGTTTGCACCGAATAGGGTGTGTAATCCGCCGCGCGCGCCGCGATCTCGCCATGCGACAGGCCCTTGACCTCGCCACCCAGTCGCATGGCGGCCATGAGGGCCCGGGCATTGCGCGGTACGTATACGGACATTCTGACGACCTCGATGAGTGACAGTGCTGCAGCGGCAAAGCCATGGCCTCGCATCAATGCGACATTGTTGCTCCCGAGGCATCGCGCCAAATCGCGGCCCTGCGCCATGTTCGTCACCAGAAGGTTGGTATGATCTCCAAAATTGTCGGCGATATCCCAGACCGGTACATGGGCTCCCATGAAACTGCCGGAGTGTATGACCGGCCGCAGCGGCGTCGTCGTGATGCTGAAGGGCAGCACATCTTCGGCGTGGGCGTGCACGACTGCGTGCACGTCGGGACGCGCTTCATAGATCGCGCCGTGAATAAATCTTTCGAGATACGGCGCGCGACCGTCGCCACTGACAGGCTTTCCGTCCAGAGTGAATTCCATGATGTCGGCGCGCTCGACCAGCTCCGGACTGCGCGACCACGACAGCAGGTAACGCTCGGGATGGTGGGGATGGCGCATACTGACATGGCCGTAGGCATCGACTACGCCTTCGTTGGCGAGGATGCGGTTGGCGATCACGAGTTGGCCTATGTGGAAGTCCATGTCGTTCATAATTCGTTCCTCTGGCAAGAGCCCTGGGCACGGCGTAACTGCCTACAGAGGGCGCTGGGAGGCTCTGGAGGGAGCGTGCCCGAGCACATACCTTGTGGCCTGCCTCTCCATGTCTCCCGGTGAGGGTTGCACCATGTCGGTTAGTAGGGTTCGTCGACGAAGATAAATGTGGTCCCTTGTACAATGGGAGCGCTGGCGCCAACAAAGGAGACATGGGCATCTTTGACCTGGCGTTCCTCAGCCCGTCCTGACGCTTGCAGGGCCCCCTCAATGATATGCCACAGACCATGGATGCGCCCAGTGCTCAGGCTGCCACCGAAGGTGTTCAGGGGCAGTTCGCCATCGAGATCCATGCGTCCGTCCTGAATGAAATCCAGGGCCTCTCCTTCTTTACAGAAACCGTAGGACTCTAAGCCGTAGATGACCGAAGCGGAGAAGCCATCATAGATCTGGGCCACATCGACATCTTTAGGGGTGAAACCTGAGCGCTCCCAGGTGAGGCGTGCCGAGCTGCTGCCGCCCTCCATATAGTTACTCAGGCTGCCGATGCGGCCTGCCACCTCGAAGGCGAGCCGCTGACCGTAGCCAGCAATATACGCTGGGCGCGGTTTCAAGTCGCGGGCACGCTCGGCGGTGGTCAGGACAATAGCGACGGCCCCTTGCACCGGGATATCGCAGTCGTACAGGCAAAACGGATACGCGACCATTCTAGAATTCAGGTAGTCTTCGCGCGTCAGAGGCGTGCCGTAGAAGTAGGCATGGGGGTTTTTTTGCGCGTGCTTGCGTTGGGTCACGGCGAGGGTGGCCATCTTCTCCCGCTTCTGGTTGTGCCGCTCCAGCCAGCGTGTGTATGCCACCGCCATGCCCTGCCCGGGACCGCCGAAGCCGTATGGGGCAGTAAACTGCGCCGCTCCCTGGGCGTAGGTGCCAGGCAAGTTCTGGTAGGTGCCGCGGGGATTGTGCATGGCTCGCCAGACCACCGCATACGTGCAGACCCCGGCCAGCAGCGCGTTGACGGCCTGCTGCACCGCACCGCCGATATTGACCGTCTCCACCTGCACGTGCCAGCTCAGATTCGGCAGCTTCAACATCGCCATCATGCAGTTGACTGACACGATGCTTATGCCATCCACAATCGCATGTCCCGTCGCCGGCAATTCTGCGTATGTCGCCAGTCCATCGATGTCGGCCATGGCCAGCCCGGAGTCTTCCACAGCGGCTTTGACCGCCTGGAGCGCATGTGCTGCCAGTGGAACCTCCGCCGACCGAGTGATTTTGGAAAAGCCCACGCCGCTCACAGCAACTTTACATCTGTTCTCCCACATACAACAGCCCTCCTTTGCGCCACTGCGTGGGCGCAGGGCCTTCTGAGGCCCGTTCCCCGCGACTGCGTCGGCGGAGGGCCGCCTCATTAAGGGCGGCCCTTCCTTTAAGACGACGCCTGTTCTGGCGCCAGCCGGAATTGCGGCAGGGTGATGTCATCGTTCAATTGCTGGAAGACCACCTCCACGCGACGTCCCACCTTCGCCTCAGTATAGGGCGCGTCCAGCAGATTGCCAGCCATTAGTGCTCCTTTCGCCTCGTCGAGTTCCACAATAATGCTGGCATAGGGTATTGCTGCCGCAAAGCGCTGGTCACCAGCATGGTACATGATGGTGTAGGAATAGATGGTGCCTTTGCCTTGTACGGGTTCGAACGTGAGGTCGGTTGATATGCAGTTCACACAGGTAGCGTACGGGGGATGCTGGAAGTGCCCGCACGACTGGCAGCGCTGCAGCGCCAGCACTCCCTGCCTGGCAGCGTCCCAGAAGGGCTTTGTCCACTCATTCGGGACAGGAATTGGCCTGGTCACCTTGCTCCAGTCGCTCATCGTTACGTCTCTCCCTCTCTCATTGGGTGCCAGTCTCTCACGGTGAGGCATTTCTAGCGCACTTTTATCGTCGGGTCAATGGGACCCCTACAGAGGGACCCTGGTAAGGTCAAATATCTGGACAGCAGCCCTCTGAGTAGCGACAATGGTGTAGGTGACCAATGCATGACCTCGAGGGACACAAGTGAACCTATGGTACGCGTGAGGATTCTCGATCAGACCTATACGCTCCCTACGGCTGCCACAGAGGAATTCCACCGTCTTCAGGAGCAGCTCCAGCTACACCAACGGCTGATTCAGGAGGGCGTCCGGCCCCCGCCCCGCCTGTGGGGCCTGCTGCCGCGGGGTCCGACCCCATTGAGCGTAGCAGAGCGTTTGCACGAGTTACACTTGCTCATCCGTGATTACGATAGCATCATTGCCGAGCTGCAGGTGAGCAAAGAGGCATACGAAGCCTTCTTCACACAGCTCGCCGCAGGGGTGCAGCGGGCGGTGCAGCGCAAAAGCGACGAGATACGCCAGATCGAGCAGGAGCGTGCGGCGTTGCAGGCGTCGGCAGTGGCCCAGCAGGATGTAGCGCTGGCGCAGTGGACGCAGCAGAGCGCCGAGCAACTGACGCAGTCTGTACGCCTCCTCGGACAGGCGGCGCTATTGCTCCTCAAGAAGGTGGCGCTTTGCCATGCCGGCATCACCCGGCTCGCCGAGGATCAGGCTGTGCAGCGGCGCGTCCTCGACCAGCTGGTCAGCCAGCTCGAGAATCACCGCCGGGCCTATGAGTTGCAGCAGCGTATCGAACAAGTAACGCGTGATGTGGCCGACATGGCCGCAGCGGCGCTGCATTTCGAGGTGTATATGCGTGACCATTTTGGGCCGCTGCAAACGCTCCTGGCGCAGGTATCCAGGGTGGATACGACCCTTCACAGCGCCGTGGCTGAGATTGAAGCCCTCACCCAGCAGATGCTGCAGGAGGGTGTATCCTGGCACAGTGTGGATGCCCTGGATCAGCGCCTGCTGGATTTTCTGACCTACGAGCCATCTGAAACGCGAGCGTCTCACAGAGGTTGTGGAGTGCCTCTACCGGCAGGATGGCACGGAGGAACACTTCGAGATGGCGCTGGCCATGGGCCCCACCGTCTCTGTGCCAGAGGCACTCGACAATATTGACCTGCTCGTCGCAGCCCGTCTCTGTGCACTGCAGAATGTACCTGTACCGGCCCATGTAGGCTCCGTAGCAGAGCCGAGGCAGGCACACCCCAGCCTGAGTCTGGCCCGCGTCTCTCCGCTAGCACGGCCAGGGGAAAGTCCATGCGTGGACCCGCGCATCAATAGCCTGGGCATGGAGTTCGTCCTGATTCCGGCCGGGACGTATAGCATGGGCGCGCCCTGCGCGCGCCAGGGGCGCCAGGTGACCATCAGTCAGCCCTTCTATCTGGGGAAATATCTTGTGACCCAGGCCCAGTGGCTGGCCATCATGGGGACGAACCCGAGCCGCTTTCCTGGAGAGGACCGCCCGGTCGAGAGCGTCTCCTGGGACGATGTGCAGGTGTTCATACGCATGCTGAACGCCAGAGAAGGGAGTAACAAGTATCGTCTGCCCACGGAGGCGGAGTGGGAATATGCCGCGCGCGCTGGTGCCACCACGGCCTATTGTTTTGGGAGTGACGCCCGTCTGTTGGACGCCTATGCCTGGTATGCGGCCAATGCGCGTGGGACGACCCATCCCGTGGGGCAGCGCCAGCCCAACGCCTGGGGCTTGTACGATATGCACGGCAACGTCTGGGAGTGGGTCCAGGACTGGTATGGGACGTATCCAGAGGCACCGGCGAGGGACCCGCAAGGTCCCTCCACCGGCTCGCACCGCCTGCGGCGCGGTGGTGGCTGGCATAGTGATGCACGCGAGTGCAGCGCGGCGTATCGTAGCACCATCAAAGCTGGCGACTGCTACAGCACCCTGGGGTTTCGCCTGCTCAGGACCGCCTCCGAGGAGGCATGATGAGAACGGCGTTGCCACCAGTGGTAGTTGAGTTCTACTGGTCAAGAGAACAATGACTTCGAGCCCGCTTGTCCTATGTGCTTAGGTCCTGTGGTATGATAGCCGCCCAGAGAAAGGACAGGGCGTAACGGGAGATGGGGAGGGCCACCGTGACGTTTGCAGAGGTGGTAGACCAGGCCATGGCGATGTTGCAACGGCGCGGGCGCGTGACGTACCGCCTGCTCAAGCGCCAATTCACGCTGGAGGATGAGGCGCTTGAGGACCTGAAGCTTGAACTTATCGTGGGCCAACGACTAGCTGTGGATGAGGAGGGCACGGTCCTCGTCTGGACGGGAGCACCCCCCCCGCGGAGCTAGGCACCAGTCAACAGGCCGAGGCCGAGCGACAGTTCCATACCGTGCTCCTGGCAGTGATGGCACTGCTCCAGCGCGAGCAGCGTGTCACCTACCGTACCCTGCGCTATGTCTTTGGCGTAGACGAGGCGTGCCTGCACGCGGTGCGGGACGAGCTGCGCTTCCGCCATCTGGCTCGTGAGGAGAGTGGCCAGGGGCTCGTCTGGACGGGGGCGGACCCACCGCAAGCGGTCTCCGCCCCGGGCCCCGCGCCCGCCACGGCCATGGCACTGTCCACTGCCCCCCCACGTCTGCCGCTGCCTCTCCCAGAGGTCCCCCAACCGCTGCCCGAACCGACCCCAGCGCTGGACGGCGTGTCGTCCCTTCCCGTGGACGACGTGGCGTCACCCACGCTAGATGCCGTGCCAGTCATCACCTCTGCGTTGGCACACAGCGCTCCTGAGGCGGAACGGCGGCAGCTTACCGTGATGTTCTGCGACTTGGTGGGCTCCACGCAGCTCTCTGGCCAGCTCGACCCCGAAGACTTGCGCGCGGTCGTCCGCGCCTACCAGGAGGCCGCGGCCGAGGTCATCCAGTACTACGCGGGCCATATCGCTCAATACCTCGGCGATGGGCTGCTGGTCTATTTTGGCTACCCCACGGCCCATGAAGACGACGCCCGGCGCGCCGTGCACACCGGCTTGGGCATTGTCCAGGCCATCGCCATCCTGAATGCCCGCCTGGCGGCGCAGTATGGTGCGCAACTCGCGGTGCGGCTCGGCATCCACACCGGCCCGGTCGTGGTGGGGGTGATGGGAGGTGGCGGGCGGCACGAGCACCTGGCGCTCGGGGAAACGCCCAACATTGCGGCGCGGCTCGAAGGCCTCGCCCCGGCCAACGCGGTGGTCATTAGCGCCGTGACGGCACGCCTGGTGCACGGGGCCTTTGCCCTAGAAGATCTGGGGACCCACGCACTTCACGGGGTCGCAGAACCGCTGGCGATCAGCCGTGTGCGTGGCCTGCTGGGGACGCCCAGCCGTGACGAGGAGTTTGTGACTGCCGCTGTACCAGTGCTGGTGGGACGGGAGGAGGAAAGTGGGTTGCTGCGCCGCCGCTGGGAGCAGAGCAAAGCCGGGTTGGGGCAGGTCGTCTTCGTCAGCGGCGAGGCTGGTATTGGCAAATCGGCGCTAGTAGAGAGTCTGCGAGTGCAGGTGCGTGCTGAGGGATTGCCGCGTATTGCCCATCGCTGTTCGCCCTATCATACCACCAGCGCTCTCTATCCCGTGATCACCCACATCGAGCACCTGTTACAGCTTGCGCCGGACGATCCTCCAGCCACCAAGCTGGTCAAATTGGAAGCGGGGCTGCGGTCCTATGGCCTGCCACTGGCCGAGGTCGTACCGCTGTTGGCCGGGTTGCTGTCGATACCGCTACCAGCAGAGCGCTATGCGCCGCTGACGCTGACGCCGCAGCAACAGAAACAGCAGACGCTGGATGCGCTGCTGGCGTGGATGGTGGCAGAAGCCGAGCGGCAACCGGTGCTGGTGGCGTGGGAAGACTTGCACTGGGCGGACCCCACCACACTGGAGTATCTCGGGCTGCTGGTTGAGCAGGCGCCTACGGTGCCAATGTTACACGTACTGACCGCCCGCCCGGAGTTCAACACGCCCTGGCCGCAACGCTCCCACATGACGCCCCTTGTGCTGAACCGCCTGGAGCGCCCGCAGGTCGAAGCGCTGATGAGTCAGCGGGCAGGAGGCAAAACCCTCCCGCCCGAGGTAGTGCAATACATCGTCGCCAAAACGGATGGGGTGCCATTGTATGTCGAAGAGCTGACCAAGATGCTGCTGGCTTCTCCACTGCTGCAGGAAGAGGCGGACCAGTATGTGCTGACCGGGACGTTGCGCACGGTGGCGATTCCGGACACTTTACAGGATGCGCTCATGGCCCGGCTGGATCAGCTCAATAGGGCCAAAGAGGTGGCCCAGCTCGGAGCAGTGCTGGGGCGGGAGTTTGCCTATGAGCTGCTCCAGGCCATTGCCCCGCAGGACGAAGACACGTTACAGGCGGGACTGGCGCAGTTGGTGCGGGCAGAACTCCTCTACCAGCGGGGGCGGCCACCGCGGGCCAGGTATATCTTTAAGCACGCCTTGATCCAGGATGCGGCCTATGCGTCATTGCTTAAGAGCACCCGGCAGCAGGTGCACCAGCAGATTGCCCAGGTCTTTGAAGCACGTTTCACTGCGCTTGTGGAGACCCAGCCGGAGTTGCTCGCCCAGCACTACACCGCGGCGGGCTGCCACGAGCAGGCGGTGATCTACTGGCAGCGGGCGGGCCAACAGGCCAGCGACCGCTCGGCTAATCTGGAAGCGGTCAGCCACTTCACCACCGGGATTGAGCTGCTGACGACCCTACCAGCGACGCCGGCGCATACCCAGCACGCCGTGACTCTGCATATTGCCCTCGGCGCAGCCTGGCAGATGGCCAAAGGGCTCGCAGCGCCTGAGGTGGAGCACGCCTACACGCAGGCATACGCGTTGTGTCAGCAGGTGGACGAGATGCCAGAGTTAGTCCCGGTCTTGTTTGGTCTGTGGCGGTTTTATAACACACGGTCACAGTTCCACACGGCGCGCGAACTCGGCGAAACCCTGCTGCGCCTGGCGCAACGCACCAACGACCCTGCGCTTGCGGTCATCGCCCACTATGCCCTCGGGTGGACGTGGTTCTCCTTGGGCGCGTTGCCGACTGCCCGCCAGCACCTGGAGGAAGGCATCACGCACTACACGCCAGACCAGCGCCGTACACCGGTGTTCCGCATGGGCCACGATCCGGGTGTTGCCTGCCGGGCCTTTGCCGCTTGGACTCTCTGGTTACTGGGGTACCCGGAGCAAGCCCTGGCACGCATCCACGATGCCCTGGCGTTGGCACACGAGCTGGCGCATCCCTTCAGTCTGGCGTTTGCGCGGTGTCAGGCGGCCTGGATCTATCAGTTTCGCCGCGATGTGCCGGCCGTGCACGAGCAGGCAGAGGCCGCCGTCGCGCTCGCGACTGAGCAGGGCTTTCCACTCTGGGTGGCTCAGGGAACGAGCTTTCGTGGGTGGGCGCTGGCCATGCAGGGCCAGGGTGAGGAGGGGTTGGCCCAGGAACGCCAGGGGCTCGCCGCCTGGCGGGCTACCGGGGGAGCGATGCGCGTCCCCTACTTTTGCACCTTGCTGGCGGACGTCTCTGCCCACCTAGGCTACACGGAAGACGGCCTCCAGGCACTGGCCGAAGCTCACACCCTAGTGGAGCAGCACGAGGAACGCTGGTGGGAAGCGGAAGTCCATCGCCTCCGAGGCGTCTTGCTCCTGCAGCAGACGGGGACACCGCCGGCGGAGGCGGAAACCTGGTTGCAGCGCGCCCTGGACGTCGCTCGCCGCCAGGAGGCGAAATCGCTGGAGCTGCGCGCCGCCATGAGCCTGGCACGCTTGTGGCAGCAGGGTAGGCGCGCCGAAGCCCGCGACCTCCTGGCACCGATCTATGGCTGGTTCACTGAGGGCTTTGACACCGCCGACCTCCAGGAGGCCAAAGCCTTGCTCGAAGAACTGGGGGGATAACCCGGGCGAGCATAACACACCGCTGAAACACTTGGCCCAATTCTGTAGTGCCATGCTGGTAGAGTCGATGACAGGTGGTCAACGACTTGGGGCTATGTTTTGCGCTGCAACAAGTCCGCAAGATCAGCGAACGGTCTGTAGGTAGAGGGTGGCTCGCGCTCCTCGCCCGGCCTCGCCTCGGCATACGCGTCAGCCACCTGCTGCCGCGCGTGCTCATTATCGTGACAGTAGAGACACAGCAACTCCCAGTTGCTCCCGTCGGGTGGATTGTTGTCGTGGTTGTGGTCCTTGTGATGCACCGTCAGCTCACGCAGCTTTGTGCCGCTAAATTCCCGTCCGCACCGCGCACAGATCCAGGGATACAGCTTGAGCGCTTGCGCCCGATAGGTCTTCTCCCGCTGATCCCGGTAGTGTCGCGCCTCGGCAATAATCTGGTCCTGCCTGTCGGCCTGTGATGGGGTCTTCTTCGATGACATACGCACATCCTCAAAACGCCTGGCTGCGAACGAGCTCACTGCGTATCCGACAGCTTTCAGCCGGCGAGCATGCCTCATACACTGTGAGTCAGTTGTCTCAAGAGCATCCTAGAAATGCACCACCAACGCAGAGTAGTAGAACTCGTGGACAAGCGCAGTATAATCCTTGCACTTCAGATCTGCCAGCAGTGGGTACTTCGTGTCGTGCCCACTCGGGTGGCGCTTGAGCGAGTCGCCGCCCAGCCAATGGCGCGGAAAGCTTTGGAAGAGATGATGTGCTATCAGCGCTCTTGAAACCACTCGCAGTTGTTGTTACTGTGCAATGCCTCAAGGAAGGCACGTAAGGCTGCGTCAAATCGCCTAGAGGAGGAGTGAGGAACATGCCTGAACGCCCGTCGAGGCAGACAGATGTCTTGATTGTCGGTTCTGGAGCGGTCGGCGTCGCCGCGGGTCTGGAGGCGCATGAGGCTGGGGCCCGCGTTATCGTCATCGAAAAAGAGGCGCAGCTTGGCGGCGCTGCCGTCATTTCTGGCGGCGGCTGTAGCTGCGTCGGCACGCGGCTGCAGCGCGAGCATGGCATCGAAGACGCACCGGACCTGGCCTTCAATGATTGGATTACGTGGGGTGAGGGTGCGGCGGATGAGGAGTGGGCACGCTTTTATATTGAACACTCGAATGCGGACCTCTACCAGTGGGGGATTGCACGTGGCGTGCAGTGGGATGGTCTCAATCAGCAGGAAGGCAACAGCGTGCCACGCTGGCACCGACCCACCGGCGGGGGTGGCGGGTTGTGGAACGCGCTGTATAAGCACGCGCTAGCCAAGGGTCTGACAGACTGGGTCACCTGCATGCCGGCGCACGACCTCATCGTCGAAAATGGCAAGGTTACTGGCGTGGTCGCGGTGCATCAGGAGACCGGCGAGGAGCACGTCTTCCTGGCCAAGACGGTCATTCTGGGGACAGGGGGATTCGCCTCGAACCTTGACATGGTGTACGCGTATCGTCCCGACCTGCACCGGCACCGCGTGCTCGAAGGCTCGCACGTGGGCGCGACGGGAGATGGGCACCGGATGGTGCAGCGCGTTGGTGGCGTGCTGACGCATATGGGAGACATCTGGTTCTATGTCTACGCCGTCCCTGACCATCGCGATCCCAGCAACAGGCGCGGGCTCGTAGTGCGCGGCATTCCTGATGCTGTCTGGGTGAATATGCAGGGGATCAGATTCCACAACGAGGACCTCACGGGCGGGGCGTCGGGCAGTCGTGCCGTCATGGCGCAGGAGCCGGCGGAATGCTGGTCCATCATTGACAGCACTATGGCTGGTAGCCTCACGGTGAGCGACCCCTACTATTACGTACCCGGCACCTCAAACAAGGATCCTGAGAAGGTCCAGGCGCTCCTGCAAGCCTCGCCGCACATCAAGCAGGCACCTTCGTTGGGCGAGCTTGGCGAGCAGTTGGGCGTGCCCGCCACGACCTTCGTGGAGACCATCAGCCGTTACAACCGCGCCATCGACGACGGCCTGACACACGACCCGGCCTGCCAGCGGCCGCTCAAGGGGAGGAAGAAGATCGCAGTGCCGCCCTTCTATGCCCTGCATTACGTACCGCTGGCCCGCAAGAACTTTGGCGGCGTCAAGACCAACCTGCGCTGCCAGGTGCTGGATAAGCACTACGAGCCTATTCCAGGACTATACGCCGCGGGAGAGCTCACGGGCATGGCCGGAGGGCACATTAACGGCAAGGCAGGCCTGGAAGGCACGATGCTGGGCCCGGCGCTGTTCAGCGGCCGGGTCGCCGGAGCCTGGGCCGCCTGCGAAGCCGGCTACGGCAAGGGATTCGTCGGCAAGGCAGACCATCGGTAAGCCTGCCAGGCAGCCATTGGTGTCCTTGCAGTACCAGGGAGGAAGGATCATGAAGGTCCGGTTCGGGTTCACATGTCGAGGCCAGGCAGACCTGACGCTCGATGCCTTCCCGCAGTTGGTAGATGACCTCGAACGGCTGGGGTTCGATTCGCTCTGGCTCCCCGAGCATATGCTCAACGGCCCCTTTGATCCCCTCATCGCCCTGGCGCACGCCGCCGCACGCACGAGGCGTCTGAAGCTCGGGGCCTACCTCATCGTACCGGGGCGCAACCCGGTGCGGCTAGCGCGTGAACTCGCGAACCTGGATCGGCTGAGCGGCGGGCGATTGCTGCTCATCATGGTCCTGGGCCAGCCCACTACTGCGGAGCTGCTGGCTCAGCACGTCAGCAAAGCCGAACGCGGCGCACTCCTGGAGGAGGTGCTCCCCTTGCTACGGCGCTTGTGGAGTGGCGAGGTTGTCGATCACGACGGTCCACGCTATCAACTCCGTGACGCCCGGCTCTCTCCGACGCCCGTGCAAATGCCGCTGGAAATGTGGTTAGGTGGGCAGGTGCCGGAGGCGTTGCGACGCGCTGGACGCCTGGGCGACGGGTGGATCCCCGGACTGCTCACGCCCGCCGAGGCGGCGGCGAAACGCCAGCGCGTCGAGGCGGCGGCGGCAGCAGCCGGGCGCACCATTGATCCGGAGCACTTCGGCGTGAACCTCACCTACAGCCGTGGTCCTTTGCCCGTGGCAGCGGTTGAACAGGTACGCCGCCGTCGTCCAGATCTCGATCCCGCTGATCTCATCCCGCAGAGTCGCATGGCCTTGCATGAACGAGTCGATGAATGGCTGGCCGTCGGGTTTTCGAAATTCCTCCTGCGGCCGGCGGTGCCCCCCACGGACTGGACGGCTGAACTGGAGACCCTGGCCGCGGACATCCTGGAGCGCCAGACCTGACGGTGCTGGAGGCTCCCTCGCCGCCTCCAGGCGCGATGTTGTCTCTACGAGATAGGGACTCGCTACCCTCGCCTCTGGTTTGTCTCCCAGGTGATCAGCATCTCACGCGCCTCCTGACGCCAGAGGGGACGAAAGCCCTCGGGACTTGGCGCAAACAGCTCGGAGAAGCGCTCTTCGATGAGACGGCGTGCGCGTTCGTGGTCCTGGTGCCCCAGCCACTGCCCCTGTAACCCCAACTGTACGGCGTCCTCCAGCGTTTGCGGCAGCCGGGCACCCATGTTCCCACCGGGTACCGAGGGCACACCCGGCAGTACGTGCACATCAGGGAGGATGTCCAGCTCCCACAACACCGGCAACAATTCGCGGTAGCCCGGTACGCCCACGGGCTCTTCCCCGTAGACCAGGCGGAAGAGCGCCGCGTTCTGGTTGGGATTGGCGACACTCCAGACAGTGATCATCACCCGCCGACGTGCGGCAGATACCAGTTTCGTGATGAAGGGC
>Ga0075418_10002429_pt1 | contig 21317 bp, 17 predicted proteins | sample SoiMetdeltSBSDD2_FD_81776 | JGI IMG/M metagenome (GOLD analysis project Ga0075418, IMG submission 81776) | Bulk soil microbial communities from a Populus tree surrounding site in Tennessee, USA - Soil MetaG P. deltoides SBSDD2 | ecosystem: Environmental > Terrestrial > Soil > Tree plantation...
CATTCAGCTCGCCCGCAAAGTTGAGCTTCTTTCTTGCCGGCCACGACGGTCCTCCTCATCAAGGGCCACAAGGGAAGAACGCGGTCCGCTTGCGGTCGGCGGAATCGCAGGAGGTGCTGGCGCAGACTCGTCCGCCGCGAAGTGACATTGCGCAGAAAACTTCGTGGGAACTCGGTGCGCACACCGGCAAACAAGTCTATTTCGAAGTCGTCGATGGTGACACCGGCAGCGGTTATGCATGGTTGGCCATCGGACGTATTGAGCCGCCGGTTGTGTCTATTCCGAAGTATGATCCAGGCGAAATCGCGAAACGGCTTCAGGCCGCCGCTGAACTTGCGGGCACCCTCCAAATCAAGCGTCTCCAACCGGAGTTGATACGGCTGCTCAAACGCCCTGACACGGAGACACAGGCCGCTGCCGCGCATGCTATCGCGGCATTATCCAATAACGGCGAACTGACCGCCCTCGCAGCCATCGTCGGCGAACCGGGCACACCGCACGCTGCGCGCGAGCGGGCCCTGGTCACACTCGGGAGCGCTGACGCTGCAGGAGCGAACACGACACTGACGGAAGTCATGCGCGTCTCGCCGCGTCGTGTGCAAATGAAACTCGCGCAATCGCTGGCGGGCAGCGGCGACGGCAGCCGAACACTCCTTGGGTTGGTGACGCAACGCGCCGCGCCGGCGTCGCTCCTTCAGGACCAAACGGTGAAGGAGAAGCTTGTTGCGTCCGATGCATCGCTGCGCCCGCGTGTTGAAGAACTCACCAAAGGGCTCACGCCCATTGATGAAAAGGTGCAAAAACTCATCGATCAGCGGCGCAGAGGGTTTGACCCGAAAAAGGCCCGCGCGGAAAATGGGCAACAACTCTACGTCAAAAACTGCGCGATCTGCCATCAACTCGGCGGCCAGGGCGGTCTTGTGGGGCCACAACTCGACGGTATCGGCAGCCGCGGAGTTGAGCGCTTGTGCGAGGACGTGCTGGATCCAAACCGCGCCGTCGATCACGCCTTCAGAACCACTCTCCTCGTGTTAAAGGACAACGATGTCATGTCGGGTCTCTTCCGCCGTGAAGAGGGCCAAACGCTGGTGCTGGCCGACAGCACTGGAAAGGAAGTCCGCGTCCAAAAAAGCCAGGTCGCCGAGCGCAAGGAATCCGACACCTCGCTGATGCCTGAGAACTTTGGAGAATTGCTCACCGCCGAGGAGTTCAACGATCTCATGGCGCATTTGCTATCGAGGAGCGGCGACGCCAAACCACAAAAGTAGGCACTATCAAACCCGAGTTGAATTGTAACGGTTATTTGGCAGTGCTGCCTCGCGCCTCAGGTGTGACGCTAATTCGTACGACTTTGCCGTCGCGTTGCACGACGACTTCCACAGGCTGGCCGATCTTTACCGCGTCGAGCGCGTAGGTGTAATCGTAGATATTTTTTATTTTCTGGCCCGCGAACTCGACGATGATGTCGCCGCCTTTCAACCCGGCTTTTTCCGCGGGGCTGCCGCCGCGGACGCCCGAGAGTTTCACGCCTGCGACTTCCGTCGCGTAATCGGGAATGGTGCCTAAATACGCGCGCAGATTCTCGCGACTCCCTGACGGCGCGTCACTGCGAGCGATCTTCACGTATGTGGGGCTGACCTTCGCCCGCGCGAGTTCATCGAGGAGCCGTTGCGAGAAACGCGTGATTCTTTCCAGTCCCGCGTAATCGAGCGTCGGCGGATCGTCGGTCGGGCGATGGTAGTCGTCGTGACTGCCCGTGAACAGGCTGAGCACCGGGACGCCGCGCGGGTAAAATGCCGTCACGTCCGTGGGCAGATACGGATCATCCTGCAGCACAAGATTGAAGCCCGCCGAAACATTGAGCTTCTCCAGCAAGCGTCTCCACTCACTTGCGGAGCCGAGTCCCTGCGCCATTAATTTGTTATCACGCAACCGGCCGACCATGTCGAAATTGATATAAGCAACGATGTTGCTCAGCGGCACCGGCGGATGCTCGGCAAAGTGGGAAGAGCCGATCAGGCCCACTTCCTCGCCGGACCAGAAGGCGAAGATCAGGCCGCGCTCGAGGTTGCCGCGGTCCTTTGCGAACGCGGCAGCGAGTTCAAGGACCGCCGCGACTCCCGAGGCGTTGTCGTCCGCACCGTTGTGGATCTCATGCTCCTCCCCAGCGCGGCCCATCGCGCCGCTCTCGCCATAACCCAGATGATCATAATGGGCGCCGATCACGATGTTTTTGCTTGAGCGCCCCGGCAGTCTTCCCAGAACGTTGCGATCCGTTTTTCGAATCTGCTCGACCGCGGCCGAGACGCGCACGGTCGCGTTGGATATTTCAAATGGGCCCTGCGCGTGCGGGTTTTCCGAGTCGAGCGCCGTTTGCAGTTCTTTCAACGTCTTTCCAGCAGGCGTCAGCAGCGCGCTCGCCAGGTTCCCGCTCACCGACATCGCGAGGATTCCCGAACCAGCGATGCTGCTGTCAAAAGTCAGCCCGACCAAGTCTCCGGCATTCGGCGAATTCGGACCACTCACAAACAGAATCGCCTTCGCACCGCGCTCGCGCGCGTTCATGGCTTTGTAGCGCAGGCCGGCGTAGCGGTTCAGCTCCTGCCGTCGCTTCGCTTCGACTGCTTCAGGGACGTAGCGAAGGGCGAGCACGATCTTGTTGCTGACATCGATTCCCGAGTAGGAGTCGTAGCCATCTTTCCCGGGGACCACCAAACCATAGCCCACGAAAACAACGGGTCCTTCAACCTTGCCGTTCGCAGTAAACGACAGCGGGCGAAAATCCTTTTCGACGGTAAACTTTTGAGCGCCTCCTTGAGGTTTGATTTCCAAACGATTGTCGTTGGTCACGACGTTCACGCCCGACGTAAACTGAAAAGGTTGATACCAATCCTCGCCCACAGGCTGCAGTCCAACGCGTTTCAGTTCGCCGGCAATGAATTCCGCAGCCAGTTGCGCACCGCGCGTCCCCGTCATCCTGCCCTCGAGGGCATCCGCCGCGAGAAAGTCAACTTGCGCGCGCAAGTCTACTTCGCGGATTTCTGGCGCAAAATTGTCCGGCGGCGGCGACGCAGTCTCGTGCGCCCCGCTGGGTTGCAGCGCAGTGCTGGCGCCTTGCAACGCGGCAAGCGCGGCTTCATGGTTCCAGTTCGCAATAAACAGCTGCGACTTTCCATCGCCTGTCCGGCCCGATGTCCAGCAGAGTTGGTTGCCGTCGGGAGAAAACACAGGAAGTCCATCAAAACCATCCGTGGACGTGACGCGCACCGGCGCGTTTCGGCCATCAACATCAACGATGTGCAACTCAAAATTGGAAAAGCCGAGCTTATTCGAGGTGAAGATGACGTACTTGCCCGAGGGATGATAATACGGCGCCCACGACATCGATTCGAACTTAGTGATTTGGCGGGCGTCGCTGCCGTCGATGTTCATCGTGAACACGTCGGCAATCGCACCACTCTCATCGAACCGCCGCCACACGATGCGCTTGCCATCGGGCGAGAAGAACGGCCCGCCGTCATAACCCAGCGAGCGCGTCAACCGCTTCGGCTCGGACCCATCCGCGTTCATGATGTAGATTTCACCGAAGTACGAAGGATCCGCCTCCAGGCGCTTCCGCTCTGCCTCAGCAAGCTTGTTGGTCGGGTACGCGTCTCGGATCGAACAGAAGACGATGTTCCGGCCATCAGGCGAATACGCGCCTTCAGCGTCGTAGCCCGGCGCACTGGTTAGGCGCCGCACCCCTGATCCATCATGCCGAGCTGAAAAAATGTCCATGTGCTCGTCGTAATCCCACGAATAGCGGCGTTGCTTCCCTGAGGCCCGAAATTCGATTTCAGCCTTTTGCTTTGCGAGGGCCTGCGGATCAAGGTGCGTAGAGGCGAACAGGACTTCGTCGGTTCCGGGCTTGAAAAACGCGCATGTCGTCTTCCCCGTCCCATGAGAAACCCGATGAACATCGCCTGAGTCGAAGCTCAGAATGTATATTTGGTAGAATGGGTTCTCGAGTTCACGTTCACTTTGAAAAATCAACTCTTTGCCGTCGGGCGAGAAATATCCCTCACCACTCCGTTTTCCTTCGAAAATGAGCTGCCGCACGTTGGAAAGAAACTGCTGCTCGTTGGCATCGGCGCCTGAACAAATACCTGCCGCCACCGCTAAAAATGCACTGACCGCGAATAATCGCATGTATCTATTGAGACATGGCATCGCCTAATACACAAGTAGCCGGCATTGGCACAGGAACCAAAAGTGCATATGCTCTGGAAATGGCTGCCCGCGCTGATGTTGAACGCGAATTCCTCCAGGTGCCGACCGTCGATCAAGTCATGGTCGAGGAGCGCGCGGCTTCGTTTGCGAAACGGAGCGTCAAAACGGCGAGCAAGTTGCAAGGGTTGAAGCTTGCGGTGGCGATGATGGACCTGACGACGCTCGAAGGCAAAGACACGCCGGGGAAAGTCGCATACCTTTGTCGAAAAGCAGTGCAACCGATTGACACCAAATACGAAGTGCCATCCTGCGCCGCCGTTTGCGTCTATCCGAACATGGTGCGGCATGCGCGCAAATTTCTCGGTGATCAATCCCCGGTCAAAGTCGCCTCCGTTGCAACCGGTTTTCCCAGCGGTCAGTATCCGCTGCGGACGCGCCTCGAAGAAACCCGGCGCGCAGTACGCGACGGCGCTGACGAAGTGGATATGGTGATCGATCGCGGCGCATTTCTTGCGGGAGAGCACGCCAAAGTCTACGATGAGATTGCCGCCGTGAAGCAGGCCTGCGGTCCGGCGCATCTTAAAGTGATCCTCGAAACAGGCGAGTTGGTGAGCTACGACAATGTGCGGCGGGCGAGTCATCTCGCCATGGAGGCCGGTGCCGACTTCATCAAGACATCTACCGGCAAGGTAAATCCTGCCGCTACTCCGGCTGTCACGCTGGTCATGCTCGAAGCAATCCGCGATCACTTCTTCGCCACGGGCAAACGCATCGGCATGAAGCCCGCCGGCGGCATTCGCGCCGCAAAACAGGCGCTGGCTTACCTGGTTATGCTCGCCGAAACGCTGGGGGACGATTGGCTCACTCCAAATCTGTTTCGCTTCGGCGCGAGCACGCTTCTGAACGACGTGCTCATGCAAATCGTCAAGACCGCGGATGGCGCTTATCAGTCGCCCGATTACTTTGCGCTTTCGTAAGCCCCGCCTCGCGCGCACAATTCCTGCGGCTTTATGACGACAACGATTGCGCTCTTCGGCGCCGCTGGCAACATGGGGACGCGCATCTCGAACACCCTGAAAGACGATCCGGCGTATCGGCTTCTGCACGTTGAAGCTGGAGAGACGGGCCGCGCAAAACTAAAAGAGCGCGGAATTTCAGCGGTGTCAAAGGAACAGGCCCTGACGCACGCTGATGTTGCAATTCTGGCCGTGCCAGACGCAGCGATCGGGAAGGTGGCGCATGAGGTCGTGCCGGCCATGAAAAGCGGCGCGATGCTCATCTGTCTCGATCCCGCAGCGCCTTACGGTGGCAAGCTGCCCAAACGCCCTGACGTAACTTATTTCGTGACTCACCCCGCCCATCCGTCTGTCTTCAACGACGAAAAGGACGACGAGGCCCGGCATGATTTTTTTGGCAGTGGCAAAGCAAAGCAAGCGATCGTCAGCGCGCTGATGCAGGGACCCGAGTCCGACTACGCGCGCGGGGAAGCGATCTCGCGAAAAATTTTCGGCCCTATTCTTCGTTCGCATCGCGTCACCGTTGAGCAAATGGCGATGCTCGAACCGGCTCTGTCTGAAACCGTCGCCGCGACCTGCATCACCATCATGCGCGAAGCGATGGACGAGGCGATCCGCCGCGGCGTGCCCGCCGAAGCCGCGCGCGATTTTCTCCTCGGGCACATTTGGATCGAACTCGCGATTGTCTTTAATGAAACGCCGTGGCACTTCTCCGCCGGCGCCCAGAAAGCGATCGACGACGCCAAAGCGATGCTGTTTCAGGCGGATTGGAAAAAAGTCTTTGAGGAAAAGCACCTGCGCGAGAGCGTGGAGCGCATCACTAGCGACGTTTAATTCCTGACCCGTGAATCCTGCCGAAGCCCCTGCCCCCGCGCCGCTGACACTGGAACCAGAATTCCGCAGTCTCGATCCGCGTGTGATTCGACTCTGGCGAGTCCGCCACGCCATTACCAGCGTCGTGTTGCTCGGCATGGCGACCATCGCTGTCATCAGCGTCGGCATGGCCACCAACCGGTGGCTGTGGCCGGCCATCGGTTGGCATTTGCTCCTGCTGCTTCGGGTCGTGTTGCTTTTTTGGTATCCCGCGCGCTCCTACAAATCCTGGGGTTACCGCATCGACGGCAAAGTGCTCGAAACAAAACGCGGCATCTGGTTTCGCATCCATCAGCTTCTCCCATTGTCCCGCTTGCAACATGTGGATTTGCACAGTGGCCCCATCGAGCGCTCCTTCGGGCTCGCGTCGTTGTTGTTGCACACCGCGGGCACACAACACGCCAGCATCGTCGTGCCGGGTTTGGATGCTCGTGAAGCGGCTCGACTGCGCGATGAACTCGTGGCCATCGGAGGCGATGATGGAGTCTGATTCTTTTGAGCCGCCTCCGCCGCCACCGCCTCTGGTCCCACCGGTGCAACCGCCTTCGCCGCCGGTCATCTCTCCTGACGCGGGTCCACAACTTGCAGGAAGACTGCACCCGCTGACGCTCGTCTTCGCGTTCTGGAATGCAGTGCGGAATATTATCATCCCGCTCATTGTGGTGTACATCTTCGGGCGCAGAAGAGGACCGGACACTTACATTTGGGTCGCAGCGATCTTTCTTGGCTTGCCGGTCGCATGGGCCGTCATCCGCTATTTCACCTTCACGTACCGCATCGAAAACGGGGAGTTGATCACGCGCCACGGTTTGCTCGGGCGGACCGAACGCAACATCCCGCTCGGTCGCGTTCAGGATATTCGTATCGAGCAAGGGGTTCTTCACCGCATGTTTCGCATGGCCGACGTGTTCGTCGAAACCGCAGGCGGGCGTGGGCCCGAAGCATCTTTATCGGTTCTGGCTCGCGGCGAAGCCGAGCGCCTGCGCGCCGCCGTGTTTGACATGCCCACGGCTCAACCGGCCGATGCGCCAGCGCGAACCCCTGACCGCGAGGTTATTCGTAAACTCTCCCTTCGTGACCTTGTCCTCGCCGGCATCACTTCGAACCGCACCGCATCCGCCCTGGCTGTGGTGGTCGTTCTTTGGCAATTCGTCGACGACGTTGTTCCCCAGGAAACCTACCAACGCTGGGTCGAGTGGTTCACACAACGCGCCGTCGAATGGCACAGCCATGGCGGGGGTTTGCACTGGAGCCTTGTCGTAATCGCTGCAGTCACCCTGATCGGCATCGGCATGCTGTTTTCAGTCATTGGCTCAATCGTCGTCTTCTACGGATTTACTCTCTCGCGCAGCGGCGAAGACATCTACCGTTCACACGGCCTGTTTACGCGTCGCTCCAGCAGCTTGCCGCGAAAGCGCATCCAACTATTAAAAATCGAGGAATCCTGGCTGCGCCGTCTGTTTCGGCTGGCCACGCTTCGCGCGGACACGGCCGGTGCCGGCTTGCCCGGCCAGAACAAGGACGAACAGAGCGGTCGCGACGTCCTCCTGCCAGTCGTGCCGCGACGCGACGTTGAATTGTTGCTGCCGATTTTTTTTCCGGACCTCGACGAAGCCAGGGACCCATGGCAACGGGTTTCGCGGCGAGCCATTGTGCGCGGCACCAAAAAAGGAACAGCTGTCTGCCTCTTGCTCGCGGCGCTTTCATGCGCGATTCAACGCAGTTGGCACGGCCTCTGGCCGTTGTTGTTCATTCCGGCGATCTACGCTCTCAACGTCATGAGCTATCGTCACCTGGGTTACTGGCTGGGAGACCGTTTCTTTCGCATGCGCTCGGGCTGGCTCAGTCGCGCGACCCACATCGTGCCTATCCGCAACGTCCAGTCCGTCGTCGTCCGGCAGACCCCGTTCGACCGCCGTCACAAAGTGTGCACGTTGATCGTTGACTCCGCAGGCCAAACCCACACCGGCGGCGGGCCGCGCATCCGCAACGTGCCGGCCGCTGATGTCCTGGATGTCGCACGCACGCTCGCGCATCGCGCCGCGCGCACGCGCTATCGCGTTTAGCGAACCGAAGCAGGCGAACCCACGTCGAGTTCTTCTCCCGCAACCTGGAACTGGTGTATTCCTTCCTCGAACTCTTCAATCATCTTACGATTGAAGGCCGGAAGGTCGTCCGGCTTGCGACTGGTCACGAGACCGTTGTCAACGAATACCTCCTGATCAACCCAGATCGCGCCGGCGTTCGCGAGATCCGCTTTGATCGCCGGGTATGAAGTCAAGGTGCGCCCCTTCAAAACACTCGCATCCACCAATATCACCGGCCCATGGCAAATCGCCGCCACCGGTTTGCCCTGCTTGAAAAAGTCCTTCACAAACTTTATCGCTTTCGGCTCCATGCGCAGCTTGTCGGGATTCATCACTCCTCCGGGCAGAAGCAACGCGTCATATTGCTCCGCTTCAGCGCGGTCCAGCGGCACATCGACCTTGAACCGATCGCCCCACTCCGTTTCCTTCCACCCTTTCACTTGCCCTTTGGCGGGCGAAACAATTTCGCTCTTCGCGCCTGCTTCATCCAGAGCCTTTCGTGGTTCGGTGAGTTCGATTTGTTCAAAACCGTCGGCGACAAGAATCGCGACCCGTTTTCCTTTGAGAGTTCGATTTGGCATAAATAACCTCCACACTCACTCTCGCAACAAATTCTCCGGGCGCAAATGCGCAAAGATGCTACTTTTTCGCTGAGGCTTCCGCGCCGAGACCGAAATCGAAATTTAGGGGACGATTACCGCGTTCCCATGCCGACACTCTGCACGGTCTGGAAGAGCTTGCCTTCCGTCTTGATGCTCGGGGCGATGATGATTTCGGTTTCCTGAAACTCGCGAATGTTCGCCGCGCCCACGTTGCCCATGCAGGTGGTAATGGCGCCCACGAGATTTTGCGAACCGTCGTCGACCGTCGCGGGACCGAAAAGGATTTGCCGGAGCGACCCGGTAATGCCCACTTTGATTCGAGTGCCACGCGGCAGGTTGGCGTGAGGCGTGGCCATGCCCCAGTGGTTTCCGCGCCCCGGTGCTTCCTCCGCGCGCGCGAACGCACTGCCGACCATGACCGCGTCCGATCCGCAGGCCAATGCTTTGCAAACATCACCGCCCTTGCTCATGCCGCCGTCGGTGATAATCGGGATGTACTTGCCGTTCTGCTTGAAGTAATAGTCCCGCGCCGCCGCGCAATCGACCGTCGCAGTTACCTGCGGAACTCCCAGCCCCAGAACACCGCGACTCGTGCACGCCGCGCCCGGACCAACGCCGATGAGCACGCCCGCCACTCCACACTCCATCAACTCAAGAGTCACGTTGTAGGTCACCGCATTCCCAATAATTACGGGGATACGCATTTGTTTGATGAACGCCGCGAGTTCGAGAGACTTATACTGCGTCGAAATATGCCGAACCGTCGAGACGGTGGACTGGATCACGAAAATATCCGCGCCCGCTTCCTGCGCCAGAGCGCCAAATCGCTCCGCCTTCTGTGGAATGGAACTGACCGCCGCGAGCACGCCCACTTGCTTCAACTCCTTAATGCGCCGCCCGATCAGGTCCTCCTTGATCGGTTCTGTGTAAAGCTTCTGGATCAACGAGGTCACCTCGTCCTTGTTCGCTTTCACGACCATGTCGAGCACCTCAGACGGGTTCTCGTAACGGGTTTGAACGCCTTCGAGATTGATCACGCCCAAACCGCCCAGTTTCCCCATCTCGACGCAAAATCGCACGTCGGTCACGCCGTCCATCGCGCTGGCGATGATCGGAATTTTGAGCGTGATCGCGCTTCCATCCTTGCGCGGGATGTTGAAGCTCGTATCGACCTCCATCGGGTTGATTGTCACTTCGCCCGGCACGAGGGCGATCTCATCAAACCCGTAAGTGACACGGGCTTTTCGGTTTCGGCCGATCCACATTCCCATAATAGCTCTTTTCGACTCAGCCCCGCTCTCGGGCGGGATACAAACTAAAATGGATTGAGAGGAATGACTCCGCCCAACCCGGTTCCACTTCAGAATTTTATCGCTTCGTTCAGCGTGCCGCAATGCGGACATCTGGAGCGATCCACGTCAGCGTCGTCGGTGTAAACGAACCCGCATTTCTCACACCGAAAAATCTGGTCCTCGCTGGGTGTCGGCCCAAAACGCTTCTGACGCTGCTGATAATATAGAGCCACGGCTGAAACAGCCGCAAGAAAAACCACCACGTAACCCGCCAGCACCGCGTCGGGAGCCATAACTACGGCCCCCCCAGCGGGATCGCGCCGGGGGCGTTGGTGGGCGGCAGCGTGTGCCATCGAAAGACCAAAGTGCCGCTCGTGAATTCTGCGCCGCTCTTTTGTCGATTTTCCGGGCGAAAGCGCGCCGCCTGCGTGGTCCGCACCGCCAGGGCATCCGCAGCCGCCGAACCGCTTCCCGCGAGTAAAGTCGCCGCCAAGGTTCGGCCTCCGCGATCCACGATCGCGTGGACGACGCTGTTGGTGAGGAGATCGCTATTTCGCCACGACGGCAAACTGATCGCACTGACGATGTTCCAACCCGCCAACTCTCCCTCGATCACAATGTCAGAATTGGCGCGCACGGGCGCGCTACCCGCCAGGCTCTCCTGCGCAGGAAATGCCGGCAAGGGTTTGTTCGCGATCAGCAGCGGCGGAATCGTGTTTGACAAAATAAAATCGTGCAGGCTGTTGCCGAGGTCCGCGGCGTCCAGTCGAAGCCACTCCGGCGGCTCGGTCCAATCCACCGGCTTGAACTCCGGACGATCAAACGCAAGCCAGCCTTCGCGGGAAAATCCACGCCAATTCGGAAGCGCGAACGCAGCCGGATCAGTCAGGTCTCCCGGAGAACCTGCGACGGGCGCCATGCGGATCGCCAAACCGAACGCTGCCGGTGCTGGGGACGCCGTTTCCCGCCGGCCCACTAACGCTATGACGACCGCCTGGACCAGGAGCGCGGCTGTGATGACGTAGGTCCATTTTTGCCGCGACCAACCTGAATGTTCGACTTGAACAGCGTTCATTGCACTTCACCGATGCGCGGCACAGGCACAACTGGTGGGCGCGTAGCTTGAACAGCTCGTTTCACTCCAGCTTCCCTGGCCACCAGGATCAATCGCGCCACCGTCCGCCAATCCACCTCGCCATCGGCCTGGATGACCAATGTCACTTCCGGTTCGTTGGCGACCGCGTCGCGCAGCCGCTGCCGCAACCGCTCCTCGTTCGTGACTTGATTGTCGAAGTAAATGCGGCTGCCGTGATCCACGGCAATCGCCAGCATCGGGCCGGTGACACCGGGAACGTCCGCTGCTTCCGGCAAATCGATCGGAACGCCGGGCGTGAAAACAATCGACGAACTCAAAAGCAAAAACATCGCCAGCAAAAAGAAAACTCCTGCGTAGGGCGCGGCGTCGAGTTGGCCGCGAAAAACTTTTGTGTGCCGGGGAAATCGCATGCCGCTTTACCGCTCAGTTACAATGTTCACGATCTCCGTGGCCGCTTTCTCCATGTCGAGAACGATCGCGTTCACACGGCTGACTAAATAGTTGTAGGCCGCGTAACACGGCACCGCGACCGCCAGGCCCGCCGCCGTGCAGATCAACGCCTCCCAAATGCCGCCCGATAGTTGTTGTACCGTGGCCATGGTGCCTTGTGCCTGCAGCCGGCCGAACACGCGAATGAACCCGAGAGCTGTGCCGAGCAGGCCGAGCAACGGCGCGATCTGCGCAATCGTGGCCAGCAAATTCAGTTTCTCTTCCAACGGCGGCACCTCCACCAGGCCGGCTTCTTCGAGCGCTTCGCGCACGCCTTCGCGGCCTTTCTCTCGATTCAGAATGGCCACTTTGACGAGGCGCGCGACCGGCCCGGGGGTCGCGTCGCAGATCGAGATCGCCTCCACGACGTTGTCGCGCTTGAGCACGTTGCGCACGCCATTGAGAAACTCCATGGAATTGATCTGAGCGCGGTGGTAATGCAGCACCCGTTCGATGAACACCGTGATCGCCACGGCGCTGGCGAACAGGATCACCCATATCATTGGTCCACCCAGCTTCAGGAATGTCGGCAGCATCGCGCCGATTGAAAAGGCAAACCCCCGAAATGGAAAGTTGCAAAATCGGTAAGGTCGGCGCGACGGAGCGCGGACCTACCAACTAGCCCTTGGATTCAATCGCGGAAAACAGCGCTTCCATGCTGTTGAGGGGCGTGTCGCGACCAGGCTTGGCTGGATTCAGCGCCTGCCGCAGGTATTGGATTGCATCCGAAACATTACGAATCGACTTGGGCAAGGTCGCGCCGCACGCGTTGGCGTGTCCGCCGCCCTGCAGTTTTTCAGCGACGGTCAGCGCCTCACCGCCGCGGCTGCGAAGGCTGGCGATCATCATGCCATTGGTGCGCCGGAACAGCGTGACCAGAACGGGGTATGGCGTCGCTGCTTTCTCCAGCAGTTGGTGCACAATCAGATTCGTGTTGCCCAGCACGGTATCCACATAGCCAACGGTGGGACTGATCTCCTGGACGTTTTTGCGGCTCCACTCGAGGCCCAGGGGATCTTCCACGCGCCGTTTCACTGACATCACTTCGAGAAGCGGGTGGTCGAGCAGTCGTTCGATTTCGCCGTTGATCAACGTGTGCAGGTTCCAAAACCCGTAAACTTTGACGAGATTCGCGTAGTCATTGGCCAGGACAAACTCCGGATCATCTTCCAGAAACAAGTCCGCGACGTTATTCAAGCGCACGAGGCGGTCGAGTTCAGGAGACCCGAGGCCTGCGGGGCGGCAAAGCTCGTAACACAACAGGCCTGCCGACTTGTTGATGTCGTGGATCAGATGCGCGCGCCTCGGCGAAGTCTCCGTGGCGTGGTGATCGACAATGAGCCAGTTTGGCTTGTCCAGGCGCGCCTCAAAGCTCAAGTCGGCCACCCACGCTGCGGCCTCGCGAGGCTCCCGCTGTTTCCAAGTGTGGTAGTGGTATGCCTCCAGGGGTGCGTGTGCATTGAAAACTTTGCGGGCCAATCGTTGCAACAAAACCCCTGAAACCAGACCGTCCAGGTCACTTTCGTGGGTCAGAATTACTTCGGGCCTGGGCAGGTCAACCATAGGGTAAAGTTACCGCAGCCAGAAAGTCTTGGCCAGATAAACTGCTGGCCGGGGGTGTGATCAAAAGTGCCGCCAAATCGTCTCATTGGAATGACAGGCGTTGAAGCGGGGTGTTAATGAGAGTCGCTGTTTTTTACTTTCGCCGAGGGATAATAGTCAGCAACCGGTTTTATCGTACACAGGTGAGAAAGTGAGAGAGTGCTCAGGCTGAAATCGAAATTCGATAAGGCGCTTGTCAGGCGGGTTGCGCGGCCAGGGTTGGGTGCGCATTTATCTGTCGCCTGTTGAACATTGAAGAAAGCACGGCAATGCCGACCATCCCGGTCCCAGTCAACCAGCAGCCAAATCGGTACAGCTCGCTCATCTGTCCGGCCAGCGTCACGTGGTTGGCGCCCGAGTTTGCAATGAGGGCCACGACGTTACGCTGGTAGAAAAAATCGGCCAATGCGGGGGTCATGATCAATAATGCGCCCATGATAATCAGGGTGACGGCGATCGGTGTCTTCATGTCTTTTGGATTGTGGAGCAAGTGCAGAGACGTGTCCAGCCGCGTAAGTGGAGGAAATGGGGAAGTTGAGGGTTGACCTGAAGGTCTAAGCGTTCAGTTTGGCCAGGAGTTGCTGGCGCTGCTCCGGGGTGACTTCGCGGGGATGGCGTGGCAAACTTGCTCGAAGCCGGGGAAGTTCCAAAGATTCGGGAATTCGCAGCATTGGCGCGGCTTCACCGGTTGGACGGAGCAATTGTTGGCGTTCAGGAAAATGCACTCGCCGTTGGGCTTGTCCTGGAGGGCAAGGCCGCGGCGGTCTGGGTGAGGCGAGTGTAGCGCTGGATGAAGTCGTGTTCGGAGAGTTCAAGGAAGGCAGCCAGGCGGGTGATTTCGGCATCGTCGAGGCGGACCTGGCCGGGCCAACCGGCAACAGGCGGTGCAACGCTGGCACTTGTGAAAGATCGGCATGAATTGAACCGGAAAGCCCTCTCCCACCTCGCACCCGAAGATTACGCGGATCCGGGCAGCCCACGCCAAGGAGGTGGGGGTGAAGGACCCCGCGGAAGAAGCGTCTGCCGCCCGAATCCCTGCTTGTATTTAGCACAGGTTGGGGCGGGTCGCAAACTGCAGCGAGACGGCGCCCGAGAATGAGTTGCGGCCGACGGGAAGTCCGCGATACAGCGGCTTAGAAACCCGCGCTACGGATGACAGTGCTGGCGCGGGAATGTACTGGCCAAATTGCGGCGAGCCTGATACGATGCGCGCAGGTCGAGACGGTTCAGGCACTCTGCAGGCACATGGCAACGGGCGTTCAACGTTTTTTGTTGGACCCTGCGGTTCGACTACTCTTTTGCGCAGCTGGTGGGCTTCGTGATACGCCCCGTTGTGTTTTGCGCAGTCGAATCCAGGGCGCTTGCGAATTGCTGTTGCTTTTACGGAAGGGCGCGCGCTTTGCGGTTCTTCTGCTGATCCTTGCCGCCGGAGAATTGAAGGGGTCAGGCATGGGCAATTGGCTGGCCGATGCCTGGCATGTGGAGGAAGGGCTGCCGGAGAACACCGTCAACGCGATCGTGCAAACGCCGGACGGGTATCTATGGCTGGCGACGTTCAACGGGCTAGCGCGGTTCGACGGGATACGATTCGTGGTTTTCGACGCAGCCAATACGCCGCAACTCAAAAGCAGCCGCATTCACCAGTTGCACTTGGATTCGCGAGGAGGGCTTTGGATCATTTCGGAGTTCGGTCATCTGGCGCGAATGGCCAATGGGCGTTTCACCGAGTTTGGCGAGCAAAATGGGATCGCTGGCAAGGTCGGCACGTTGCACGAGGACGGGAAAGGGCTGCTGTGGGCGGACTTGTCGAGGGAGTTAAGATGGTTTGATGGCAAACGGTTCGTGGAGGGACGGAACACAAACTATATCAACATCGACGCGTGGCCTAAACAAGCCGGCGAGCCGGCAGGCCACAGCTTCAGGGGGACGAACTGGAATCCAAACGGGGCGACTTTTCGACCTGGTGATAGAGCCAGGCTCAACATCGGCAAAGGCCCGTCGATCGAATACCGGAATCTTTCCGCGCGAGATGGAGGCATTTGGGTGGTGAACCACCGGGCCCAAAAGTTTCGTGAGGGTCGCTGGGAACGGGTCATCGACGCGCCCGAGCCATTGAAGAAGGTGTCTGCGCTGTGCGAAGACCAGCGTGGAGACTTGTGGGTGGGGACCTGGGACGACGGGGTCTTTTGCTTCGGCGCGGACGGCCGGGTTCGCCCTTTGCGTCTCACGGAGAGCACAATCCATTGGCCGGTTCGTGCTTTGTTTGAAGACCGGGAAGGAAATCTTTGGATTGGAAGCGGAGGTGACGGTTTGCGGCGTCTCAGGCCGCGGGCAATGACGGTTTACGACCATGGAACCGGGTTGCGGTCCGACGTGGTTCGTTCCATAGCGGAAGACGATAGCGGTAAGATCTGGGTTTGCGGTTTGGGAGGCATCGACTGGATTGCGCCGGGCACTCCTGCGGCTGCGACCGCATCCCCTTTTGGCATGGCAATACCGTGGGGTATGTTGGCCGACCGGCGCGGAGCGATGTGGATCGCTACTTATCAAACGGGATTGTTTCGGCACCAGGACGGAGAGTTAGTGCAGCTTACCGGAGATCCTGCAGGACGCGCGCTCTCGTCGGAGATCAACGTGCTTTATGAAGATCGCGCAGGCCAGCTGCACGTCGGCACGCCGCAGGGGCTTTATCGAGTGGAGGGGAACCGTTTGAAGCTTGCGGATTGCCAGAACCTGCCGTCGATGGATGTGCGCGCGATAGCCGAAGACAAAGCGGACCATCTCTACATTGGGCTAAACGGCGGCGGATTGTTGCGGCGAGCGGAAGGACGCTGGACTGAACTTTCTTGCGCCGACGGGTTGAGCGAGGCCCATGTGTGGTCATTGTATGTGGATGACGAGGACACGGTGTGGGTTGGAACGGTGGGAAAGGGCCTGAGCCGGTTCCGCGACGGCAAATTTTTTAACTTCACTGCGCCGCACGTGCCGTTACCGCGGTTGATCACGTGCATACTGGAGGATGACGATGGGCGTTTGTGGCTGGGGTCTCACCAGGGAATCTTTCGCGTCGCGCGGAGCGAGCTGAATGCGTTTGCCGACGGGCGCAGCAGATCAATCACGGCGGTGCGTTACGGCAAGAGCGATGGAATGGGCAGCAGTGAGTGCGTCGGCGGGCGGCAGCCGAGCGCGTGCAAGACCCGCGATGGACGGCTGTGGTTTGCGACGGTGAAGGGCGCATGTGTGGTGGACCCGAAGAACATACCGTTCAATCCACAACCGCCGCCGGTGGTCATTGAAGAAGTTGTCGCGGATGGAAAGAACGTTGCGCGCGAGGCAGGGAGCGGGCCGATGATTCCGGCAGGGGGCGCACGGTTGGAAATTCACTACGCCGGGCTGAGTTTTGTGGCGCCGGAAAGGGTGCGGTTCAAATATAAACTGGAGGGCTTCGATACCGACTGGCTGGAAGCAGGTGGCAGCCGCATCGCGCATTACACGCGCGTGCCACCCGGCAGTTACACATTCAAAGCAAAGGCGTCGAACAACGACGGTGTCTGGAACGAAACGGGCGCGGAGCTGGCCATGACGGTCCTTCCGTCGTGGTGGCAGACTTCGTGGTTTCGATCGGGTGTCTTCCTCGCGCTCGGGTTGACGGTCGCGAGCGCTTATCGGTGGCGAGTGCAGGGCCTGAAACGCGAGCGCCTAGCCCAGGAAACCTTTTCGCGACGCTTGCTCGAGTCCCAGGAAAATGAGCGCCAACGCATCGCGGCCGAATTGCACGACAGCCTTGGCCAGAGTCTGTTGGTGGTGAAGAATTACGCTGCCATGGCCCTCAAAGACGGCAACACACCCGAGAAAGTGCGCGCACAACTGCACGAAATTTCTGAAAGCGCTTCCGCCTCGATTGACGAGGTGCGATCCATCGCACGGGCACTGCGGCCCTATCAACTGGACCGTTTCGGCCTCACCAAAACACTCGAGGATGCGGCTGAATTGATCGCAAAAACGGGCAGCCTGCAAATCACCACCTCGATTGATAACGTGGACGACATGTTCTCGGCAGACGCCCAGATCAGCATATACCGTGTCGTGCAGGAGTGGCTTAACAATGTCGTTAAACACGCGCAAGCGGCCACTGCTCGACTCAGTGTGCGTAAAGACTCACAGTGGATACGCATCATCCTGGAGGACGATGGCGTCGGTTTCGATTATTCCGCCGTGATGAGTCAAGCCGGCGGTAAGCCAACCTTCGGCCTGACAAATTTGCGCGAGCGCATCCATCTGCTCGGTGGCATCCTCAAAATCGACAGCCCGCCCGGCAAGGGCACGCGGCTGTGCGTGGAGATCCCGTGTCGAAAATGAAAAAGACCACCACGGTTTTTATCGCCGACGATCATCCTATCTTCCGCAAAGGATTGCGCGACGTGTTGAAGGAAGATCCATCCATTCAACTGGTAGGCGAGGCAGCCGACGGCGCGACCGCCCTGCAGCGCATCCGGGAGTTGAAGCCGCAGGTAGCAGTCCTCGATTTGGATATGCCGCAAATGAACGGCTTGGAAATCGCAAGAAAGATTTCGGATTCCAGGCTGCCCGTCTCGCTTGTGATCCTGACGATGTATAAAGAAGACCGCATTTTCAACGAGGCCATCAATGCCGGTATCCTCGGATATGTGCTCAAAGAAAACGCCGCCAGTGACTTGTTGAACTGCATTCACGCGGTGGTCGCCGGCGAACCATTCATCAGCCCGTCTTTGTCATCTGTTTTGCTCAATCGCAGCCTGCGCAGGCAGACATTTCTGGACGCGAGACCGGAATTGCAAACCCTAACCCCGGCCGAAAAGCGCATTCTCAAGCTGGTTGCCGAAGATTTGACCAGCAAGGAAATCGCCGAGAGATTGCAGATCAGCTTTCACACCGTGGAAAACCACCGCGCGAAAATTTCTGAGAAACTTAACCTTCGTGGCAGCCACAGTCTCCTGAAGTTCGCGTTCGAAAACAAAGATCGTCTGTAAAGGCCCAGGCGCCGCGTAGTGGTTTACCACTACACCTTCTAACGGTTCGCTTTCACACCGCTCGGTAGGGTCCTTCTATATACAAATCACTGCGGTTCGTTCAGCGTGGCACCCGCAGTACCCATTACATCCCGAAGAGCGACCGGCCCTGAGCATGAAGATGTTGATTGTAGACGACTCCGCCGCCATGCGCCGATGCATTAGGGACGTGCTGCCGTCCACCGACGAAAAATTCGAGTGTAGCGATGGAGCCGAAGCGATTCGTGCCTTCGCGGCCCATCACCCCGATTGGGTGCTGATGGATATCGAGATGAAGAAGCTCGACGGCTTGAGCGCAGCCCGCCAAATCAAAGCAGACTGGCCGGAGGCGCGCATCATCATCGTCACGGCGCACGACCGCCGCCGGTTCCGCGAAGCAGCCTCCCAACTCAAGGTCGACGGTTACGTGCTCAAGGACCATTTGGAAGAGATCAACCAGATCGTCCAGAAGACAGGGCTCAAGCAAAGGAAATCGTCATGAGAATACTCCCCGTTTCCACTCTGCTTTGCTGCGCGTTGTTTCTGAATTCGTGCAGACGGCACGAGCCCGCGCCGGCCAGCGCCATCGACGCATTCGCCGGCCCCGACGCGACGACCGTCGTCGCCAAAGTGAACGGCGCACCGATCGCCTTGGAAACTTTCCAGCGCGCGTTGTTACGTGGCAATTCACGCATGACCAGGGAGGCGGCACTGGAGGAGTTGATCCGGCACGAGACGCTCGTAGCGCAGGCCAAGGCCGGAGGCTATGACCGCGATCCCGAAATTCTGGCGGCGTTCGAACGCATGCTCGCCAGCCGTTTTCAGGAGAAGGAGTTGGCCAGGCGCGCGCAACAGAGCATTCCGGTTTCGGACGCAGACATCGAAGCGGCCTACCAACGCGATGCCCAGAAATACACGACCGCGGCATCGGTCCGGGCGGGTGTGATCTTCCTCGCCGCCAACCTCAAAGCCACGCCGGACAAGCGCGCGGAGACTCAACAAAGGGCAAAGGGCGTTTGGGAAAGGGTGCGCGAGGCCGACGCCGCAGGATTCTCGCAACTGGCGCAGCAGCACTCCGAAGATCAGGCTACCCGTTACAGGAGTGGAGATTCCGGCTGGCTGAAGTGGAACGATTCGGAATCGCGATGGGAACCGGAAATCGTCGAAGCAGCCTTCCGCTTGAAAACCGTCGGCGAAGTTGCGCCGCTCATTTTGACCTCGCGTGGGTTTTACATTGTGCGGCTTTCCGAAACGCGCCCGGCCACGGTGCGCCCGCTGAGCGAGGTGAAGGATGGAATCCGCTATCAACTCGCCCAGGCGCGGCAACAGCGACAGCAGATTGAGTTTCTTGAGGAACTCCGGCGCAATTCCCGCGTCGAAATCAATCAATCTCTCGTCGACTCCATTCCCGAACCAACCAATCGCGCGGCGCGACAGCCGCCGCCGTTGCCCGGTGGTTGAACCTCAAACGCATATGGACTCCTCACGTATAATTCGTCGCTCCACGCAGCTCCTGACTTTGGGAGTGCTACTCGCAGGTGCGCTGCAACTCGCGGCGCAAACCGTGACCCAAACGCTAAACATCCAGGCTGGCTGGAATTCGATTTATCTCGAGGTCGAGCCCGCGGCGAACGCAGCTGACCTCATTTTCTCAAATCGGCCTGTCGCCAGTGTGTGGACGCGTGCGGAGCGGGTCGCGGCCGTGGATTTCATTCAGAACTCTTCGGAAGAAGTCTTTAGCAAAGCGGGGTGGCTGGCCTGGTTTCACCCCTCGCGCCCCGAAGCCTTTGTTGGCAACCTTTTCGCGGTCAATGCCAACCGTGCTTACCTGATCAAGGCGGACGCCGCCTTTACGCTCACGCTCACGGGACGCCCCTCCGCGCGCCACGCCGACTGGGCACCTGATAAATTCAATCTGCGCGGTTTTCCCATTGATCCTGCGAACCCTCCCACGTTTCGGAATTTCTTCGCGTCGTCCGCAGCGCACTTTGACGCGGCGCAGAATGCCCCGCATGGCATTTATCGTCTGACCGCCGCCGGGCAATGGGCGCTGGTCGCCAACGCCGATTTGATGCGAAGCGGCGAGGCTTATTGGGTGTTCTCAAAGGGTGCGTCCGATTTCACCGCGCCGCTGCGCGTGGAACTCGACATCGGCGATGGACTGGAATACGGCCTGGAGCTCGATCAACTGCGCCTTGCAGTGCGCAACTCCTCCTCAACATCGCGCAGCATTTCGCTGCGCGCTTCGCCCGCCAGTTCGGCGCTTTCGCTGCGGCAATTCAACCCCACGGCGGGATATGTTTGGTCCGCGTTGCCTTCGCCTCACGTCTTCAGCGTTGCGGGGGGGCAACGGGAGGAACTGCGACTCGGCCTTCGCCGCAGCGCGATTGCGTCCACCCCTTTCGCGACCACGCTGGAGATTACGGACGGCGCGGGAACTCGCCACCGGGTCCCCGTGTCTGCTGAAAAACTTGCGACCGCGGGCGCGGCGTCGGCACAAAGCGGCTCGCCGCAAACCGCGGCCATCAACGAAGCCAGGACGCACGCGGGATTGTGGCTCGGCAGCGTAACGGTGAACGCCGTCTCCGAAGCGCATTCGGCCAGTCCCACCAACACGACGCCGACAAAATCGCCATTCGATCTGCGCCTCTTGGTGCATGTCGATGGCAACGGCCAGGCGCGCCTGCTCAAGCAGGTAACGCAAATGTGGAAAGACGGCACTTACACCAATGCCCCCGGCGGACTGCGCACGCAGGCAACGCCGGGCCGCTATGTTCTCCTCACGGATGACCGGTTGATTCCCGCTTTTCAGGGGGCCGGCGTGCGCGATGGGTCATCGGTGGGACGCCGCATCAGCACGATCGGTTTTGATTTCCCAACGCGCCAGACCAACAACTATTTCAACCTGACCGGATTCTTTGCCACGGACCAAAAGCTCAGCGGCGTGCTGACGCAGGGGCACGACGATCCGACGAATCCATTCAAACACAAGTATCACCCCGACCACGATAATCTTAACGTGCG
>Ga0075418_10002430_pt1 | contig 21316 bp, 14 predicted proteins | sample SoiMetdeltSBSDD2_FD_81776 | JGI IMG/M metagenome (GOLD analysis project Ga0075418, IMG submission 81776) | Bulk soil microbial communities from a Populus tree surrounding site in Tennessee, USA - Soil MetaG P. deltoides SBSDD2 | ecosystem: Environmental > Terrestrial > Soil > Tree plantation...
CTATGAATTCATGAAGAAACAAGTTTTGATAAGCAACCGAGTCAATGCAAAAGAATACATGACTGATAACAACTTTGATCGAATCCTTAGACTGGCTGAACGATCGTCCAAAACAAGCCACGGATACGAGAATTAGGAAAACTCTAATTTTCATAAAATTCAGTACTGGCAAAGTTGCGATAATATTTGCTGTTCAACATAGCGAAGTCTATTTGCCTTAATAAGGTTTCGTACCAGCCGTTGGCTGTTTATTCCTCCATCAATACGCTAACTGAATGACGCAACACGATAATCCCTGACCCAACGGTCATGAATTAGCCCTTAATAAATATTTATTTATTCACCTTGATCTTGGGCTTACTTCAGGGTTTTTATTATTGCTATAAACGGATTATTGGTACGTTGCCTGATGAATCCCTGTGAATTCAATCGAACTACGGTGCGCCGAATAGAATTCCCTTCATTGCCACCAATAGTTAATGCAAAGCCGCCCAAAGAATCAGTCCCGATCTCTGCAACAATCGCTGAATGAGAAGCATAGTTTTTATGCGTCCGGGCAAATGCGAAATCATGTTTTGTGCCGCCCCGATTGTTTTGAATAATGTCTCCTATCTGCGGCGGATGAACAGAGATATCAAGACCGTGGAAAACTCCGGTTCCGTTTATTGCATTTTGTATTGCAGCATGGACAAATACAGAATGGGCAGCTGCAAACTTGAATTCGGAACCTGTGGCTCCGGCTTGTTTCACACACCATGAGACAAAAACTGCTGACCAGGGAACCGTAACACAACTTTGGAAGCCGAGCCGCAGGTCGGTCCAGTATTTTTTTATTTGGTTGCAAAGCAATGTATCTGCTTCATCCATGAGGTGAAACGTAGTATGCTGCTCTTCTGCAATGGCAGCCAGATTTCTGGCAAATGTTGAAGGTGTTGGCATATGGATAGTTTTTAATTTATAGAGAAATCAATTATAGGTTAGCACATATGAACAACTAAATTTTTATTTCCGGGAATAAGATTAGAATTGGTATTTCCTGGGGTTTGGCTGGAAAGGACGATTATATAAATGTAAAATCGTTTTTTATTTATTTCTATCCCTCTTTGGGGGTACACGCACCGGAGATCACGATTGCATTTGGAACTAAGCGAAGGTTTAGTGGAAATTTATGCTAAAGCCCAATAATCGAATTCTGTCGCGTGGAACTAAAGCTGATAGATAAAATTAATTGATGTTTTGCCCGGGCTAAACCACCATTGCGTCGCACCTCTTGTTAACTGCAGTATATCCTGACGTAGACTATCGTGTTTTTTTATTACTTCTTCGCTTAAATTCTCTATTGTCCTTATCTTCCCAATAATTTCAAACAAACTCTCATGAAGAAACTTGCATTCATCATTTACTCATTACTCATCACTCATTACTCATTATTCTCCCAGGACCTGAAGTACTATCTACCTGACTCAGTCTCTTACAATCCTTCCATTCCAAAACCAAAAGACATCATTTATCATGAAGTAGGAGAGTGGCATGTCACTCATGACCGTTTGGTGAATTATATGAAAGCTATCGCCGCTGCATCGCCAGACAGAGTAAGGCTTGAAACAATGGGTTTTACTTATGAAGGTCGTCCACAGGTTCTGTTGATCATCACCTCTCCGAAAAATCAACAACGCCTGGAAGACATAAGACAACAACATGTAAAGCTTACCGATCCTTCACAATCTTCTTCTTTGAATATTGAGAACATGCCGATCGTTGTGTGGATCGGTCATTCCATTCATGGCAATGAATCAAGTGGCGCCAATGCAAGCTTATTAACCGCATACTATCTCGCTGCGGCGCAGGGAAAGCAAATTGATGAGCTGCTTGACAATGTGGTTGTGCTTTTTGATCCTTCATTTAATCCCGATGGGTTGCAAAGATTTTCTACCTGGGCCAACCAGCACAAGAGTAAGAATTTAGTGAGTGATCCAAATTCAAGAGAGTTCAATGAAGTGTGGCCCGGCGGCCGGTTTAATCATTACTGGTTTGATCTCAACCGTGATTGGTTGCCGGCGGTGCATGCAGAGAGTCAAAACCGTTTGACATGGTTCCATAGGTGGAAACCAAATATTCTAACCGATCACCATGAACAGGGCAGCAATGCAACTTTCTTTTTTCAACCCGGTGTACCATCGAGGGTAAATCCATTGACACCGGAAAAGAACCAGGAACTCACCGGCAAGCTTGCAAAATTCCATGCTGCCGTTCTTGATCGTATCGGCTCGCTTTATTTTACAAAAGAAAACTATGATGATTTTTATTATGGGAAAGGATCAACGTATCCTGATGTGCAGGGTTGTATCGGTATATTATTTGAACAAGCGAGTTCAAGAGGCCATTTGCAACAAACATCAAATGGTTTATTAAGTTTTCCCTTTACGATCAGGAATCAGTTTGTAACGGCGCTCTCGACCTTACAGGGCGCAAGAGCATTGCGCAAAGAGTTTTTAGAATATCAAAGAGATTTTTTCAAACAGTCTTCCACTCGTGCCGCAGCTTTTGCAACCAAGGCTTATGTTTTTGGTGATAAAAACGATAAAGCAAAAACATTTGAATTTGCTGTCATGCTGAGGCGTCATCAAATTGAAATAAATGAATTACCTGATAACTGGAGCGACAGGGACTTTGAAAAAGGCGCGGCCTTTATTGTTTCACTGAATCAGCCACAGCATAGTTTGATACGGGGCATATTTGATAAAACACTTGAATACAAGGATAGCTTGTTCTATGATATCACTGCATGGACAATGCCACTTGCTTTTGGTTTACCATCAAAAGAATTAGCAACAGCTCCGACACCCGGTGCAAAAGTCGAATCACCGAATTTCCCCAGGAGTGAGATTGTGGGTGGCAGATCAAATTATGCTTACCTGCTTGAATGGGATGACTTGTATGCTCCGGCAGCAGTAAATGAAATGCTGGATGGCGGTCTTATTGTAAAGGTCGCGACAACACCGTTCGAGATGACAGTAGGAAACGGCAGCCGGAAATTTGACTACGGAACGATCATGATACCTGTCAGGTTGCAAAAAGATAATGCAGAGACTATAGCAAGTAAACTTAACGCAGTTGCCGAAAAGTATCGTTTGAGGATCTACGCACTGAGTACGGGTAATGCAACTGCGGGCAGCGATCTTGGAAGCAGCCGGTTTGTATCGGTAACTAAACCAACTGTCGCCATGATTGTTGGACCCGGCGTAAATGCAACTGATGCCGGCGAAGTTTGGCATTTGCTTGATCAGCGAATGAATATTCCGGCAACACATCTTGAATCTTCCGTTTTTAATCGTGTCGATCTAAACAAATACAATACGATCATTATGGTGGGCGGCAATTATCCGGATCTGAACAAAGACAAATTAAAAGCCTGGGTGCAGGGGGGCGGTATATTGATATTAACGGAAGAAGCCGTAAGCTGGGCTGCGCAAAGTGGGATCAGTGATATAAAATTCAAAAGAGCAAAAGCTCCTGTGGACAGCACTCAAAAATTAATTTATACAGATCGTGAACAGATAGATGGTGCACAACAGGTATTTGGCGCCATCTTCGGTGCTGAAGTTGATCTTGCACATCCATTAGCATATGGGTACAATCAAAAAACGGTAAGCCTATTCAAAGCCAATAAGGTTTATATGGAAAAAAGCAAAAACCCTTATGCCACTCCATTTTATTATGGCAGCAAGCCATTACAAAGCGGTTGGGTAAGTAAAGAAAATATGGATGCTATAAAAAATTCTGCAGCTGTTATTGTAAACTCTATCGGTAATGGAAGAGTGATTAGCATAGCAGACAATCCGAACTTCCGGGCATTCTGGTTAGGTGGCAGCAAGCTTTTTATGAATGCAATTTTCTTCGGAAGAATCATTGATGCAGCAAGTGCGAGAACCGAATAAGGACCGCAAAGGGGAATTTGGAGCGCTCATGCTTTTTTATTTTTGCGGTTTTCTTTAATACGCGTAGCGGGAAGAATGATTGATACAAGAGATATGCACCAGTTATTCACTACTTGTTAAAACATCGCCGAATTGCCGAAAAAACTCTGAAATTATCCCGAAAGCACTATTGTGGTCAAGCACTGGGAACGTAAATTGCGGCTGATAATAATTATTTACGTACGATTAAAAATTGAGCACTATGATTAAGTTACAAGTAATCGGAAACCTCGGCAAGGATTGCGTGGTTAACACTGTGAATGGTAAAAATGTAATCAACTTTACGGTTGCACACACTGAAAAGTATCGTGATTCACAAGGCAACAACCAGGAAAAAACAACCTGGGTTGACTGCGCGTACTGGACCGACAGAACCGCTATTTCACCTTATCTTACAAAAGGAAAACAGGTTTATGTGGAAGGAACTCCTGAGGCCCGTTCATTTCAGCGTAATGATGGCACACCCGGTTCTTCTCTTTCCCTCAGAGTCAGAGAGATTCAATTGTTGGGTGGCAGAGGTGACAATGGCAATATCGCGTCTGCATCAGCACCGGCTACGGCCGTTCCTTCAGCCAGCGATATTTCTGAACCGGTTGACGATCTTCCGTTCTAGTGGAGACAAGTAATCGGAAGTAATGATGCCTTCGGAAACGGAGGCATTGTTATTTTACCTCACTCCGTCACCTCACCCCATCACCATTCATTCACTTGTAGATTCTGCTTCCCACTCCTTAAGGAGAGGGGGTAAAAGACATTTCAAATAAATTAATGACGATGGGGTGAGGTCATATGCAATGAAAAGAACACCTAAGATGAATTGCGTTTCATCTATAGCAAATTTTAATTCTCAAAAAAAATAGTTCTTCTTAAATTGTACTTCATCTCAACCCGATTTATTATGTCATCACGCAGAAAATTTTTACAAAACCTAAGCAGCACCGCTTTATTTGTTGGTAGCGGAACCGTCTCCAAACTTCTTGCAGAAGAACATTATGAAACAAAAATAATTCCGTGGGAAAGAAAATTCTCTTCCAATGATAAGGTGAGACTCGGCGTGATCGGTACGGGTATCCAGGGTCATGGTGACCTGGAAGCGGCCCTGAAGGTACCGGGAGTGGAACTTGCAGGGGCATGTGATCTGTATAGCGGCCGCCTTGAAAGAATGAAAGAACTTTATGGCAAGGATCTATTTACCACGAAAGATTATCGCGAGCTATTAGAGAGAAAAGATATCGATGCCCTTATCGTGGCCACAAGTGACAATTGGCATTCGCGTATTTGCATTGATGCACTTAACAAAGGCAAACATATTTATTGTGAAAAGCCAATGGTGCATAAATTGAACCAGGGACAGGAGGTGATCAATGCATGGAAAAAATCAGGTAAGATCATGCAGGTGGGTAGCCAGGGAATAAGTGGTGCAAGCTTTGCAAAAGCAAGAGAATTATTCCGCGCAGGTGAGATCGGAAAGTTAAATTGTATTGAGGCCACCTATGATCGTCAAAGCGCCATAGGAGCATGGCAATATACTATTCCTGTTGATGAATCACCGCAGACCGTGGATTGGGATCGTTATGTTGCGTTGATGAATCCAAAACCAAAATATGATGCAAAGAAATTTTTCTGGTGGCGCAATTATAAAGATTTTGGCACGGGTATGTCAGGCGATCTGTATGTTCATTTATTAACCGGCATACATTACATCACAAGTTCCATGGGGCCAACGAAAATTGTTTCAAATGGCCAGCTTGCTTATTGGAAAGATGGCCGTGATGTTCCCGATGTAATGGTCTCGATCATGGATTACCCCGAAACCAAAGAGCATCCTGCATTTCAAACCATGCTTAGAGTGAATTTTATCAGTGGAGGTGGCGATAGAAGCGTGGTGCGTTATATAGGCAGTGAAGGTGTAATGGAAAAAACAGGTAATGGTGTGCGCATCGCTTATAGTATTATGCCAAAAGCACCGGGCATTGGTGGATGGGATTCACTGGGTACTTATCCGCAGGCTATGCAAGATGAATTGATGAAACGCTATAATGAAAAATGGACGGCTGATGATAAGAAACGTGCAACAAAACAGGCTATGCAATACGCCGCTCCTCCGGATAACAATGATCACGTAGAACATTTTGCAAACTTCTTTGCAGGCATAAGAGAAAATAAGCCTGTATATGAAGATCCTATTGTTGGTTTTCGTGCGGCAGCGCCCTGTCTTGCAGCCAATGACAGCTATTTCCAAAAAAAGATCATTCACTGGAATCCTGAAAAGATGCAGTTGGCTACAGTGTGAGATTTATGTAATTAGTTACCTAATACAAGTAGTCGTTTGGTTTGGGTTGCTTCACCGTTTGTTGCTTTAAGGACGTAGAACCCGTTACTCCTGGTTATCTGACCGACGGGAATATTTATTGAATTTGTTGAGGGTTGAAATTCGTGAACAAGCATCCCATTTGCATTAAATAATTTGAACTTTACTTTTCCTATATTATCATTGCTGATCCGGATCTTTAGTTCGTTGTCGCCGATTACAGGATTTGGATAAGCTTCGAATAATAAATAAGTATTGGCCCCGGGTGGCGGTGTAGGTGGATCTGGTAATACTTCTGTTTTTTCAAAATTCCAGATATCGAATTCTTCAAAAGACATATCCTGGTCTAGCGGGATTAATTCAACCTGATTGCTCTGCTCATCAGGGAAGATCTGGCTGCTCATCACTATCTGACCGTTTGCCGTAAAAAGTTCAGCACTGGAATTATCAACAAACAAATGCAGGTCTATAAATCCATTTTCCACTATTAGCGGCGCTATCTGGAGTGCCCTGAAGTTTTGGTCATCTGTCAACAAACCGGAGTACCAGCGGGTAAGCACGATTTCCTGCCTGTTGAAATCAAATGCGAGCTGGGTATATTGTGAACCACGCTTTTTAAATTTTAAAATAAAACCTTTCTTGTTTGCTGTTGCTATTTTGGCCTTCAATTCAAACCATTTAAATGCAGAGTTATGAATCGCACTATTGATCACGCTGAGATTTGTATTTTTAAAGCTTACCGTATCTTTTCGAAGCACACTAAGCTCGTCAACCGGTTTTTGTACAAGCTTCAAACGCCCATTATGTGTTTCCAGTTTTACTTCCCGTGGAATACTCATAATTCCTTTCCATGGCGATGTAGGTACTTTTAATGCATAGCTCCAGTTGTTCATCCATGCTAACCAAATTCTTCTTCCATTAGGGACATCAGAGAATGATTGCAAAGCATAAAAGTCTTTTCCATAATCCACCTGTCCGTAATTCGCAATATCGACAGGCGCATCGGATTGCATGATCTGATCAATATTAATATGACCCCAGGCCCCAGTTGCTGAATCCATGATCTCAATGCGAGCTGTTTGCCCGACGAATGAAGAAACATCCCAGTTCCTCCATTTCATGATGTCTTCATTGTGACCCGTAGAGTTTCTTACCACCTGGCCATTTATTACCAGCTTTATGTACGCGTCATCCGGGTGATATCCTCCGCCGATAAGGAATCCAATATAATTTTTTTGAATGGTGAAATTGGAAGACACCAACTTACCCTGTGAAGAGTTGTCAGGAAAAAAAGAATAAGAAAATCTCTGACCTAAATAGCCGGCAGCGACAGTAGTACCCACGGCTGGAGATGTACCGAATGCATTGCCAATTACTGTCCATCCGTCGTATGTCGTTCTTTCAAAATCCTCAATTAAGATCCCCGCAGGTGTCGGGTTTTGCCAGGTAAAACGTTGTCCATCAAAATCACCTATAAAATATTGTGCACTTGACGAAACGCTATGAACCAACACCCATTTCATTCTCCCGGGATCATTGTCTGCAGGTAACATGAAAAGGTCCGGGCATTCCCATGAAGTAGATACGTTTTGAGTTTGATCAAAGGTCTGGTGCAATGTCCAGTTGATAAGATTAGCAGAACTATAAAAAGCGATCTGCTTGGAGTCCGGAAATGTGATCGCCATCACCCATTTGTTGGTTGGTGCATGCCAAAAAACTTTTGGATCGCGAAAATTATTGCTGTTTGAAGTGATAACCGGGTTCTGGCTATAATTTGTCCATGTAAGTCCTTCATCGTTGCTGTATGCAATTCGCTGGTCCTGGATGTTGCTTGAACCGGTATATATTGCTACGAGTGGCGGATTGCCATTGATACCAAATCCGCTTGTATTATTCCAATCAACTACAACACTACCCGAGTACGCCATTACACCATTCTGAGCAGGAATGGCAACAGGTTTTTCTTCCCAGTGTACAAGATCTGTACTTACGGCGTGTCCCCAACTCGTATTACCGGGTTGCATACCGGAGGGATTGTATTGGTAGAACAAATGATACTTGTTTTTATAAAATACAGGTCCGTTTGGGTCATTTAACCAATTCTTGTTTGGCGAATAATGATAGAAGGGGCGATAGGGTTCGTTCGGGGTTTGCGCGGCAACACATATAGTTGTCATTATGCCGATGATAAGCAGCTTAAATACTTTCACAGAAAAGGGGTTTTAGGCTTCTAAGGACGAATGGTTTCAAAATTATCCCAAGAAACAGCAAAAGATGCACCGAATTTGTGGATATTTTAAAGAAACAATCAATGGTTAAACATTGCTTGAGGGTCGCGGAGGAGTTGATGTTACTTACACAAGTCGAAGTAATTATTGTCCTAATACCAGCAGTCGTTCCGTTTGCGAAGTAACGCCATCAGCAGCATGAAGAAAGTACAGGCCTCTATTAAGGGGCATTTTATTGCCCGGAAGTATTAGCGAACTTGAGCCGAATTGAAATTCGGAGAATATTTTTCCAGTAGCATCGATCAATTTGAACTTAACCTTTCCAACGGCACCATCTTTTACTTTTATAGTTAATCCATTACTGTTCAGGATCGGATTTGGATATACCTGGAATAAAGGAAATTTATCCAGGGCAGAACCACTTAACGAAATTGTTTTTTCAAAATCCCAAATTGAAAATTCTTCCACTTGTAAGTCTTCGTCTAATGGCGTAAACTCTATTTTATTGCTGGTACTATCAGGAAATATCTGGTTACTCATCACCACCTGTCCATTGCTTGCAAACAATTCAGCACTGCAATTGTCAACAAACAAATGCATATCGATAAAGCCATTTTCAACGATCAATGGCGCTGTCTGTATCCTTCTGAACATGCCATCGTATGTAAAGGCGCCTGACTTTGACCGGTCAAACCGGATCTCTTTATTGACAAGATCAAAAACATATTCGGCGAACTGTGAACCTCTTTTCTTGAACTTCAATGAAAAACCCTTTTGTCCTGATACTGCTATTTTGGCTTTTAATTCGAATCGTTTGTAAGAAGCAGCGTTCAGGTTGTTGAGGCCATTATCATTCAATTTATCATTGATGAAGCTGATGGTTCTGTTGTTAATGGTCATTCCATTCTTTCTTAATTTTTTTAATTCGTCGATTGGTCTTTGCACAAGCCTCACCTGTCCATTGTGTGTTTCCAGCGTTACTTCTCTTGGAATACTCATCATACCTTTCCAGGGAGTTGTTGGAATTGAAGCCGCGTAGGTCCAGTTGTTCAGCCACCCGATCCATATACGGCGACCATCTGCAGCCGGAATATCTGAAAAAGATTGTGACCCATAAAAATCCTCTCCATGATCCAATTGGCCCGAATTTACTTTGTCAACCATAACATTTGATTGTATAATATGGTCGATCAGAATATGCCCCCACGTAGTACTTACAGAATCTACAATTTCAATGTGCGCCGTTTTCCCAATTAAATTCGATACATCCCAGTTCTTCCATTTCAAATAATAGTCATTGGTACCGGTAGCTCTTTTCACCACCTCTCCGTTAACCACAAGTTTTATATAGGTACCCGCAAAATGGTTACCACCCGCAATAAGAAAACTTAAGTAATTTCTTTGGATAGTAAAATCGGGAGAGATGATCTTACCTTTTGAAAGATCGCCGTTCGCAAAAGAATTTGCCAACCTGTTTCCTAGAAAACCTGAAACTGTTTTTTGGGGTGCAATATTCCCGTTTGCCGGAGCTGAACCGAAAGCAGTTCCCGTGACTGTCCATCCATTGTAATCATTATTTTCAAAATCTGTCAACACGATTCCATCAGGTATTGACTTTGCCCAATGAAAACCTTCGCCGTCAAAATCACCGATAAAATATTGTGCATGTTCCCTTGCGGCGATGCTATGTACAAGCACCCACCTTGCTTTAGCGGAATCATTATCTACGTTTAATTTGAAAAGATCCGGGCACTCCCAAAAACCCGATATATTTTCTGTATTGCCAAAAGCTTCCACGAATGTCCAATTTTTCAAATTCGTTGAGCGATATAGTCCCACTTTGTATTATAGCCTAAACCAACAACCATGATCCATTTCTGTGTTTCTTTATGCCAAAAAACCTTGGGATCACGGAACTGGTTGTTATTGGAGCGGATCACCGGGTTTTGAGAATAGTTTGTCCAGGTCAATCCCTCGTCATTGCTATAAGCAATACGCTGGTCCTGCACGGTGCTTGATCCTGTATAAATCGCTATCAAGGGCGGCTTACCATTAATACCAAAGCCACTGGTATTTTCCCAATCGACAACGACACTGCCGGAAAAAGCCATCACACCATTTTGCATTGGAATGGCAACCGGCTTTTCTTCCCAGCGAACAAGATCGGTGCTTATAGCATGACCCCAACTCATGTTCCCCCAGTGAATGCCATGAGGATTGTATTGATAAAACAAATGGTATTTTCCGTTATAAAAGACCAGCCCGTTAGGGTCATTCATCCAGTTATAGCTTGGCGTGTAATGAAAGACCGGCCGGTACAATTCCTGTCCAACCTGGGCATTTAAGTATGAGGTAATCAGGAGGAAAAATAGCAGTATGGCGGTTCGGTTTATCACGAGTACGTATGGCGGTTTATTAACGACCACCTGGTTATAATATTTTGTTTGACAAATGGATAGCCAAAATACAAATCGAAATCAAGAGTTGCAAGCGGGAAACTGCGATATGGCCCATTGTTCGATGCCGAAATACTTTGCGAAAGAGAGAAGGTTGGACACCTAATGGAATGTTGATTGATTATCCAATCTAAAAGACTCAACGCGATATTTTTTTTCAACTTTTATATAAGGCTTGTACATTTTACCCATGAGCACCCCGATTGCAAGGACAGCTCCGCCGGCTGCAATGCCAAAAGCTGTTCCGTTTGCAATACTTAAAACAACACACCCTCCACCTAATAACCGGAACAACAATCCATTTTTTACCCAATACCAGTGAACATGCCCGCCTGTTTTTGAAAACTGGTAACTGCCATCCTTATAACTAATAAGAAAACCTTTTTTGGGCATAGCATAAATATCTGTGATCTTATATCCTTGTATGCTGAAGTAAACCGTATCGGTTCCCATTAATCCATAGTTCACTACACTCGGGCGGATATAAAATGAATCATTATGAATTCTTGTTATCTCACCTTTATGCCATTGTTTGAAATTATCCTGGAATGAAATGATAGAACCTTTCCAGAATTTTTCTATTGATCTGTATTTTTTCTTGAATAGTAAGATGTCTTCCTGTGAGTAAATGATGGAATATATAAAAGTCAAGGTCAGGATAAGAGTTAGTTTTTTCATCGTACTAAATTTATAACAACCATACAGACATTACTTGCAACTACTTGTTAAAGTTGACTTATTGTCCAATTCACTATTCACCATTGACCATTCACGAGTTTATCGTTTCTTTGCCACATGTCGGAGGAAACATTTTCTTATAATCAATTATTTGATTTTACAAAAGCGATCCTTAAAAAGATAGGCTGCAGTGAAGAACATGCGGCTACTTCAGCAAAGGTTTTGTTGTCTGCCGATCTGCGCGGTATTGATTCGCACGGTGTGGCAAGATTGAGTGGTTATGTAAGATTATGGGAAGTAAAAAGAGTGAATACCGATCCTGCATTAAAGATCATTCATGAAACACCCTCAACTGCCGTGGTGAATGGAGATAGTGGTTTGGGTTTGGTTGTTGCTCCTTATGCAATGCAGGTAGCGATTGATAAAGCAAAGAATGTTGGTACGGGTTGGGTAAGCGTACAAAACAGCAATCATTTTGGTATTGCAGGCTATCATGCTATGATGGCTTTGGAGCATGATATGATCGGCATTGCATTTACGAATGCAAGCCCATTGGTATCACCAACTTTTTCTGTCGAAAGATTATTGGGAACAAATCCCATTTGTGTTGTGATACCTGCCGGTGAGGAGCCTGCTTTCGTTGCTGATCTTGCGACGACAACTGCTGCCAATGGTAAATTGGAAATACTTCAACGAAAAGGTGGAGTGGCTCCCCTTGGATGGATACAGACAAAAGAAGGAAAAGCTTCTACCGATCCACATGAATTAAAAGCAGGTGGCGCATTACTTCCATTAGGTGGAGACAGGGATCATGGAAGTCATAAAGGTTACGCACTTGGCGCTGTGGTGGATATTTTCTCTGCTGTATTGAGCGGTGCTAATTATGGTCCATGGGTTCCGCCATTCCCTGCCTACGTACCAATGCCCGATGAACAACCGGGAAAAGGCATTGGTCATTTTTTTGGAGCCATGAGGATTGATGCATTTCGCCCGGCCAATGAGTTTAAAAACCATATGGACAAATGGATCAAAAGATTCCGCACGGCAAAAACTGTTAAAGGCCAGGAAAAAGTTTTAATACCCGGCGATCCTGAACGAGAAATGGAAGAAGAAAGAATGAGGAATGGTATACCATTATTAAAACCTGTTGTTGAAGACCTCAAGTATTTAGGAGAAAGGTTTGGAGTTAAAATGAGTGATGAATAATGAGTAATGAATAATGAATAATGAGTACTGCCTTACTCATCACTGATCACTCATTACTCATATAAGGTGGTGTCTTAGTTTGAAATTTTTGTTCACCACATAGACACATAGTCCACATAGATCTCACATAGAAAGGCCTATGTGTGTATTTTCTTCTGTGATCTATGTTGCTATGTGGTTCATTCTTTTCAAACTGAGACACTACCTCATATAACTTTCTAACAATCGTTATCCACTGCAAACTTATCTTTGCACCCTTAAAAAATCTTTTCTAAACTCTCCGCCCGGGCGGAAGGGGGTATGTATGAAAATAATGAAGTTTGGAGGCACGTCTGTTGGCAAACCTGAAAGAATGTTCCAGGTAGCAGAGCTTGTAACCGCCGGCGAGGAACCGGTTATTGTGGTATTAAGTGCATTGAGCGGAACAACCAATGCCCTGGTTACTATTGGTGACAATATTGCAAAGGGCGACAGAACAGTTGCCAAACAAGAGATCGATAAACTCCAGGCGCATTACAATGATTTTATTTCAAAGCTTGTGCAGAAACCCGAATCATTGGAAAAAGCAAAAGCGATCATTGCCGAACATTTTGAATTTTTAAATATCATTTTAAAAATCTCGTTTAGCGAAGCGTTGAGTAAGGATATCCTGGCACAGGGCGAATTACTTTCAACAAAATTATTCAGCGTTTATTTAAGTGAGCAGGGCGTTGAACACGAGTTATTACCTGCACTGGAATTCATGAGCATTGATAGTTTTGATGAACCGCAGATCGGGAGTATCAAAATACGTTTGGCTCAATTGCTAAAACAACATAAATCAAAAAAAATTTTTGTTACACAGGGTTATATCTGCCGCAATGCAAGAGGAGAAGTTGATAATTTAAAACGCGGTGGAAGTGATTATACTGCGTCCTTGATCGCGGCTGCTATTAATGCAAGTGTTTGCGAAATATGGACTGATATTGATGGCATGCATAATAACGATCCTCGAATTGTAAAGAAAACTGTTCCGGTTGAACAATTGAGCTTTGAAGAGGCGGCGGAGCTTGCCTATTTTGGCGCAAAAATTTTACATCCTGCTTCAATATGGCCGGCGCAGACTTATAAAGTGCCTGTGAAATTGCTGAATACAATGCAGCCCGATGCGAAAGGTACAACGATCTCTGAAGTAGCCGAGTCGGTAGGAGTGAAGGCTGTTGCAGCAAAAGACAATATCACTGCCATTCGTATCAAAAGTAGCCGCATGTTATTGGCTTATGGTTTTTTGAGAAAGATATTCGAGGTGTTTGAGAAATATCGTACGCCAATCGATATGATCACAACATCAGAAGTAGCGGTGTCACTTACCATTGATCATACCAATCATCTAAAAGATATTTTAAAGGAACTGGAACCATTCGGCACCATTGAAGTGGATAAAGACCAGGTGATCATTTCGGTGGTGGGAAATGAGATATCACAAACAAAAGATATTATTAAAAGATTATTTGGCTCGATTGTAAATATTCCTGTGCGTATGGTTTCATATGGAGGAAGTCCCCATAATATCTCCTTGCTGGTTTCAGCCAAGAATAAAACAAAGATCTTGCAACAATTGAATAAAGGAATGTTTGGTTTGGACTAGCATAACAAATCACAGGTTAAGGTTTAGGCTCAGATTAACTTTGACTTAACCTCAGTCTTAATCTCATTCTCATTCTTCATCTTCTTCCTCTTCACCCTTGAACGTGTAGATAGCGATCACGCCACCACCTCCATTACCAATAGCTCCTCCAAAAGGTCCTTTGATCACCTTGATCATTGCGATATCGTTCGTTGAAAGTGTATTCAGGTACGATGGATCAAGCCGCATCTCATCGACATAAATTGTAGCCAGTGAACCGCGGATAACCGGAATCCTTACCCCACTTCTCGAATTATAAACCTGCAAGCCGGCTACTCTTCCGTCAAGCCAGTCTAAAATATTAAAGTAAGGCTGCACGTTTTCATTTTCAATATCAAAAATTGTCCCATCTGCAGTTTTGAAAAGAGCAGAGCAATATTGTTCGTTCAAAATATCTTTCTGACTCTTTGGCTGTGCTACCCGTACCTGCGCCAGTGAAACCAGTGAAATGCCGATCAATGATGCTATTAAAAATATCTTTTTCATAATTCATTTCCTCTTTATCAAGTTACGAAATAGTGCTGTTAGCAGATAGTTAAGACTCTATGAAAGAAGGATGCAGGTATAACCAGTATTACACAAAAACCAATCCGAAAACATCAATTGACTAAGAATGGGTAGGATATGACAATTGTGACCAGGGGAACACTGAGATTATCCCAGCCGTGAAGAGTAACAGTTTCCGCAATTGCAGTGAAAAACGCGATAATAAGACTGATCTCTAGCGCTTCATAGAAAGGGAATAATGAAACGACATTCAACCAGGTAAAACAAACAATAATGGCAGTAATAAAGAATGAGATAGTTCCTGCCAGTGTTTTTTGGCCGCCAAAAAATTGTTTTGTTTTATGGCCAAGGATATTCCCGCCCGTTTCAGCGGCTGTATCCGCAATAGCGAGCAAGGAAACCGGGATGTAAAAAAATAAAGAGTTTTCCAATAATTCAGCAATAAGAAAACACAGATAAACAGGAATTGGAAATAACACACTGCCCAATGAATATCGGTTTGTTTGATGCACCGATGGCAACAATTTTCTTCTGTAAGTGATGATGAGTAAAAGAAAAGCAATAGTTGCTAATAGTAGCAGCCACCAATGACTGTTAAAGATGGAAGGGAAAAACAAACACATCAAGCCTCCGCTTACATGTAAGAATTTCCGCGACTGTTCGGGTTTTACTTTTAACTTTCGATGCAATAATTCGGATATGCTTATTAAGATACCAAGTAACACCAGGAAAATTAACAGCCATAACATTTGTGAATTCACTTCTGGAAGGTTTTATCCGGAAAAAATACTCATTATATTGCACATTACACGTTGAGAAAAACATTCTGGACCATACCAAATATTCTTACACTTTACCGGATCCTTGTTTTTCCGCTGATCATCTATTGGATAATAACAGGAAAAGAAAACCTCGTTGGTCTTTTTATCGCCATTAGCTTGTTTACCGACTGGCTGGATGGTATTATCGCCAGGGCAATGAAGATCCAAACCGAGCTCGGCGCTAAAATGGATTCATGGGCCGACCTTGGCACATATCTCTGTTCCTTCCTTGCTATTTATATTTTCAGATGGGACGAATTCAGACCGCATATTTTTATTGGGTATTTATTTCTTGCTGTGTGGTTTCTTTCTTATTTGATCGTGTTTGCAAAATTTAAAGAACTAATTGGTTTACACACTTACTTATTTAAAGCAACAGGGTATGTGCAGGGTGCCTTTATAATGGTGTTATTCCTGTTTGGGTTTTATTCATGGTTCTTCTATTTAGCAATGATAATTGGGATACTGGCATGTATTGAAGAGATCATAATTATTCTTATGCTGAAACAACCAAGAACAAATGTCAAAGGATTATACTGGATCTTACATCAAAGACATAAACAACCGCATACATAGCCATTACCTGACATGCACCCCATCGTTTATTATATCCTGATCTTCCTGGTGATTGGTGCCATTGGCATGTCAATAGCCAACAGAAAAGCAGAGCGTGAAACCAGGAGACAACGCTGGCTTAAGTACTTCACCTATATTTTTTTCACCGGCACTGTTGTAGTTGGCATCTTTTACAATTTTATTATGTGGGTAACTGGCGTTATAATTATCGCAGCTTTTATTGAACTTATCAAAGTAAATGTTTCAAAAAAAGACATTTCAAATTCCCGATTCATTCTTTCAATTATGTTGTTTGCCCTTATCGCCATGGGATTTATTTTATTTATCAATAAGTTCAATGACTCATTTTTGTTGTTTGTTTATTTGCAGGTCCTGGTATTTGATGGATTTTGCCAGATCACGGGACAGATATTTGGCAAGCACCAGTTAGCGCCGCGGGTATCTCCTGCAAAAACAAAAGAAGGCTTGATCGGCGGATGGTTATTCTGTTTGATTGCCGCAGCCCTTGCTGCTAATTGGGTGAAAGTCTCTTTGCCGGTTTCTTTATTGTTTGGATTGCTTACAGGATTCAGTTCCTTTATTGGTGATATGACTGCATCGTGGTATAAAAGAAAAGTGAATGTAAAAGATTATAGCACATGGTTGCCGGGGCAGGGTGGTTTTCTCGACCGTTTTGACAGTTTTTTAATGACCGGTATGGTCTATTATTTATTATACATAACTATTTTTAGGGATAGATTCAGCGCATTTGTGAATTAATTTAATCTCATGGGTAAGATCATTTATTGTATCAGCGGATTAGGCGCCGATGAAAAAGTTTTTGACAGGCTTGAACTAAATGGTCATGAGCTTAGGCATATTCCCTGGTTAAGCCCGAATAAAAAAGAAACCATCGCCGAATATGCAAGGCGTATGCGGGAGGCCATCAATTCACCTGATCCGGTCTTGCTGGGTGTTTCATTTGGCGGCATGGTCGGAATTGAAATAGCAAAACAAATACAATTGGAAAAGCTTATCCTTGTTTCAAGCATTAAAAATTTAAGGGAATTGCCTTCATGGATGCGATTGGCAGGACAAATGCAATTGAATAGATTGCTGCCGATACGTTCTTATAAGATCACGAGAAAAATAGACAATCATCGTCTTGGGGTTTCCAATAAAGAAGAAGAAATGATGGTGCAGGCTTATCGCAACGCTGCCGACCCGGTTTATCTAACATGGGCCGTGAATGAAGTGCTGAATTGGAAAAATGACTGGCAACCTCAAAACATAATTCATATACATGGTGATAAAGACAAGATATTCCCGATAAAAAAGGTATTTGCTGATCATGTTATAAAAGATGGCACGCATCTTATGATCTATAACCGCGCGATAGAAATAAGTGGGATCCTCCGCCAGGTACTATGATCAGAATGCCTTTTGTGAAGGCTCGATGATCTTTTCAACAAAAACAGGAAATCCTGATTCCGTAAAACCCTGGATGATGACCCGGTACCGCTTCCCTGTATCGTTATTAAAAAAATCAACACGGCATTTGTCCAATGCGACCGTTGGGGAAAGAATTGTCTGCCATAATAATTGATCCCTGGTGTCCTTATCCGGTTGCGGGACTGACTTGATATCGTAAGGCGGCGAGAAGAATTTTTTCGCGATGTCGTACCCTTTTATTTTATTATTGGGCAAAGAAGGTTCCACTTGCGCCGGTCGCACATTTCCTCTTGAAGTATAAATGGCGATGGTTCCGCCTCCGCTTCCTGTTAATAATCCAAATGGTCCTTTGATCACTTTGATCATGGCAATATCACTGATATTAACTGAGCTTATCATGTCAGGCTCTGCCTGCATTTCGTCGATATACAATGCTGCCTGGGATCCTCGGATAAAAGCAACATAGTTACCGTCCTGGTATTGTACAGTAAGGCCGGCCACCCGTCCCTGCAACCATTGAATTATATTCATATACCCTAACGCATTTTGCTCCTGGTTCACAAAATCAAAAAGCACTTCATTATTTGACCTGAATAAACCCGAACTGAGTTTTTGATTTAATTCTTCTGTTGCGGTTTTCAGTTTTGCAGTCACCACAACTTCCTTGAGAGTTTTATACTTTGCTTCTATATCTTTTTCTATGTTGACCATGCTTCCTGCTCGTTCCATCCACGCCGGCTTCGTTGTTGCGGTTGTTTTCGCGGTTAATGTGTAGCCTGTTTCAGGCAAGGGTAGTGAATAGGGGAGAAAGCGATTATTACTTTCAAATTTTATATCGATCAGCTTGCCACTGTATTTTTTTGTATTTAACTGATAATAAATCTTCGCATCATTCATGAACAGGATATTATCCATAAAGATATTGCCGGAACTGTCGGATGCAGCCAATATGAATTGCTTGCTCGAATCAGGATAATAAATAAAAAGATTTACATCCTCATTTGGCTTCAGCTTATTTCCTTTCATCACCCTTCCTGTGTAGGAAAGATAATTAAGAGGAAAATGTTTGATGGAAGGATATTTGTTTTTAATAATAGCCTCCCAGTCAAAACGCATCCATTTTTCCGAAATCATTATGGCATCAAGCGCATCGATCTTGTCTTTACCGGGGCGATCAAAATAACCAGCTGCATTTTGTATTGGATCGGTAAGATCACCCGTTAACCATAATGCGCTAAGAATATTATCCTGTTGCTTTGGTAAAGAAGATGCGTCATCCGTCACATCAATTGTATAACTGAGCCAGTTAACCGAATCGACATTCAATAATAGTTTGTTTTGCGAACGCGGCCCCGATGAAATATTTTGCTGAACGATAACCGAGCTATCAAATTTTAATTTTGAGTGATTAAGAAAAACCAGGCGTTCTGCGACTGGCTGCAGTTCTTTATTAAATACGGTAAGATGAATAATTCCATTGTCCAGGTCTTTTACAGGGATCTTCAAATTCATTTCACTGTTGGTTTTGTTTAGCCGTGCATGATAAACCACTTGCGATTGCACTTCACCTATTAGCTGGTAGCCATTTCCATTGCCATCAATATTCCTGAAACTAAGATTGCAATTGATCAAATCTTCCCCTTCAGTAACTGTCATCGCCACGCCGCTATTTTGAACCAATGGTAAAGCAGTAGTTTTAAAATTGCCTTGCGCATCCTTTACGGTCACCAGGTATTTTTTTCTTTCCTCGGGTGTGAATGAGAATAGAGCAACATTCTCGTCTATTGAATTGAATTCTTTGATCTTGACGGTGGGATTACTTTCTTCGAATAACCATCCATTCCATTTATCAGGTGAATTGTGAGCAAAGCGGCGCACAGCTACTTTTGTTTCTACACCGGTGATCAGTGGTCCTCCTTCCGGCCTGGCAGCTATACTCCACTTTGAATTGTTGACGGTAAGGATTTTGTCGGATGACGGGTTATAGATGGGAATTGATTTTATGAATTGAAATCGTTCATCAAAATTCAGCATCCATGTGGTGTAGGCACGAACAAAATAAACTCCTTCATTCATTTTGCCGTCAAGGTCAATGCTCCCTTCAGATATCCCCGATAATATTGGCAGCAACTTAGTGCTGAGCAATTTTTTTCCGGCGTCGTATAGCTCTACATGCAGAGAGGATGAGAGCAGCGACGCTTCATAACCGGAGAAAACATAGGCTTTAAAAAAAATAGTTTCCCCTGCCAGGTATGCAGTTTTATTGAACCAGAGGTAAAGCTTCTCCTGCGGGTAATCCTCATATAATTTTTTAAGCGACTGGAGTGGATCCTGTGAAAATGATATTGATGTAAAAAGGAAGCAAAAGAACAGGCAGGATAGAAGTCTTTTGGTTATAATGGTTTGCATATTACTAAGGTAAAGAACCATTTTGTAATAAATAAAAACCGGGGCAGTCTATCAGCTTGAAATTCGGATTATTTTAACGATAACAAACGGTAAGGACTCGTCGCTTTTATGTTGTTTTTCCTGCGGCATGCAGACAGGTGCTGTAAGCCAATTTAAAAACGAGATACAACGTTATTCTAGCCAAAAAGCCCTCTCAATTTTGAGAAGGCTTCTATTATATCCTCATAATCATTTTAATCCTATAAATCCTGGTTCTATACTATAAGCATAGCATCCCCATAGCTAAAGAAACGATATTTATCCTTGATCGCTTTTTTATACGCTTCCATTACCAGGTCGTAACCGGCAAAAGCGCAGGTCATGATGAGCAAGCTGGTTTTTGGTAAATGAAAATTGGTGATAAGAGCATCAGCGATATTGAAATCATAAGGCGGATGAATGAACATATTTGTCCAGCCTTCCGATGGTTTCAAAAGTTTCTGAGCAGTGAACGAAGATTCAATGGCTCTCATGGTAGTGGTACCTACCGAGCAGATGCGATGACCGTATTCTTTGGCGCGGTTCACAATTTTGCAGGCATCTTCCTCTATGCGATAATATTCTGCATCCATTTTATGCTTGCTCAGATCTTCCACTTCAATTGGTCTGAATGTTCCGAGACCGGTATGCAATGTTACCTCTGCAAAGCGAATACCCTTTATCTCAAGACGCTTGATCAGTTCACGGCTAAAGTGTAAACCGGCAGTTGGAGCAGCTACCGCACCTTCGTGTTTTGCATATACGGTTTGATAACGCTCTTTATCCTCTTCATCAGGTTTGCGCTTAATATATTTCGGAAGCGGGGTCTCTCCAAGTCTCTCAAGCATTGCACGAAAAGATTCTTCTGTGTCTTCCCAAAGAAAACGGATCGTTCTTCCGCGGCTGGTCGTATTATCAATTACTTCAGCAACCAGTTCTTCGTTATCGCCAAAATAAAGTTTGTTACCGACGCGGATCTTTCTTGCAGGATCGACGATCACATCCCAAAGCCGGTTGGGCTTGTTCAGCTCA
>Ga0075418_10002432_pt1 | contig 21309 bp, 12 predicted proteins | sample SoiMetdeltSBSDD2_FD_81776 | JGI IMG/M metagenome (GOLD analysis project Ga0075418, IMG submission 81776) | Bulk soil microbial communities from a Populus tree surrounding site in Tennessee, USA - Soil MetaG P. deltoides SBSDD2 | ecosystem: Environmental > Terrestrial > Soil > Tree plantation...
CAACGCACTCAAGGTCTAAACGATCATCCCCTAACAAGGCAAGAAAGTGAACGCCGCAACACCGAATACAAACCAGAGCAACGCGAAGATCAACCCATAGCCGAAAAATGTTCTGAAGTCGATTCGCGCGATCTCGGCTCGCACCAGAAACCAGAACGGCGCAACCAGATTTCCCATTTGGTCCCCGACGCCAAGAGCGAGCATTCCTCGCTGGGCGGTCACCCCCGCCGCCTCCGCAGCTTTGATCGTCAGAAACCCCTGAATCACCCATTGCCCGCCGCTTGACGGAACAAAGGTCGCTACTATTGTGCCCGCTATCGCAGTTAGCAGCGGGAAGGTCCAGCGAGTGGAGATTGGAGCAATCATGCCACCCGCGGCCTCGCCGATGGTTGTGAATTGGATCAACCCCGCGACGCCCGCGTACAGATGATAGAGAACCAAAATCGGCCAGCAGGACACCACCGCGCGTTGAAGCGCGCGGGACAGGTTTCGAATGTTTCCGTGTAATAGAAAACAAAGCATCAGAAAGATCGTGTTAAGCGAATTGAGATCGAGACTGGAGCGCTTGACCAGGAAGTGATAGTACAGCCAGCCGAGCATACATGCCCCAAGGATTACCGCTATAAGCCATCCAGAGCCCGCGATACCACGCGTCGAGCGTCGTGGTGAAGCTATTGCCGAGCGCCAGCGCGAGCCCAAAAAGAAGGACCACCATGATTGCAACTGTTGAGATGGCATCCGGCACCAGCCGCGCCATCGCTTTTGAATAGCGAGTAAGCCAGTCATTTCGCAACGCGGTTTGATTAGGTGATTCGGTCTTTTGCGTCTCGATCATTACGGACGATATTCGCTTTCCAGGTTCGCTTTGATTTCCGACTCGCTGAACCACACGCGTTTGTATTCGTGATTTGCAAACAAGCCGATCTGATCGCGGCTGTGCTTTGAGGTTGGGTTAGTAGTCTGCCCGTAGGCCAGCACTGAAAAAGCTTTGACCGGTTTCGAGAATTCCACCGCGATTACCCAGCCGTCGCCGAATCCCTGCAGCGGCTCGTTGGCGGAAATCCACCCCGCGACTCGCTTGCCGTCGGGCAGCTGTCTGAAACCCATCACCCGGAACGCGCCGAGTGCTCCGGTAGCGCCGTCACCGGGAAGATCCACGTCCTTGAATCTGAAACGATGCACCTGTCCCCAGGCAATCGTCTCCGATCCATAGGTCTCGCGAGTCCATCGAACTGCCTCTTCGAAATGCTTCATAGCCAGCGCCGAATCTGAAATCCCCGACGGCGTTCTGGCCGGATCCTGTTTGTTCCATTCGACTGCATAGGGTTTCTTGGTCGCTTCGAGATACGCGGTGACGAAACGCTGAAAGAGCACCGCGCCTTTAGCATCCGGCGAAGCGGTGTTATCCCAGGCTTCGATTACCGCCAGACCTTTTAAGAGGTCATCGGAAGGACTGGCCGCGGCTTTTATGATCTTGATCAGATCCGGTTTGAGCCGATCGGCTATCAACATGCGTGTATTGAATTTCATTCGCTTCACGTCATCAAGCGAAAACCTCGCTCGGCTCTCCAGCATTTCCAGCGCAAGCTGCGGTCTTAGTCCGAGCTCGCCTCGCTCAAAGTAGGTCCTGAAACCGGCAGGATCAATTGGGTTTTGCAGCGACGTGTACCAGGGCGGGTTGTTGCAATTCTGGATGTAGCCTCCGCTCGGGTTCAGGAGCTTCGGGAAATCGCTCAAAGGGTGTAACCCGCGCCAGAGATATTTGGTTTCGCCGGGCACGTCCAATTCGTAGCTTGCGCCGCCCTCGGCGCGCTTTGGTATATGTGCGTTCCACTGGTAAAGAATATTGCCATCGCGATCGGCATAGGTGAAGTTCGAATAGTTCAGCAAACCGAGTTTCATCACTCCCAACCACTCGCGGAGATTGCGGGTTTTGCTCAAACGATAGAAGCCTTCGAAGTGGCGAAACGATTCGAGTTGCGCCGAGCGATAGGCAAATGCCATGTCCTTTGTGCGATAGACTATTGGGCCGAGGTGTGATTCGTCGTAGACACGCTTGTCGGAACGCATCGTGCCTTCAGGCGTTTTTATCTCAACCGTCACGTCCTTCTTTTTGATGGGCAACGATTGTCCTTCGAAGATGTAATGATCGGTATTGTTTGGATCGATTGACAGTGCGTAAAGGTCTTCCTGATCCGGGTTGTTATTGGTAGTCACCCAGCCGAGATGCTCGTTGAACCCGGCTCGCAGCACCGGGATGCCGGCAAGGGTCGAACCGAAGAAGTTGATCTTGCCGGGTACGGTTACCTGCGCTTCCCAGTAAAGCGATGACCAGTTTAGATGAGGATTGCCGAGCAGGATGGCTTTGCCCGAGGTCGTTCGCGAGCCCGACAGCGCAAACGCGTTCGATCCGGGCAATTCGGTTTGAAGATCTTCAAACTCGCGGTCCTGCTGAGGCGGCTGCGATTGTGTGGCATCGGGATACTTTGCCTTTAGCGCGCGGAGTGTCGCCGCATCAATCGCCGAATTAACTGCGCCGGCTCGACCGTTTGCGAGGACGTCAACACCATCGAACGCTGGAATCCCGGGCGGCAATTCCTGCCGGTGTTTTGCAATGTAGTGATTAACACCGGCGGCAAAGGCGCTGAAGACACGCTGCAGAAGAGGATCGAGCTGGCCAAAGTTCGCTTTGCACGCTCCAAGATTGTCGAAGCGCTTCATCAGGAAGTCGCCCTCGGCGCCCTGGCCGAAGTATTTTGCTGCTTCGCCGCGCGCCGCGATAAAGCGCCGGACTATAGTCAAACAGTGGTCTTCGGCCTGAGCGTATCCTAAACCAAATGCCGCCGCCTCCTCGTTCTTCGCCAGAATGTGAGGGACACCATATGTGTCACGACGTATCAACACCTTAGCGGAAAGACTCGCAGCACTAGCATCTTCCGCCCTGTCTTTGAGGAACGCTTCGGCTGTGCCTGACACATTGAGCGCGCTCAAAAACAAAACGGTCCAACCGATGGCTCGCTTCATCATCTCACCTCAGTTCATCAAGCAAAGCTCTGGCATCTTTCAAATCTCCCGTGTCGAGCCCTTCCGTAAACCAGCCGTAAACGTCCTCAAGGATAGTTCGGCCCTCGTCGCATCTACTCTGCTGCCGCCACAAGCGCGCCAGGCTCACGGCAGCGCGTAACTCAAATGCCTTCGCCTGCTGTAGCCTCGCGATGTCCAGAGCTCGTTGAAAACAAGACTCGATCTCCGTCGGCGAAGCAATGCCGACTCTTGCTAATGCCTCTCCCCGAAGACGGTACAGCTCGGCTTCATAGTAAGGCTCATAAGTCTGCGTCGCTACGTCGATCGCTTCTCCGATGGTGTCCAGAGCCTCTTGTTCCCGTCCGGCGACGCGTAGAGCTTCAGCAAGAAGAGCGAGAAAATAGCCATGCTGCTGTTTGGTACCGATGGCGAGATAAGACCGCAGCCCCTGGCGAATCAGCGCAATCCCTTCGCCTTCCTGATTCTGCATTGCGAGGGCCCAACCGCGCATCATTACGGCGACAGCTGCGTAATAAGGCAACCCGTGTTCTTCACCGTACCAGGCGGTACGTCCCGCGAGTTCCAGCGTTTTGTCGACGTTGTGATGAAACGCTTCGACGTAACAAGCAAGCGCGAGAGTGTTCGCAACGCCGACCGGCAGACGAACGCGCTCAGCGTTGGCGATAGCCTCGTTCATCATCTGGCGCGCCTGCTCGGGATAGCCAAGGTAGAGAAGTATTCGCGACAGATGCGCGCGGCTTAACACCGCCCCGTACATCGAAGCCGTTGAGTCCATGCGAGCGGCGTCGTGAATGGCTATCGTCTGCTCGAAATGATCGCGAGCGTCTGAGAATTTGCCGAGGTAGCATTGGCTCAGGCCGATGACCCAGTGAGATTGCATCAACATCGACTGATGCCCAACTTTTTCCGCGAGCCGAAGACACTGTTCCCCCTGGTCGAAAGCCCGTTGGTATTCGGCTCGCACGACGCACACTATCGCCAGACTGACCTGCGCGCGAAAAAGTTGAGCGACATCGTTTAGTTGCAAGCTTAGTTCGCGTACTCGGAGGAAAGCCTGCTCGACCTCGGGCAGCGCATAACCTTTGGCGACCATCACTGATTGGCCTACCAATGTTTGAAGCGACATTTCCTGCTTCGCGGAATCAGTCGTTTCCGGAAGCATACGCAGCATTTCCAGACCGCGATGTGCAAGCGTTCCAGCCTCCTGAATGGCGTATACCTCCGACGCATTATTTGCCGCCACAATGTAATACTCTGTAGCTCGCGACCAATCCCTGGCGGTCTCGAACAGAAAGGCCAGCTCCGAAGCGACGCTCGCGCTTTGTTTTCCGTAACAGTCCAGCAGTGCTTCGGCAACCGTCGCGCTCAACTGACCTCGTCGTGTCGGTCTCAAAGACGCATATAACGCATTCTGATAAAGGACGTGGACGAATCGGTAACGAAGGGTGAGCACACGCCCCGGAAACTCCTTTTCGGCTACGAATCGAACCAACGCGTAGACGCGTTCAAGCGTCTCGAGGCGCTCTTCAATATCGGCAGGGTCCAGGTCGAGGGCTTTGGCGACGATGGTCGAATCAAACTCATAACCCTGCACGCTCGCGGCTACCAGAAGTCGACGATCATCTTCGCCCAATTGAGCAATCTTACGCTCAATCATCCCACGTACAGATTCCGGCAAGTCACGTTCGATGCTCGACAGCGATTGGGCGAGCACCCAGCGCCCATCCTGCGCGGCGATAACCTTGCGATCGCGCAGGTATCGCACAAGGTCGGCCATAAAAAGCGGGTTGCCTTCAGTCTTGGAGTGGATCAACTCCGGGAGTTCCGAGGGGAATCGATGTTCGGGGAATTCCAAAGCGAGATACTTTTCGATTTCTGAACGCGATAGAAACTCGAGGTCAATATCACGACAAAGACCGCGCCCCAGCAAGTCCGGCCTGACCTGCAGAAACGGATGCTTGGCCAGCAGTAGATCCGAGGGCCGATACGTCGCGATTACCAGCACTCGAAGAGAGTCGAATTTGCTCGCCAGATAAGCCAGCAAATCAATAGTCGAGACATCAGCCCAATGGAGGTCATCAAAAAAAAGCACGAGCGGCCGTCGTTGAGTCACTTCCTCCAACAGCGACACAAACTCGCGTTTCATCCGTTCCTGTGAGGCAGCGCGCTCGGCCAGCAATCGCTCGACCGAAGAATCATCGGGCTGAAGCGGCATCGCCTGCGCGTACCAGGTGGGCGCAAGCCGCTTGGTTGTTTGGACGATTGACTCAGTGCTGAAGACAGAGGTGCGTGCCTGGCCGTCGGCCCCGCGCAACAGACCGTCCAACGCTTCGAGCCACGGCAGATAGGCTTCGGTTCCCGCAAGACGCTCCGAGCAACGCCCTCTCGCGATTACGCAAGATTGACCTCCGGCGCGGAGATCGCTCAGAAATTCTTCTACAAGCGTAGTCTTGCCCATACCCGGCTCACCCGGCACGCACGCGAGCAGTCCCTTGCCCGCAATTACAGAGGCGATAGCCTGATGCAATTCCGCGTGCGCTTTGTCACGTCCAACCGTATGACGCTCGCGAGGCCGCAGGAGTGGAGCGTGGCTCTCCGCGCTCGATCCGCGCCCTCCGAATTCAACCAGTGCTGTTTCAACTTCGACGGCTGTAGGCCGAAGCCGCGAGTCCTTTTCGAGCATCTGGAGAATCAATGAGTCAATTGTGGAAGGGACATCAGGATTCAATCGCGACGGCGCCACCGGCACTTCGAGATTTATGGCATTGAGCGTGCCGAGTATCGAGTCTGTCATGAACGGATGCCGCCCAGTTGCTGCTTCGTAGAAAATCACTCCGAGCGAAAACACATCCGACGGGTGACTCGCGTTTTCGCCGCGCGCCTGCTCCGGCGACATGTACCGCGTGCTGCCAAGCAGAGTGCCAGGCTCAGTGTGGTGAAGAGTCGCGGCCTCTTTATCCGTAGGCCCGGGAACCAGTCGCGCCAACCCGAAGTCAAGCACCTTTACGTAACCGTCGTCACGCACCATTATGTTTTCCGGCTTTATGTCGCGGTGGGTAATCCCAGCGGCGTGGGCCGCGCGCAGCGCCTTTGCCATCTGGCCGCCGAGCGCCGCCAGCGCGTTGATCGAGAGTCCGTCTTCAATCATCGCGCGAAGGGTTCTGCCCTCAACCAGTTCCATGACGATAAACCGGCCGGCATCGACTTCACCCAGTTCGTGAATAGTGACAATGTTGGGGTGATTTAGCGCAGAAGTAGCGCGCGCTTCCTGTTCGAATCTGAGCAATCGGCTCGCGTCGTTTGCAAGTGACGCGGGTACGACCTTGATGGCGACTTCACGATTGAGCCTGGTATCTGCGGCTCGATAGACCTCACCCATCCCGCCCGCGCCAATCGCGCTGAGGATTCGGTAGGAGCCAAGAGTCGTGCCGGGTTGAAGAGCCATCGAGAGTTGATTGACCGCAAGAATACCAGAGCACTTGAGGGGGTAACAAGAACATCATCGGTCAGAAAATTTAGCTTTGGAGGTCCAAGATTGCGAGCCCGTTGTACTGGCAAGCCTTTTGCAGCAAAGCATGATGATGCTGGTCGTGGGGTGAATTGGCCCACGAATATGGTTGTTAGCATGCCTATTGCGCAGTGACTTGCGTAGTTTTTCGCAAGTCCGTTAGGGAAATGACCCGGCAACGCTCCTTCAAGGGGAGCCGTTAACCAGGTCATTGGAAAAGCGCAAGATGATGCCTCTGAAGGTTCACATTCCTGGTGAGGGGTACCATCAGAGCCTGATCTCCTGTCAGGTGGCCTGTCCGGTGCACACCGACGCGAGGGGTTATGTTCGCGCAGTCGCGGACGGAGACTTCGAGCAGGCTTACTTGATAGCGCGTGGTCCCAACCCCTTTGCTTCAATCTGCGGCAGGATATGCGGAGCGCCGTGCGAAGCGGCTTGCCGGCGAGGCAAGGTGCCGCGAGTTGATGACGACGGTCATTTCGTTGCCGCGGACCGCCCGATCTCGATCCGGGCTCTCAAGCGCTTTGCGTGCGAGCAAGCAGGTCCAGAGGCCCGACCCACCGATGAAGTCCTGGGAGTCGTCCAGGCGTTTGTCCCGAGTATCGCTTCCCAAACTGACGAGATGGCCGCTCTTCTTACGGCAGCAATGGAAGGACGGTTTATCAAGGCAACCGGCCAACCGATCGCGATAATTGGCGCAGGACCTGCCGGACTCTCGGCCGCCCACGACCTCGCGCTGATGGGATTCAAACCGGTGGTCTTTGAAACAGAGCCCGTGCCGGCGGGAATGCTCGCGGTTGGGGTTCCATCTTATCGGCTTCCTCGGGAACTCATTGCTAAGGAAGTAGAGGTGATCCAGGCGCTGGGAGTCGACATTCGCTGCGGGGTGACTGTCGGCAAAGATATTTCGTTCGCCGAGATCCGCCGGGACTTCGCCGCAGTGATAATCGCCGTTGGGGCGAAGTCGTCCAGAAGCCTCGGTCTGCCCGGCGAGCGCGGTCCTCGCGTATTCGGCGGGGTTGACTTGCTCCGAGCAGTCGCTCTGGGCTCAAACCTCGATATTGGCAGTGATGTTGTGGTGATCGGGGGAGGCAACGTCGCTTACGACGTAGCCCGCACCGTCCTGAGGCAAATCGCTTACGACACCGCGCGCACCGTCGCCCGCTTGCCCGTGACCTCCCGAGTCAGGTTGGTCTCGCTCGAGAGCCTCGAGGACATGCCCGCGGACACGGTCGAGATTCTCGAGGGCGACGAGGAAGGTATCGAGCGACACAACGGCTGGGGGCCGATTGAGATCGAGCGTGACTCCAGCGGCAATGTGACCGGCGTGGCATTTCGCCGATGCCTGAGTGTCTACGATGAAAACCGGCGTTTCGCGCCGGTGTTCGACGATGGAGACACCAAGACCCTCGAATGCAATACAGTTCTGTTGTCAGTGGGCCAATCCCCCGAGCTGACATTTCTTGAAGACAACGGCGCGGACATCGAGATGATGCGTCCAGGCTGGCCGAAGATTAACCCTTCAACACTGACTACCAGCGCGAGAGGCGTTTTCGTCGCCGGGGACCTTGCGCACGGGACGCGCCTTCTAATCGACGCCGTCGCTTCGGGGAAGGCGGCGGCGAGATCTGTCTACAAGCACGTGACTGGGCGGGAAATCATGCTTGAAGCGGTAACTGCCCACATCACGCTTGATCGTTACCGTCGAGAGCGAGGCTACGAGGCGATCCGGCGCGTTCCAGTGCCGGTCGCGCGGCCGGAAGAACGGCTTCAAGATCCCAGTGTTGTCGTTGAAACGGGGTATACGCGAGAACAGGCAATGCTTGAAGCATCACGGTGCCTTGACTGTGGCGTGACGCCGGTCTTCGACGGCACTCGTTGCGTTCTCTGCGGGGGCTGTGTTGACGTTTGCCCGACCGAATGTCTCAAGCTGGTTTCGCTTGCGGACCTGGAACCAGATCCTGATCTTGCTGCTGCTATTGAGCACTCGCTCGGCGGCGACGTCGATCTCACCCAGCACTCAGCCATTCTAAAGGATGAGGATCGCTGCATACGCTGCGCCCTTTGCGCAATGCGATGCCCGGTCGATGCGATCACTATGGAGCGAGTTACGTTCAGGACGTTTTGGAGGGGTCAATGACAATAAAGGCTGGTAAAGAACGATCGCGGTTGGATCCTGAGCCCATGCCTCGTCGAGACTTTCTGGGTCTTTCGGCGCTATTCGCGTTTGCCGGGTCCATGCTCTTTGCGGTCACGGGAATGCTGCGCTTGCCCAAGGCCGCGGTTCTTTCCTCGCCCTCAAAAAAGTTCAGTGTAACGTTGCCCGACTCGTTGGCGACGGGCGAGCCGTTTGTCCCGCCAGGCCGTTCCGTCGCTCTCTTTCGGGACGCCGAAGGGGCATATGCGATATCGACAACATGCACGCATCTTGGTTGCGTCGTTAAGGCCTCGGCTGGTGAGTTCGAGTGTCCTTGCCACGGATCACGCTTTTCCGCGGACGGTTCAGTTACAAAGGGGCCGGCTCCGCAGGCGCTGCCCTGGCTGAAGGTGACCGCAAGCGGCGCCGGGCTGATCGTCGATGAAGGCACGACCGTTCCCGCCGGCTCAAAGGTGACAGTATGAGCACCGCAGGCTCTCCCAATTCGGCAATGCGCGGGTTCCTGGACAACCTGCGCGCGGCGCCTCGCCGCATTCTCGATTCCGCGATGCGAGGCGGCGCGCCGAAGACCGATCGAACCCGGTCGACTTTTGTGTTCGGCAACGTCTTTCTGCACCTTCACTCGGTCCGGACCCATCGCTGGAGCCTTCGATGGTCGACGACGATGGGACTTGGAATCGCCAGCACGGCAGGGTTCTTGATTACACTGGTGACCGGTTTGTTGCTGATGTTCTATTACAAGCCGTACCCCGACGCAGCGTACGATTCGATCAAAGACATTCACTTCGTGGTGCCCACGGGGCGGTTTATCCGCAACATTCATCGCTGGGCGGCTAATGTGATGGTGATCGCGGTGCTCCTGCACATGGCGCGCGCGTTTTACACGGCTGCGTATCGCAAGCCCCGCGAGTTCAACTGGCTGGTCGGTTGGGGGCTTCTGGTCACCACGCTCGGTCTATCGTTTACCGGTTATCTCCTGCCCTGGGATCAGCTCGCCTACTGGGCGATAACTATCGGGGCCAACATCGCGCAATCTCCGCGTGAAGTAACCGATGCCCTCGGGGTCACCCAGTCGTTCGACCCTGGCGGACTACAGCGGCTTCTGCTTCTCGGATCCGACACGGTGGGCGAGGAGGCGCTCATCAGGTTCTATCTGCTTCACGTGATGATTCTTCCGCTGGCATTGGTCCTGCTGATGGCGGTTCACTTCTGGAGAATCAGGAAGGACGGAGGGATCGCACGCCCGTCGGACGCGGAAAAGCGACTCGGGCCGTCCGCCGGCGACACATATCCGGTCTTTACCGAGGCGCCGGCCAAGACCTATCAGTTGGCGGCAATCGTTCGAGGAAAAACTTCTGCGGTCGGCAGCGGTCCCGAGAACACCGTGCCATCGATGCCTCATCTGTTTTACGCCGAGCTGGCGGTGTTGATGATTACAGTTTTTGTTTGCGTTGCGCTGGCCCTGGTTTCCGACGCGCCGCTAAAGGAGCTTGCCAACCCGGCGGTTCCGGAGAACCCGGCAAAAGCGCCGTGGTATTTCCTCGGTCTCCAGGAAATGGTCTCGTTCTCGGCGTTTATGGGTGGCATGGGGATACCCACGATAGTTTTGATCGGGCTCGGTCTGATTCCGTTTCTGGATCGTGAGGAGTCAGGGACCGGCGAGTGGTTCGGAGGAGCGGGAGGCTGGCCGCTCGTTCGAACATCGATCCTGGTCGGATTTGTTGCGGCGCTGGGAGTCGAAACGTTCGCGATTCGATTCGGTTGGATTCGCGAGTGGCTGCCGAGCGTGCCTCAGTTGGTAATCACTCTGATTAACCCGGGCACCGTGCTCACATTGATTTATGCCGCGTACTCGATTTGGCTTTTGCGCCGACACAACTCGACCCGCGCGGCGGCATTGGGCTTGTTTACCTGCTTCCTATGCGGGTTCGTACTGCTGACAATCATCGGCTCCTACTTCCGCGGACCGAACTGGACGTTCTTCTGGTCGCCCACCGACTGGGCGAGGCACTAGCTATGAAGAAGACAAAACATTTGTTGCTTTGGTCCAGCGTAGGAGTTCTGCTGCTCCTGATCTTCGCTGCATTCGACGAAAACATGCTGAAGGAATGGCGTCGCATTCAAGGCGCGGCCAGCGCTCAGGATGCCCCGATCGATGTTGGCCTCCGCCAGGTAGTAACCCCCGGCTTGAACGTCTCCGATCGATGTGTCTCTTGCCATATCGGGATGGGTGCCGGAGAGCAAGGCATTCTTGGGCCAGGCGTCGTAGCACCTCACAAGCCCATTCCTCATCAACCGTCCGAGTTCGGCTGCACTATTTGCCACGGAGGGCAGGGCAGAGCAACTGAGAAGCGCGACGCCCACGGCGACGTCCGCTTTTGGCCGGCACCAATGTTGCCGGTCCGATACAGCTTTGCCGGCTGCGGAACCTGTCACGCGCCACTGCACGTGCCGAACCTCAGCGCGCTTGAAAAGGGGCGTGGCGCCTTTGAGCGTCTCGACTGTCTGGCCTGCCATCGCCTTGATGGGCGCGGCGGAACTCTACGCCCGGGGGGCGGTGGTATGGAGGGTCCCAATCTCTCCTATACCGGATTCAAAGGCTACGATCCTCTATGGCACGAAAAACACACACGCCACAGCGAGGAAGCGCAGCGGGGTCCCTGGAAGGACTCGTTCGGACCGGTTGGCGATGCGGACCGCGAATCGCTAGCGGTGTTCTTGGCATCGCGTATTGGCGCGCCAACGCTGATAGAAGCGAAAGCATTGTTCCATTCAGTTGGCTGTTTAGGTTGCCATAAGGTAAGTGGCGTGGGAGGGGACGCCGGACCCGATCTGTCGCGCAGCGGAGAGAAGGACCCTGGACAACTCGACTTCACGCATGTGCCCGGGCAGGCGACATTCTCAAACTGGCTCGCGGAGCACTTCCGGTCGCCCGCCTCTACGGTTGCCGGTTCGCAAATGCCGATACTTGGCCTCTCTGAAGATCAAATCGAGTTGCTGACTATGTACATGTTGTCGCTCAGGCGAAGAGAGCTGCCGGGTGCCTATCTGCCCAAGGACAGAATCCAGGCTACGCGATTCGGCGCCCGCGAATTCGCGATTGATGGCGCGACGATTTTTAGCGCGTTCTGCGCGGGCTGCCACGGGGCGGACGGCAGGGGCAGGCGGTACCCAGGGACTCAGCCGTTTCCGGCGATAACCAACCCCGACTTCCTTTCTATTGCCTCAGACGCGTTCATCAGTGAGACCGTCACGAGAGGGCGCCCCGGCCGCAAGATGCTCGCGTGGGGTGAAAAAGATGGAGGGCTTCGTCCGGATGAGGTCAGATCCGTAGTCGGTTACTTGCGGCAACTGGGCGGCGGTGTCGCGCAGCAACCTGATCCTTCTCCCGCGCGCTGGGTGAAGGGTGATGCCTCAGCCGGCAAAAGGATCTTTGCAGCCTTCTGTGCCGGGTGCCACGGAAAGAACGGCGAGGGGGGGGAAGGCCCAGCGCTCAACAACAAGGTTCTTCTTTCAGCCGCAACCGACAGGTTTCTTGTTGAGACGATAGGTAAGGGGCGTCGTGCAACTGCGATGGCGGGTTTCTCGATCTCGTCGCCGGTCCGTCCCGCTCTCAGTAAGGGAGAGATCGAAGCGTTGGTGAGTTTCATACGTACCTGGGAGGCTAAGTAGAGTCATGAAAAATGAGATGTCGCGACGCGAGTTCTTTGAGAGAGTATCAGCCGCCGGTTTTGGCGCGCTGGTAGCTTCCACCAGCGGCGCCTGGTCCCTGGACAACATCACCAATCCTCTCGCGGTCTATCCGGATCGCGGGTGGGAACGAGCCTATCGCGATCTTTGGAAGTACGACTCCAAGTTCACCTTCACCTGCGCTCCCAATGACACCCACAACTGCCTCCTGAATGCCTACGTGCGGTCCGGAGTCGTTACTCGGATCGGACCCACGATGCGTTACGGCGAAGCGAAGGATCTGGGTGGTAAGGGCGCGACCCATCGTTGGGACCCGCGAGTTTGCCAGAAAGGGCTGGCATTGACGCGACGCTTCTACGGCGATCGACGGGTGAATCAATGCATGGTTCGCGCGGGCTTCAAGCGGTGGTACGAAGAAGGATTTCCGCGAGAGAAAGACGGACGCCCGCCGTCCAAGTACTTCCAGCGCGCACGCGACGAATGGGTTCGAATGTCGCACGACGAAGCTGCCGCAATTGTGGCCGCGTCTCTTAAGAACATTGCCGAGACTTACACCGGGGAGGACGGAAAGCGCCGGCTGCGAGAGCAGCACTACGACGAAGCCACGATCGAGGCGACGCAGGGAGTAGGAACCCAGGTGCTAAAGTTTCGTGGAGGCATGCCGCTGCTCGGCATCACTCGCGTCTTCGGTCTATATCGGATGGCCAACTCGATGGCGCTTCTGGATTCGGCGATTCGCAAGGTCGGACCCGACCAGGCAGTTGGCGGAAAGGGATTTGACAATTACTCGTGGCACACTGATCTACCACCGGGCCATCCAATGGTGACCGGACAGCAGACTGTTGAGTTCGATCTCTCCGCGGTTGAGCACGCCAGAAACGTCGTCGTATGGGGGATGAACTGGATCACGACGAAGATGCCTGACTCGCACTGGCTTACCGAAGCGAGACTCAAAGGAACTCGCGTGATCGTCATCGCCTGCGAGTATTCGGCTACCGCGACCAAGGGCGACGACGTGCTGGTTGTCCGGCCTGGCACCACCCCGGCGTTGGCGCTCGGATTCGCCAACGTTATCTTGCGTGAGAATCTGTACGACAAAGACTACGTGCGACAATGGACCGATCTCCCGATACTCGTGAGGATGGACACCCTTAAGTATCTGCGCGCTGAAGACGTATTCGGAGACAAGCCGGCGGCGCTGAAGTTTACTCGAGTGTTGAAAGAGGGCGAAAAAGAGCCGCCGCCGGCTCAACAGAAAGAATCGATCATCACAGCAAAGATGCGGGCGGAATGGGGCGATTTCGTTTGGTGGGATCGCGCGTCCAACTCCCCGAGGCGGATGACCCGCGATGAGGTTGGGAAGTACTCGAAGATTGGCGACGCGCTGCTTGAAGGGTCCGTCGAAGTCACTCTCGCCGGCGGCCAGAAGGTCCGTTGTCGTCCGGTGTTCGATCTGGTCAAAGAATACGCGATGCATTTCGATCCGCGGACTGTCGAGGAGATAACGTGGGCTCCCGCGGCAGCGGTGGAATCTCTTGCGCGCGACTTTGCAAAGCAGCCAGGTCAGACGTTGTTCGCCGTCGGCATGGGCCCCAATCAGTTCTTCAACAATGACAACAAGGACCGGGACATCTTTCTGCTCGCTGCTCTGACCGGCAACGTTGGAAAGATCTCGGGCAACGTCGGATCGTACGCCGGGAACTATCGCGTCGCGCTTTTTAACGGCGTCGCGCATTACATAAATGAGAACCCGTTCGATCTCGAACTTGATCCTTCGAAGCCGGCGCGGCCGAAACAGTATTGGAAAGCCGAGTCCGCCCATTACTACAACCACGAGGACCACCCGCTGCGCGTAGGCAATAAACTGCTTACGGGCTCGACTCACATCCCGACCCCTACAAAATCGCTTTGGTTCGCAAATGCAAACTCGATCCTTGGAAACGTGAAGTGGCACTACAACACGGTAGTGAATGTTTTGCCGCGCATCGAGATGATTGCCGTCCAGGAGTGGTGGTGGTCGACTTCGTGCGAATGGGCCGACGTTGTCTTCGGCGTCGACTCGTGGGCCGAGCTCAAGCATCCCGATATGACCGCATCGGTAACGAATCCATTTCTCAGTATCTTCCCGCGGACTCCGCTTGCTCGAATTTTCAACACCATCGGCGACATCGAAGTGCTCGCGCTGGTGGGTTCGAAGCTCGCTGAGTTGACCGGCGACCGGAGGTTTTCCGACTGTTGGAAGTTCGTCCGCGAAGACCGCACTGACGTCTATCTTCAGCGCGTGCTCGACAACTCGACGAACACCAAGGGATACACGCTCAAGGATCTTGAGGCAAAGGCAGTCGACGGCGTACCGGCGCTGCTGAACAGCCGCACCACGCCGAAGGTTGTTGGGTACGAGCAGGTCATAGATTCGCAACCGTGGTACACGAAGAGCGGCCGGCTCGAGTTTTATCGTGAGGAGAATGAGTTCATCGAAGCCGGCGAAAACCTCCCGGTACATCGTGAGCCGGTTGATTCCACTTTTTATGAGCCCAACATCATAGTCGCTCCTAACCACGAAGCGCTTCGTCCCGACGGCCCGGAAGTCTACGGCGTAAAGCGCGATGACCTCTCGTGCGACACTCGGTGCGGCCGCAACGTGGTTATGACCTGGGAAGAAGCCAGGAAGACCGCTCACCCGCTGATCAAGGATGGCTATCGGTTCGTGTTTCACACTCCGAAGTACCGCCACGGCGCGCATACGATGCCGATCGACACCGATATGATCGCGGTGTTGTTCGGACCCTTTGGCGATATCTATCGGCACGACAAACGCAGCCCATTCGTGACCGAGGGTTATGTCGATATAAACCCCGAGGACGCCCGCGAACTCGGAGTTGATGATGGTGATTACGTCTGGATCGACGGGGATCCGGAGGACCGCCCGTTTCGCGGTTGGCAGGACAACAAGCGCGATTATGAGTTCGCCCGGTTGATCTGCCGCGCGCGTTACTATCCCGGGACGCCGCGAGGCGTCACCCGGATGTGGTTCAACATGTACGGGACTACGCCCGGTTCACAGCAGGGCCAAAAGGAGCGTCCCGACGGGTTGGCAAAGAATCCGAGGACAAACTACCAGGCTATGTTTCGGTCTGGATCTCACCAATCAGCGACTCGTGGTTGGTTAAAACCGACGTGGATGACCGATTCGCTCGTGCGAAAAGGCCTGTACGGCCAGAGCATCGGCAAAGGGTTCTTACCTGACGTCCACTGTCCAACGGGTGCGCCTCGCGAGGCGATCGTGAAGATCACGCGTGCTGAGCCCGGCGGGATCGATCAGAAGGGACTGTGGCGTCCGGCGACTCTTGGAATCAGACCGCGCTACGAATCGGATGAGATGAAGAAGTATCTCGCCGGCGAGTTCATTGCCGAGCGAAAGGAGAAATAAGCTATGGCTCGCGTCTACAACTGGCAGCTTGGCAGGGAGATGTCTTACTGGTACCCGGAGAACCGGCCGCAAAAACAGTTCGCGGCCGTCTTCGATATCAACAAGTGCATCGCTTGCCAGACCTGCACGCTTGCTTGCAAGACGACCTGGACCTCCGGAAAAGGTCAGGAGTACATGCTGTGGAACAACGTCGAGACCAAGCCATATGGGTTCTATCCGCTCGCCTGGGACCTCAAGCTCCTTGAAAAGCTCGAGGGACAATCCTGGTCACAACGCGAATACGAAGGTCGCGCAGTTAACACCTACGAAGGACGCACGATTTTTGAAGCCGCTCCGCCCGGCGAACGAGTCCTCGGCTGGAAACCCGATGATCAGGACTACTCCTACCCTAACGTCGGCGAAGACGACTGCGCTGGCGAGATAGAGAAAGGCGCAAGCCTTCAAGTGCCTCATCTGAACTGGTTCTTCTACCTCGCGCGCATCTGCAATCATTGCTCGTATCCGGCGTGCCTTTCATCCTGTCCGCGCGGATCGATCTATAAGCGTCCCGAAGACGGCATAGTTCTTCTCGATCAAAGCCGCTGCCGCGGTTATCAGGAGTGCGTGGGGGCTTGCCCGTACAAAAAGGTTTTCTTCAACCCGATGACCGGCACCTCTGAAAAGTGCATCGCTTGTTTCCCGAAGATCGAAAACGGGCTCCAGCCACAGTGCTTCGTCAACTGCATTGGGAAGATCCGACTGGCCGGATGGATCTCTACCCCTGAAAAAGCCCGGCCGGACAATCCGATCGATTACCTCGTGCACATCAAAAAGGTCGCGTTGCCGCTTTTCCCGCAATTCGGACTCGAGCCCAATGTGTACTATATTCCGCCTCTCCATGCCCCGGCGTCGTTTCTTCGACAGATGTTCGGCCCCGGCGCGGAAGACGCAGTCAAGACTTATAGGGCAGCTGCGCAGGATCAGGACCTCTCGGGTCTGCTCGGTTTGTTTGGATCGACTGAGATGGTCATCTCTCGATTCAGGCGTCAGGGCGACTGGGTAAGCGGAATTAACGAATCGGGCGCGGAGGTTGTTCGCGTGCCGCTAAAGGAGCCGGTCGTCATCAGGGCCGCGTTCGACAAGTTGCATCAGATCACGCGCACCAATTGTCCATAGGAGGTCGGCCATGTGCACGCACACACGATCTATCGCGCCAATAATTCTTCTGAGCCTCGTCCTCGTTTCGAGTTGTGGAAGGGGGCCGGTAATGACGACGGAAGTGGTGGCGCTTTCGGCGGCAAGCGTCCCGTTGGACCCAAATGATCGAGCTTGGGACAACGCTTCTGAACACCTCGAACCACTCGTGCTCCAGGACCTCGTCGATCCGCGATTGACCGAAGCGTCGACTCCGTCCCTTCGTGTGAGGGCGATCACCAACGGCGAGGAAATCGCCTTCCGTATCGAATGGCCGGACACAACAAAAGATGATCTGCCCGGACCTTCGCACTTCGTCGACGCCTGCGCCATTCAGACGCCTGCGGCGGTCGAAGCGACTGTGCCTGCTCCGCAGATGGGAGAGGTGGGTAAGACCGTTGAGATCGCCTACTGGCGCGCCGACTGGCAAGCGTCGGTTGACGGGCGAGAAGACTCAATAAGGAGCACCTATCCGAATGCGTCGGTTGATCACTATCCCTTCGACGCTCCGTCCCTGGAAACGGGCTCAGAAGCGCAGAAAGAAATGGCAACGCGTTACGCACCGGCTGCTGCCGTTGGCAACCGTCGAGTTGGTAAACGCGAGTCTCCAGTCGAAGACCTCCTCGCAGAAGGACCTGGCACCTTGTCACGGGCGGCGCAGACTCACTCAAGAGGGAAAGGATTGCGAACCGAAGCCGGCTGGTCGGTTGTCATCGTCAGACCAATTCCCATCGGGCTGGCGCCAGGTGCGCGTTCGCAAGTGGCGTTCGCTGTTTGGGAAGGTGAACACCGCGAGGTAGGAGCGAGAAAAATGCGGACGGGTTGGGTTCCTCTGGTTATGGTCAAATGATCGTGATTCAAAACCATGATTGAAGTTGGAACACAACCAAGATGCAAACCAGGACTACTATGAACCCTCAATCAATGAAGACACAGACGCGCAAAGACCGATTGCTCAACGAGGCCGCGAAGTGGCGCCTGATCAGCCTGCTCTTTGACCGCCCAACCGAAGTGTGGCGCAAGCATGTGGCCGAACTCGCAAGCAGCATTGGCGACGAGACGCTGAAGCTCGCGGCGGAAACCGCTCAAAAAGAAGCCACAGAGGGGCTTTATCATTCAATCTTCGGTCCCGGGGGGCCGGCCCCCGCTCGCGAAGTCAGCTACTGCCGGCTCGTTCAACTGGGTCAGCTCTTGTCTGAATTGGCCGGGTACTACGACGCGTTTGCTTATTCGCCTCATACTTCGGAGGTAATTGACCATGTTTCGGTTGAGGCAGGATTCATTGGCTACCTTCGCCTGAAGGAAGCGTACGCACTGGACTGCGGCGAGACCGAACACGCTGACGTTACCGCTGAAGCAGCGGAGCGCTTCCTTTCCGAGCATCTATCGAGGATCGCCAAGCCCCTGGCTGACGCGCTGAAAGAATCGGGCAGCCTCTACCTCGCCCTCGCCGGGTCCGCTCTGCTTTCGCGCACTGGTCCACCTAAAGACAAGCCGGTGAGACCAGGCTTGCCTATTCTTCAGGACTCGGAAGACGGTTCTCTCCACTGCGGTGAGATTTGATACGATGATTAAGTCGACTCCCCGTAAGAAAGGGGATCTGATGTCCATCAGACTTAGACACATTTCGATTGGCGAACTGATTCGTCGCTTGTGCTTTGGAGTCAGTCTGGTCGTTATTGCAGCCGGGATGTCGGTTGCGCAGCAATCCGATCGTGCTGCGGCAAAGCCCACTCCTATTCAATCTCCGCAGCCGATCAAGATTGGCGACGTTATCTTCTCCGGCAACTTGCGGCTCCGGGTTGAGAATTGGGGTTGGTTCGAAACGGGAGGTGGCTTCGAGGATCATTACACTTTTGGCGCGGCTGTCTTGCGCCTGGCCCTCGGGCAACAGAGAGAAAAGATCGATTGGCAAGTTGAAGGAGCGTTCCCCTCGCTGATAAATCTTCCTCAGAATGCCGTGGCCCCTGCGCCCCAGGGACAACTGGGGATGGGTGCTTCTTACTTCGCGGCAAGCGGCCACCAGGACGGGAGCGCGGTACTCAAACAGGCATTTGTTCGGTTCAAGGGGTTGGGGAGCGACAAACAGAGCAGTATTCGAATCGGACGATTCGAGTTTTCGGACGGCGCGGAAACAACACCCTCGGACGGCACGCTTGCGGTGGTCAAGCGCGATCACATCGCGCAAAGGCTTATTGGTCCGTTCGGATTCTCCCACGTCGGGCGGAGCTTCGATGGAGCGCAATACACACGAGCAAAGAAAGAGTGGAACTTCACACTCCTTGCAGCGCGGGTCACCGAGGGGGTGTTTCAACTCCGCAGCCGCGACGAGTTGGATGTCGATTTCTATTATGGCGCTTTTACCAAGCCGCTGGCGGGCAAGACCACACAGGGTGAAGCGCGAGTTTTTGCTCTCCACTATCACGACGGCCGAGGCGCACTCAAGGCGGACAATCGCCCTCAAGCGGTTCGGCTCGCCGATGCGGAGAACATTCGATTGACGACCGTCGGCGGTCACTATATCGGCGCGATCAAATCGGGCGCCGGAACCTTTGATCTGTTGCTCTGGGGCGGCGGCCAGTTCGGACAGTGGGGCAGACTGGATCACCGCGCGGGCGCTATAGCGGTCGAGGCAGGCTTTCAGCCGGCAGGCAGAGCGGTAAGCGACCTGGGAGGCAAGCTCAAGTGCTGGTTGCGCGGCGGCTATTTTAGAAGCAGCGGCGATGGAGATCCCGGGGATGGCGACCACACAACATACTTCACGGTACTTCCCACGCCACGAATCTATGCGCGTTTCCCTTTCTTTAATCAGATGAACAATGAGGACATCTTCGTTGAGATTCGCCTGAAGCCGCATTTCCGTGTTTCACTTCGGGCGGACGTGCATCATCTACGGCTCAGCAACGTGCGTGACTTGTGGTATGTGGGAGGTGGTGCGTTTCAGAGGAACACATTTGGTTATGCCGGACGGCCAGGAGGTGGTAAGAGAAACCTGGCTACGATGTTTGATTTGAGCGCCGATATAAATCTCGCCTCTAGAACGATGCTGACCTTCTACGCGGCGGGCGTGCGCGGCGGTGGTGTTTCGAGCAGCCTCTATCCCCTTGGCGGAACAAACCCGCCGGCACGTTTTCTCTACGTCGAGCTCGTCCAGCGTTTCTAGAACGGCGCCGCGTTTCAACGTTTGCGTTCTTTGCGGTCCTTTGCTGCTCTGCACTAAACACCTTTCTCGCATTGATACGAGTCTTCTCCAAGCCCGGAACAAGAACGCGGCTGTCTTGCCTGATTTCGGTCGCAAAAGCTAGGATTCGCACAGTGGTGAGAAGCCTTCGGGCAAAGGAGGAGTAAATGGCAACGCCAGAAAAAGATATTCCGGGTCAGCGAGTCACTAACGACGGCGATTGGCGTCACATGTTCTCGTATCACGCATTCACGCCGGCTCTCGAGCGGGCCGAAGGCATTTACCTCTACGATACCGAAGGCAATCGCTACATCGACGCTTCGGGAGGACCGATCGCTATGAACATAGCCCACGGCGATCGACGGGTCATCGAAGCGATCACCCAGCAAGCTGAGAAGTTCGCTTACTGTCACCCAGCGCTTTCAAACCAACCACGAGCAGAGGTCTGCGCCAGGATTGCCCGGCTCGCTCCGGGAAATCTGAACACCACCTATTTGTGTTCGGGCGGATCCGAAGCCGTCGAGACCGCGATCAAGATCGCGCGCCAGTATCACCTCGCTCGCGGCAACGCGCAGAAGAACGTGGTAATTGGGACGTGGGACAGTTATCACGGAATGTCGCTCGGAGCGTTGTCGGTAGCCGGCGGGCCGGGCTTTCGCAAACCCTTTCTGCCGATGCTCGCCAATTGGCCTCACGTTAGACACTATCGCAACCCGAAGGAGCGCCCCGAGGGAATGAGCATACCGGATTGGGGGGTTCATTGCGCTCGCGAGTTGGAAGAGTTGATCTACTTCACTGGACCCGAACAGGTATCGGCGTTCATCGCGACTCCGGTCGGCGCCGGGAAAGACTACGGTTTGATCCCGCCTCCGGAGTACTGGCAGGCGATTCGCGAGATCTGCGATCGCTATGACGTGTTGTTGATCGCAGACGAAGTGGTGACCGGGTTTGGACGTACCGGTCGCTGGTTTGCGATGGACCACTTTGGCGTGCAGGCAGACATCATGACTTCGGCAAAAGGTATCTCCGGGCTCTTTGTACCGATGGGTGCGGTAACTGTTAGCGACGCAGTGAACGAACCCTTCGCCGCCGGTGAGACTTTTGTGCACGGCTTCACGAACATG
>Ga0075418_10002437_pt1 | contig 21281 bp, 21 predicted proteins | sample SoiMetdeltSBSDD2_FD_81776 | JGI IMG/M metagenome (GOLD analysis project Ga0075418, IMG submission 81776) | Bulk soil microbial communities from a Populus tree surrounding site in Tennessee, USA - Soil MetaG P. deltoides SBSDD2 | ecosystem: Environmental > Terrestrial > Soil > Tree plantation...
ACCGAGCGCGATGCGCACCCCGGGCTGGAGCGCCGGCCACGCCGGCAGGGCCTCGGGCACAGTGGCTTCGAACGACACCGAGTATTCTCCGGCCGCATCCCCGAGCCAGCCCCCGCGGCCGTCGTCGAACGCGCAGTACCACTCGTTCCACATGCCCTGCTCCCACCGGATCTGCACGCGACCCACCACGGCGAAGTGCGTGGAGCGCCAGACGCCCTCGGCGGCAAGCTGCAGCGGCATGGAATCCTCGAACAGGGCCGACATGGTGCCGACCTGCTCGACGTCGAGATCGCGGCGGATCAGGCTGGCGCGGCAGTAGCTGCAGACCGCGAGGAGAGACTGGGCCGAGGTGAACGTGACGGGAGCGCCGCACGAGGGGCACGGGGTTGACCGACGCTCCCGCGGAACGCTGTTCAGGCCTGGGGGGCTCCGCAGTCGGGGCAGAACCGGCTGGGCTTGTCCAGGCGCGCGTTGCAGCGCGGACACGTGAGGGCCTGCGCGGCCCCGCATTCCGGGCAGAATCGCGCGCCCGCCGGCACGGGCTTGGCGCAGCGGCCACACGTTCCGGGTGCGGGGCCGGCCGGCCCCACGCGGTTCACCGGCGCGGCGGGGCCCCCCGGCGCGGCGGGCGGGGCGCCGCCGGCGGTCTGGCTCATCGCCTGCCCCATGGCCTGGCCCATCGCCATCCCCGCACCGATCCCGGCGCCGGCGCCGGCGATACCGCCCTCGTTGGCCGCTGCCACCGGGATGGATTGCGCGGTCTGGAACTGTGTATAGCGTCCCATGTCGCCGACCACGCCCATGCCGATGCGCTCGTCCAGCCGCTTCTGCAGCTCGTCGGGCAGCGAGATGCTCTGGACGTGGAAGGTCTCGAGCGCCAGACCGAGGTCGGCGAACATCGGGCGCATCTTGTCGGCCACCGCCGCCCCCAGCTCGACCTGGTTGGCCGCCATGTCGAGGAAGGGGATGTTGCTCTCGGCGAAGTGATCGGTCAGTACCGCGATGGTCGAGTTGCGCAGCTGCCCCTCGAGGTCGCCGATGCCGTAGAAATCACGCGTGCCGGAGACCTTCTGGAAGAAGACGCGCGGGGTGGCCAGGCGGAACGAGTAGATGCCGAAGGCGCGCAGGCGGACCGCGCCGAACTCGCGGTCCCGGATCGTGATCGGGTTCGAGGTGCCCCACTTCTGGTTCAGGCGCTGGCGCGTGGAGAAGAAGTAGATGTCGCTCTTGAACGGCGACTCGAACATCTTGTCCCAGTGGGCGAGGTCGGTCAGCAGCGGGATGTTCTGGGTCTTGATGGTGTGCTGACCGGGCCCGAAGAGATCGGCCGGCTTGCCCTGATGCACGAAGAGCGCGGCCTGCGTCTCGCGCACCGTGAGCTGGGCCCCCTGCTGGATCTCCATGTCCCGCATGGGGAAGCGCCAGGCGAGGACCTCGTCACCATCCTCGGTCCACTGGATGATGTCGATGAACTGCTTCTTGACGAAGTCAAGAAACCCCATTCACGTCCTCCAGCGCATCGAGATGGCGACCTCGATCCACTCTAGGTGGCCCAGCCAACGAGTGTCAAGGAACGGGCACCCGGCTCGCCGGTCCGCGACGTGTTCAGGTCGAACTTGAGCTTGGTGGCCGTGATTGTCGAGTTGTCGGCGACCGTTCCCGGCCCCGAGATGAGAACTGAAGTTGAAATCGGCCGTGTGGGCACGGCGGCGAGGACGACCACGGCTGACACTCGGCCATGACTCCGCATGGAGATCCTCCCGGGCCAGTGTTGGGGTGTGCCGCAGCTCACGGTTGACCCTGCGCGTATGGGTGCGGTACGATCCGCCTCCATGAAAAAGCGCGCACCGACGAAGCAGAAGAAGAGCGCCGCGAAGCCCCGCGCGGCGAAGAAGAGCAGTGTGAAGGCCAAGAAGCCCGCGACCAGAGCGGCGGCCACACCCGCGCCCCGGGCCCAGCCCTATACGCCGCAGGCCATCAAGAGCGACGGCTGGGCGCCGTTCCGCTACCCGCTGCAGTAAGCCCCGCCCCGGTCAGGCGGGCTTCAGCCCCGTGATGTTGTAGGCGGTGACGGGCCGGGAGAAGCCCTTGAGCGACAGCTCGCCGGCCGGCTCGGCGGTCACGAAGTCTTCCACCACGCCGTGCAGTCGCCGCGGGATCAGGATCTGACCGGGCTGGGCCTCCCCGCACAGCCGCGCGGCCAGGTTCGTGACGGTCCCGATGGCGCCGTAGTCCATGCGACCCTCGAAGCCGATGGCGCCGATGGTCGCGTAGCCCTGGGCGATGCCGACGCCGAAGTCCAGCTCGTAGCCCAGCTTGCGCCAGCCGCGCATCAGCTCGTCGACCCGCTCGCGCATGGCCAGCGCCATGCGCACCGCGCGCTCCTGGGGGTTCGGCACCGGGGTGGGGTCGTTGAAGAAGATCATCATGCCGTCGCCGGTGAACCGCTCCAGCGTGCCCTCGTGGGCCAGGATCAGCTCGCCCATCGCCGCGTGGTACTCGCGGAGCACGCCCATGACCTCCTCGGGCTCCGCCGTCTCGGAGAACGCGGTGAAGCCACGCAGGTCGATGAACACCACCGTCACCTCGCGGCGATGGCTCTTCAGCGGATCGTCGGCGCCGCCGTTGACGATGGCCTCGGCCAGGTGCGGGGAGAAGAAGCGCTTGAGCCGGCCCAGCCGCTCGACCTGGGCGACCTGCTCGGTGACGCGGGCCTCCAGCGTACGGTTCAGCTCCCCGAGCTGGTCCCACAGCTCTTTCACGCGGAGGAGCGAACGTACCCGGGCCAGCAGCTCCGGCTGATTGATGGGCTTGGACAGGAAGTCGTCGGCGCCGGCGTCGATGCCCTTCACGCGCTCCTGGCCTGGATCGAGCGCGGTGACCATTACCACCGGCAGCATGGCGGTGGCCGGGTTCTCCCGGATCTTGCGACACACGTCGTAGCCGCTCATCCCGGGCATCATGACGTCGAGCAGCACGATGTCGGGCGTGGCGCCGTTGATCTTCTCCAGCGCTTCGGGCCCCGAGGCCGCAGTCGTGATCGAATAGCCCTTGGCCGTCAGCAGATCGGCCAGCAATTTCAGATTGACCGGCGTGTCGTCGACCACCAGGATGCGGCCCTGGCGGGTCACGTTCGGGCTCCCGCCGGGCGGTCCAGGATTTCCCGGACCATCTCGAGGAACGGGCGCACGCTGATCGGCTTGGACTGGTAGGCGTCGAAGCCAGCCGCCATGATGGTCTGCCGGTCCTGGGTCATCGCGGAGGCGGTGACCGCCACCACCGGAATCGCAACGGTCGCCGCGTTGGCGCGAATCTGCCGGAGTGCTTCGATGCCGTTGATGCCGGGCAGCTGGATGTCCATCAGGATCAGCGCCGGGTGATGGTCGAGGGCCAGGCGCACCCCATCCTCCCCGGTCTCGGCCTCCAGCAAGCGATAGCCCTTGACGGTCAGCACGTCGCGGACCAGCTTGCGGTTCTTGTCGTTGTCCTCGACGAGGAGAATCAGCTCGCCTGCCATGGCGTCACCGGGATTGTGAAGGTGAACGTCGCACCCTGCCCCACCTCGCTCTTGACCCAGATCTTACCGCCGTGCAGCTCGACGAACTTCCGGGCCAGGGCCAGACCGAGCCCGGTGCCCTCGTGCTTGCGGGCGTAATCCGTCCCCACCTGGCGGAACTCCTCGAATACCGCCGCGTGGTCCTCGGGCGCAATGCCCACGCCGGTGTCGGTCACCGAGATCTCGGCGGTGCCGTCGGCCATCACCGCGTGGACCTCGATCCGCCCGCCCTCCGGCGTGAACTTCACGGCGTTGGACAGGAGGTTGAGCAGCACTTGCTTGATCTTCCGCTCGTCTCCCTTGACCTCGCCGAGGCGCTCATCGACCGTCCGTTCCAGCGCGATGCCCCGCCGCAGCGCCCGCTCGCGCACCAGGATCAAGGTGTTGTCGATGGCCTGCGGCAGGTTGAAGTCGGCCGTCTCCAGCTCCATGCGCCCGGCCTCGATCTTGGCCAGGTCGAGGATGTCGTTAATGAGGGAAAGGAGATGCCGGCCCGACGACAGGATGTCGTTGAGATACTCTTCCTGCTTTTCGTTCACGTCGCCGAACATCCGCTCCAGCATCACCTCCGAGAAGCCGATGATGGCGTTGAGAGGCGTGCGCAGCTCGTGCGACACGCTGGCCAGGAATTCCGACTTGTGCTGGTTGGCCACCTCGAGCAGCCGGCTCTTGTCCTCGATCTCCTGGAACAGCCGCGCGTTCTGGATGGCCAGGGCCGACTGCGCGGCAAACGTCCGCAGCAGCTCGACCGTGCGATCGGCGAAGGCGCCGACCGCGTGGCGGTTGACGACGAGCGCGCCGACCACCTCGTCCTCGCTGAGCAGCGGCACCGCCAGGAGCGAGCGATAGCCGAAGCGTAGCAGGGCGTCCTTCACGCTGCTGCTGTAGGCGTCGGTATCGGTCACGTCTGAAATCTGGATGGGCTCGCGCGTCTTGGCCGCCCGGCCCACGGCCCCCTCACCGTAGACCAGCGGCGTGGTGCGCAGCACGGCGGCGAATTCCTCGGGGAACCGATCGGTCGCCTGCAGCCGGAAGGCACGCGTCGCGGCGTCGAACTCGTAGATCGCTCCGCCGTCGGTCCCGGCCAGCTCATTGGCCCGCGACACGACGGTGGCCAGCACCGTCTCGAGATCCAGCGTGGAGGAGATGGTGCGTCCCACCTCACCCAGCGCCTCCAGCTCGCCGACCGAGCGCGTCAGCTCCGCGGTGCGCGCCTGCAGCTCGGTGAACAGGCGCACGTTCTCGATCGCGATGACGGCTTGATCGGCGAAGGTCTTCAGCAGCTCGACCTGCTTGTCGGTGAACGGCCGCACCTCCAGCCGGCGGAGGACGATGACGCCGACCAGCGCCTCGTCCCGCATCAGGGGTGTGGCCAGAATGGTCCGAAAGCCCGCGCCCTGCTGAAGCGCCTGGGCTTCGGCATAGTCGCCGCGCGCAAACTCGTCGAGGATGTCCGGAATGTGGATCGTCCGCCGCTCCACGGCGGCGCGGCCGGAGGGCGTGCCGGACGTCAGCGGGCGGACGTCGAACCCCGGGACGATCGGCACCGCACCGAAGTGGGCCACCCTACGCATCACGTTGCCGTCGACCCGGTGGATGAGGGCGTCGGCCGCGCCGCACAGCTGCGATGCGCTTTCCGCCACGGCCGCCAGCACCGGCTGCACGTCCGTCGGCGAGGAGGAGATCACCCGGAGGATCTCCGCCGTCGCGGTCTGCTGCTCCAGCGACTCGGTCAGCTCGCGGGTGCGGTCCTCCACCCGCTGCTCCAGCGTGGCGTAGGATTCGCGCAGCCGCACGGTCATCTGGTTGAACTCGTCGGCCAGCGTCTCCAGCTCGTCGCCGGTCTTGATCACGATCCGATGGTCCAGCTCGCCGGCGCCGATCTTGGCCGCGCTGGCCTGGAGGATCTGGATCGGCTGGGCCAGCCGCCGGGCCAGCAGCGCGCTCACGAACACCGACAACACGATGCCCACCACCACCAGCAGGCCGGTCCGCCAGGCGGAGGCCCGGAGCGGCTCGAACGCCTCCTCCAGCGGCTGCTCGATGAAGACGACCCAGCCCAGCGGCGTGATCGTCGAGTGCGAGGTGAGGACCTCGCGGCCCTTGGGATCGTGGGCGATCGTCACCTCGGGGCTGCCGGGGGTCAGCGCGGCCTTCACCTGGGTGAGATTCGCCAGCGTGGTCTTCTGCAGCACGAGGCTGATATCGGGATGCGCGATGAGGGCCCCGTTGCGATCGATCGCGTAGGCCAGACCGGCCTTGCCGACCTTGATCTGGGAGACGACCTCCCAGATGAACTTCAGATTGACCTCGGCCACCGTCACGCCGCCGCCGCTCTGCGGCATGGCGATGGTCATGTACGGCTCGGACTCCTTGCGGAAGTACACGGGCCCGAAGTACGTGCGGCCGGCCTTGGCCTCGCGGAACTTCGGGTCCTTCGAATAGTCGATCCGGCTGTCGATCACGTCCATGGCCAGCCGCGACACGCGCAGGCGCTCAAGGCCCTGGGCGTCGAGATGGCTCAGCTCGGTGATGGGCAGCAGCTGCTTCAGGAGACGAATGGAGTCCACGCGGCGCTGCTCGGAGGCGGCCGCCGCCGCGACCAGCTGGGGCTGGGTGGTCCAACCGAGCTGGCGCTCGATCTCCTTCACGAAGCTCTCGATGCTGTAGGCGGCGCCCCGCGCCTTCTCGCGCTGCAGCGCGACCAGCGATTCCTTGTTCTCCTCGTAGGACGAGTAGATCTCGACGGCGCCGCTGGCCAGCAGCGTGCCGGCCACGAGCGACACCAGGACGATGATGTACTTGCGCGAGAGCCGCCCGCCCTTCATCGCAGGACCTCGTCGGCTCGCAGCAGGAAGGCGGGAGGCAGCGTCAGCTCCAGCGCCGTGGCGGTCTTGAGGTTCACCACCAGCTCGAAGCTGGTCGGCTGCTCGACCGGTATCTCGCCGGGGCGGGTGCCGCGCAGCACGCGCCCGACGTACTCCGCGGCGCGATGGAACTGATCGGTGAGCCGGGCCGAGTACGACATCAGTCCGCCGGCGTCGGCGAACTCACGCAGGGTGAACATCGCTGGCACCCGGTGCTTCAGCGCGCCCGCCACCAGCGCGGCCCGGTTCATGAAGAACACCAGGTCACCGCCCGGCACGAACAGCGCTTCGCCGGCGGTCCGGCCGATGCGGGCCAACGCCGCATCGAACTCCTGCGGGCCCTTCAGGTCGACGAAGCGTGTCTCCACGCCGATGATGCGGCCGGCCGCCTCGTACTCCTTCCACACGGCGGCCCCGGCCACCTCGGCGTTGCGGAAGATGGCGACCTGGCGGATCCGGGGGAACGCCTCCTTGAGGAGCTGCAGCTGCTTGCCGCGGATGTCCGGCGTCAGCTGGGACGAGAGCCCGGTGACGGTGCCGCCGGGTCGCACGAGACTCTGCACCAGCTTGGCCCCGACCGGATCGGTGACGTTCACCATGACGATCGGGACCGTCGGCGCGGCCTTGTGCGCGGCCTCGGTGGCGGCGATGCCGGAGGCGACGATGACGTCCATCCGCAGTCGGGCCAGCTCGGCCGCCAGGTCCGGGAACCGCTCCAACCGCCCTTCCGCCCAGCGATACTCGAGCGCGATCGTACGTCCCGGAATCCAGCCGTCCTGGGTCAGGCCGGCGACGAACGCGTCGGTGATGTGCTTGGCGGCGGCGGGCGTCGTGGACATCAAGATCCCGACGGACGGCACCTTGGCCGACGACTGGGCCAGCGCAGCCGTCGGCAGCAACGCGAGGACGACCGTGAGGGCGAGTGCCCTCACCCGGAGCGCCCCGCCGGCGGGACGAGCAGGCGGTCGATCGACTTGGTGAGGCAGCGCGCGATCTCGTCGCGACAGGCCCGATAGCGCTCCTCGCCCTGGCCGACCGGGTCCTTGATATCGCCTTCCTCGCCGGCCAGCTCACGCAGGGTGACGATCGTCCGCCCGGCCGCCTCGCGGAACGTTGCCACGACCTCCCGCTGCTCGGCCGTCATGGTCACCACCAGGTCCGACTCGGTCAGCAGATCCCGGTGGCTCCGCAAATCGGTCGAGGTGATGGACTCCTCGGTCAGATGGATGCCGACCTCGCGCAGCACGATCCGCGCGTCGAGTGAGGCCAGCATGCCGTCCCGCGCGTACGGGGAAACGCCGGCCGAGCGGACGCGAATGCGCCCGTTGACGCCACGCTCGGCCAGCATGTGCTCCAGGAGCGCCTGCGCCATCACACTCCGACAGGTGTTGGCGTGACAGATGAGGAGAACGCCGCTCACGCCTCCTCCCACGGTGACTTCCAGGTCTTCACACCCTTGCCGAGATCCTTCCACTCCGCCGCCGGCCGTTCGTTGAGCGTCCGTCCGAAGCCGGTCCCCATCGGCGCCTTGAGGTTGCCGCCGATCGACTCCTTGAACATCGCCCCCACCTCTTCCGGCGTCAGGCGGCGATTGCCCTCCAGCCGGCGCGTGGCCTGAGGATGCGAGAGCACCGTGTAGCCGTAGCCGAAGGAGTGGAAGACCTGCCCGTTGACGTGGGCGGCGTCCGGGCTGGAGAGGTAGACGACGAGCGGCGCGACGTTGTCTGGATCGCGCTCGGTGCCCACCGCCTGCTCGCTCGGCCACTTGCCGGTCGACTCGAACACCTCGCGGCCGCGCGGCGTGGAGTCGATCATGCGCGTGGCGCCGCTCGGCATGATGGCGTTGCAGGTCACGCCGTACTTGGCCATGGCATTGGCCGTCGACCACGTGAGCCCGATGATGCCGGCCTTGGCCGCCGCGTAGTTCGGCTGCCCGGGCGCGCCCAGCGCCGACACCGACGACATGCTGATGATGCGTCCGTGCTTAGCCTCGCGCATGTGGATGGAGGCGGCGCGGATGGTGTTGAACGCACCCTTGAGATGGACGGCGATGACGGCGTCCCACTCGGCCTCGGTCATGTTGAAGATCATACGGTCACGCAGGATCCCGGCCACGTGCACCAAAATGTCGATCCGGCCCCAGGCCTTCACGACTTGCTCGACCATGGCGGTGCCCTGCGCGAAGTCGGACACCGAGCCGTAGTTGGCCTGGGCGGTGCCTCCGGCCTTCTTGATCTCGGCCACTACCTGATCGGCCGGCGCCGCTTCCCCACCGGCGCCGTCAAGCGTGGCGCCCAGATCGTTGACGACCACCTTGGCCCCGGCCGCCGCCAGCGCGATCGCGATGCCCTTGCCGATTCCCCGTCCCGCGCCGGTCACCAGCGCGGTCTTGCCGTCCAGCATGCCCATGGCTCAGGTCCCCCTGTCTCGATTTACCCCTACCGCTCTGCGGTATCGGGCAGCGGCCGGTAGAACGGCTGGCCGGCGCCGACCCAAGTTTGCAACATCTCACGAAACTGCGGGCCCATGGAATCGATGCCCCGCATCGGCATGGTCCCCCGGCGAATCGTGAAGTCGTGCGGGGCCAGCTCGCCCCCTCGCACGAAATGGCGCTCGGCCGCCGCCGTCCGACCCTGGGTCCACAGCCACTGGCCCAGGCCGAACTCGGCGCGGGCCTGCTGTTCGGCCTCCGTCGGCAGCGGCTGGTGGCGACGAACCTGCTCGTCACTCAGGGCCGAGCCCTCGCCCTTCACCCACGCCCGCAGCGCGTCGAGATGCTTGCCCGCCGACAGGCCGGTGATGTGCTTGAACGTGTCGGAGCCGAAGGCGACGTCGTTGGGGCGCACGATGCGTCCGCGCTCGTCGATCCAGAAGATGGTCGGCACGTTGACCACGTTGTAAAGATCGGCCATCAGATGCTGCGGATCGATCAGCGCCGGGTACGTCGGATTCGCCGACTCGATCCACGGGCGGGCGTCGTCCGCGTTCTTGTCGAGCGCTACCGTGATCACGGTGAAGCCGCGGCCCTTCAGCTCCTGGTACAGCGCCTGCCAGACCGGCAGGTCGAGACGGCACCCTCACCACGAGGCCCAGGCCACGAGCAGGATCTTCTTGCCGCGGTGCTCGCGCAGCGTGTGCAGGCGCCCGTCGAGGTCGGGTAGCGAGAAGTCGGGCGCCTGCTGAGCGGCCAGCGCCTGACTGCGCTCGCGGGCGGAGGTCCCCAGGAATGCCGCACCTTCCTCCGTGTCGAGCGCCAGCGGCCGGTCGAGCGCGCGGGCGAGCGCGGTGAGATCGACGCCGCCGTCGCGGACCAGCGCGCCTTCATCGGAGAGGGGGATGCACATCGCGTCGTTGCACAGGAGCCCGTCGTGAATCTCCCAGCCCAGCCCGTCCTTCAGCGCGGCCGGATCCAGGAGCACGCGCTCGCCGGCCACACGCGCGCGGAGGGGGACGGCGCGCTCGGCGTCGATGATCGTGATGGTGTCCATCACACGGCTCCTGCGGGGGCACCCGCCTTGGCTGCGACCATCAGGTCGTGGCTCTGGTCGCGCAGGATGGTGGGGCTCATGACGATCTCCTCGATCACGGTCCGCGCCGGGAGCATCACCGCTAGCATGATCGCGCGCGCCACGTCCTCGGCCTGCATCATCGTGGCGCGGGCGGCGGCGTCCGGGTTGTGGGGTCGCTTGTCGAGAATCGGCGTGTCGACCTCGGCGGGCATGATGAGCGTGGCGCGGATGCCGCGGTTGCGCAGCGTGTTGTGCACGTGGGCCATGAGATTGCGCACCGCCGCCTTGGCCGCGCCGTAGACGGCGCCGCCGATCAGCCCGGCCTTGAGCGCGGCCAGCGAGCCGACCGTGACGATGGTGCCGTTGCCGCGCTCGAGCATCCCCGGCAGGACGGCCTGAGTCAGGACGTACACCGCCGTGAGGTTGACGGCCATCACGCTGTCCCACTCCTGCCGGCCGACCCAGCGGATCGAGCGCGCGTGGCTGCTGTGCCCGGCGTTGTTGATCAGCACGTCCACGCGACCGAAGCGCTCGAGCGTCCACGTGACGAAGCCGGCGGCGGCGTCCGAGCTCTCGAGATCGACCGCGCGGGCCACGCACAGGCCGCCGTCCTTCTCGATCGAGCGCGCCACCGCATCCACCGGCGCCTGCCGGCGCCCGCAGATCACCACCTGCGCGCCTTCGGCTGCCAGCATGCGCGCGGTCACCTCGCCGATACCCGTGCCGCCGCCCGTGACGATCGCCACCTGCCCGCTCAGCGCCTTCATCGCGACTCTCCCCTGCGCCGGTTGGATCGATTCACTTCCACGCCCACACGGGTTGCTCGAAATGATCGACGCGCGTCGGCCGTCCGTGGACCACGACCTCGCGCATCTGGTAGATCACGGCCGCGGTCGGCGCGTGAATGAGCGCCGAGAGGATCGGCAGCTGGATGACCGGCCGATCGCTCTCGGGGATCGTGACCAGGATCGGCACCTCCGGCCGCTCGAGGTCGTCGAGCGGCACCTGATACACGTGCTTGACCTCGTCCGGGTTCGGCGTCAGCGTTCCCGCCCCCTCCCCCCACACCACCACCGGCGTGATCACGAACCCCGAGCGCGTCGGGTAATCGTCCAGCACGCCGAGCACCGCCGAGGCGTCGAGCGTCAGCCCCACTTCCTCGGACAACTCCCGCAGCGCCGCGCCCTCGGCGGTCTCGCCGGGATCGATGCGGCCGCCCGGCAACGCCCACTGACGCGCGTGGGCGCGCAGCCGGTCAGCGCGCCGGGTCAGCACGAAGCACGCGCGTCCCTCGTCGTCCGGCAGCAGCACGAGGGCCACCGCCGCCGGCCGCCGCCCACCGGATGGATGGGCCCGGCGCTCGAAGCCGGCGAGGTGCGTGCGAGCCCGCGCCCGCAGTTCCTCGCTGAACTTCATCTCAGTACGCAGGCAGCTTCCCGGCGCTGACTCCGGTCTTGCGGACGGCGGCCACCTCGTCGGCGGCGCGCGCGGCCAGGAAACGGCCGTCGCTGGCCAGCGTGACGAACTGGTAACCGCCGGCGATCATCTTGAGCGCGTACGGCGCGCCGCCGCAGTGGATACCGGCCACCACGTTGTGGCGCTTGCACGCCTCGTAGATCCGCTTCTGCGCTTCGACCACCGGCTCCTCGGTCTGATCCAGCTTCGGCGTGCAGCCAAGCGTGATCGAGAGATCGGCCGGTCCGACGTACACCGCATCGATGCCGGGCACGCTCAGGATCTCGTCGATGTTCTTTACCGCCTGAGCGGTCTCGATCATCGGCATCACCAGCAGCGCGTCGTTGGCGGTCTTGGGCGTGTAGTCGCTGCCGGCGTAGATGGAGGCGCGCACCGGTCCCCACGAGCGGTAGCCGAGCGGGAAGTACTTGCACGCGGCCACCAGCGCCTGGGCTTCCTCGCGCGTGTTGATCATCGGGCAGATCACACCGTAGGCGCCCGCGTCGAGGATCTTCATGATCCGGGCGGGGTCACTCCAGGGCACGCGCGCCAGCGGAACGACCCCGGTGGTCGAGATGCCCTGCAGCATGCTCACGGCCACCTGGTAGTCCACGACGCCGTGCTGCATGTCGATCGTCAGCGAGTCGAACCCCTGGTGCGACATCACCTCGGCGGAGAACCCGCTGGGGATGGAGAGCCAGCCATTCACCACCGCGTCACCCTTCGCCCAGATCTCCTTCAACTTGTTTGCCCGCACGGACGCACTCCTCTCGCGGGGCCCAGTTCATCCAGGCCCACGGCACCGCGGATTATACCCGTAGTGGCAGGGCCCCTCCCGTCTGGCGGCGCGTGGCCGGGGGACCAAGGTGGGCGAACGCGCGGAGGCATGGGGGGACGTCTCTCTGCCCCCCGCATCACGACACCCCTACCGCGGGTTGGACGACTACTGCGGCCGCCGTGACGCCGAGCGCCCCGAACGTCGAGCGCTCGGAACTCTCGAGCGCCAAGGCGACCGTGTGAGCATCAAACCCGCGGCAGGACCGCCGGGTGCTCTGTAGGGGCCACTTTCTGTGTACCGGGTCAACTTCAGACGCTACGGTGTCTCAGCGCTTCGCGGTCTTCTCCACGATCATCGCCAGATGTTCGGTGTAACTGACGTCGTACGATTCGCCAACCTTCAACCGGGCGAGGACCCTCGGGTCATTGGCCACGCTGACTTCCTGTGCCCCCCTGGGCCCGCGGAGAGTCACCGATGGCTTACCGGCATCGATCGCGGTCACCGTGGCCCGGACGTTCGTGCGGCGCGCGGCATACACAGCCGGCATCCCCGCCCCGGTCGTTGTTCTCCCGACGCTGGCGCTAGAGGCGTCTGGGGACCCGTCGAGCGACAACGCCCAGGATTCGTAGTAGGCCACCGAGACGGTATCGCCTACGGCGACCTGCGAGAGGTTCTTCACCCGCTCGTCGACCTGCATCGTGAGCGTTCCCCCGGCCGGTCCCCGGAGCGTGATCCACCGGTTCGAGGCGTCGATGGCCTCAACGGTCAGGACCGAAGTCCGCAAACGCGACGTGTTGAGGGTGCCCGTCCACGATTCCCGCGTCACATCGATCTTCCCCTGACACACCTCGGTCTTGAACGGCCCCGTCATCCTGTCGCCTGACACCTTAAACGTGCCTTCCACGTCCTTCGACGGGTCCTTCGCCTGTGTCACGACGGTGTCGCCCGACACCACCGCGTCAGCGACGTTGGACACGCGGTTGAATCTCGAATTGGTCACGAGCACGTTACCACTCACCCGGGCGCCGTCCTGGGTGAGACCCAACACCACAACGCCGTTGCCGTCGCCGACGTAGTCGCACGTCCACGCGCCCACCCAGTCCCCCGTCACGTTGACCGCGGCCGGCTTCAGCGGCGGCGCCGACGCACAACTCGCCGTGGCCAACACCAGAACGCCCATCGTCAAGCTTTTCAGCACCCTCATGGTCCTTCTCCTTCGACGTTATGCCGGGGCGTCCGGGATGCTCCCACGTGGCGGCGAGGTAACCCGCACGACGCGACCTTCTTTCCCCCACCCGGCTCTGCCTGCGCCCACCTCGTCGGTTTCTTCACGAGACCCGAGACCGCTGCGCCGCGGCAAGAGCGTGCGTGTGCCAATCCTCCTTTCCTTGCGGCGGCGACATGACGGTTTCACGGGCGTTCTCGATGGGCTATGAGACCTTGGTCGTAAGACGAGAGGCTCATCTCACCCAGGCGAAGGGGGCACGCCAGCCGGGGTCCCTATCTCAACCAAGCCGCTCCATCAGCATGTGGCGGCGGTTGCTGGTGTGGGGGCGAACCTGAGCCGGCCAGCGGCCCTGCTCCACGGCCTTGGCCCACGCATCGCTCAGCAGGACGTCCGGCCGGTCCAGCTCGTAGAGGGCGTGGAAGCGCGGGGCGCCCTCGACCACCATCGTCTTGCGCTCGCCTCCCAGCATCATCGTGAGCGGCCGCCCCACGAAGCGCGTAGCCGAGACCACGCCGGGCACCGTCAGGATGAGCGGCACGTGCTCGGTGTCGTAGACCTCGTGGAACAGCGATTCGCGATCGGGTGTGACGTCCATCGAAGCGGAGAACAGATAGCGGCCGGTGAGTGCCATGGGAGCCTCCTCGTCGGATTTGGCGGGCAAGCGGCGTCGACTAGCGGCGTGCGCCCGCGCCGTAGAGCTTAGCGTTGATTTCGCCAAGCAGCTGGGCGGCGCCAGCGTGCGCGGGATCGAGCGCCACCGCGTGCTCCAGCGCGGCGGTAGCGCCAAGGGCGTCGCCGGTGCCGAGCCGGGCCAGGCCGAGGTCGGCATAGGTCTGGGCCGGCTGAGGGGCGCCGGCGACGGACTGGGTGAGCACCCGCGTCGCCAGGATAGGCTGGTTGATCGCGAGATAGGCGCGACCGAGCCGCGCGAGCAGCGCCGGATCGTCGGGTCGCAACGCCCGGGCCGATTCCAGCGTCGTCACGGTGTCGGCTCCACGTCCCATACGCGTGTAGGCGCCGGCGAGGCTCTCGAGCAGCTGCACGTCGCGGGGCCGGCGCTCGCGCGCGGTGAGGTACTGCTCCACGGCTTCGCGGGTCTTGCCCTGCTGCTCCAGCAGCGAGGCCCACAGCACGCGATAGCCAGCGTCCCTGGGAGCCAGTCGGACAGCGTTGGCGGCAGCGTCCGCGGCGCGGTCCGTCAGCCGCTGGGCCTGCCAGGCGCGCGCCAGCGCGGCCTGGGCCTCGGCGCTGCGCGGATCGTGGCGCGCGGCGGACTGGAGGATCTCGATGGCCCGCACCGGCTGCTCCAGCCGGAGCAGCGCCCGCGCCAGCGCGATGAGCGAGGGCACATGCGCGGGGTCGCGGGCCACCGCGCGCTCGAGCTGCGCGGCCGCTTCCGCCGGCATGTCCTTGGCCAGGTAGGCCATGCCGAGGTCGTAGCGCACGCCCGCCGTCTCGACATGCTGAGCGCCGCGCCCGGCCAGCGGAGGCAGCTCGGCCGCACGGAACGCGCGCACCATGCGGTAGTTCGTCAGCGCCGTGTCGCGGTAGAGGCTCTTGGGCGCCGAGAACTCCAGCGGCAGGCGGTCGTCGTCGTTGAGATCGGCGCCCAGCGTGAGGCGCGCCGTCTCCGGCTCGGTCAGCAGAAAGTCGGCGAGGAAGGCCCACGGCGCGCGAAAGCCGAGCCGAGCGAAATCCTCGCGCAGCTCCGGCGAGGCATCCCACGCCGCCTGCACGCGCCCCAGGTCGAGCGGCTGCGGCTCGGCCGCCCCCACCAGGATGAAGTCCGCCACGCCGTGCGCGTGCCACACCGTGGTGGCCGGGAACGCCGTGCGGAACGTCTTGACGATCATCTTGAAGTCTTCCGGCCGGATCGTGTAGCCGTCCACCCATTGCACCATCACGCCGCCCGGGGCCAGGCGCGAGCGGGCCAGCGCGTAAAACTCCTCGCTGAAGAGCGTGGCGACACCGCCGATCCACGGATTCGACGGCTCGGAGACGATGACGTCCCACCGCCGGTCGCTGGCCAGCAGGAAGTTGCGCGCATCCCCGAGCGCCAGATGCACGCGCCGGTCGGCCAGCGCGTCGCGATTCTCGCGGCGGAAGAAGGAGGACGCCGTCACCACGGCCGGCTCGATCTCGACCACGTCGATCCGCTCCACGGGATGACGGGCCACCGCGCCGACCGTCACGCCGCTGCCGAGCCCGACGACCAGCGCCGAGCGCGCGTCGGGCCGCGCGAGCAACGGCAGGTGGCCGAGCATCAGCTGCATGTGCATGTCGAGGCCGTTGCTGGCGTCGGTCTTGCCGTTCACCCGCAGCGAGGTCAGCGAGCCTTCCTGGTGCACGCTCACGGTCGCGGTGAGGCCGTCGCGATAGAACACCAGGCGGCTGTCGGCCAGCGCGCGCGCCACGCCCCCCTGCCCGGAGAACCGCTGGTACTGCCGCGGATAGATGGCCGCCCCGGCCGCCATGACGGTGGCATTCCACGTCGGGATCAGCACCAGGCCGAGCACGCAGGCCACCGCCAGCGCCCCCGCCGTCACCCGCTGCCACTCCGCCAGCCCGCGGAAGGCGGCGGCCACCAGCACCAGGCCCAGGGCCACGTTCAGCACCACCGCGACCTTCGCCGTGTCCTGCGCGCCGAGCCATGGAATCAGGCCGAAGCCGGCCACGATGGTGCCGACGATGGCGCCCAGCGTGTTCATCGCGTAGAGGCGGCCGACGTCGCGGGCCACGCGCTCCCCGCCGCGCACGGCCACTTGCACGGCGCACGGGAAGGAGGCGCCGATCAGCAGCGTGGGGACCAGCATCGCGCCGACGGCGAGCGCCACCTGCACCGACAGCACGAAGGCCGGCGAGAGCGAGATGGCCAGCGCCCCGACCACCGCGTCGGGCAGCCGCTCGAAGGTGGGCAGGATCCCGAGCGCCGCGACACCGGCGCCGAGCTGCAGCAGACCGAAGGCCGCCAGCCCGAGCGGGCGGGCGCCGAACAGGCGCGAGAAGATCGCGCTGCCCAGGGCCAGGCCGAGCAGGAACGCGATCAGCATCGCCGTGAAGGCGTAGGTCGAGCTACCGAGCGCCAGGCTCAGTGCGCGCGTCCACGCGACCTCGTAGATCATCGACGCCGCACCGGCGACGCCCAGGCCGAGCAGGGTGAGGCGCAGCGGCCGCTCGATCGGCATCGCCTCAGGGCTCACGTCGACACGCACCGGGGATGGCGGAACGACCGCGGGCGCGTCGGACGACGCCTCCAGCGCGGCCAGGCGCTGGTCGGCGAGGATGATCAGGCCGCCCACCGCGAGGTTCACCAGCGCGGCCAGCGTGAGCGTCGCCCGCATGCCGAGCGCGGGCAACAACAGGTAGCCGGCGAGCGCCGTGCCCACGACGGCGCCGAACGTGTTGAGCGCGTAGAGGAAGCCCACGCGCTGGCCGACTGTGCCGTGCTCGGCGGCGAACAGGCGGCTCAGCACCGGAAGCGTCGCGCCCATGAGCGTGGTGGGCGGCAGCAGCAGCGCCAGCACCAGGACGAACTGGGCGAGGCTGAACGTGAGGAACGAGAGCGACAGCCCCCGGGCCAGCGCCAGGTACGCGCGCTCCACCACCGGCAGCAGCAGGGGCACCATCAAACAGAACAGGCCCACGCCGATCTCGAGCACGCCGTAGAGACGCAGCGGACGGGGGTGGCGGTCGGCAAGCCGTCCGAAGGTCCAGCTGCCCAGACCGAGCCCGGCCATGAAGGCCGTGAGCACAGTGGTCACCGCGAAGACCGTGTGGCCGAACACGAGACCCAGCATGCGGATCCAGAGGACCTCGTAGACGAGACCCGTGGCGCCGGAGAGGAAGAAGCAGGCGACGACGCCGACGAGCACGCTGCGAGGGGCTGAGCTCACCAATCGATCATAGCGGAGGGCCCCGGAACGGCGGCTATCCCGACAGCCCTTGGCGGAGTACCCCTAGCGGCAGAAGGGACCGACGGCGACGAAGACGATGTCGGGCATGTCCTTGGTGCGCAAACCCGGCTGATCTTCCACGTACTTCTCGACCGCGGCCAGGATCTTGTCGTGGCCGACGAGCCGATCTCGCAAACAGGTGACGACCTCGGCAAAGACGGTGATCCCGGCGTCCTTGTTACCCAGCGACTCCTGGACCAGCACCAGGCCCACCCAGGCGTCGATGACTCCATCGACGTAGGCCGACCGCGCGGCCGGCGGCAGGCGTTGCCACTCCGTACCCGTCATGGCCTCGGCGGGGATCGTCACCAGGAGCGCGGCCAGCGCGAGCCCCAGGACGCACAATGACCGCCCCATGACGCTCAATGGCCGCCGCCACTGAAGGTCGGCGCCGCCAGGCCTTCGATCGCCACGTTGACGACCGCCGGGCGGCCGGCGGCCAGGGCGCGAGCCAGGGCCGGCTCGAGCTCGTCGGCCCGGCGCACGAGCTCGCCGTGGCCGCCCAGCGCCTCGGCGAGCTGGTCGTAGCGCGAGGCCAGGAGCTCGCACCCCACGGTGCGCTCGGCGCCGTAGTGGCGCAGCTGCAGCGTGTGCTCGGCATTCCAGCGCGCGTCGTTGCCGATGACGACCACGATCGGCAGGCGGTAGCGCAGCGCCGTATCGAGCTCGAAGGCGTGGAAGCCGAACGTACCGTCGCCCATCACCGCCAGCACCGGCCGGTCGGGACAGGCCAGCCGTGCGGCCACCGCCATCGGCAACGCGCTGCCGATGGAGCCGCTCAGGCCGTTGAACAGGCGCTCGCGCGGCTCGAGCCCCGCCTGCACCCACTGGCCGAACTCGCCGCCGTCGCACACCAGGACCGCGCCCGCCGCCACGTGGGGCGCGAGCGCGGCGCACACGCGCAGCGGATGGATGGGCTCGCGCGCGGAGCGGCGCCACTCCGCCCACTCGGGCGGGCTCGCCTGCCGCGCGCTCTCCACCTGCTCGCGCCACGTCGAGCGCGGCCAGCGCCGGAGGGAGGCGTGCTCCGCCAGCCGCGCGGCGCCGCCGGCCGGGTCGGCGTCGAGTGCCAGCGCGATGCGCGCGTCGGGCGCCGTCGGCTCGACGTCCACGGCGACGATCCGACAGTCGCGCGCGAAGGCCTGGCCGAAGCGCAGCGAGAAGTCGAGCGGCTTGCCGAGCAGCAGCACCAGATCGGCCTCGGCGAAGATGCGGGCGGCGCCGCGCAGCCACGGATCGTTCAGGTCGCGCGGGCTCTCGATCGGCAGCGCCGGCGTGCCCGTCGCCTCCACGAGCCGCTGCACGGCCGCGCGCCGCGGGCCGCGCCCCAGGGCCGGCCCGGTGAGAATCAGCGGCCGCTTGGCCTCGGCCAGCCACGCCAGCACGGTCGAGACGTGCTCATCGCTCAGGGATCGCGCGCCTGCGCCGTCCGGGGATGCGCCGGATCGGCTCGAGACGGGCGCGGGTTCGGGGGTCGCGGTCTCCAGCACGTCGCCGGGAAGACTCAGGTGAACCGGCCCCGGGCGTCCCGAGGTGGCCAGCGCGAGCGCGCGCGTGATGTCGTCGCCCACGTGCGCCGCATCCTCCACGGACCACGCGGCCTTCGTCACCGGCCGCGCGGCAGCCACCTGGTCGACTTCCTGGAAGGCGCCGCGCCCGCGCTGCGCGCGGGGGCTGGCGCCGGAGAGCAGGACGACTGGCGACTCGGCCATGCGCGCACCGTAGAGCGCCGACAGCGCGTTGAGATGCCCGGGACCGGCGGTGACCAGCGCGACACCCGGCTGCTCGGTGAGCCGCCCCCACGCGTCCGCCATGTGGACGGCCGCGGCCTCGTGACGCGTGTGGACGAGCGAGATGCCGCGGCCGATCGTCGCATCGAAGATCGAGAGAATCTGGTTGCCCGACAGCGTGAAGAGATGGCGGACGCCGGCGGTGGTCAGCGCCTCGACGAGTCGGGCCGCACCGTTGATACTCATGCGGGGACCGCCGGGTCGCTCAGCCCGTGGCGACGGCCGACAGCAGCTCCGTCAGCTCGGCGAGCGTGGCCGGATCGAGCGCAGCCGCCGGCGGGCGCACGTGCGCGGAGGCGATCCAGCCGCGGCGGCGGAGGATCTCCTTGCGGATAGCCATCGAGGTGCCGGGTATTGCGCCGGGCTGGGTCTCGTAGCGGATGAGCGGCAGCCACCGATAGAGCAGCGTGCGTGCCGCGTCCCGCCGGCCGGCCACGAAGTGCTCGCGGATCTCGCCCAGCGCTTCGGGGTACGGAAATCCCGTCATCGCGCCGTCGGCGCCCCGCGAGAGCTCCTCGAAGAAGTACACGCCGCCCAGTCCCCCGAAGATCGCCACCCGTCGCGAGGCGAGCTCGCGCAGCCGGGTGATCTTGGGCAGCGTCGGCGCCTCCTCCAGCTTGACCGCCTGGACCGCAGGCAGTTCGGCGATCAGCCGCACCAGGAACGGCGCCGGCATCGTCACCTGCGTGGTCACCGGTTCGTCCTGCAGCACGAGCGGACACTGCGCGGCCCGCATCACGGCCCCGTAGTACTCGGCGACCGCATCGAGATTGCGGGCGCCGGCCGGCGGCGCCACCATCACGGCATCGGCGCCGTGCGCCCGCGCCATCGAGGCGAAGCCGGAGGCCAGGTGCGTCCCCGACGCCGACACGCCGACCACCACCGGCACCCGGCCGCGGACCTCCTTCACCACGGCCTCGACCATGCGGCGCCGCTCCTCGTCGTTGAGGCGATGCGCCTCGCCGGCGATGCCGAGAATGGTGATGCCGCGCACGCCGGTCGCCAGCACGGATTCGATCAGCTTCGGGACCCCGTCGAGATCGAGCGCGGCGTCGTCGGTGAACGGCGTGGCCAGGATGTGGTAGATGCCGGACCAGTCGATCGTCATGCCGGCATTTTACCTATTCGGATGGGGGCCCCGATATGGCCCCCAAGCCCCCCGGGCGCTCGGAGCGCCCCGGCAAAGCCGTGGCGCTCCTCGTCATCACGGGAGCGCCGGCTCATCGCACCGAATCACCACAGGCTGTAGATGAACGGCGCCAGCGCCGAGCCTTGGGTGGCCACGATCAGGGCGCCGAACACGCCTAGAATCGAGATGATCGGCAGCAGCCAGAATTTCTTGCGCTCACACATGAAAGCCCACAGCTCCAGAACAAAGTCTTTCATCGTTACTCCCCTCTCCTCAGAGTTCTACCTGCGTGCCTCGGACGATTCTGGGCGCAATCACCGCGAAGACATTGGCGCCGGCCAGCTCGGCGCCCCGATCGAGCAGATGCCACTGCTGGGAGAGCAACGGGTCCGATTGAGCGGACGCGCGACCAGGCAGGACGGGCAGCCCGGACAGCACGGCAAGCAGGAGTGCCGTCAACCACCGGCCTCCATGACGAGACAGCCGTGGAATCGCGGGCACGCCCCCCTGGCGGATCCGAGTGTGCGTGCGGCTCGGAAGTGCATCCCGGCCGCGCGCCGCATCAATCGTGGGGCCCAGTGAGTCCGCTGGGCTCGGCCCTGGTCAAGATGACCGATAGGTTCGGCGAGGATTCTGGGTCACGCGTGCGCGCGAGTCAAGCGCGACAGGATTGCGTGGAGCACGCTGGCCAGCTGTCGGCGGACTTGTCAACACGCCGGGGCCCGGGTAGGCTTCGCGCCCATGAGCATGCGAATCGGGATCATCGGCGCCGGAGCGATCGGGTGCATGGTGGGCGGTCTCCTCACGCGGGCCGGCCACGACGTGACGCTGGCCGATCAGTGGCCCGAGCACGTGGAAGCCATGCGGCGCGACGGCCTGCGGCTGTCCGGCACGTGCGGCGAGCTGCTGATCCCGGTCAAGGCCATTCACCTGCACGAGCTGCAGCGGGTGACCACGCCGTTCGACGCCGTGTTCATCGCCGTGAAGTCCTACGACACGGAGTGGGCGACGGCGCT
>Ga0075418_10002441_pt1 | contig 21260 bp, 21 predicted proteins | sample SoiMetdeltSBSDD2_FD_81776 | JGI IMG/M metagenome (GOLD analysis project Ga0075418, IMG submission 81776) | Bulk soil microbial communities from a Populus tree surrounding site in Tennessee, USA - Soil MetaG P. deltoides SBSDD2 | ecosystem: Environmental > Terrestrial > Soil > Tree plantation...
AAATGAGACTCGTTACCTCGTCTGCTACAGTTTTTGGTACGAAGCTACACTTTTCGCTCATGCGCCGATTATAACATGGGTTTTTGCGGCAACTGCGGTGCGGGCAATATGAATGTGACAGGAGAGGACAGGAGAGGACACGAGCGGACACCAGAGGACATTTTTTGGTGAAAATTGGGCTTGACGCTTTTTCGGATTCCTAAGGAAGCCAGCCCTGTACGGGGCGCAGGGTCGCGGTTGGTGCTGGCGGGTGTACCGGCTCCGGCGGCGTCTGATTGGGAAACGCAGGACGACGAATCAAGGGCTAGCTATCACAACAAATGACAACGCCCCAAAGAAGCCTCGGGCCGCTACGCCGTGCGCATGTACAACATGAAAAGAATGCATCGAATACATCTTGCCATTGCCGGCAAAGGGGTCAGGCTTGCAAAATTCTGTGAATCGCAACCTCACCATCCTTATTGCCGAAGATGACGAGGACTACGCGTTAATTGTTGAGGCGGCGATTAAGTCGAGTGGCTGGATTAACCCCGTGCGCATTCTCCCGAATGGCCAGGAGGTTATCAAATACCTGAGTGGGGAGGGCGAGTACGCCGATCGTACCGCAAATCCTTTCCCTTCCGTAATGTTCCTGGATGCGAAGATGCCAGGCGCGACCGGATTTGATGTCTTGCGCTGGACAAGAGAACACCCGGAGTGCTCAGTCCAGCCAACGCTGATGCTGAGCAGCTCGGATGATCCAAAGGACGTTAAGCTCGCATACGAACTCGGGGTCCATGGCTATTTTGTGAAACCCGCAAAATTGAGTGACTTGAAGAACATGCTGCAGGCTATCTATGGCTTTTGCACATGGTCGTTGAAGCCGACGATGTCCGGGGGCACGAGCGCGTCCCAATGAAGCACATAGCCCTACGTGGTTGAATGCACGTAGTGTGAGGGAGTGGATCTGGTGTTCGATTTTCAGTTAAACTCGTTACGTCGTCTGCTACAGGTTGTTTGGCGTCGTGTTCATCCGCACCGCATCAATGCCCGGAATACGGCTTGAGCGTGCACGCAAATTGCAGCAGCATCCCTGTTATCGGCGATCGCTTATGACACGAAAATTGTTGGTTGTTTCTCTGGTTCTGGCTTGCGCCATTTTCGTGTCGCAGTGGGTGAGTATTCGCAAGCTGAGGGCTGAAGGGGAACAGATCCGCGCGGAGCTGGCCCAGGGCAAAGCCTCGGGTGCTGACCACGAGCAAACGAAGGAGCTGACGCAAGCGGAGGAAGGCAGGCTGAGGGCTGAGCAATCCGAGTTGAATCGGTTGCGCGCGGAAGTGTCACAATTGCGCAAGGATATCAAAGCGGCTCAACTCGCAGCGACGAAGCGCGCCCGCGAAGCGGCGACGACGAACTCCCCGGTTAAGCCAGTCAGCCCCGTGCAGAGTTATTCCGCGAGCGTTCGCGCGAATGTTCCTTTCAACCAAACGCTCGTGACGGGTGGTTGGAAACTTCCGTCGGGTAAACACGCTCTGTTCTTCGTCGAACCGCAATTGATGGACAGGGTCGGGAACGTTGCTCAACCAGGCACTGGCGCGGACCAGGTCGTGTTGCAGACACATATCGTGGAAGTCTCCGAACAGGCTCTCGCCAAGCTTGGGTTGGATTCGTTAAAGAGCGATGCGATGGAGACGGCCGCTCAGCTCACCCTTGATGAAACACAGGCGCAGACAATTCTAGATGGCCTGCGACAAACCGAAGGCGCGGACGTGCTTGGCGCTCCTCGTTTGCTCATGCTTAGCGGCCGCCAGGGGCAAGTAAAGATTGCCAATACTTTCATCGGGCCCACGGGCGAACCATTCGAAACGGGACCTATGGTTGACGTGGTGCCCACCATTGCGGCGGATGGCCGATCCGCCGACTTGCAACTCAACGCTCAGATGCGGTTGCGCCGCTAATTGCCCCAAAATCGAGTTGACCTCAAAGCCGCTCTGTTTACTCTGCGCGTCGATGCGTCAGGGCTGAGCCCCACCGCAATTTGGGCCGTCTTACGCAGTCGCCCGCCGTTCCGTGGGAACGCGGGTTTTTTGATTTAGCAGTTATGCGACACACCATTTCCGTGCTGGTCGAGAACAAGTTCGGCGTGCTCACGCGCGTCGCCGGGCTGTTCAGCGGCCGCGGTTACAACATCGATACGCTCAACGTCGGGCCGACCCACGACCCGAACACTTCCCGCATGACGATCGTCACCATGGGCGACGACGCGACCCTTGAGCAGATCGTCAAGCAACTCAACAAACTGGTGGACGTGATCGAAGTGCAGGATTTTCGCGACGGCGAATACGTCGATCGCGAGTTGGTGATGGTGAAAGTTAAAGTCGATTCCAGTTCACGCGCCGAAGTCATGCAGATCACCGACATTTTTCGCGCCAAGATCGTGGACGTTCAGCCTAAAAGTCTCACGATCGAAATCACGGGCAACGGGAGCAAGCTCGAGAAGTTTCTCGATCTGATGAAGACCTTTGGCGTGCTCGAACTCACGCGCACGGGCACCGTGGCCCTGCCCCGCAAATAGCTTTTACAATCAATAAATTATGCCTGCAAAAGTTTATACCGATAACGACGCTGACCTGAACATCCTCAAAGACAAAACGCTGGCCGTGCTCGGCTTCGGTTCCCAGGGCCACGCGCACGCGCTCAATCTCAAAGACAGCGGCCTGAATGTCATCATCGGGCTCTACGAGGGGAGCAAGTCGATTCCCGTGGCGAAGGAAAAAGGATTCGAGGTCGTCTCGACCGCCGAGGCCGTGCAACGTGGAGACGTCATCTTCGTCGCGTTGCCGGACACGAAACAGAAGGCGGTTTACAAACGTGATATCGCGCCATTTTTACGGAAGGGCAAGACGCTCCTCTTCTCTCACGGATTTTCGATTCATTTCGAAACCATCGTGCCGCCGAATGACGTGGATGTGATTCTTGTCGCGCCCAAAGGGCCGGGCCACATCGTGCGTCGACAGTATCTCGAAGGCAAAGGTGTGCCCGCGCTCATCGCCGTTTACCAGAACCCGAGCAAAAAGGCCAAGCAAGTGGCGCTCGCCTGGGCCAAGGGCATCGGCGGCACTCGCGCTGGGGTCATCGAGACGACCTTCAAGGAGGAGACTGAAACCGATTTGTTCGGGGAGCAGACCGTTCTGTGCGGTGGCGTCAGCGCCCTCGTGCAGGCCGGCTACGAGACGCTCATCGAAGCGGGGTACCAACCTGAAATGGCTTACTTCGAGTGTTTGCACGAATTGAAACTCATCGTCGACCTCATGAACGAGGCCGGCATTAGCGGCATGCGGTTCTCGGTTTCGGAGACGGCCAAATGGGGCGACGTAACCGTCGGTCCGAAGATCATCGATTCCAGTGTCAAGAAACGGATGAAGCAGGCGCTCAAAGAAGTGCAAAGCGGCAAGTTCGCCAGGGGCTGGGTAAAGGAATACGAGACCGGTTACAAGAAGTACCACGCGCTCCTCAAGAAAGGCGAAAATCACTCGATTGAAAAAGTGGGCGCTCGCCTTCGCGCCATGATGCCGTGGATGCAAAAGCGCTCGATCAAAGGCGCGCAAGCGGCTTATTGACGCTCTGGGCGGATCGGTCGTTCCTAGTTCTGCGCGTCGGGCTCAGTACCCCCGCGAATTAAGCCCAGGCCTTTCACGTGTGGCCACGCGGCGCGCGCTTCGGCCGGTTCATTGAGCCGTCTGATCTCATCAAGGATCGTCGGCACGCAAAAGCGCTCCGCCTCCTGGCGCAATTGAAACGTGTTGAAACGCAGAATCGTCCAGCCGCCGGCTTCCAGATCGCTGTCACGCCGATTATCCTCCGCGGCGCGCGCCGGGTCGCAGTGCCACCAGTCGCCATCGGTCTCGACATCGAGTTTTCCGTGCTTGCAATAGAAGGCGAAATCCAAGGCGTAGGTTCTTCCGCCGACCTTGACCCATTCCTGGCGCTCCGGTTTGAGCTTGTGCTTTCTTAGTTGCTGCCAGAGCCCGTCCTCCAGGGGGCTCTCGTCGTAGAGGTCATTGACCTCTTTTGCTGCCATCAACTTTTCGAAAGTAGTGCGGATGAAAACGATTCGGCGTTCGTTGCGGCTTCGAATCACACGCGGGAGCCGCTGCAGAGGCAGCACCAGCACGCGGTAGTAGCGCTTGTCCGATTTTTCGTTGAGCAACTCTTCCGGAAACAAGTCGTGACGGCCCGCTTCGTGAAAGCCGATGACTTTCGCGTAATACCGAATCGAGAATGCGTCGCGACCAAACGACTCGCTCTGGTAAAACGCAATCCACTGTGGGGGCCAACGATGGCCGATCCATTGCTGCGCCGCCGTAATCGGAACGCGATACCATCCCTTCTCGCGCACGATTTCGAAGTCACGCGCGCTGGGGAGAACAGCGACGAGCACGCGGTCTTGCGCGGGTGGCAAGTCACCGGAAAATGACTCATGGAAAGCATCGCCGTTCATGAAAGCCCCGGGTAACTCCCTCAGAAATAACAACGTAAATGTAACACGGCAAGAATTCCGGGACAAAAAAATTCTTTTCGTAACGAATTAGACTGTAAAGTTTTCCGACACTCAAGCGATGACGTCGGCAACGAGGAGGGTCGAACCTGGCGCATGTTCGCCGATAGAGAAGGCCGCCGACAGGCGTTGCGCTGCCACCTCAGCGTCGCGCGCGCTCGCCGCATGGACTCGGCAAACGACCGCGTTGCGCGTAACGCATTCGCCGGGCCTGGCGAGTTGGTCGACGCCGACCAACGGGTTGATCGGTGCATCCTTGTGCATACGCCCGCCGCCAAGGTCGCGCACAACTTCGCCAATTTCGCGCGCATCGCATTGTTGCACGAAGCCCTCGCGATCGGCGCGCACTTCGGTGACCACGGGCGCAAATCGATGGCTAACCTCTTTGTGATAAGCGTCGATATCAACTCCCTGCGCAGTGAGCATTTGTTCCCATTTCGCCAGCGGCTTTCGGGAGCGGAGGACCTCGAGCGCACGATTCCGCGCCGATTTGTGATCCGAACACTGCTGCGCCAAAGTCAAAAGATGCGCCGCCGATTCCACGACCAGTTGCTCGAGATCTGCCGGACCACGCCCCTCGAGACATTCCACTGCCTCACGCACCTCCAGCAGATTACCTGCGGCGCAACCGAGTGGCACATTCATATCTGTGAGTAGCGCGCGCGTTTTGACACCGCACTCGTTAGCCAAGCGGACCATGCTGGTTGCCAGCTCGCGGGCCTGCGCTTCGGTTTGCATGAAGGCGGCCGCGCCAAACTTGACGTCCAGAAGCAGACAATCGAGTCCTTCGGCCAATTTCTTCGAGAGGATGGACGCCGTAATCAGTGGAATCGACGGGACTGTCCCTGTGACGTCTCGCAACGCATAAAGCGCCTTGTCCGCGGGGACCATGTCCTCACTTTGTCCGCAAATCACGCACCCGATTTCCTGCACCTGCTCGACGATGCGTGTCACCGGCAGCGCTGTCGTGAAGCCCGGAATGCTTTCAAGTTTGTCGAGCGTGCCGCCGGTGATCCCGAGACCGCGCCCGGAAATCATCGGCACACGAAAGCCGAGGCATGCCAACAACGGCGCAAGCACGAGCGAGACCTTGTCCCCTACCCCACCCGTGGAATGCTTGTCGACGAGTGGACGGCTGTCCTGGGGAAATTCAAGTCGCCGGCCGGAGTCACGAAGGGCGACCGTCAGAGTCCGTGTTTCGCTGGCATCAAGGCCGCGAAATACAATGGCCATGAGCAGCGCGGCCATCTGATAATCGGGGACTTCGCCCCGCGTGTAAGCCGCGATCGTCGAGTAGATCTGTTCTTCGGAGAGAGTCTTGCCGTCGCGCTTGGCTTCGATGAGAGGCAGAACGTTCACCGCGTAGCCGCTGAGGAAACGAGGCGCCGATTCATAGGTGAAGCACTTACTTTAGCCGACGAACTTGCGCGCGATGATGCTCGCGTTGTGGCCGCCGAAGCCGAAGGAATTGTTCACGATCGCATCGATCTTCATTTCGCGAGCCGTGTGTGGAACATAGTCGAGGTCGCACTCCGGATCGGGCTTGTCGAGATTAATAGTGGGCGGCGCCACCTGCGTTTGAATCGCTTTCGCGCAAATCGCCATTTCGACCGCCCCCGCCGCGCCGAGCATGTGGCCTGTCGCGCCCTTGGTGGAACTCACAGCAAGTTTGCGCGCGTGATCGCCAAACACCGTCTTGATCGCCTGCGTTTCGCACACATCACCCTGCGGCGTCGACGTCCCGTGAGCATTAATGTAGTGAATGTCCGTCGGGTTCAGTTGCGCATTGCGCAGCGCCATGCGCATGCAGCGCGCGGCACCTTCACCCTGCGGTGCGGGTGCCGTCATGTGGTTCGCGTCGGCGGTGTTGCCATAACCGAGCAACTCGCAGTAAATCTTCGCACCCCGTGCCCTGGCGTGTTCGAGGTCTTCCAACACGAGCACCCCGGATCCTTCGCCCATCACGAAGCCATCGCGATCCACATCGAAAGGCCGCGACGCCCTTTCCGGTTCGTCGTTGCGCGTGCTCATCGCTTTCATCGCGCAAAAGCCGCCGATGCCGAGCGTAGTGATTGTGGCCTCGGTACCGCCGGCGAACATTACCTTCGCGTCACCCATTTTGAGCGTTCGCCAGGCTTCGCCAATCGCGTGGTTCGCAGTCGCGCAGGCCGAACACGTCGCCACGTTCGGGCCGCGCAATTTGAAGTACATCGAAAACAATCCCGACGCCATGTTCAGGATCAGCATCGGGATCATGAAAGGCGAGAGCCGCCCCGGACCCTTGTTGAGAAGCACCTTGTGCTGTTCCTCGGTCGTGGTGAGGCCGCCGATACCCGAACCGATGAACACGCCAATCTCATCGCGATTCGCCACATTCAGATCGAGCCCGGAATCGAGCAGCGCGCGGTGGCCCGCGTAAATCCCGAATTGAGCGAAACGATCCGTGCGCCGCGCTTCTTTGGGCGAGGGAAATGATTCCGCGGCGCTGAAGTCGCGCACTTCTCCAGCGATCTGCGTGTCGAACATCGACGCATCAAACTGTGTAATGCGCTGGATGCCGCACTTTCCGGCCACGAGATTCTTCCACAACGTGTCCAGGTCGTTGCCAAGAGGCGACACGACACCAATGCCTGTGACCACCACCCGGCGCTCTGTATGACTTGCCATAAAAACTGAAAGGGCAGCCTGGGCTTGAACGCCAGCCGGAGGCTGCCCTGAAAAACCGCGCCCGCTTACTTCTGCCGGGATTCGTCGATGTACTTGATGACATCGCCGACGCTCTGAAGCTTCTCGGCTTCTTCGTCGGGAATCTCATGGCCGAATTCTTCCTCCAGGGCCATCACCAACTCCACCGTATCCAGCGAGTCGGCGCCAAGGTCTTCGATGAACTTGGCCTCAGGCGTCACCTGATCGGCGTTCACACCCAATTGTTCCACAATTATATCTTTTACTCTCTGTTCTGTCGATTTATCAGCCATGGGTTTCTCCATCTGTTGGTGTTCTCTAAGCGACGTGGCAGGGGGCGTCAAGCCCCGAAACGCCGGCGTCCCATCGACGGCTAGCGGAAATTTTCACGTGCATTGTTCTCAAAAGCAAGCTGTCTCTATCGGCTGAATCCATCCGTGTCCAGCGTGTTTTTACATCACCATGCCGCCGTCCACCGTCAGCACCTGCCCAGTAATGTAGGCCGCGGCAGGACTGGCCAGAAACAGCGCCGCCTCGGCAATGTCTTCCGCCTTGCCCAGCCGGTTAAGTGGGATCTTTTTCACCAGTTCCTGGCGCATTTTCTCGTCCAGCACCGCCGTCATGTCCGTTTCGATGAACCCCGGCGCAATCGCGTTGGCGGTAATGCCGCGCGAGGCCAGCTCGCGCGCAACCGATTTCGTGAATCCAATCAGCGCCGCCTTGCTTGCCGCGTAATTGACTTGGCCGGCATTGCCGATCAAGCCAATGACCGACGAAATATTGATGATGCGCCCCGACCGCTGCTTGAGAAAGGCGCGCGAGAAAGCCTTCGTGAACGAAAATGCTCCGCGCAGATTGGTGTTCAGCACCACATCCCAATCTTCCTCGCTCATGCGCATGAGCAAACCATCCCGCGTGACACCCGCATTGTTAACGAGGACGTCGATGCGCGCCGTCTCGCCCATGATCTTTTCACCCGCCGCCGCAACCGCGTTTGGATCAGATACATCGACCGCGTGCGCCCACGCTTTGCGGCCAAGGCCGCGGATTTCGTTCGCCACTTTTTCGGAATTCTCGGCGGTGCGTGAAACACACACCACGTCCGCCCCCGCGCCGGCAAATTTCAGCGCGATCGCGCGCCCGATCCCTCGGCCCGCGCCGGTCACAACGGCAACCTGGTTCGCAAGAACACTCATGAAGGCGAAAGTTGTCGGTGGTTAAGCCGGGGTTGTCAATGCTTTGACCGTAACCTCAAGGCTGGCCGAATCAGACACATTGAGCATTTGCGCATTCTTGTCGATGCGTTTCATGAACCCGCTCAGCGCCGCGCCCGGCCCGAGTTCAATGAAGCGCGTGAACCCCTGCCCCAGTAAATAGCGAATGGAATCCTCCCATCGCACAGAGGCGGTGACCTGTTCAACGAGGCGACGCAAAATATCGTCCGGCGCGCCGTGAGGTTGCCCCGTCACGTTGGAAATCACCGGCACTTTCGGCGTCGAAATCGTGACTGACTTTAGCGTCCCTTCCAGTTTCGCTTGCACCGGCGCCATCAATGGCGAGTGATAGGCTCCGGCAACCGCCAACGGTAGCGCCCGCTTCGCCCCATGCGATTTTGCCAGCTCACAAGCCGCCTGCAGCTTGTCCGCTGGGGCGGAGATAACGATCTGGCCCGGACAATTGAGATTGGCGAGATACGCCCCGGCCTCTTCGCACACCTTGCGCGTCGCTGCTTCGTCCAGGCCGATGATTGCAGCCATCCCACCCTGGCTCACCTCGCACGCCTCCTGCATGAAGCGGCCACGCTTGCGCACAACTCTCAGGCCGTCTTCAAAACTCATCGCGCCCGCGGCCACCAGTGCCGTGAACTCGCCGAGGGATAAACCCGCCGTCGCGTGAAACTCCAGGCTGGGCACTTTCTCGCGCAACAGTTCAAACGCGACCCACGCCACCAGGAAAATCCCTGGCTGCGCGTTCTCCGTCCGCGTGAGTTCGCTTTCCGGTCCCTCGAAACAAACCTTCGCAAGGTCGTAACCCAGCGCGGCATTCGCCCGCTCGAACCATGCCTTCGCGCTCGGAAACTGCGCAGCCAGATCGCGCCCCATTCCCACTTCCTGTGCGCCCTGCCCCGCAAATAATAGTGCCGTTTTACTCATCAAAGCGCGTGACTAAACAGTATTCACAGCCCTCGCGAAAGGCCAAAACAGATCGCTATCTCCTCAAAACAACACAGCGCGCAGGACAAAGAACGAGAAGAATGCATAAAATGCTGCGCAACTCAGCAGCAGAGCTTCGCGCCAAAGTGGAGGTCGCAAAGCGCGCGGAAGAAAACGCCGGTTGACCCGGAAGATTTGAACACCGGCGATCGCGAGGACGAGGCCCGCGACATTCGCGATCACCTTGAAAAGCGTCATCGGTGAAGCAAGGCGTATCGCGAGAAACGCCCAAATAGTGAACGCCACGACAATGGCATAGTAAATCCACTGAATTCGTCCGCCTTTCCACGCGCGCACTTTATCGCTGGCCATCCACAACGTGTCTGTCACCGTGCGCACGAGAATGTCCGTATTGCCGAGTTGCGTCTTGAAGAGAATCCAGAATCCGTTGAAGAGAGTGAGAAACCAAAAGCCCGCCCATATCTCCCGTAGATAACTCGCCTGATAGGCGCCGGCGCCAAGCCCCTGCAGATCGGTTCCGTGCGGAACCAGGTGCGTCGCGAGGTTGACATTCAGGAACATGCCCAGAAAACAAAACAAGCCCCAAACCCAAATCTGGTCCGCCACAACATACCGCATCCAGTCGCGCCACCGGGCGAGGCTGGTTTCGTTTATTCGAAAAACCTTACCGACGTGACTAAGCCTGATATCGTGCCCGGCAATCGCGCTCGGAATGGCGCCGACTTTCCCTCCCATGGCGAAACCTTTGTCGCGTATCCAATTCGTTACCGTCAGGTTGCCCAACCCACCCGAACCCGCCGTCGCCGCCAGCGCACCAATCAATGCCCAATCGAACGGCCGCGGGACGCCCGAGAATTTGAAAAATCCGGTGAGTGTCTCCCACCAGTGACCTGCCGGGACATACGCGATGTTAACGACGATCAGGAAGCCCAATACCAGGGCCAACATTACCCAGGCGAAGCGTTCGAGCATTCGTTCGATCGTGCCTCCGAATGAAAGAATCAGGACAACACACACGAGCAGACCTGCAGTGATCCAGATTTGAATCTCACGGTCGTTCGCCTCGGGCATGCGCCCGAGGAAAGCGCTGAGCAAAGCCGCCGCCGCCGATCCCGCCAATGCAGGCCAGCCCAATTGGAGAAAACCAATGACACCATAAAATCCGGCCCAGAATTTCGGCCCCGGCTTCAACCGCATAATTCCACCGTAGATCGGCTCGCCGGTGTAAAGCGTGTAACGGATGGCCTCCAAATTGAAAATGACTTGCAAACCTATCGCCAAAGTCGCGATGAGGAAGATAGCACTCGAGTACTTGACCGCAGCCGCGGGACCGACCAGCCATTCACCACCACCGATAGACGTTGCGGCTAAAACGGCGCCAGGTCCAATCACCTTCAGTAGATTTCGAAATCCAAAAGGCGGCGGCGCAGGCAGTTCATCGACCTGCCAATACGGCATCGCACCGGCGTCGGCCGGCAAGTCTTCTTCAGTCTTGTCAATCATCGGCACACAACATCCGAGGGTGGTGGGCGGAAGATGCGACACCCAAAAACACGTGCTCAAGCAAAAACCCAGTGCTAGCTCTCTTCCGTGGAGCAATACCCAATACTATTTGGGGTAAATCCCTCGGATTTCGTCGGTTCAGCTACATGGCACGTTCTGTCATGAAGTTTTGGTTCGACACATTGAAGAGCACATTCAGTGACTTTATGGAAGATAAAGCGCTGCGCCTCGCCGCCGCCCTCGCGTACTACTCCATTTTCTCCCTCGCGCCGCTGTTGATCATCATTATCGCCATCGCAGGGTTTGTCCTCGATGAAACGACGGTGCGCGAGCAGGTGCAGCGGCAGATGACTGAGTTGGTGGGCGCGAAGTCGGCAGAGACGCTCCAATCAATGACCGAAGCTCGCAAGATGGGCTCTACTCCACTGGCAATGACTCTCGGAATTATCGCCCTGCTCTTCGGGGCTGGTGGAGTATTCGGCCAACTTCAGGACGCGCTCAACACGATTTGGGAAGTGAAAGCGAAATCCGGCGGCGGCATTTGGCGCCTCATCCGGGATCGCTTTCTTTCCCTCACGATGGTCCTGGGGCTTGGGTTCCTGTTGTTAATCTCCATGGCGCTGACCACCGGAATTCAAGCCATGACCGAAGGGTTTGGCCGCCTCTTCCCGATTCCCGACGCAGTCACAGTAGCGCTGAGCTTGATAGCGTCATTTGTCGTGGTCAGCACGTTGTTCATGCTGATCTTCAAAATCCTGCCGGATTTGAAGGTGCCGTGGAAGGTCGCTTTGATCGGTGGTGTTTTCACCGCGATTCTCTTCACCGTAGGCAAGTGGGGACTCGGATTGTACTTGGGTCGCGAGAGCACACAGTCGGCTTACGGCGCGGCAGGCGCACTGGTGATCGTGCTCCTGTGGATTTACTATTCGGCAGTGATTCTTTTCATGGGCGCCGAATTCACGCAGGCCTACGCGACGAAAAAGGGCTACAAGTTGCAACTGAGCCCTTACGCCGAGCCGGTCACGCCCGAAGCGCGCGCCCAGGCGGGCGAGGAACCAAAGCCCAAAGGCACGACACAACCCGGCTTTGCTCAACCTGCGCCCGCATTTGCGCAATCCATGTCGCCGCAGCCCGCCGGCAACGGCGGCCCACTCGCCGTCTTGCACCGCGATTACCGCACGCATCCTTTGCGCTCCGTTTTCCTGGCGTGGGGATTTGGAATCATCACGGGTTGGGTGTTTCGCAAAAAAGCCACCGGTCCCGTAAAGTTCTGATTGGGCAGCAAATTCCTACGAGTGAACCAAAGTTTCGCCAAGAAATTTTCGATAAACCGTCGATAATCGCGGTTACCTTTCGCAATTCTAAGCTTGGCACGTCTCCAGCTATGTCGCGAAAGCATGTATAGCCACCTTGAGGAATTGGAACAGATTCAGGCGGAAGTACTGCGCGTTATCACCATGCTGCGCGAAAATGAATTCGAACTGCGCGCTAAAGGCTTCGATGTCGACGCCAGCATCGCTGAAATCCAGGACCAATTTGCTCAAACGGTGAAGACCTTCGTCGAAGTCGACGACGCGCACGACGATTATCTCCACGCCTGCGCCGACCTCGCTGATGCCGAGGCCGAATACTGCAAGGATTTGCTCGCGCTCATGGACCCAATTGCCCGGGAACATCCAACCGACCCGATGATCCGCAAGTGGAACCAGCTTCGCCCGTTGATCGCCGCCGAAGTGCCGCTTCACCACAACTAGTCGCTCCCTCAACCCGCCCTTCCGCGACAACTCCCGTCTTGTCATTTCCCCCGGTGTCTCTTAGGTAAGTCGCATCCGTGAACACGCGATGAGCCAAAAGACCCTCGTCATCGTCCCCACCTTCAATGAGAAGGACAATCTGCCTCGCATCGTCGAGCGGCTCATGCGCCATCCCCCGCACATCGAACTGCTCATCGTAGACGGCAACTCGCCGGACGGCACCGGAAAGATCGCCGATGAAATTGCGGCAAAAAATCCGCGCGTCCACGTGCTGCACGAACGGGAAAAGAGCGGATTGGGCCGCGCGTATTGTGCCGGATTCAAGTGGGCGCTGGAGCGGGACTACGAGTTCATCTTCGAGATGGACGGCGACTTGTCACATAACCCGGATGACATTCCGGCGTTTCTCGAGGCCGCAAAGTCCGCGGATCTCGTCTTGGGCTCCCGCTACACGAACGGCATTCGCGTAATCAACTGGCCTTTGCGCAGGCTCATGCTGAGCATAAGCGCCGGCAAGTACGTGCGCATGGTTACCGGCATGCCGTTTAGCGATCCGACCGGCGGGTATAAATGCTTTCGCCGGGATGCATTAAAGGCCATCGATCTGGATGCCATCCGCTCCAACGGCTACAGCTTCCAGATCGAAATGACCCACAAACTTTGGCGTAAAGGCATGCGCATCGTCGAAGTGCCCATCGTTTTCCTGGATCGTTTCCAGGGCAGTTCGAAGATGTCGTCGAAGATTGTGCGCGAAGCGTTCTGGATGGTGTGGCGCCTTTGGTTTCAAAACGGACTGCGCCGCAGCCCGCGCGCCCCTCATCCAGCTCACTCCTAAAACCAGTCCAGGCTCAGGTCCACATCTGCCCGGCTCCATGCCTTCTTGAACTGCCGCGAGACTTCCTGGGCTTCGTTGGCCTTGCCTTGCGCGCGCAAACTCTCCCTCAATCCAAAAAGCTGCCAGCCGCAGTTCGGGAAATCCTTCAGGTCTTCGCGAAACACTTTCTCCGCTTCGCCTGCCTGTCCGGCCTTGAGCAGCGCCGCGCCGAGCGACAGCTTGGCTGAGTAATACCAGTAGGGCGGTTCCATGTAGGAAAGCTCTTTGGAAGCGGCGACGGCTTTGCGCATGCGCGAAACCATCTCGTTCGTTTGCCCTTGCGCGCCGGCAATCCGGCCCGCCAGGACCTGTTCTCCTACCGCGAGAATCTTCGTTCCCGGGAAGTACGGATTGTCCATCGACTTTACCGGCTCGCTCCCTTGCAAGTCACGGAATCGCTGCAATTCCTTATCGGCCTTCCCTGGCTCTCCCGTCGCGGCCAACGCCAGCCCGCGCGCGTAATACGACATGGCGCGGTCAAAACCGTACTGCTCCGCCGGAGCGGATTGCTTGAGAATATCTTCCCATCGGCCAAAGCGCGCGTAGGCGAGCAGGGGCAAATAACGCTGCCGCGGACCTTCGATCGCTCCACACGACAGGCCAGTCGTGTACTGGCCGACCTTTTGCGCTGCGGCGATGGCGTGCTTGCTGCGGCCCTCAAGATCGTTGGCATACCAAAGGAAAAAAACATTGTGCGGGTAATAACCGCCCGGGTACGTGCCGACGGGCTTCGCGATTTTCAGGTAGCCCTCGTCGGCTTCGGCCGCGTGTTCGTTCACCACCGCCGCATCGTGGTAGCGGCCGACACGGACGTAAATGTGCGATGCCATGTGCACGAGGTGCCCCGCTTTCGGCGTCAGCCTGCCAATGCGATCCGCGCTCGGAATTCCCTTCTCGGGATTTGGCCCCGCCTCCACCAAATGAATGTATAAATGGTCCGCACCGGAATGGGCCTTCACGCGCTTCAAGACGGATTCGATGACCTCGAGCGCCTGCTTCGCCTCGGGCTTGGGCACCATGTTCTCGCCCCAATAATTCCAGGGCGACGTGTCCATCAACGATTCGGCATAGAGCACCTGCGCGTCGAGGTCTGCAGGATACTTTTTCGCGGCGTTCCCCATTGCGTCCGCGAATGCCTTGTCGAGGTGCGAGCGGTTCGTCAGCAACTCGTTCGTGTAACGCTTCGCAAGCGCGTCAATGTAGTCGCGCTCCTTCTCGCTGGCTTTCGGCTTCAACGCGATCGCCTTTTGCAGCGCCTCCCATGCTTTGGGTACCGCGCTGCCGTCCATGGGTGCGTTGATGTTTGGGCCATATGCAAAGGCCACGCCCCAAAACGCCATTGCGCAATCGGGATCAATCTGACCCGCGGCTTCGAAAGACCGAATCGCTTCGGCGTGGTTGAAATTAAAACAAAGCGTCAAACCATGATCGAAATACCGTTGCGCCAACTCCCACTTCGTCGTGATGGGATGATGGTGCCGTCCCAGACCCTTGAAGCGGGGCGCGGGCGAAAGCGGTTGCGACGCCACGACAAACGATCCCGCGCACACAAGGACCACCAGCGAATGAATAAGGTTCCTCATAAAGGGCGCGCTGTTATATAGACGCTGCGCCGCCGTGCAATAAAAAAATTTGCGTCAACTTAGGCGGTTTTTCGGTCTACTCGACGCTACGCAGACGCGTTTAATCGCTCTCGATCCGAGCTGGCGACGTTTTATTTCTTTCCCACGTGCTCCGGAAAGTCTTTCTCGTAGCGCTTCAGAAGCACAGTTACGTCGTTTGGCACAATGTAAATCTTTCCCCGAATGGATTTTGTTTCCCCTGGTTGCAAACCGCCGAGGCGGAAATCGGAGTGCAGGCAGCGGCCGACTCCCTGGAAGAGTTCCTGGTAAGGCTCCCACGCGGTCGCGAAGATCAGCTTGTCATCGGCACTGAAGCACCCGATCAATCCGTTGCTTGGAGTAAGTTTGCTCAGGGGGCGCGGATTCACGTCTGTGCGCGGCACGCCGGGCGCAGCCCAGACCTGCCCGGGAGTATATCGCGCCTCAGTGGCCCACTCTCTCGTCGGCATTCGCTCCAACTTGCCGTCGAGAAACACGAAACATTTGGGCACGTAGTCATTGATGTCCCCTTTGCTCAAATCCGGATTGAAGCCTGTGAACGCGGCGAGGCGCACACACGGCTGGGCCCAATGCGCTTCGGACCGCTTCGCAGTGGGATTGCGCGCCAACAGTAAGAATTCTACGGCATCGTCTCGTGCGATGATGTTGTGATCGACAACGACGCCATCCGCGAGCGTATCGCGCAGCTTGAGCACCTTTTTGTCCTCGCTCAATGACACCAGTTGGTTCGTATGTGGGATGACGGTGTGCTTGACCCAATCGGCATCCGTTGAATTAGCGCGACAATACGCTTCGAGATAATTGATCCGTATTTCGCTCCCGGGAATTTGATCGCCTTTAATGATGAGCCAATGCCCTTCCCGCGCCAGCGTCAATCCCGCAGCGTGGATTTGACTTAATGAGGCGATGCAGAAAAGCAACGTGGCGAGGAGGTTGCGCGTGCGCAAGTTCTTAAGCAGTGGCTGCATGATTTACTTTACCTCAAGAAACTTGACGCACACTGGGGAAGGCGCCTCGATCCGATTGCCGGTGGGCGTGAGCGCGCCGGTCTTCTCGTCGATCGAGAACACCACCACGCTGTCCGTGCTTTGATTGGCCGACAGGAGGTACTTGCCACTCGGGTCGATTCCAAAATTGCGCGGCGTCTTGCCGCCGCTTGGCTCGTTCTCCACATATTTCAATTTGCCGCCGCCTTCGACCGTGTAGGCGACGATGGTGTCGTGACCGCGGTTGGAGCCGTAGACGAACTTGCCGGACGGATGCACCTGCACCTCGGCCGTGCTGAATGCGCGCTTTACCGCCTCGTTGGGTGGGAGAGTCGAAATCGTTTGTATCTCCTTCAGCACGCCCTTTTTGCCGTCCCACTCGAACGCAGTGACGGTGCAATCCATTTCATTGATTACGTAGGCGCTTCCGCCTTTGGGATGGAACGCGAAATGACGAGGGCCCGCGCCCGCCTTCACGCTCGTAAACGGTGGATCGTTTGGTTCCAGCTTGCCGGTCTTCCCGTCGAATCGGTAGACCAGCAACTTGTCCAACCCGAGGTCCGCCGCCACTGCGAAACGGTTTCCCGGATCCACGTTGATCGAATGGCCGTGCGGTTCCTTCTGGCGTTGCAGATTCACACTTGAGCCAGTGTGCTGAATGAACGCAGTGACTTCACCGAGCGAACCGTCGTCCTTGAGCGCCACCGCCGTGACACTCCCGCCGCCGTAGTTCGCGGCGAGCACATACTTGCCTGTGCGATCCACCACCAGATAGCACGGCCCATCGCCGCCTGAAGTCTGCTGATTGAGGGCCGTCAGCTTGCCACTCTTGCGATCGATGCTGAACGCGCTGATGCTGCCGGCTTTCTTGCCGCCGAAATTGTCAATTTCACCCACGGCATACAAAAACTTTCCGTTGGGGTGAATCGCCAAAAACGATGGGCTCTTGGTTTCAGCAGCCAAGTCGGGCGCGCTTAACTCGCCTTTGCGGCGATCAAGGCGCGAAACGTAAATCCCTTTGCTCTTCGGCCCGGTGTACGTGCCCAAATAAACCAGGCACTCATCCGCGACAGCGCTCGACACAAATGCTCCCATCAGAGTCCAACATACCATTCCCAAAGGTGATTTCATGCATGGATTGGAAACTGCCCGCGACGTTTTGCAATCCTAAACCAATCACTAATCGAGACGATTGAATGGGGACGAATTGGGAACCACCACTGAGACACTGAGACACCGAGACACCGAGGGAATCCGTTTGTTGCCGCAAGGAACGCAAAGCGGCGCAAAGAAAGAAACGGACGCCGGCGGAGCGCCGCCCCTACCGCTTCGAGGTTGGCGGCCATTCGGTTTTCAAGATCGAGTAGCATTCCAGGTCCTCAAAGCGCTCGCCCTTCTTCACGTGCTGGCGCAGGGTGCCCTCGTGCTTCATGCCGAGTTTTTGCAGGACTCGCCCTGACGTCGGATTCCGCACGAAGTGATGGGCGACGACGGTGTTGAGATTCAATCGGGCAAAGGCAAACTCAAGGACTGCTCGCCCCGCTTCGGTGCAATAGCCCTGGTTCCAAAACGGGACACCAATCCAATAGCCCAACTCAGCCCGTTCGTGTTTCGGACTGACCTTCAGGCCCATGGATCCGCAGAGCTCGTTGGTGTCGCGAAGGGTAACGGCAAAGACGTACTGCTCTCCCTTGTCCCAATCGGCATGGGTCATTTCGATGAATCCCTCGGCCGCGCCATCCGGATACGGGTGGGGAATGAGCAAGGTGGTGTCGGCAACTTCGGCAGCGCCGGCCAGGCGTTGCACCGCTGGCGCATCGTCCTTTTCAAAGCGCCGAAGCCACAGACGATCGGTTGGCAGGATGTCGGACATGACGAGAGGAGAATGGAGAATTCAGAATGCAGAATCCAGAATTCAGAATTCTCCAACAGAAGATCACGAAGAAAACGAAGGGGAGACCAAAAGTGCAAACTAGTCTGTCCCTCGCCCTAACCCTCTCCCTGGGGAGAGGGAACTACTCGGTCCTTTACAACAGGCCGCGTACGCGGGGTTATCTGATGGTACCTGCACTTGGGCCGCGTCTGAAATTCGGCGCTCACATTTCGAAAGGCACTGTGACCTTTTCGGCAAGGCGCTGCTCGTGAAATCCCGGGCGCGTGGTGACCAATGGCAGCCGTTCTTCCGAAAGTTTGAAAATCATGTCCAGGGAAACCCTGGCCGGCTGGGAGACAAACCCATGGGGGTCAGGCAACTCGAAATCGAGATCAACGTCCTTTCTCTTCGAGAGCGGTTTTGATTCGTTCATAAAGTTCTGCCGTCCCGAAACGCTCGCACAACTCAGGCAGTTTGTCACTGATCCGGTTGGCGGTGATGATTTCGACAATGTCGTCCAGGTCTTTTCGGGCCCTCCGTGGCGGGCCAAACCTTAGCGCGTGGAGTTTCAACGCGACGAGGTGTGCGGGTGAAGGGATGTATGCGGAAAATCCAACGATGGTGGTGCTAACGCGCTCCGCCCACATCTTTTGAAATGTTGTTTCATTTACGAACATCAAATCGACCGGCCACTCCCATGGTTGTCCGGCGAACTGGGCAAACGTGGGCTGGTCGCTGATGCATTCGTATCCCGCCGATTTTAGGGCGTCTGTCCAACCTGCGCGGTGCTCCTTCTGTACGAGCGCGTCGAAATCGCCAGTCGTCCTCGGGTAACCGGAAGCCGCGATGGCGTGTCCGCCGATGACCAAAAAAGGTGAGTCCAAGGCTCGGCTAATGCGATCAAGGAGTTCGATGATGTTCACGCGGCGCGTGAGTATTAGCTCGAAGCGCGCGTAGTCCAAGCGCGGATTCGGGCGGCTTCGGGAGCGCCCGCCAGGCGTTGCACGACCCTCTTTCAAAGCGCCGGAGGCGAAGGCGATCGGTTTGCAGAATGTCGGACATGGCGCGAAGGCAGAACTCTTGAACAGGAGGTCATGAAGAAAACGAAGGGGAACTTTAACGCAAAGACGCTAAAACGCGAGGACGCAGTTTTTTCAGGAGGGAACGGAGACCCTCGGCCCGATGCGGCTAATCGAAGTGGACAAATTATCCGAACCGTCCGGCTGCAAAGCGGGGCGGCGGTTCGCTGCAGCGTTCTTGTTAGACCTCATGTTTTGGTGACGAACCAACTAACATTCTGCAATTCCATCCGGTAGTGCGCGCGCACAACGGCAAAACCGCGAGCAATCCGAAAACGTAAAATGGCCACCGCAGTGTCACTGTAGCATTGTAAGCGGCGTGAAATAGAATGCAGTTCCAAAGACTTCCCGTCCGCTCGCGAATGGCGCAGAGCAAGAGCGCATCCAGCGCAATGCAGGCGAATGCCAGTGGACGCGACAACAAACCCCAATGGAAATAAGCGACGAGGAGGAGCACACAAGCGGCACTCGCAAGAACTCCATAACTGCCACGGAATGCCCGATACAGGAAGCCCCGGAACACAGTCTCCTCGTAAAATGGACTCAGCAACACAATGCAGGTAGCGTATGACCACCACATGACTCCACCGTCTTGATAATAGCTGGACGAAATCTGGCTCTGAGGAATCCAGCCTCGGATGTGACCGTAAAGATTCAACCAGCCGACGCCTACGCCTAACCAGGCGGCAAACCATCCGATTAGGCTAGGCGGAAGTGCGAGCCCCGAGCGATTGAGAAACTCGGAAACCAGGCGCGGACGTGTAAACAGAAACACAACCAAAACCCACCATGCTGCGCGAAAAATACGGAGAGCGACGGTGGCAAACGGCGATCCCAACCAGGAAGCGGATGCTGGGCTGCTTCGACTGATGCCCCACAATACCTCGTTGAAGGCATACGACAGGACAATCAGGATGACTGCACAAATCCAAGCATGGCTTGCCCGCCAGGTATTGCTTGCCGCGTCCTCGCGAGGTGCAGCGGTAGTCATGAGGGCTAACAGCTATTGAACGTCATCTTTGACGCATCGTAATGCTGCTCGGAGCGGAGTCCACTTCAAACAGATTGCAGCGTAGTGTCGGCGACTTCGGCAGCGCCGGCCAAGCGTTGCCCCGCTGGCGCGTCGTCCCTTTCAAAGCGCCGAAGGCGCAGGCGATCGGTTTGCAGAATGTTGGACATGGCGAGAGGAGAATGGAGAATTCAGAATGCAGAATCCAGAATGTAGAATTCTTGAACAGAAGATCACGAAGAAAAGGAAGGGAGGCGATGGAAACTTAGGTGAGGGCTTTGACATACATCACAATCAAAAGAATAATGAACACCGCAGCCAGACTCGCAGCAACCTTGTCGGGACGTGAACCTCGAAATGCGAAGGCCGACGCCACAATACAAGCAATCAGAGTCACACCACCGAGAACCCAAGTCTCTGTCGAAATCGGGCCGAGAAACTTTCCAGTGTGACCGTTCCGCGCTGGGAACGTCGCAGGCAGGTATACGCTGGCGAAGAACGCCAATAGAAAAGCAACCCAACCGCGAAGTGATGGAAGAAAACGTGTCATGCCCTAACCGCTATTGAACGTCATCTTGACGCATAGTAATGCTGCTCCGAGCGGAGTCCACTTCGAACAGATTGGAAGAACATCGGCGGAACGACGACGCCCCTACCCTGGGACCTTTGCGGCGCCGCTGGGACAGCAACGCCCTACCTTTTACGACCTCGGCACTCTCAACTCTCAACCTTCAACTCAACTCCTGCCCTCCTCCTTTCCTGGTTTCCTAAGCGGTCTTGGTCCCTGTGATGCGTGAAATTCCCCGTGAAGGCGGCGCAAATGTGCCGTTGTGGCACGTTTCCCGCTTGACCTGCGGCTAAAGGCCTCTTTAACCTGAGGCCGTGTTAGGCACCGTTCATGTTCGCGCAAGTTAAGAGCCTGTTTTCCAACGATATCGGTATCGATTTGGGAACGGCAAACTCTCTGGTCTATGTACGGGATCAGGGCATTGTATTGCGGGAACCTTCCGTCGTTGCCATTCAGGCAGGCACCACCAACGTTCTGGCCGTCGGGGAAGAGGCCAAACGGATGTTGGGCCGCACCCCCGGCAATATTGTGGCCATCCGGCCAATGAAAGACGGCGTCATCGCAGATTTCGAGATTACTGAGGCGATGCTCCGTCA
>Ga0075418_10002445_pt1 | contig 21256 bp, 13 predicted proteins | sample SoiMetdeltSBSDD2_FD_81776 | JGI IMG/M metagenome (GOLD analysis project Ga0075418, IMG submission 81776) | Bulk soil microbial communities from a Populus tree surrounding site in Tennessee, USA - Soil MetaG P. deltoides SBSDD2 | ecosystem: Environmental > Terrestrial > Soil > Tree plantation...
GACGTTCGTGCCCGGGAGCAGGGACACCTTCCGCCGGAGGTCCTCGAGCACCGCCTCCCGCGGCCGGTCCTTCATCTCAAGCCGCACGTCGATTTCCGCTGATTCGACACCTTGGACGTGCTCGTCCAGCTCGGCTCGTCCAGTCCGGCGCGCCGTAGAGGTCACTTCCGGCACACTGAGCATCAGGCGTTCGAGCGCATTCCCAAGGGCATTCGAGTCGGCGAGGCTCGTTCCAGGAATGGTGACCGCGCTGACCGTCAGCGCGCCCTCGTTGAACTCCGGCAGGAAGGATCGGCCCGCGTCCATGATGCCGATGAGCGCAGCTACGAGCAGCGCGGCCGCGGTGGCGAGTACCGTTCGCCAGTATCTAAACGCGTGGCCCAACCAGCGTTCGTACCCGGCTTTGAGGCGCTGCGTCAGGCGTGGCTCCGTGCCTGACGCAATCAACCGAGAGTTTGGCAACAACCACGAGCACAACACTGGCGTAACTGTGAGGGCCACGACGAGCGATGCCGTCAACGCGACGACATACGCGAATCCGAGCGGCCGCAGTAGGCGCCCTTCAACACTGCTCAGCATGAACAGCGGAAGAAAGACGAGCGCGACGATCACAGTAGCGAACACAACGGAGTGCCGGATCTCCGTGCTGGCGCGATAGACGATCTCGAGAACTCGCAAGCGCTCAGCTTCAGGTTTCGCCGCGTTCTCTCGGAGGCGCCGGACCACGTTCTCAACGTCGATGATGGCGTCGTCGACCAATTCGCCTATCGCAATGGCGAGACCGCCGAGGCTCATGGTGTTGATCGTGAGACCAAAGCGGTCCATCGCAATGACCGCGGCCACCAGAGACAACGGCAGGGCCAGCAGGGTAATGACCGCGGCTCGCACGTTCATCAGGAACACAACGACCACGAGGGTGACGAGGGCGGCACCCTCGATGAACGCTGTGAACAGGTTGTTCAGCGACTGCTCGATGAAGTCCGCCTGCCTGAAGAGGTCGCGGTGAATCTCCATCCCTTGAGGTAGGACACGTTGAACATCCTCCAGGGTGGCGTCGATTCGCTCGGTCAATTCCAGTGTATTCACGCCGGGCTGTTTCTGGATGCCAACGATCACGGCGGGCTTGGCGTTGTGCGAACCCTCACCCCGCTTGACTGCCGCTCCTTCTCGAACGACTCCGATGTCGCGGACGAGCACGGGGGCCGTATCCGTTGCCTTCACGCTAACAGCCGCAATCGCGTCGATGTCGCTCAGGCGTCCTACGCCGCGTACGAGGTACTCCTGCCCCTGTGCGACCTGAAAACCCGCGGTCGCGTTTTTGTTCGCAGCGGTCAACGCTGCTTCAACTTCCCCCAGCGTGACTTGGTGGGCTGCCAGCCGTGCCGGGTCGAGCACGACCTCGTATTGTTTCTGCTCACCGCCAGTGGCGATCACCTGCGACACTCCCGGGACGGCCAGCAGACGACGGCGAACGACAGTTTCCGCGACGGTGCGTAGCTCCAGTGGCGAATGGCGGTCCGATTCGAGGTCAATGAACAGCACCTCGCCCATGATCGAAGAGACCGGGGCGAGGAATGGCGGCTCGACATTCGGCGGCAAGGAACCCGAGACGAGGGTGAGCTTTTCCGTGACGGTCTGACGTGCCCGGTTGATGTCCTGGCCCCAATCGAACTCGACCCACACCACGGCTATACCCACCGCGGTGGCAGAACGGACGCGCCGCACGCCCGCTGCACCGTTGAGCGCCGATTCGATGGGGAAGGTGACGAGCGACTCGATCTCCAGCGGATCCATCCCTGGGGCTTCCGCGAGGATGGTGACCGTGGGAGCTGTGAGGTCAGGGAGCACGTCCAATGGGATTCTCGTAGCCGTCCACCCGCCCCATAGAAGGAAGGCCGCTGCGAGGGCCACGACAATCGTGCGGTGGCTGAGCGACCAGCGAATGAGTCCGTCAATCATCTGCGGCCTCGCTCAGTGCACATGCCCATGCGCGGGCACCGATGTTGACAATGACGCGAGCCGCACGAGATAGGCACCTTTCGTGACGACTCGATCGCCCGGCTTCACACCTTCGGTGATTTGCACCACGTCGCCACTCCGCGGTCCTAGCGTGACGGCACGCCGCTCGAACGTCTCGCCTTCGCGCTGCACGAACACGATCGGACGTCCGGCATCGTCCACGACTGCCGCCGCCGGGACGACAGGCCGCGGCGGGGTGGTGTCCATCAACAGGTGCAGGACGACGGCTTGACCGACTGGGATTCCAAGTGTCCGGTTATCGAGGGCGAAGGTAATCGGCAGCGTGCGGGATGGGGACTCAAGCACCTTCCCAATGCTGATGAGACGACCGGCCGCTAAGCGATCGGGCTTCCCCGCGATCTCGATCTCGGCCGCGCGCGCGTGTCGAGCGCGGGCCACCTCCGCTTCCGGAATCTGCCCCACTGCGTGGACCTGTGATGCATCGACCACCCGAAACAAGACTGTTCCCACGGAAACATTGGCACCCGTCGTGGCGTTGCGCAGGGCGATCACGCCGCTCACCGGCGCCCGAACCAGGAAGGTTCCCTCTGCGTCCGCGGCGCCGCCAGCTCGCGCGGCGTTGTATTGCGCTAGGCTGGCTTCTGCTGCGGCAAAACGGGCCTTCGCCTGTTCCTCAGCCGATCGAGCCTCGTCGAGTCGCTTCGCAGGCGCAGCACCTGCGCTCGTCAAGCGTTCCGCGCGCTCCCGGTCTCGCGTTGACAGCGCGACCGCGGTCTGAGCCTCCGCTCGCGCCCGCTGAAGCTGCGGAAGGTCGCCCGGTGCGGAAGCCGGAGGAAGGAGCCGCGCGAGCTCCTGGCCACGGGGCACGCTCGCTCCAAGCGGCACGTCCACGACTCCCGTCAGCCGACCATCAATAGGCGCAACTACGTCTGCCGCACCGCCTGGACGCGCTTCAACCCGCGCAGCGACGCGAATGGATTCACGGACCGCCTGCTCCTTCACAACAGCAGTCCCGAAGTCCAGGCTCCATTGCTGCTCCTTGAGGAAGCTGATGCCTGGTGCGTCCTCGCCGGCGCCTCCGGTCGCGGCCTGTGCCGCTTCGGCGTTCGGAAACACCTCGACATCGCCGACTCGGTGTTCATCGTTGAGGCCGTTGGCCTTCAACACAATGACGAGCTGGCGTTTACCGGCCTGTGCGGGCTTCACGTCCACGCCGAAGATTCCCGGACGAGAAGGCGCATCTACACGGAACAGTTCCGGCTGGCCGGCCCCGCCTTGCAGGTGCACTTCGACGTTTCCCTCAGTGAGCGCCTTGAAGGAGTCGAGCCGCGTGAGATGAATCGCGAAGCGCGACGTGCCACCGACTACAAGCGGCGGATACTCGGCAAACAGCTCCGTCTTGTCCGTCCATCGGGTCACGCTGAGCGGATCGGGTTCCTCTGGTGCGGCTGCGGGCACAGCGGACCGATTGCAGCCCCAGGCGGCAACGGAGAGCACGAAGATCGAGCACAGATGTTTCAGGGCCACAATGTGTCTCCCACTGCGCGTTCGAGGGCGATTTGTGCCAAGCGCGCGTCAAGCCGTAGTTCGATGCTGCGAATACGCGCTCGTGAAGCCGTCCGAACCGCGTCGAGCAGCTCGAGGATCCCAACCTCGCCCTCGCGGTAGGCGACCTCGGCGATCTGCACGAGTTCGTCGGCGGCGCCTTGCTGTTCCTGCGACAGCGCGGCTTGGCGCATCGAGAGCACCTCAGAAGCGCCGATGATCTCGCTGCGGATGCGGTACTCGATCGATGCACGTTCAACTTCGACACGCGCGCGTTCGGCTGCCCATCTGGCCGATTCGCGTCCGCCAGCATCGAACACGGGTAGGGATACTCTCAGACCGAACACGCCGCCGGTCTGACGGCCGGAAACATCGTCCGCCCGCTTCAAGCCGCCGAATAGGTTCGGCGAAGGCAGTCGAGCACGGCGAGCTGCATCGGCTTCAAGCGTTGCGCGCTCAGCCAAGTGCTGAAGAGCCCGCAGCTCTGCACGAGTCGATGTCGCTTTCGCTATCAGCGCGTCTGCAGCGACGGGGGCTGCCTGTGGCTCGAGGGCGCCTGCAATTCTCGTCAAAGCGACGTCCCGGGGCAGCAATGCGGAAAGCGTTGCGCGCGCCTCCACGACTGAAACTGAAGCCGACGTGACGAGCTGGCGTGTGTCACGGAGTTCCTGTTCAGCGCGCACGCGATCAAACCGAGACCCTTCGCCCTCGCGCTCGCGTGTGCGGAGAATCTCTATGAGCCGTTCCACTTCGCGTGCATGCGCCTGCGCCAACTCGAGACGCGTCTGCTCGGCAACGAGTCGAGCAACGGCGGCTGCGGCGTCCGACCGCAACACCCAGAGCCGTACATCACGGTCAGCCTCAGCGGCGGCCGTTGCCGCAACTCCAGCTCGTGACAGCGCGTCGCGCGCCCCGAAAAGTGGCAGTGACTGTTCGGCCTGCAAGAACTCAGTGAAGCCCGCGCTTTCCCGGCTGTACGTCACCGCGGGATTCGGGTACGCGAGGCGCGCGTCCTGCTCGCGGCGCATGACCTCCGTTTCAGCGCGGATCGCCCGCGCGCGGGGCCCATCGCGCACGATCAGCTCCACGACTTCGCGTTCGGTTCGGTCCTGGGCCAGCGCCAGCGATGGCACGACTACCAGGCCGAATCCAGCGATCCAGGTACAGACCTGGGCACGGGTCGGCATACAAACAGTCCTCGGTTATTCGAACTGACGGACGACCGGCGAAACGCCGGTCAGGTGATCAGGCGTGGGGGTTTAGAGGCGGGGCGCGGGCGGGAATTCGAGAATCGAACGGTGGACCGTGAACACGTACATCCGTGACCGGTGCCACGGATTGGACAGGTGCAGCCGGCACGAGAACCGTCGGGCTCGGCAGTTCAGCGATGGCAACATGCAGCTGAGGCACCTGCGCGCAGCCCATCGTGACTGCCACCGCGTGGTGGCCAGGGTCGCATGAGTCCGCCTGAACTGTTGGACGATCGTGGTCCTCTGTCTCGTCGTGGTGGTCGTCGTCGGCTATCGCTGACTGATGGTGCTCATGCGAGGCTGGGCCGTGGTGGTGCTCAGGATGATCGTGCCCGACGTACTCGTGCACGTGCAGAGATGCCCCCGTACCCGTGGATACGGCGAGGGTCTGAAGAAGCACGAATGCGACGAGTCGGCGCACGAGATGAGTCTACTACGGCGTGTTCGGTGCACCGGACAGGCGGCGATCCGACCCCAATCAGGCGCCTCGGAATCGGATGCGAAGGCCTCCGTTGACGTTGGCGGCCCCCGAGGTCATGAGACATCCCAATCGCCGCCCGTCGCGCCTGATGTAGGTGATGCACCAAGACGGCGCTTACAGGACTCGAAAGCGGCTCGGACAGAGTCCCGGCATCATCGAACTCAGTTGCTTCAGCGCCTGACGCAGAACGGATTCGCACTTCGCCGATCTGATGTTCGAGAACACTTTGCCACCCGGTCGTTCGGCGCGTAGGCCCGGAATCAATCAGCTATGTCGAGCAGCGAATAGCGTCGCGTACGGTCAGCCTGAAACGCCATCGGCGTCCAGGCTTTCTCCTCCGAGTAGCTGCGCAAGTTTGTTGAGATCTCCCGGTTTGGTCAGGTGTTCGTCAAAGCCCGCTGCGAGACACCCCTCGCGAATATTCTCCCCCGTGAAGCCGGTGAGCGCGATCATGAACAGCCGTTCGTGGGGAAATACCGCACGCAGCCGACGACCGAGCTCCATCCCACTCATGCCTGGCATGGAAATGTCCAGCATCGCGCAGTCCGGTTGGAAGCGTTCTGCTAGCACAAGGGCACTCGGCCCGTCTTTCGCGAGCGCGATCTCATGACCAAACGTGCGCACGATTCGAGCCAATGAGTTCCTGACGTCGTCGTTATCGTCCACGATCAACACCTTTCGCAGGTGCACTGCGATCGGCGCCGGTGGCGGTCTCATCTGACCCGGGGGCTGCTGGTCGGCCGCTTCGTCCGGAACCAGCAGCGGCAACCGGACGACGAACTCGCTTCCCGTCGTTAGCCCATCGCTCCTCGCTTCGATTCGGCCGCGATGCAACTCGACGATTCGACGCGCGACGCTGAGCCCCAGCCCCAGTCCGCCACCGCCGCCTAGCGCGCCACTCGACTGCGTGAACGGCTCGAATACGCGCTCCAGGTTCTCCGGTGCGATTCCCATGCCCGTATCACGCACCTTTAACAGAGCGCTCCCGTGCCGTTGCTCGAGCGTCACCGTGATCTGGCCGCCCGGTTCGGTGAACTTTGCGGCATTCTCGAGCAGGTTGGTGATGACCTGTTTCAGCCGTTCTGAATCACCGTTGATAGAGACCGAATCTGCAGTCAGTTTCACCGACAGCGTGTGCTGACGAGTCTCAATGAGCGGCTCGACCACCCGCGTGGCCTCGTGCACGACGGATGCGAGATCGACGGGGTCGCATCGGACCTCGATCAATCCACGGCCGATGCGCGCGACGTCCAGAAGGTCGTTGACGAACCGCAGCAGTGTCTGAATCTGGGTATCGATGGTGTCGAGCAGTTCGGCGATCGCCGGCTCAGGATTGCCGCGTCTCAACAAGTAAACCGCGTGCGTGATCGGCGTGAGCGGATGGCGCAGTTCGTGACCGAGCATGGCGAGGAACTCGTCCTTCCGCTCGTTGGTCGCGACGAGGCCGGCCGTGATGCCGGCGCGGACCGTGACATCAGTGATGGCGAGCAACAACAGCTCGGCACGTTGCGCATCTCCGGGAAGCTTCCTGGCGTTCAATGACAGGACGCGGCGCCCTTGCGCGGCGAGCTCCAGCGTGACTTCATAGTCTTCCATCGTGTGCCCGCCGCTCACCACATCGCGCAACCGCTGCTGCAGCTCCGAAATGTTCCAACGACCGTGGTCGATTTCGTGGAGCAGCTGGCCTTCGGCCTCCTCCCGGGGCACGTCGAGATCGAGTGAGAACGCAGAATTGACACGCAGAATTCGCTGCGCGCTGTCCAGTACGGCCAGGGGTTGGCGCACGGTGTCGATAATGATGTCGGCATACGAACGCGCGCGTTCGGTCGCCCTGCGCGTCTCATCGAGCTCCGCGTTCACGGCTGCGAGTTCCTGATTGCGGTGCCGCAGCTCGTCGATCGTGGACGTCAGCTCCTCGTTGGTCGACTGCAGTTCTTCCTTCGACGTTTCGAGCTCTTCGTTCGTGCTCTGAAACTCCTCGTTCGCCGACAGCACTTCTTCGTGTGCCGACTTGAGCTCCTCCTCAATCGCTCCGTGTTCTTCAATCGTGGCGCGCAGATAGGCGCGCAGGCCCGCAATGTCGCGCTCCAACTCGCCAAGGCGCCGCTCCTTCTCGGACTCTGGCAGCGCGGCGGCGGCTGCAGGCACGTCAGCGCTCGGCTGACGGCGTGCCCCATCGTCGAACAAGATCAGGAAGACCCGCGCGCCCGGTGAGCCCTTGAGTGGAATGATCTCGATGCTCACCGCACGGCCATCCTCCATCCGTACCTCGTGATGGGAAGGCGCGCCAGTACTGCCCGCCTCCTGAATCGCGGGGGTGATGCTGACGAGTAGTTCCGGACGGACGACGCGCCGCAGATCGAAGCTGGGGGCGCCGCCGGCGGGCTCGAGATACGCGCCGATGTGACCGCGAAACTGCAGAATAGTGAACGCGTGGTTGATGACGAGACTCGCTGGCGCGAAGCGTGCCAGCAGTAGTCGATCCGCTTCACGCAGCACCGACTCGGCGTCAACGTCAAGCGCGGTGTCCTTCTTCCCGGATGCGGGTGTGGAAGAATCCGAGGAATGGAGGAGCGGCATCCCGGAACCGCCATGATGGGCGGGCAATCGGCGGTACACCCGAAAGCGTTTGTCGACTTGCTCGAACAGGTCAGAGGACGGCCCGGTGCTTTCCGCGGGCCCGAAGATCAGCATGCCCTCGGGGCGGAGGGCATAGTGGAAAGTCCGCAGCACGCGCTGCTGTGCCACAGCATCCAGGTAGATGAGCAGGTTTCGGCAGCTGATCAGATCCACCCGCGAGAATGGCGGATCGTGTGTCACGTCCTGCCGCGCGAAGAGGCACAGATCGCGGACGTCTTTGGCGATGCGGTACTCGCCGTTTTGCCTTGTGAAGAATCGTTGGAGGCGCTCAGAGGACACTTCGTGTACGGCAGATGCGGTGTACACACCCGCGCGGGCATGCTCGAGCGCTGTCTCACTGACGTCGGTGCCGAAGATCTGGATCCTGGCGACGGGGACGGACTCTCCGAAGTATTCCAGGAGAGACATGGCGACGGAGTACGCCTCCTCGCCCGTCGCACATCCCGGCACCCAGATTCGGAGCAACCGTTTACCAGACAGGCCTTCACACACGACTGGAAACACGTATCGGCGCAGCGCCTCGAAGGACTTCGGATCGCGGAAGAACTCCGTCACGCGAATCAGGAAATCCTGGTACAGAGCGGCCAGCTCACCAGGATCGTCATCAATCAATTTGCAATACTCGTCAACGTCATCGATCCGTCGGAGTGCCATGCGCCGCTCGAGCCGACGCACCATGGTCGTTCGTTTGTAATGCGTGAAGTTAACGCCGTGCACCGCACGCAGCCGGTGGAAAATGTGCCGCAGCGGCGCCTCGTCCGTATCGGTTCCAATGTCAACGTGCGTCGTCGGCCCGGCTGCCCCCGGTGCGGAGAGTCGTTGGCCGAAACGCACGAGCTCGTGGGCGATCTCCTTCGGCCGCAGCACAAGATCGATGCAGCCAGTTTCGATGGCGTGCCTCGGCATGTCTGAGAAACGTGCCGTTTCTGGGCTCTGCGCCAACGTGAGCCCGCCGACCCGCCTGACAGCCTGGACGCCAGAAGATCCGTCCGAGTCGCCGCCCGAGAGCACAACGGCAATCGCATTGTCGCCAGAGCCTTCTGCCAGTGACTTGAAGAGGGCATCGACAGGCAGAGACCGTTCAGGTGCGTTGGGCCGAGGGCTCAAGACAATCCGGCCGGCGACCACGGTGAGTGTGACGTCTGGCGGGATGACGTACACGTGATCGGCCTGCACTATCTCGCCTGAGAGCGCGGCCGTCACGGGAATTGGCGTCTTCTTCGCGAGAATCTCTGACAGCAGACTCTCGTGCATGGGGTCCAGATGTTGCACGACGATATAGGCCATACCGGTCGTTGCCGGAAGAGCGCCAAGGAGCTCGACAATGGCGTCGAGCCCCCCCGCCGAAGCTCCGATGCCGACGATCGTCAGCGGCATGTGGGGACTCGCATGCAAGGCCTACGAGCGAGTATATCCGTCCCGTGGACCGACGCCGGGCTTGTTCCCCGTCAACGCTACAAAAAACCCGGAAAACGTGCATTCAAGCCGCCTCTCGGATGAGCCAGGGTCAAATCTCCCCCGATCATGCCGGGCTGCTCGATGGAGCTGGGGATAGTTCGACGTGGTAACCGAGCGTTCGCAGTTCACAGATCATCTTGCGCGTCCGCACGTTCTTCGCCTCCACGCTAACGGCGGGACCCCGTAACGAATGCCCTGATGCAGAATCTTCCAGATCAGACAAGAGAGCCGGTGGGCGATCGCGCCGATGGCTTGAGCGTGTCGCATCTGGCCATTTCCTTTGGGCCAGCGGTGACTGATCGGGCGTCGTCCGCAAGCGTGAATCCGCCAGCGCGGCGAGCGCCGTCGGATCCGATTCGCCATCGTGGGGAGCAGTTCGGTGAGCCCAAGGCGCCGGAGATGTACGTCCCATTCGCACAGAGTCCGGGGCCGCAGGCCATGCTGGCCGTACGGACGACGACCGGCCCTGAGCTCCTGCGATCGAGCCTTGCGGCGGCCGGTGAACACCGTTGACCCGGCCTGCCGCTCGTGGACGTCCGCACGATGGAGCAGATCGTCGGAGAGCGCCTGGCGCCCGACGGCTTCAACATCGTGATGGATGGCGGGCTCGCGGCACTCGCCTTGGTATTGGCCACCCTTGGCATTTATGCGGTGATGGCCTTCACGGTCGTGCAGCGGACAGCGGAGATCGGGCTCCGCATGGCGCTCGGTGCTGGACACAACCAGGTGCGACTTCAGATCCTGCGAGAAGGCGCGACGCTCGCGACAGGCGGCCTGGTCCTAGGCCTCGTGGGAGCGTATGCACTCGGCCGCGCCATGCAAGCCATGCTCTTCGGCACGGGTGCATTGAGCGTACCCGTGGTGAGGCCAGCGCGTATTTTGCCAATGTGTCGACGCTACTCGACAGCAACTGCCGTAGACGATCAACTCAATGAGTTGCCCCAGCCACGTACGCAAGCATCCGGTTCCAGAAGCTGCCGATCATCGTCTGACTGCTGCTCTCCTCGCGGATCTTGACTCTGGTTGCGTACCAGATGTCCCTCTGCCCATACCCGAGGGCACGCGTTGAGAAGAAGTACAGCGTCGTTCCATCCCGTGACAGCCAGGGAGACCCATCGTCGGAGGCGCTGTTGACGGGACTGGGCACGTTGATCGGTGTCGGCCACGGGTACGAGAGCATGTCCCGCGTTGACGTCCAGATGTCGATGAGGCCCTGTCCGCCCGTACGGTCGGATGTGATGAACACCTCCAGGCCATCTTTCCTTATGAAGATGCGCGTGTCGCGCCCGGGGCTGCTGAATTCCGGCACCAGCACTCCCGGCCCGAAGTATCCGTCTTCACCGACAGGGCTTGCGTAGACGTCGAAACCCTGCGAGCCAGGACGATTACTGCCATAGAAGAGCGTGATTTGCCCCGCCTCGGGAGTCTCGAAGAATGCCGGCGCGATTTCGGTCGCCGCGGTGTTGACCACGCAACCCAGGTTTATCGGCGGGTCCCATTCCTGCGAGCGTCTGTTGTGGCGTCGCGTCATCCAGATGTCACCAAGGCCGCAGCCGCCCGTGCGAGTGCTGTGGAAGAACATCACATGTTCGTCTGAGGAGAGCACCGCGAGGGAATCCGCAGCCGTGCTATTGAGCGAGGCCATGTTCTGGGGGCCTTCCCAGGCATCATCTCGCGAAGAGCGTGTGGTCAACCACAGGTCATCTCCTCCGAGACCACCGTCGGGACGATCCGAGGTGAAGTACATCGTCAATTCGTCCCGGGAGAGGATCGCGTACGTATCGTTATATTGGGTGTTCACAGGTGGTCCGACATTGATCGGTGCGGACCAGTCGCCATATATCCCCGTGCTTTGCGGTGAAGAGCCCGGAGCCGCCACGTACCACGCAACCAGGCAGAGCGTTAGTGATCGCCTCATGATCGCCTCCTTCGAAACAGCCACGCGTCAACATTCAACCGGTGCACGGCATCCGGCAAGCGGCAAGAGGCCGCACGCGCGTCGTTGCGGCCTAATGCGGTCAGTTGCGCGTCCCTGATATCGGGACTAGAATCCGGCACTCGCGCCGATCGGACTGGACCGATACACATGAGCCAGCCGGCCCTGCCCAGCACCACAGATCGCCTGGACTCCTGGAAAGACATCGCCGTCTACTTGAAGCGGGACATCAGCACCGTTCAGCGGTGGGAGCAGCGCGAGAACATGCCAGTGCACCGGCACCTGCACGACAGGCGCGGGTCGGTGTACGGGTTCCGCTCCGAGCTCGACGTGTGGCTGGAAACCCGACGGAGCCGCCTGGAGCAGGAGGCGGGTAGGCATGCGCTCGCGGCCGTCGAGACACTCGCGCCCGTCTCTGCGCTGAGGAGTCTGGCCAGCCGGCACCGGGTGCGTGCGGCGGTCACAACCGCACTGGTTCTCGCGTCGGTTTCTTCCCTCTTCCTTTGGAGACGCGTCGCGACCACGCCGCGAATGATTCGGTCGATCGCGGTGTTGCCACTGCAGAACCTGTCAGGCGACTCCGGCCAGGACTTCTTCGTCGACGGCATGACCGAAGCGCTGATCGAACGCCTGTCGAGCCTGCAGGGCGTCCGCGTGATCTCGCGAACCTCCGTCATGCAGTTCAAGCACTCCAGCCGATCGCTCCCCGACATCGCGAAAGCGCTGCGAGTCGATGCGGTCGTCGAGGGCTCCGTGGCGCGGTCCGGGCGCCGGGTTCGCATCAGCGCGCAGCTGATCAGGGGAGAGAGCGACGATCACCTCTGGTCCGGCAGCTACGACCGCGAAGCCGGGGACGTGCTCGCCCTCCAGTCCGAGGTGGCACAGGCGATTGCGCGCCAGATTCAGATCTCCTTTGCCCGTCGAGAGTCCAGCGCCAGGAATGCGCCCGCAGTGTCCCCCGACGCCTACGAAGACTATCTGAAGGGCCGCTTCGCGCTGAACAGAACGCCGACGCCGGATCTCGAGACGAGCGTGCGGTATTTTGAGGCGGCGATCTCAAAAGATGGGTCCTTCGCACCCGCGTACTCCGGCCTTGGAGCCGCCCACGCGGTCTTGAGCTCTGTTTTCGGCGGAGGCACGCCCGTTGACGGGCTGGCAAATGCGGCAAAGGCCGCGGGAAGAGCCCTGGAGCTGGACGCCACCATTGCCGAAGCGCACGTCGTGCTTGGCGAGGTCGCCCTTCGCCGATGGCAGTGGACCGACGCCGACGCGCGTTACCGCCGCGCCCTCGATCTCGATCCGAACAATGCTGCTGCGCACGCCAAGCGGGCTCGCTGGCTGCTCTCTCAGGGCCGGACGGACGAAGCGCTCGAGTGGGCGCAACGTGCCCGCGAGCTGGACCCGCTCGCGTTGTACGGCAGGGACGTCGGCTGGATACTTTTCGCGTCGCGCCGCCACGCCGACGCCATTCGCGAGCTCCGCACGGTCCTCGCCGTGCAGCCAGACGAAACCGGAGCCTTGTGGGTTCTCGGCTTCGTGATGATTGCGCACGGCGAAGCGCCGGAGGCTGTGCGCGTACTCGAAAAGAGCGCCGAGCTTTCGGGGCGCAACCCGGCGGTGCTCGGCGTGCTGGTGAGGGCGTACGCGCACGCAGGACGATCGGCCGACGCGTCGCGTGTTCTCGACGAACTGACGCGGCGCCGCGAGACAGAGTACATCCCAGCCGCTGCCTTCGTGAACGCCTACTTGGGGCTTGGAGACTACGAACGCGCATTCGAGTGGCTCGATCGTGGATTCGACGAGCGGTCCAACATTCTACTGAACCTGAAAGTGCATCCCTTTTTCGATCCCTTGCGAAACGACCGGCGTTACGCAGCCCTGCACCGGCGCATGCATTTCCCCGAGTGAGATCCAGTGACTCTGGGAGCCGCCAGCGCAATTCTTGCGATCTCGTCGCTCGCGGCGTCAATCATTCCGGCTCGACGGGCTGCTAACGTTCTCCCGATGACTGCGCTCAGAAACGACTGACCCCACAGCTCTGAACGAGGGTGCGGCCTCGTCGGCCGAGACGCGCGTACTCGCTCAACGGGCGCTGACGTGCATTCGCATCAGGCTCCTTTGTAGTCACCGACGTGGGCCACTAACGTGCGCGGGCGGGCCGATGTGTTGCCAATTGATGGCGCTGTGTGGCGGAGATCAACCGATCGAAACGTGGAGCGACGTCGAGGGGCAGCTGCTAGAGTCGTCTCTCGGCGACCCTGTCTTCTCCGGCAGCGATCACTCAGTGTGCGTCGGTAAACCTCGATGTTCTTCGGGGTATTGAGCCTGACGTATCACAGTCGTATCACAATCTCCCGGTTCACTTACGCGGCTATCCTTCAGCAACACTCGGTGTGAACCAGTGCGCGAGGTAGGCCGCCGGACCGTGTAGATCCGTTCCGCCAGAACGAAACGCAACATGGCCATCGGGACGAATCAGGTACGTCGCATGTCGATCGACGCCGAGCCTGGTCAGTGCCTCACCAGTGGGATCAACGATCGCCCCTTCCGAGCGCTCGCGAGTCAGGTAGTTGATCGCCAACACGTCATGGAATCGTTCAACTAATTTCGTGACGTCGACTCTGCTCCATGCGGCTGCCGGGCCGCACAGTAGTAGGTGTAGATGCGGACTGCTGAGGACCTCCTGCAAGTAGGCGGGCTGCCCGTCCCGAAGGATCGGCGCATCGGGCAGTCGGTCGCCAGGCTGAGGGCCTTTCGACAACCGCGGTTCACCTTCGGCTACCGCTGGACTCTTCCGATACCGAATCCCCAGCTGCGATACGAAGTGGAACGCGAATGCCCGGACGCGTGGGCTCGACAGCGCCGGCGCAACGATTCGCCGAACCATCACTCGACGCAGCGACGTCACCGTCCCGCCGCTCGTAACCGCGCGTGCAAAGAAGCCAAACACGCGGTCCGTGGCTCGCAGGAGCGTGCGGCCCACCGGCCACCGCTCCGAATGGTACGAATTCAGCAGGCGAGCATCAGCGACTCCGCGACTCACCATCGCGAGCTTCCACCCGAGATTCCAGGCGTCCTGAATCCCCGTGTTCATCCCTTGTGCTCCGACCGGACTGTGAATGTGAGCCGCATCGCCGGCCAGAAAGACTCGCCCGTGCTGGTAGGTGATCGCTTGACGGTGGTGGAGGCGGAACCGTGTCAACCAGACAGGATCGTGCACTCGCACGGCACCGCCGGTCGGATCGTCCAGCATCGCCTGCAGCTCCGCGAGCGACAGCTGTTGGGTTGACACCGTATCGTCACCACCTGGCGATAGTCGAGGGACGGTGGCTTCCATCGCCATGACGCGCCAGGTTGCGGGCCGTCCGAGCGGAAAGAAGATCGCCACGCCGCGGCCAAGAGCGAAGGCGTTGATAGCCTCCGGCACCAGCGCTCCGTCTGCCTCGACGTCGCCGAGAGCAAACGTCTGTGGATACGCACCGCCTTCGAATGCGATCTCCGCTTCCTTCCGAACCGTACTATGTGCGCCGTCGCAGCCGGCGAGGTACGATGTCTGGACGGCTTCCTCCCGACCATCCATGTGACGCAGGACGCACACGACGCCAGTTGACTCCTCTCGGAAGCCAACCAGCTCCACTCGTCGTTCAACCAGAGCACCCGCAGCCTCGAGGTATCCGCCGAGAACGGCCTCTGTGTCCGACTGAGAGACAAAGAGAATGTAAGGGAACCGTGTATCGGCTCGAGGGACGGCCCCGAGATCAATCGCCACCGGGGCGTCGCGGTCCACGTGGAGCATGAGACGTGTCGTCGTCCGGCCCCTTGCTACCAGCGCTTCTCCCAAGCCGAGCGCCTGCAGGATTTCCAGAGTCCTGGCCTGGACTCCCAAGGCACGCGATTCGCGGGCACGATCGGGCTGCTTGTCGATGATGCGGAAGCGGACCCCGAAGCGTGCGAGTTGACAGGCTAGTGTCAGCCCCGTCGGGCCGGCGCCGACCACGAGCACGTCAACTTGCGAGGCCGTCATCGGTGCTGAACCCATGCGCACGCGTCACACGACATCAAACCGGGCCATCATGCTGTGATCTTCGTGCTCCAAATTGTGGCAATGCAGGAGATAGCGGCCCCGGTACCCGTCGAACTTGGCAATCACGCTCACATCCTCGTCCCGATCGACAGAGACCGTATCCTTCCAGCCGGTTTCGTGAGCCAAGGGCGGCCCCCCGTTCCGCTCCAGTACCTTGAACGTGACGAGATGCACGTGGACGGGATGCACGATCCCGAGGAAGCCGAGGAATCTCTTGTTCGTGAAGCGCCAAATCTCGAGATCGCCGTAACGTGGTGATGCGATCGGTACCTCCGGGTCGAAGCGCCGGTCGTTGATGCGCCAGCTCGGACTTGGCAGCGGACCGAACGAGGGCCGGACCGAAAAGACGAAGTGCCGCGTGCGGACGGCTGCCGAACGGTCCAGGACGTCATTTTCGGCAAGACGCGTCGGGATGGCACGACCGTCACGCTCGATGCGCCCAACGTGAAACTGCATGATCTCACTCGAGATCGAGCCTGTTGCGCCACGGGTATTCAGGTTCTGCAAGACGATGTCCGTGCCTACAGAATGCCGCGAAAAATCAATGATGACCTCGACGCGCTCGGCCATGGCGAGTGGGATCTGCCGGCACACGATGGGAGTGGGTAACAAACCACCATCTGTTGCGATCTGAATCATCGGATCGCCCGAGCTGAGGGCAAGCCGCAGCGGCGTGGCGTTTGAGCCGTTGACGATGCGGAATCGATACGCTCGAGTGGACACGTCCAGGCGCGGCCATGGTGCGCCGTTCACTAGCATCGTGCCGCTCTGCGCGCCGAGGTGATTCACCATCTTGTACTGGAAGGACCCATCGGACGCAAAGAGGCGATCCTGGACCAGCAGCGGCACATCGTAGGATCCCTCCGGTAAACCCAACGATCGCTCATCGTCGTCTTCGAGCAGGTAGAGACCGGCGAGGCCCATGTAGATGTTTCTGCCCGTGCGATCCATCGTGTGATCGTGGTACCAGAGCGTCGCCGCTCGCTGGGCGTTCGGGTACACGTACTCGCGTGCCGCGCCGGGCATGACGTGGTCCATCGGAAAACCGTCCGACTCCGGTGGTGTGACGCCGCCGTGCAGATGTACGACGGTTGGCGTGCCCAATCGATTGACGTGACGGACGATGACGGTCCGGCCTCGCCGCGCCTTAATCGTGGGTCCGGGGAACGTCCCGTTGTAGCCCCAGATCACGGTGTGTCGTCCCGGCAGGATCTCGAGGCGTTCCTCGCGCTGGACGATCTCGTAATAGTCGGTGGTCGCGTCCGTACGAATCGGTTCCAACACGTCAGGCATTGGAAGCGGTACGTCAAAGCGAGGTATCGGATGGCGCGGTGCGTCGTGGCGTGACATTGCGCGCGTCAGGGCCGCGCCTGCGACGACACCACCGGTCAGTGCTACGAACTCGCGACGGCTGATTGGTGACTTCATGGTGTTCTGGGCGCAGCGTCAGACGGCCATCGTCAGGGCCTGGCAAGATAGCTGGGCCTGGTATCACTCGATTCCAACGAGGTCATTCAGGAACCCAACGATGTACTTCCACACGAGGTAGTACACGACGACGACTACGGGCAATACGATGACGCCTTTTAAGAACGGCAGTCGGACCGCTTGGAAGGCCTGCACGCCGTCCTGGTCGATCCTGACAACGCCGAGTGCGGTGCCCAGCGTGAGGCCCAAGGGGATGAGGACAAACGGCAGCAGTGCACCGTGCACGCCGATTGACAGTCGGCTGCGCGATCTGAGGCTGACGTACAAGATGTTCCAGACACCAAACAGGTTCGGGATGACGGCCATCGGGAAGACGATCACGCGCTCAATCGGCGCCGACACCTCGAACACGAATCGTAGGAGCGTGAAGGCCGTCATCACCACAAGCAGAAAGGCTGTTGGCACGACAATCCCCGCCATGTAGGCGCGCAGATACGGATGGTTCATGCCGGTTCTCTCCTGTTCACAGGTGATACAAGAGCACGAGGATCAGATCGGGAAAGGCCGCAATCACGCCACCCGCAAGCCCTGCCAACGCCCAGTCGTACCAAACGAACCGTCGCGGCGGCGCATCGAGCCTACGTGCCATCGCGGGCCAGAGATCTCGCCTCGGCTCGGCGTTCGCACGCGGAAATGCGGCTTGCAAGAGGCTGCGAATATCGTCGTGATCCTGTTCTTTCATCGCTTCACACCCACGTGCCTCAGGTGGTGTCGCAGCATACGAACTGCGCGAAAGACTCTGACCCGGACCGCGCCTTCCGATGTACCGAGTGCTTCGGCGACCTCTTTCGGCGACTGTTCCTCGATTAACGAGAGCGTCGCGGCCACTCGAAGCTTCAACGGCAAACGGCGAAAGGCGTCAGCGATTTGGCGACGCGTCTCGCGGCACACGAGGGGGTCTGTGGCGGCGGGTTGCGCCAGATCGTCTGGAAGCGCAACCTCTGGACGTGTCTGGCGAAGATGGTCGATCGCGACATTTGTGGCGATGCGCCGCGCCCAGGCGCCGAAGGAGGCACCTGGATCGAATCGCCCGCGCGCGCGATGAATCCGCCAGAACGTCTCAACCGTGAGGTCTTCCGCCGCGGAAGGATCGCGAACGATGCGGACAATCCAGCCATACACCTCTCCCTGAAACTGGCGGAACAATGCCTCAAAGGCCTCGGGATCTCCCTGCCTGAAGCGCTTCAGCAGTTCCATGCCGCCTTCTACTCGGTCTTACGGAGCGAGTTCGCGGTTGTTACAAGAATTTGTGTGGTCTCGGGCCGCGGCGGCGCGGCTCGCGTTGGTGGGAACGATCGACTTCAACGGAACGCGTCGATGAATGGACCAGTTCAACGCGAACCCTCCGAACTGACCCGGGCGCCAGCAACAAGGCCGCTGTGGTGCCCTGTGGTCAGAACGCGGCGACTCGTTCGACCAGCCAGAAGCTCGCGAGCGCGCCAATGGCATACGGCGCGATGCGCCAGAGCCAGGCCGGTTGCGACAATCGAAGCCGTTGTCCCGCGCGCCAGCCAACGGTGATCACTGCCAACACAGCTCCGACAAACAGCAACTGCCCAATCTCCACGCCGACGTTGAAGAACAGCAAGGCGATCGGGATCGACGACTGCGGCAAGCCGACCTCCGCGAGCGCGCCGGCAAAGCCGAAGCCGTGCAGCAGCCCGAACGTGAAAGCCACGACCCACGGGTAGTGCTGCGTCACGCTGTAGCGGCCTTGCCGCGTGTGGACGATCTCCGACGCGACGAAAACGATGCTCAGCGCAATGGACGCTTCAACGGGGGGCCCGGGGACATGCACCCAGCCGAGCGTTGCCCCGGCAAGCGTCAGACTGTGCGCGACTGTGAACGCCGTGATGGTGAAGAGCAGTCGCCGGGTGCCCTGCACCAGGAGCACCAGAGCGAGCACGAACAAGAGATGATCGAACCCGGACAGGATGTGTTCAATCCCGAGGATCGTATAGGTCCTGACGACTTCCAGCCGACCAGGGCTTGGCCTGGCAACGAAGCTGGGGTGCACCGGCAGGATGCGCTCGAGTTGCACAGTGCCGTCCAGGCGCACGAGCCGCGCGAGCACGTCAATCCGCGTTTCCGAGAGCTGGGAAAAGAAGATGGCCTTCCCGTCGAGCCCTTCCGGCACACGGATACGCCAGCGCTGCACCGTGATGCCGCGCGAGAAGGTGCTGCGCACCGGCGTCAGCGCCTCGGTTCCGTTGGGGAACTGCGGCTTCACCTTGAGCGTGATCGACTCGTCGATCGCGGGGATCTTCCAGAGGACGTCGTACGTCTCGTGGTCCAGCTGCGTGAGCTGCAGGTAGCCCGGCTTGAACTCGTCCGCGCGAGCTGGAACTATCGCGGTGAGGAGCAATGCCCCGACGACGAGCGGGAGAGAGACTGTTCTCATCGCCGTTCCGTCGCCGGCTCCGTCTCGATGCTGACCCGATATTCGCCGCGCATCTTCGCGTAGGCGTCGTTGCGCGCGCGCTGGCGGCGCTCGTTCTCCCACTCCCGCACGACATGGTCGCGCACGGCGGCGAGTTGCGGCGCCACCGGCGGCGTGCGCTCCGAGACGCGCACGTAGTGCGCGCCGAAGCTCGAGTCGATCGGCCCCACCCATTCGCCAACCGGCACCTTCTCGAGAGCACCGGCAAAGGAGCCGCCAAAGTCGCGCGCCACCAAATCGGCAGGAGTCCGCGTCATCCGATACGGCAACAACGTCGGCTTGCCAAGTTTCTCGGGGTCAGTACCGCTTCGAAGGGCCTCACGCGTGACCGCCACGGCGTGCACTACTCCGTGGACGGACGTCGGTTGTCCAAGAAAAACCTGCTCGAAGGTGAGGATGGCCGGCTGAACGAAGCGCGCCTGGTTGGCCGTCAGGTACGCGGACAGGTCCGCGTCGGTCGGCGCCCGTGTCGAGGCGTCCTCCTCCGCGATCATCTCGATCTTCTGGCGGACTCGACGCTTCACGACGATGTCGTCACGCTCGAGCCCGAGTCTCACACCTTCCCGGTACAGGATCTCATCGCGCACGTACGACTCAATCAAGTGGTTCAACTCGGTGGTGGACGGTTCGCGACCTCTCGCCGCCACATGCTGGGTAACGAGGTCGTCTACCACTCCCTGGGTGATGACGATGCGGCGCCCACCGGAATCGCCGGGCGATACCCATCGATAGGCGCCGAAGAGCGCGATGCCGATCACCAGGAAGTGCAGCAATGGCTCGCCCAGAAGTTTTTGAATGCGCATGCAGTTTACCTGAGCGCCCGCATCTCCAAGACGCGAGCGCGGCAGCTTTACTTCGGTGAATACCAGATCGGTGACGTAAACGCCCGCTCCTGCGTCGTCATCGGCACCTTCGGGTCCGTGATCTTGGTCTTGAAGTACGCCGCGTCGTACGCGGTCCAGCGCGGCGTCGGGATCTCGAGGACGCGCGCGTAGTAGACCGCGCGGACCGACGGATCGAAGTCCGGGTCCTTCCACACGGTAACGAGTTCCGGATCGCCGATGGTGTTGGTCCACGTCGCGGTGGCGACGTCCACGGTATTCCCCACCGGGGTCAGCTTGCCGTTCACGATCTGGCGCCGATCCTTGTCGCCCCATACCACGTCGTAGATCTTCTCCTGCGGCTTGCCGTCCTTGCCCAGCCATCCCTTGATGATCTGGATGCGATCGAGGTTGCCGCTGAACCTGTCTTTGAGCGCGGCGACGAGGAACGTCGGCGCCTTGCCGGCCGGCGCAGCGGGAAGATCGCGGCCCATCGGCACCCCCTTCGCGTAGCCGGCCACCGCCGGCGTGCGCGTGGCGTCAGCCTGAGTGAAGTCGTAGCCGCCGAAAAACCGGACGATCATGCGGGGACCGCTCGTCGCGTACGTCTCTCGGCGCATCATCGCGTCCCACAGCTCCGCACGCGTGTTGCCGGTCGCCCACACCGCGGTGTATCCGGCCGCCGTCATCTCCCAGCCCTTCACGATGCGGTCAGGGCCGAAGTTCATCGCGTCCTCGTCCCACCGATCCGCCCTGGGCTCGGCACTCGGGAATTTCGCGAAGAAGTTGTCCTCTTCGGCCGCCACGAGGCCGTTGTGGGTGTCGGTGCCGCCCGCCATCCCGAACTTGAACGGGTTGGTTCCCAGATCCTGTTCCACCTTCAGACCGTTCTTGAGCGCTTCGCGCGCGTATTCGCCCGCGATCATGCCGGGCTTCTTAGGCGTCTGAGTCAGGTTGCCGCGGTCCCACAGCTCGTAGGCGGCGAAGTCGTCGGTCGGCGACAGCGACGGATGCGACTCGCTCTGCCCCTTCATCTGAATCGCTTCGAACAGCGGCTCCCACCGCTGTCGCGCGTCGGCCCACGCCTTGGTGAGCGGGTCACCGCTGAAGGTCGTCAGCGCGAACATCCGGCC